>Ga0081535_100055_pt1 | contig 102218 bp, 93 predicted proteins | sample HotLakmasection3_FD_71020 | JGI IMG/M metagenome (GOLD analysis project Ga0081535, IMG submission 71020) | Hypersaline microbial mat communities from Hot Lake, Washington, USA - Section #3 (SPADES assembly) (version 2) | ecosystem: Environmental > Aquatic > Non-marine Saline and Alkaline >... | reverse complement strand
AGATCACTCGCCGCTCGCCGCGCCCGACCGGCGGCACCGATGGGGCGCACGGCAACGCCGGGTGATCCCCGGTCGCGGCAGCGGCCGTCCGCCGCTCCATCTCGGGCGATTGCCGGCGGGTCTCGGCCGGCAGCTGTTCACGGCAGCCGGCCGGTCGCTGCAACACGCGCGCCGTGGTGGTGGCGGGACCTGGGCGGTGCTAAAAAAGGTCAACGTGATCAGCGAATTCTGCTAGCGTTGCCGGCCCTGGGGATCGCGGTGGAGAAACCGCGCGACCCTCGCCAGATACGAGAGATTTTCCAATCCCATGAAGCTAGCGATTGAGCGTGCCGCCCTCCTGCGTTCACTCTCGCATGTCCAGAACGTGGTCGAGCGGCGCACCACCATTCCGATCCTCTCCAATGTGATGCTGCGCGCCGAGGGCGAGAGCCTGCATTTGACCGCGACCGACATGGACCTCTCGATGGCGGCGACCGAGCCGGCGAGGGTCGACAGCGGTGGTGCGACCACCGTTGCTGCCCACACCTTCTTCGAGATCGTCCGCAAGCTGCCGGAAGGGGCGGAGGTGATCCTCGAGCAGCCGAACGAGGCGAACGAGCTCAGCCTGCGCGCCGCCCGTTCGGTCTTCACGCTGCCGGCGCTGCCGGCGGACGAATTCCCGGCGATGGATCTCGACGAGCTCGACGTCCGCTTCGCCATGCCGGCCGCCGACCTCAGGAAGCTGGTCGACAAGACCCGCTTTGCGATCTCGACCGAGGAGACCCGCTACTACCTCAACGGCATCCACCTGCACGCCGCCGGCAGCGGTGCTGCGGCCGTGCTGCGGGGCGTGGCGACCGACGGCCATCGCCTCGCCAAGATCGAGCTCGCCTTGCCGGCGGGTGCCGAGGCGATCCCGGCGATCATCGTGCCGCGCAAGACCGTGGGCGAGCTCCGCAAGCTGGTCGACGACATCGACGGCGACGTGCAGATCGCCGTCTCGCCCAGCCGCATCCAGTTCATCCTCGAGCGGGCGGTCCTGGTCTCCCGGCTGATCGACGGCACGTTTCCCGACTACGAGCGGGTGATCCCGGTGGGCAACGAGAAGACGGGTGAGCTGCCGACCAAGGCCTTCGCCGCCGCCGTCGATCGGGTCTCGACCATCTCGACCGAGCGAGCGCGTGCCGTGAAGCTGCGCTTCGCCGACGACAGCGTCGTCATCTCCGCGGTCAGCACCGAGGCCGGACGCGCCGAGGAGGAGCTCGACGCCGAGTACGCCGCCGAGCCGCTGGAGATCGGCTTCAACAGCCGCTACATTCTCGACATGCTGGCCGAGGTCGAGGGCGAGACGGTGCGCCTCGAGATGGCCAATCCGGCGGCCCCCACCCTCGTCCTCGACCCGGCGGACAGCGGCACCGTCTACGTCCTCATGCCCATGCGCGTTTGATGCACGTCGCGCGCTTGCCGGCGGCCGACCGAGCACCGTCGATCGAGGAACGGACGGCGGGCCCGGATCCGGCGATGGACTCGCGGCCGTCGACCGGCCCGGGGCGCGACCCCGAGGCCCCGGGCGGCGCGGCTCGGTCACTGGTCCGCCGGCTGCGGCTGCAGGCCTTTCGCAACATCGCCGCTCTCGATCTCCGGTTCGCCGCAGCTGCCCGACCGATCGTCCTCTACGGCCCGAACGGTGCCGGCAAGACCAACCTCTTGGAGGCACTGTCGCTGCTCGCCCCCGGCCGTGGCCTCAGGCGCGCCCGGCTCGACAGCCTCGATCGTGACGGCGATCCGGTCCGGCCGTTTCGCCTCGAAGCCGAGCTCGACACCGCCGACGGGCCCGTCGATCTCGCCACCGGCCGCGATCTTGCGAGCGAGCGGCGCTGGCTCGAGATCATGGGCGAAAGCCGCCGCGGCCTCGCCCCTTTGGCCGAGCTCGTCGCCATCGCCTGGCTGACCCCGGCCATGGACCGGCTCTTTCTCGACGCCGCGAGCGAGCGGCGCCGGTTCCTCGACCGGCTGGTGCTCGCCGTCTATCCGGACCATGCCCGACAGCTCGCCGTCTTCGAGCGGGCAATGCGCGAACGCTCGCTCCTGCTCCGTCAGGGACGGCAGGATCCGGCCTGGCTGCGCGTGCTCGAGCAGCGAATGGCGGCCGCCGGGGTCGCGGTCGCCGCCGGCCGGATGGAGCTGGTCGGCGGCCTCGGCACGCTCCTGGCCGAGCCGGACCCGACTCTGCCGGCCATGCGCCTGGCGCTCTCGGGTGCGGTCGAGAGCTGGCTCGCCGCAGGTGCCGCGATCGATGCCGAGGAGCGGCTGACCGCCGCGCTCGCGGCCGGCCGTGCTGCCGACGCCGAGACCGGCGGTGCCGGCGTCGGCCCGCACCGCAGCGATCTTGCCGCCATCGACCTCGGCACGGGCGAGGATGCCAGCCGCGTCTCGACCGGCCGGCAAAAGGCGATGCTGCTGGCCATCATCCTCGCCGAGGCCCGGCTGCGCCAGCGCGTCCACGGCGACCTGCCGATCCTGCTGCTCGACGAGACGATGGCGCATCTCGACCCCGCCCGCCGCGACGGCCTCGCCGAACGGCTCCTGGCCATGGGCGTTCAGGTCTTCCTCTCCGGCACCGAGCGCCGGCTGTTCGCCGCCCTCGAGGGCAGCGCGCACTTCCTTCATGTCGACCAGGGAACGATTCTCGACCATGAGTGACACCCCCGACCAGACGCCTCTGGCAACACCCACGGGCGAGCCCGTCTACGACGCCACGTCGATCCGCGTGCTCGAAGGGCTCGAAGCCGTGCGGCTGCGCCCCGGCATGTATATCGGCGACACCGACGACGGCTCGGGCCTGCACCACATGGTCTTCGAGGTGGTCGACAACGCCATCGACGAGGTGCTCGCCGGCTATGCCGACCGGGTCGAGATCACCTTGAACGCCGACGGCTCGGTCACCGTCGCCGACAACGGCCGCGGCATCCCGGTCGACCTGCACGAGGGCGAAGGCGTCTCGGCGGCCGAAGTCATCATGACCGTCCTGCATGCCGGCGGCAAGTTCAACCAGAACAGCTACAAGGTCTCGGGCGGCCTGCACGGCGTCGGCGTCTCCGTCGTCAACGCGCTCTCCGACTGGCTCGACCTCGTCATCTGGCGCGACGGCGCTGAACACTACATCCGCTTCGAAAACGGCGGCGAGCCCGTCGCCCCCTTGACGGCCCGCGGCCCGCAGAACGGCAAACGCGGCACCGAGCTCACCTTCATGCCGTCGATGAAGGTCTTCACCAGGACCGAGTTCTCCTTCGCCACGCTGGAGCACCGGCTGCGCGAGCTCGCCTTTCTCAACTCCGGCGTGCGCATCGTGCTGCGCGACAAGCGCGGCGAGGAGCCGATCGAGGAAGAGCTCCACTACGAAGGCGGGCTCGAGGCGTTCGTCGGCTATCTCGACCGCACCAAGCAGCCGATCCATTCACCCGCCATCGTGATGACCGGCGAGCGCGGGCCGATGACCGTCGAATGCGCCATGCAATGGAACGACGGCTACCACGAGACCTGCCTGACCTTCACCAACAACATCCCGCAGCGCGACGGCGGCACGCATCTGGCGGGCTTCCGCACCGCCCTCACCCGAACCATCAACAAATACGCCGAGGACACCGGCATCATCAAACGCGACAAGGTCCAGCTCACCGGCGAGGACATGCGCGAAGGGCTCACCTGTGTGCTCTCGATCAAGATGCCGGACCCCAAATTCTCCTCGCAGACCAAGGACAAGCTGGTCAGCTCCGAGGTGACACCGGTGGTCCAGGCCCTGATCAACGAGAGCCTGTCGCGCTGGTTCGAGGAGCACCCGGCCGAGGCCAAGGTGATCATGACCAAGATCGTCGAGGCCGCCACCGCCCGGGAAGCGGCCCGCAAGGCGAGAGAGCTCACCCGCCGCAAGGGCGCGCTCGATGTCGCCAACCTGCCCGGCAAGCTCGCCGATTGCCAGGAACGGGATCCCGCCAAGGCCGAACTCTTCCTGGTCGAGGGCGATTCCGCCGGTGGCTCCGCCAAGCAGGGCCGCGACCGCTCGTTTCAGGCGATCCTCCCCTTGCGCGGCAAAATCTTGAACGTCGAGCGGGCGCGGATCGACAAGGTGCTCGGCAGCCAGGAGATCGGCACGCTGATCACCGCCCTGGGTACGGGCATCCGCGACGACTTCGACATCACCAAGCTGCGCTACCACCGCATCATCATCATGACCGACGCCGATGTCGACGGCTCGCATATCCGCACGCTGCTGCTCACCTTCTTCTATCGCCACCTGCCGGAACTGGTCGAGGCCGGCCACCTCTTCATCGCCCAGCCGCCGCTCTACAAGGTCAAGCGCGGCAAGTCCGAGCGCTACCTCAAGGACGACGAGGCGCTCGAAGCCTACCTCGTCGCCACCGGCCTCGAGGATACCCGGCTGGTCGTCGGCGACACCGAGAATGGCGGCGAACGCGTGATCGAAGGCGACGACCTCGCCACCGTGGTCGAGGCGGCGCAGGCGGCAACCGCCATCCTCGCGAACTTCAAGCGCCGCCACCCGATCGAGCTGATCGAAAGCCTGGCGCTCGAAGGCGGCCTCGTCGAGGGCGCTTTCAGCGAGCCGTCCGAAGCGCTCGCCCTGGCGCAGCGCGTCGCCGCACGGCTCACCGCCACCAGCCGCGGCGCCTGGCAGGCACACCTCGGCGACGAGGGCGAACTCGTCTTCCACCACATGAAGGGCGAGCGCCGCGAGCGCCACAAGCTCGACCCCGGCATCGCCAGAAGCCCCGAAGCCAAGCGCCTCGCCGAAGCGCTCAACCGCATGGGCCCGTTCTTCGCCGAGGCCGGCAGACTGGAGCGCAAGGACGAGAGCCGGCCGATCAACGGGCCCCTCGACCTCACCGACGCCATCCTCGCCCTCGGCCGCAAAGGGCTCGCCATCCAGCGCTACAAGGGGCTGGGCGAAATGAACCCGGAACAACTCTGGGAAACCACCCTCGACCCCACCGTCCGCTCCCTCTACCAGGTCCGCATCGACCACGCCGACGAAGCCGACGACATCTTCACCACGCTCATGGGCGACATCGTCGAACCCAGACGCGACTTCATCCAGGAGAACGCGCTCAAGGTGGTGAACCTGGACGTTTGACGATCAGGAAGCAAAGAGCGGGGGAAATGATTTCCCCCGGGCCCCCTCGGGATTTCGGACGGGAAAGCTCGGGGGTCGCAGCTGGCCAGCGGGCGCAGGTCAGGGATGTGACGGTGTCGGTGCTCGTGGTTTTCGCCGGGGTGCCGGGAACCGGCAAGACGACCATCGCGCGCTTGCTGGCGGAGCGCCCGGGTGCCGTCTACCTCCGGGTCGATTCGATCGAGCAGGCCATGCTGCGATGCGTCGGCGCCGGGCCCCTGGTCCAGCCGCAGACCGCGCCAGCTGAGCACGCCGTAGCGGCGGCAGAGCATGCAGTTGCACACGCTGATCGAGGCGGGATCACCCTTCGGCGTTCAGTGCAGAGCGCCGCAACGGGTCGGCAGCATCCTCGGTACGCCGCGTCGACTCTCTGACCCTGCAATGGTCGACACCGGCAAAAGACCGAGGGGGCCCGGGGGAAATCATTTCCCCCGGCTCTCCCGGCGCGCCATCGCCTCGCTCGACCGCTCGCGCTCCAGGTCATGCCGCTCCGTGCCGAGCCGGTTATTCCGCTTGCTGCTGAGCTTCGCGGTGACGCTGCAATAGATCCAGGATGATGTTTGCCGCCTCGTCGATCGAGCGGGAGGTGACATCGATGATCGGCCAGCCGTGCCGGACGATCATCCGGCGGATCTCCCGCACCTCCTCGGCGACGGCGTCGATGTCGGAATAGGCGGTGCCGACCTTCTCCGGCGGAACGTCGAAGCGCTTGCGCCGAATCTCCGCCAGGAGCCGGGGGGCTACGGTCAACCCCACCTTCAGCGGCTTGCGCGCCTTGATCACCGTATCCGGCAGCGGCATGCCGGCGACCAGGGAGACATTCGCGGCCTTGATCCCGCGATTGGCGAGGAACATGCAGGTCGGGGTCTTGGTGACCCTGGAGGCACCGAGCAGCACGACGTCCGCCTCGTCCAGATCCTGCTGGCCGAGGCCGTCGTCGTGCCCCAGACTGTAGCGCATCGCCTCGATCCGGCGTCGAAACGCGTGGTCCATGACGACGCGCGGGCTCGCGTTCTCGCGCAACGAGACGCCGAAATGTTCGATGATCGCCCCGAGGAACGGTTCGTAGAGAAACAGGCACGGCAGTCCGAGGCGGCGGCAACCGTCTTCCAGCTGCTGCCGGTGCGCGGCGTCGATGAGGGTGTGCAGGACCAGCCCGCCCTTCTCTTGCACGCCGTCGAGCACCGCCGTCACGTCGCGATCCTTGCGCACCATCTGCCAGAAATGGCGGACGGGTTGCACGTCGGCGAGTTGCGCCACCAGGGCTCTCGCCATCGCCTCGACCACCTCGCCCGAGGCCGGCGAAACCAGGTGCAGAACGATTATCGTGTTCATTGCCGACCCTCGGTGCCCGCCCGAGACGTGTGTGGAGCCTGCTCGCGGTGGGCCGACAGTTCGTACCCGTTCACTATCGCGTTCATCCAATGCCTCGAAAACCTCTCCGACAAGTGCGCCGATCGGCGGCGACCCGGGTCACGCAGGTGGCGGCGCCGGTCGGGCCATGGTCCGACGGCGCCGCGGCGCGCATCGCCGCGCCGGCCCGGCCGACTATGCAGGACGGTGCGGCCGGTTGGAAGAGACCGTGGTCGATGCGACGGGACGGGATCGGTCGAGCGATGCGGGCGAGGAAGGCAGCACCGGCGGTTGCCGGAGCACGCGTGCCGCTCGCCGGGCAGCGCTCATTTGTGATAGCCACCGTCGAGGCGCAGCACGGTACCGTTGATCATCGTGTTCTTGATGACGTGAGCGACCAGCATCGCGAATTCCGCAGGATCGCCGAAGCGCTGCGGGAACGGCACCGTGCGGACGATGCGCGGATCGAGGTCCTGCTCCATCTTGAACAGCGTCGGGGTACTGAACAGCCCGGGTGCGATGCCGACGACGCGAATCCCGAGCGGCCCGAGCTCGCGGGCCGCCGGCAGGATCATGCCGACGAGGCCACCCTTGGACGCCGCATAGGCGGCTTCGCCGCTCTGCCCTTCATAGGCCGACACCGACGCGGTGGAGATGATGACGCCGCGTTCGCCGTCGCGCCCCGGGGTCAGCCTGGTCATGCCGGCCGCGACCAGGCGCATCATGTTGAACGCACTGATCAGGTTGACCTCGACCAGATAGCGAAAATCGGCGAGCGGCATCGGCTCGCCGTTGCGGTCGACGATTCGTTGCGGTTTGGCCAAGCCGACGCAATTGACCAGGATGCGCGCCGGCCCGTGCACCTCGCGGGCATTCGCAATGGCGGCTTCCGCTGCCCGATCGTCGGCGACGTCGCAAGGGATGGCGAACGCACCGATCTCGTTCGCGAGGGCCTCGACCCCGGCCCGATCGATATCGATCATCGCCACCTTCGCCCCGGCCTCGACCAGATGCCGCGCCGTCTCCGCGCCGAGCCCCGAAGCCGCCCCGGTGACCACAGCGGCACAATCCCAGACGTCCATCGCCGTTTCTCCTGTTGCGGCAGAGCCGCTTTCCGCGTCGCCTCGCTGCGCTGCGTCCGCCACCGCCACCAGCGGCTCGCCAGCTTAAGGCGGGCACCCCGGCGGAGCAAGCAACGCGCCCGAAGCCCGGTGAGCGGCGAACGCGCTACCACGGCCGGACCGATCACCCACGAGGCGAAAGTGCCGGCGGGCTCGCCCTCGATCACGGACGCCGAACGGCACAGCCGGGGGGCCGTCCCGGCCCGGCTGATCCCTGCGCCGCGATCGGCGCCCGCTCCGCCAGAACGCCGAGCGGGTAGCGGCCATGGTCGTGCCCGGCGAGGTGATGCGACCGACGGTGGCCGCCGGCGGTTCGCGGGCGAGCGCGGGGTTCGAGCATCGAACCGGACCATGGAGATCAGGACAAGCCGAGAGATTGTCCATCCGATCCCCGCGGCTACCGGGCCGGCAGGCCAAGCGGTGACGACCAAGGGGAGGATGGCCCTCGCCGCCGCGGTGTCGCGATGGCATCGGACGCCGATCCACTGTGCGAAACGCCGGACTTTGCTGCGGCCTGCCCGAGGCGGTCGACGTCGCCACCGAGACCGGTGCTGCGCCGGGGCGAGAAGAGCGCGCATCGGCTGCTGCAGCCCCCGGCTCTTGCGCGCGCAGGGTCGGCGCGTCGAGCCGAGCCGCCAGCGCTCGGCAGCGGTCCTCGCGGGACGATCACCGCGGCCGCTCGGGCGGCCGCCAACCGGGGCAGGCCAGAGTCGGGCGGCGGGGCGGCGGGGCGGCGGGGCGGCGGGGAGGAGCAGCGGTGCCGGGGCAAGGCAACAGTGGTGCGGGGCCACGGCCCGGCATCGAGCGACGCTGCTGCGCACGGAACGAGCCTCGCGGCCGTCAGCAGGCCTGGCGCGATGCGACCGGCTCGTCCGCCAGTGCCGCCATTCGACGCAGCTTCTCGGCCTCGCGACCGAGCCGGCTCGCGACCGCCAAAAGGCGTGCTGCCGCCTCGCCGTTGTCGGCGGCATGCCGGCGAAGCTCGGCCACGCTGCCCAGGACCTCGCGGCTCGCGCTCTCGGTCTCCTGGACCAGACCGGTGAGGTCCTGCGCCAGCCGCCGCTGTTCGCCGGTGAACCCGCCGACCGCGCTCGATGCGGTCGTCAGCTCGTCGATGGCCGAGCGCATGGCGGCGAAGGCGGCAATCGCGTCTCGATTGACCGCCTGCGCCTCGGCGAGCTGGCCACTGATCTTGTCGGTCGCATCGGCCGTCTGGGCGGCGAGCGCCTTGACCTCGGAGGCGACCACGGCGAAGCCACGCCCGGCCTCGCCGGCCCGCGCCGCCTCGATCGTCGCATTGAGGGCGAGCAGATTGGTGCGGGCGGCGATATCGCCGATGATCGCGGTGAAATCGGCGATCCGGCCGGTCGTCGCGGTCAGCCCGTCCATGGTCGACGAGGCGCGTGCCGCGAGCTCGACCGACGCGGTCGCCACCTCCTGCGAGGCGCGCATCCGCTCACTCGCCCGTTGCGCCAGACCGTCGAGCTCGACCACGGCCCGGCTCGCCTCGAGCGCACTGCCAGCCGAGCTCTCGACCATCCGCGCCGTGGCCGCAGTGCGCGCCTCGCCGTCGCCGGACAGTATCGCCACCACGCGCGCATCCTGCTCGAGATCGCGCGCGGTGCCGAGCAGCCCCTCGACGACCTGGGCCAGCCTCTCGGTCGTCGCCGCCCGAGCCGCATCGAGCCGCCGCTTCTCGACCAGCCCCGCTCGCAGCGCTTCGAGCGCCTGCGCCATCGCCGTCATCTCGGTCACACCCTCGGCGCGAACCGGCTCGTCGATCGCACCCTCGGCCAGACGCTCGATCTGCCGTGCCGTTTGCGCCAGCGGCCGGCGGACCATGCCGAGCAGGCCGATCCCGATGCCGACGACCAGCGCCGAGCCCAAGAGCGCGAGGCCGATGACCGTGGTCCGGGTCTGTCGGCCGGTGGCGATCGCCGTGGCAGCACGGCTCGCGGCCGCAGCGCCGAGGGCTTCCGCCATGGCGTGGAGCCGGTGGGCCAGCGCGGCGGCCGACCATTCGACATCGTCGAAAATGGGGATCCGGCGTTGCGGTTGCGGGCTGACGAAGACCCGGGCCCGGCCGAGCCAGTCGGCGAGGTCGGCTCGCAAGGTCTCGCCGTTCGCCCGCAGCGCCGGATCGTCGATCGTCCGGACGAGCGTCGCCAGGGCGGTCTCGAGCGCCGCCCGGTCGGCCTCGAAGGCCGCGAGTTCGGCTGTCAGGTCCAGCCGGCGGGTCATCGCCGCCGCCGTCGCCAGCCGCGTGCGCAGGCTGGCGAAGGCGGCGAGCGCCGTTTCGGTGGCCTGGGCCGCTGCCAGGGGCTGCTCGACGATCTCGTGCAAGCTCTGATTGATCCGCTCGACGCTCGCCACCATGAAGACGGCCTGGCCCGCGGTGAGCACGCCGAGCAGCGCCAGCACGGCGGTGATCCGGCCGCGCAGCGAGCGTGGCAGCAGATCCTGCCGGAACAGCCGGAACAGCATGGTAACACCCTTCATCGTGGCAACACCGGCAGGGCGACGGTCTGGGCCTCGGCGGTGAGGCTTTCGAGGAAGGCCAGGAGATCCCGCAACTCGCCCTCGCTCATGGCGAACGGCCGGATCAGGGCCGAACGGCTCGGCCGGTCGATGCCGCCACCGGCGTAGAACCGCAGTATGGATTCGAGATCGGAAAACATCCCGTTGTGCATGAACGGCCCTCTGAGGGTCAGATCGCGCAGGCTGGGGGTCTTGAAGGCGAAACGATCGCGCGGGTCGCCGGAGACGGTGAAGCGACCCTCGTCCCCGGTCGGCACGCCGATATCGTGAAACCGGTCGTCGCTGAAGTTCCAGCCGGTGTGGCAGCCGGCACAGCCGGCCTTGCCGGTAAACAGCGCAAAGCCGCGTTCGACGGCGGGAGAAACGGCATCCGCATCGCCGGCGACCCAGCGGTCGAACGGGGCCCGGCCGGAGACCACGGTGCGCTCGAAGGTGGCAATCGCCTGCACGATCGTCGTCTCGGTCACCCCTTCGCCGGGAAAGACGGCGTCGAACCAGTTGCGATAACCGTCGATCGCCGCGAGCCGACGGACCGCCTCGGCCATCGGCATGTTCATCTCGACATCGGCCTCGATCGGGCCACGGGCCTGCTCCTCCAGTGTGGCGGCGCGGCCGTCCCAGAAGAAGTGTTCGCCCCAGGCATGGTTGAGGACGGTGGGCGCGCGCCGGCCGAGCGGTGTGTTCTGGCTGCCGATCGCCCCGGCGACGGGGACCTCCCAGCCGAAGGACGGGTTGTGGCAGCTGGCGCAATTGAGGTTCTGCCCGGCGCTCAGCCGCGGCTCGAAATAGAGCGCCTTGCCGAGTGCCGCCTTGTTCGGCGTGAACGGATTGTCCGCCGGGAAGGGAATGCTGGTCGGTCGCCGGAACGCCTCCAGGGCCGACTGTGATACGCTCGTCGCCGCGCTGTCCGCGGCGACCCACAAACTCACCATCAAACCGGCGAGGACCGCCAGCCCGCTTCGCCGCATCGCGAACACCTCTTCCGTCACGATCAACGGGGCAAGCGTAATCGGTCCGTCCTAAGATTCGCTTAACGGCATGCTCAGTTCACCGCTTCGCGGTGCGCTTCGCGTTCCGCCAGCAGTGCCTCGCCGAGCTGATAGGCCAGCCAGTATTTGTTGACGTCGGTGACGTAGCGGACCGTCTCGTCGCCGATCCGCAGTTGTGCCGCGCGCTCGACGTTGAAGAACCAGCGATCGGGGTCGAGGCCGAGGTCGTCCCGGGTCATCGCGCGCAGCTGGCGCAGCCGGCCCGGCCCGGCATTGTAGGCGGCGAGCATCAGATGCCGGCGGGCCCGCTCGTCGAGGTTCTCCTCGTTGCCGAGCACGTCGTCGCGCAAATAGGCGAGATAGCGGACCCCGGCTTCGATATTCGCGTCGACCGGCGTCGCATCCTCGATCCCGACATAGGCCGCGGTTTCCGGCAGCAGCTGCATCAGGCCCACCGCCCCGCGCGGGCTCTGCGCCTCGGCATCGAAGCGGCTCTCGCGGAACGCGACGGCAGCCACCAGACGCCAGTCGAAACCGTACGCCGCGGCGTGCCGCTCGAACAGCTCACGGTAGCGGACGAGATCGTCGAGCTCGTTGCCTGCCAGCGGATTGTCGATGAATCGGTGGCCGTCGTAATAGCGGTTGAAGAGGACGTTGCCGACCAAGGTGCCGCGCCGCACCGTCGCCATGAACGCGTCGATCTCGGCGCGCAGCGCAGCGGCGCCGGGGCGGACCGCCCAGGCGATCGCCCCACCGTCGGCGACCCGAAGTTCGTCGTGGACATGCAGGCCGGCCAGCACGCCGGCCCAGAGCCCGGCGATGTGCCGGTCCGCCACCGTGTAGTCGATGATCCCGGCATGCACCATCTCGAGGAGGTCCTCGGTGCCCAGCTCGGGGGCGGCCTCGACCACATCGATCGGGCGCAGGCCACGGCCGGCAAACGCCTCGTTCAGCCGGGCGAGGCTCGCGACATAGGAACTGCCGCGCAACACCACGACCCGGCGGCCGGCGAGATCGTCCAGCGTCTCGAGCGGCGGGGCATCGACATGCGCGACCACCAGCTCGGCCACGTTCTCGAAATAGGGCCGGCTGAAATCGACCCGTGCCGCCCGCTCCTCGGTGATCGTCAGCCCGCCGGCCGCGATGTCGCCGATCCCGTCGGCGAGGGTGGGCACCAGACGATCGAACCGGGTCGGCACGAAGATCGCCTGAACCGCCGGCTCACCGCGTTGTCGCTCCTGGTTCAGATGCTGCTCGAAGGCGCGCACCAGCTCGAACTCAAAGCCCATCGGCTGGCCGTTCCGGATGAAGAAGCGGGTCCGGTCGAACGGGATCAGCACGGTGAGAAACCGGGTCTCCTGCCCCTCCCGCTCGGCGGCCATCAAGAGGGCGCGCTCGTGGTTGTAGATCACCCGCGTCAACGGGTCCTCCACGGGCGGCGAGGGGTAGAGCAGGAACCACACCATGCCGATGAGGCCGACCGTGATCAGCAGCAGCGACGGCAGATAGACGAGGGTCCGGCGTTGCAAGGCAGCCTCCGGTGACGCGGGCTGGCGAGGCGGGTCGTTCTGGGGCCTACCCCGATAGGCCCGACGCACGATCGGGCCTTCTGTCGATCGCTACAGAATGCTTGAACCGAAGCGAGTTTCAAGCGCCGTGGCGACACCGACGGCGCTGCCGAGGAAGCGGAGGACGACCGATGGCAGCAGCCCAGCAAAGCACGAGAGACGGTCACCGACAGCGATGGCCGGGTGCTCGGGGCATCGTCGTCGCCGGTTGCTGCATGCTGGCCGCGATCGGTGCCGACGCCCAGACGGCGGACCCGGCCGAGCCGACGAGCCGGCCGTCGGTCGAGATCCTCCGCGGTAGCGCGGCCGCACCGCCGCCGGCACCGGTCGAACCCGCGGCGGGGCCCGACCAGCGTCGTGCCGTCGGCGGCGAGCGCGTCTGGTTCGTCGACGAGGCCGGCGGCACGCTGATCGGCTGCCGCATCGTCAACACGATCGACGTCGGCCGCCAGGCCATCCGCTGCACCGAGCGGCCGCTGCCCGAAGGTCGCCCGGCGCGCGATTGAGCCTCCTCGGTCGGTCCCCTCGGTTCAGCCGATCGACCTCGGTTCAGCCGATAGGCTTCAGTTCAACCGATAGAAATGATGGTTGCCGAGCGTCACGGTGCGGGTCGCGCCGCGCTGCAGCCAGCCCGGCGTGCTGCGGAAGGTCTCGTGAAAGGCGATCGCCCCATCGGTCGGATCGGCCGGCCGCGCGTCGCTCAGCAGCTCGTCGGCGACCTCTTGCGCCAGTTCCCACTTGTCGGCCTCGGTCGGCGTGTCGGAACGACCGTCACAGGTCCAACCCCACTGGCAGCTGTTGCGCGTCGGCTCGTTGATCACCGCGGTGATGCTGTCGGGAAAGGCGTCGGAGTCGATGCGGTTGAAGACGACCCAGCCGATGGCGATCATCCCCTCACGCCCCTCCGAGCGACCCTCGTGATAGAGATTGAGGGCGAACAGCTCGCGCTCGGCAGCCGAGACCGCGGTGGCGTCGGCGCTCGTCGCCTGGGCCCGTGCAGACGTCGTCGTCGACAGTAGCGTGCCCGTGCCGGCCGCAATGGCGAGGCCGACCAAGAGTGTGATCGTTCGGCGCATCCTGTTCCCTCCAGCTGGATGGCGCGACGCCGGCGCGGTCGCCGGGCGGCGCTCGTTGGCAGTGTTCTCGTCGTAATCGAGACGCCATCCCGGTCAACCGCGCCGGATGTCGCCGGTGCCCCGTCACTCGTCGGCCACAGCTCGAGCGAAAACGACGCACCGGCTTTGCTGCACTGCACAATTCCCCACTTTATGCGGTGGTCAAACACCCTGCGCCACGCTATCGGTCCATCGAACGTGCGCGATGGTTGATTCGCCGAATGAGCGATGACTTGTAACAAACTGCAACGGAACGTGATTCGAGGTTGCAGCGACGACGGGATAAGGGTTCGTCGTGACGTTAACCGTAACGGCTGCTCGTGGCGCGACGGTTACAACCCTGGCGGCAGCCAGGTCTTGCGGTCGAGCTGACGAAAGCCGGACCGATGCCGGAGGTGACAGCGGCGTCGCGTTCGGTGGAGCAGATGCGTGACCATCGGTTCCGGGCGCTCGAGCGGCGCGCCCCGAAACCGCAACGATAGTCGGCCGAGCCCCTCGACGCGCACCGGCACGCCCATGCCGGGTCGAGAATCGAGCCAAACGGAGTATGCCTATGATCGAGGTGACGCCCACCGCCAATGTGCGACTGCCCTTCCGGGCGGGCGACTTTGCGACTCTGGCCGCCGGCCTCGACTACGCCGCCCAGGGTGATACCGGCGTCAACTTCTTCTCCAGCCGCGGCTCGCTGGAGACGTCCCTTGCCTATCGCGACCTGCGCGCGCGAGCCCTCGATCTCGGTGCCCGCCTGGTCGCCACCGGGCTGCGCCGCAGTGACCGGATCGGCATCATCGCCGAGACCTCGCCCGACTTCCTCGCCGCCTTCTTCGCCTGCCAATACGCCGGCTTCGTGCCGGTGCCGCTGCCGCTCAGCATCAACTTCGGCGGCAAGGACGCCTATGTCGAACGGTTGCGCGGCATGCTGGGGGCTGCCGGCGCCCGCGCCGCGATGGCCGGACCGGACCTCATCGGCATCCTCCGCGAAGCGGCGCAGGGCACCGGGGTCGAGTTCACCGCGACCGCCGGCGAGCTGGCGAGCCTGCCGCGCAGCGATGCCCCGCTCGAGCCGCTCGGCGCCGACGATGTCTGTTACATTCAATACAGCTCCGGCAGCACCAGCTTTCCCCGCGGTGTGCTGGTGACGCAGGCGGCTCTTGCCGCCAATGCCCGGGCGATCGCCGTCGACGGCTTGGCGCTGCGGCCGGGCGACCGCTGCACGTCCTGGCTGCCGCTCTACCACGACATGGGCCTCGTCGGCTGCTGCCTCACACCGGTGATGACCCAGATCTCGGTCGACTACCTGAGCACCACGGCCTTCGCCCGCCGCCCGCTGCTCTGGCTCGAGCTGATCTCGCGCTACGGCGGCACCATTTCGTTCGGCCCGACCTTCGGCTACGAGCTGTGCGCTCGGCGCGCGGCGAGCGGCACCAGCCGCGATCTCGACCTCGCCTCCTGGCGGGTGGCCGGGATCGGCGGCGAGATGATCCGCCCGCAGGCCCTGGCCGCCTTCGCCGACACCTTTGCGCCGATGGGTTTCGACGAGCGCGCGTTCGTGCCGAGCTACGGCATGGCCGAGGCGACGCTCGCCGTGACCTTCAACCCGCTGCGCCGCGGCGTGCGGGTCGACCGGGTGGCCAAGGGCGATACCTTCGAACGGCAGCATCTGGCCCTGCCCGCCGGCGAAACCGTGCCACCGGCGGCGAGCCGCTGCTTCGTCGTCTGCGGCGCACCGATGCCCGGCTATGCCGTCGAGATCCGCGACGAGGACGGCGAGGTCCTGCCCGACCGGCAGGTCGGACGGATCTGCATCAAGGGCCCGAGCCTGATGCAGGGCTATTTCGAGAATCCCGAAGCGACGGCCGCCGTGCTGCGCGCCGACGGCTGGCTCGACAGCGGCGACATGGGCTACCTGATCGGCGGCGAGCTGGTGGTGACCGGGCGCACCAAGGACCTGATCATCGTCGGCGGCCGCAATATCTGGCCGCAGGACATCGAATGGGCGGTCGAAAAGCTCGACGGTGTGCGTGCCGGCGACATCGCCGCCTTTTCGGTCGGCGACGATCAGGACCGCGAGCGGCTCGTCGTCGTGGTCGAGTGCCGCCTGCAGAAGCCGGCCGAACAGGCCAACCTTCGCCAACAGGTCACGGCCGTGGTCAACCGCACCGCCGGGGTCGAGTGCGAGGTGGTCCTGGCCGCCCCTCGTTCGCTCACCTTCACCACCTCGGGCAAGCTGAGCCGGGCCGCCGCCCGCGACCACTTCCAGCGCGGCATGCTGCGCGACGTCGAGACCGGAACCGCCGCACTGGTGGTCGCCGAGCGGCCGCTGCTCGCCGCGGCGAGCTGACCCTGCCGGCCCTGCTCGATGCCCGCAAGCGGCACACCCGGACGGCACCGACCGTCGGTACCGCCGACCGAGAGGTGATGCCGGCGACCGTCGCGATCACCGGGGCTACGGGTTTCGTCGGCCGCCACCTGCTCGAGCGTCTGCGCGCGGCCGGGCTGCCGATCCGTGCCCTGTCGCGTAGCGGGGCGATCGAGGGGGCAGCGACGATCGCCGGCGACCTGGCCGACACCGCCGCGCTTGCCGCCTTCGCCAGGGATGCCGATCGCGTCGTCCACCTCGCCGGTATGGTCAAGAGCCCCGACCCCGACGCTTTCGCCGGTGTCAATATCGAGGGTACGCAACGGCTCGCCCGGGCGATGGCACCGGGTCGGGCCCGACTGCTGCTCGTCTCGTCGCTCGCCGCCCGGCATCCCGAGGTCTCGGCCTACGCCCGCAGCAAGCGAGAGGCCGAGGCGGCGGCACTCGCCGTGCTCGGCGCCGAGCGGGTGACGATCCTTCGCCCGCCTGCCGTCTATGGCCCGGGCGACCGCGCCACGCTCGCGGTCTTCCAGCAGCTCGCCAGGGGGCTGCTGGTCGCCCCGGGGCCGCGTGGTGTCCGCTTCTCGCTCATCCATGTCCACGATCTGGTCGAGCTGATCGCAGCCGAGCTTGCCGGCAGCCTGTCCCTGCCGCCGCTGCTCGAACCCGACGACCAGCGGCCGGGGGGCTATGGCTGGGCGGATATCGCGACCATCGCCGGCAACACCACCGGCCGCAAGGTGCGCCTCGTGCGCATCCCGACCCGCCTGTTGCGCCAACCGGCGCGGCTCTCCGACGCCCTCGCCCGCCGCTTCGGCCTCGACCTGCCGCTCACCGCCGACAAGCTCGGCGAACTCGCGCACGGGCAGTGGGTCGCCAGCGGCCCGCCATTGCCCAACCTGCCGGCACACATCACCTTCGAGGAGGGCTTCGGGGCCACACTCGACTGGTACAAGGCGGCCGGTTGGCTGTAAACTCGAGCGCATTATCGCCCAGCCACACCATCGGTCGTGGCCGGCAGGAGACGGAAACGTGGTCGACAGGATCGAAAGCGAGATCATGGCGCTGATGCAGCGTTACAATCCCGAGGGCAAGCCGCTCGGCCGGGAGACCGAGATCGCTGCCGATCTCAACATCGATTCCGTGGCGGCGATGGACCTGATCATGGAGATCGAGGACAAGTTCGACATCGACATCCCGATGAACCAGGTGGGCGAGCTCCGCACGGTGGGCGACCTCGTCGACCTCGCCGCCGGGCAAATGGACAAAAGCTGAGCCGCGTCGGGCGGCCGTTGATCATCCTTCGAGAAAGCGCAGCGCCATGGACATTTTCGACAAGTATGCCGGCATCGAGGAACGCCACCGGGCCCTGCTCGGCATCGGCGGCGACCCGTTCGGCGTCAAGGTCGACCGCATCCTCTCGGCGACCGAAGCGCTGATCGACGGCCGCCACACCATCCTCGTCGGCACCAACAACTATCTCGGCCTGACCTTCGATCCCGCCTGCGTCGCCGCCGCCAAGGAAGCCCTCGACAGCGACGGCACCGGGACCACGGGCTCGCGCATCGCCAACGGCACCTACGACCGCCACACCAGCCTCGAGGCCGCCTTCGCCCGCTTCTTCGACCGCCAGAGCGCCATCGTCTTCACCACCGGCTACCAGGCCAACCTCGCCACCATCTGCGGCCTCGCCGGGCCGGACGACCATATCCTCGCCGATGCCGACAGCCACGCCAGCATCTGGGACGGCACCAGGCTCAGCCCGGCCGAAACCGTGGTCTTCCGCCACAACGACCCGGAGCATCTCGACCGCCGGCTGACCCGCCTGGCAGACAAGGGCCAGTGCAAGCTGATCATCGTCGAAGGCCTCTACTCGATGCTCGGCGACACCGCCCCCTTGCGCGAATTCGTCGAGGTCAAGAAGAAGCACGGGGCTTGGCTCCTGGTCGACGAGGCGCACTCCTTCGGCGTCTACGGCGAGCGCGGCCGCGGGGTCGCCGAAGCCCAGGGGGTCGAGAAGGACGTCGACTTCATCGTCGGCACCTTCTCCAAGAGCCTGGGCGCCTCGGGCGGCTTTGCCGTCTCCGACCACCCGAAGTTCGACCTGCTGCGCCTGGCGTCGCGCCCCTACATGTTCAGCGCCTCGCCCAGCCCCGCCACCATGGCCTCGGTCGCCGAAGCGCTGCACCAGATCGAGACCCGCCCGGAGCTGCGCACCCGCATCTGGGCCAATGCCGAACAGCTGCATACCGGCCTCGCTGCGCTGGGCTTCACCATCTGCTCGCCCCTGAGCCCGGTCGTCGCCATCCAGATGCCGGACGAGGCCACGGCGGTCATGGCCTGGAACCGCCTCATCGAATCCGGCGTCTACGTCAACCTGGCCCTGCCCGGCGGCACCCCCGGCGGCCTCTGCCTGCTCCGCTGCAGCGTCTCCGCCGCGCACGAGCCGACCCAGATCGCGACCGTCCTCGGCCGCTTCGCCGCGCTTGCGAGCGAGCTCGACAGCGCGCCGCAGGCGGCCTGAGGAAGAAATGCGGGGAGGATGATCCTCCCCGCACCCCACCGGGCCTCGGCGCCGGTGCAACATAACGGAGGGGTTCGGGGAGGATCATCCTCCCCGACTTCTTTCCCTATCTGACCGCCTTTGTCCGCAACAATCGCCACAAGATCGGTGGTGAGGCCAGGATCGGGTGGCGCCGCTGCCAGTCGGTGAGCTCGATGGCGGTGCCGGAGTGGCGCTCGATCTTCCAGGCGAGGTAGTCGGCCCCGGCGGTGAAGGTGAAGGCCGCCTTCATCAGGCGGAGCACCGACAGGAGCTTGCCCCGCAGCCGGGTTCGCGCCCAGGAGCGCGGTGCCGGCTCGATCCCTTCCTTGATCAGGGCTCGGGTGATCCGGTCGTAGCGGTCCTTGGCGCTCTGGTAGATCTCGGCCGCGCGGAAGGGCTTTTCGGCCCTGAGCTCGGTGCGGTAGGTCTCGACGAAGAGCATCGTCCAGAGTGCTTCCGAGGCCGCCATGTCGTGGGTCAGGGCTCGGGCCGCGGCGAAGGTGGTGCGCACCGCTCGGCCCAGGCTGGCGACCACCCGTTCCTTCACGGCGTCGTCGCGGCACCAGACGAGCCCGGTCGGCTGCGCGAAGCGCGCCCAGAAATAGGGATTGTCGGTGCCTCTGCCGACCTTGGCCTCGAGCTGGTCGAGGCTGACCAGCGCGTATTTGGCACGCACCGTCTCGCCCTCGGCTTCGGCCTCGAGATAGTAGACATTGGGCGGCACCAGGGCGTTGGCCCAGGCACTCAGCGTGTTGCGGTGAACCGAGCGGTAGTCGTCGGCGAGGAGGTAGAGATCGACCAGCCGGTCCTCGACGATGCCGTCGCGATAACAGCTGCCGTAAAAGAGAATGGCCGCGATGCCGTCCCCGTGCCGCCGCCTGGCCGCCTCGGCGATCGCCCGCACCGCCGGGGGCGTCGGGGCATCCAGCTCCCGCTCGATCAGGGTCCGCAGATCCATCTCGGCACTCGGCATCAGCTCACAACCGAACGAAGCGAAGGGTCTCGTCGGCGGTCACCACCACCGGCCGGTCGCGGCTCGGTGTGAAGAACTCGCCGTCGATCGTAAAGGGGGCATCCAGCCAGAGCTCCAGCCGCTCGGCCCCGCCGCTCCGGTAATCCTCGGGCAGCGAGCGCGGCGCGTCGGGGCCGTAGAGCACCCGGCGGGCACTGCGGATCAGCCGTTCGGGCGGGTGCACGATCCGGGTGTGGCGAACCGGCTTGCCGCCCGTCGCCCAGAACGGCCGCGATTTGAGCACCAGCCGATCGAGCGTGGTCGCGATCATGATCAACAATCGCTCGTCCTGCCGCTCGCCGCCGTCGACCCTGATCCCCACATCGTGCGGCCTGAGCCCCAGCGCCTCGTAGCCCTTGAGCGCCGTCCCGGCCAAGAGGCCGACGATCGCCGCCGCATGGCTCCACTCGCCCTTGATGCCCCGGGTGTGCAGCTTGCCGGTGACGTGGCGGATCACGTCGACGATCCCGGCCGCTCCCATGAACATACCCCTGGGCGCCACCCGGTCGTCCGCATAGTCGACCTTCAGGATGTGCCGGGTCACCAGATGGGCGTCGGGTCGGCCGTTCCGGCAAGCCTCCAGCAACCGCTCGAGGGTGGCCGCGTCTTTGCCGCGGAGCCCGCAATCCGCCGCCGTCATGTTGGCCGTCCCGCGTGGCAGGATGGCGACCATAGGCAAATCCGCGAACGGCCGGCTCGCCAGGAGCTCGGTCAAGACCCCGTGCACGGTGCCGTCGCCGCTGTTGACGACGAGAAGCTCGACCCCGGCCTCGGCCATCGCCGCCAAGGGCGGGGCGAAGCCCTCCTCCGGCCGAAAGCGGCGGTGCAGGATCTCGGGATGGTTCGCCAGCACGGCCTCGAGCGCCGCCATGCCCCGGCGATTGCCCTCGCTCTTCGGATTGCTGAAGAGTCCGATGCGCATCAACCGCGCCCGAACCAGCGCTGGCGCTCGTCCTTGAGCGGCAACAGCAAGACGACGGCAGCCAGCAGCAGGACGGGTCCGGCCGTCGCCACCAAGGGTCCGACGAAACCGGCTTCGGCCAGAGCCAGCATGAGCCCGCTCGCGATCACGAAGCTGAAGCCGGTGGCGATGCCCTTGAGAAAAAGGCCGGCAATGCCGCCTTGCCGCGTTACCCGCCGGGCAAAGGCGAAGGTCAGCATGATCATCAGCATCGGCAACGCACTGCCGAAGAGCCGGTGATAGATGGCGGTGACGTGCCCCTGGGTGGTGACGACACCATAGCCGTCGTTCCTGACGATAGCGACGAGATCGATGAGGGCGACCTCCTGCGGCGGCCGGGCCACCATGCGGATCCGATCGACGTCGATCGCATTCTCGAAGGTCCATTGCGGCTGCTGCACGAATTGGCCCTCGCCGACCCGGCCCCACTCGACGTCGAAGAGCTGCCAGGCGCCGGGGGTGAACACGACCCGTGCCGCACTGATCCGCTCGACCAGATTGCCGTCCGCGTCGCGCACCAGGATCAGGATGTCGGACGCCTCGGTCTGGTCGGGCTCGAGCCGCGGCAGGCGGATGAAGTGGCGACCGTGATCGATCCAGACATGCTCGCCGGCAAACCCCTCGAGCCCACCCTTGAAATAGCCGACGTCCCAGGCCCTGAGCTCCTGGACGGTGCCCGGCACGAGGAGATCGTCGTTGGCGAGCTTGACCCCGAGCACGAGCAGGCAGATCGGCAAGAGGCGCAGGATAATGCCCAAGGGCGAGATGCCGGACGCCCAGAAAATCGTGAGCTCGCGGTTGCGCATCAGCTCCGCGGCGGCGAACAGCGCCCCCAGGAGCGCCGCGAACGGCAGGATCTCGGTCAACAGACTGGGGAAACGCAGCACGAAATAACGGGCGAAACTGGCAGCCGCGCCCCCCTCGCGACGGATCAGGTCGTCGGATGCGTCCAAGAGATCGAAGAGCAGCGCGAAGAGCAGAACGGCCGTGGTCGCCACCACGACCCTGAGCAGCACCACCCGATTGAGGTAGAGCGTCAGCACCATCAGGCGGCAGCCCGCCACGGCAGCCGCTTGACGAGGCCGCTGACCAGACCGTCGATGCCGGCGCCGAGCATCGAGCTCCTGCCCGGATCCGGCACCTTGCGGGCATTGTGGAAAAAGTAGCCCGTGCTCAGCGTCGCATAGATGATGAACGGCAGCCAGATACCCGCGAGCGACGACATCTTGGCGTCATCGGCGAGCGATTCCCCGGTGTTGATGATCTGGTTGTAGCCGACCACCAGCACGACGCCGACGAGAAACCCGTAGGAGCGCTTGGCGCGGCGCGGCGACAGGGCGAGGGGTACGGCGAGAAACGGCAGGAACGCGATCGAGAGGTTGCGGACGAGCCGGGCCGCAAGCTCGGCCTCGACCTCCCAGGGATCGATGCCGTCCGGCAGCGCATCCGCCGGCCGGCCGAGCAGGCCGAAGAGCTCGAGGATGGTGAGCTCGCGCTCGTGCTCGCCGCGCGGTCGAAACGGCTGGGGCTCGGTGCCCGAGAGGTCGGAGGTGAAGCTGCCGAAGCGCAGCGTCAAGGGCGGCGGTCGATCGGTTCGGTCGGCGTCCGCCTCGGGCGGCGCCGGCACGAATTGCTGCACGCCGTTCTCGAGATGCAGCAGGAGCGGGACGACAGCACCCTGGTTCTCGATCTCGCCCGCAGCGGCCGTGACGACGAGCGCCCCGCCGTCGTCGACCTCGGAATAGAGGAAAATGCCCTCGAACCGCTCGCCGTCCGGGCCGAGTGCTTCGACCCGGTAGGTGGTGGCGCCGATGGTGATGAACTGGCCGGGCCGCAACAGCGTCTGAAACGACACATTGGTGACGGCGAAGGCCGCGGCCCGATAGGCATAACGGGCGAACGGCTGCAGGTGACTGACCAGGATCAGATGCAGGACCAGCACCAGGACTGCGAGCAGGAGCAGCGGCCGGGTCATGCGCAAAAGCCCGATCCCGGCGGCACGCAGCGCGTCGAGCTCGCCCTCCTTGGACATCCGCGCCACGCCCAGCATGATCCCGAGGAAGAGTGCAGCCGGCAAGGCGACGACCATGTAGTGCGGGATCAGGTAGCTCATCATCTCGAAGACGATGGCCAACGAGCCGCGCCAGCCGAGCACCAGGTCGATGACCCGAAGCGCCCGCTCGGCCAGAAGGGCGAGCAGCGTGATCAGGATCGCCGCCAGCATCGGCCGCAGCACCTGCCCCAGAATGTAGCGATCGATGGTCGCGAGCATGGTCGTCGTCAGCCGGCCATCCGGCGCGCAGCCGGCCCGGCCGCGCCTGCCGCGGGCCAGTCCGCAGGCTCGAGGGTGATCGTCCCGTCGGCGTCGACCAGCCTGCCCGTGCGCTCGACGACCAGTGTGCCCGAGGCCGGATCGAAGCGGCGAAGCTGCAGGACGATCGTGGTGGCAGAGCCGCGGGGCTCGATCGCGAGCCGGAGATAGCCGCCGGCCTCGCCGTGCCCGGCGCCGAGCGACGCCGACGGGCCGACCAGCACCGGTACCGCCCCGTCCGGCCCCGGCATCTCGCCCACCATGAAAACGTGCTCGTGACCGGAAAGGACCAGCTCGGCGCCGCGCCGGGCGATCACCTCGCGCAGTGCCGTCTCGTCGCGCAAGCCGCGCCGGCGCTGGATCTTGGGCCCCAAGGGCGGGTGATGGAGGAGCAGGATCCGGCAGAGTCCCCGTGCGGCGAGCTCGGCCAAGAGGCCGTCGAGCGCCTCCACCTGCGCCGGCCCGAGCTGGCCGGTGGCCAAGCCCAACCCGCTCGGCACCGCGCTCGACAGGCCGACGATCGCCACCCCGGCCGCCACCTCCCGGACGAACGGGAACTGCCCCGGCACGGCGCCACTGTCGCCCTGCATGTAGGGATGCCAGCGCGACCAGGCCGCCCGATAGCTCTTGCCGGCATAGGCGTCGTGATTGCCCGGCACCAGGGTCAGCCGCGCGGGGCCGGCCGTCGCCTCCAGCCAGCGTGCTGCCTGCTCGAACTCGGGCGGCAGCGCGATGTTGACGAGATCGCCGGTGACCGCGATGTGGTCCGGCGGGTCCGCGTCGAGGTCGCGGGCCAAGGCCTCGAGCACGTCGAGACGGTGCAGCCGATGCCGCCGGCGATGCCAGGAGAGATAGCCGAACGCGCGCTTGCCCACGAGTTCGGCGATCTTGGCCCGGGGCAACGGGCCGAGATGGACATCGGTGATGTGGGCGAGATCGAGACGGCTCATGACAGGGCGGGTGCTCGTCGATCCTGGAGCAGCTGCTCGACCAGGGCCAGATCAGCGGGCTTGTCGACGTCGATCGCCGCCTCGCCCTGCGCCAGGGCGACCGCCCGCACCCGGCAGCCGAGCCGGCTCGAGGCCTGCAGCATGGCCTCGTCGAGGCTGAGCCGACCGAGCAGATAGCCCAAGAGGAGGCCCGGCCCGAACGCCTTGACGATCCGCCACGGCCGCTTGCGGTCACGCTCGACCCGACACCAGAAATCGACGGCGGCCCGGGCCCGCGGGTTTTTCAGATAGAACAGGTTGGCACCCGAATAGTGTCCGTCGCGAAACTGCCAATAGGTCCGCGCCGCCCCCGACACGACCGCCTCGACCGCCGCGCGTTCGACCATTCCGGCGACGAGATCGGCATCGCTGGCGGCTGCCGCGGCATGCAGAAAGTTGCCGATGATCTCGGGCGTGAGCAGCGCATGATCGGCGGTGGTGACCAGGAGCGGGGTCGGCAATCGGTCGATCGCGGCGAGTACCGACTGGCACGGTGTGGCCTCGGTGCGCAGCGTCTCGAGTGCCGCATCGTCGACGGCGTCCGGGCGCGGGATGCTGACGGCGATCCGACCGACGCGGCCGCTCGCGCGCAAGGCCGCCACCACCCGCGTCAGCATCGGCGTGCCGGCCACCGGCAAGAGGGCCTTGAGCGCCACCCCGGCCGACTTCGCCATGGGATCACCCTCCGCCCGCTCGCCGGCGAGTACCAGCGCGGTCAGCTCGTTGGTCGTCATCAGACAAGCGCCTTCTCGTAGACCCGATAGGTCTTGTAGGGGACAGCACCCACCGCCTCGATGATCCGCTGGACGGCGGCGTTGCCCTCGAGCACCCAGCCGAGCTCGGCCTCGGTGACCCCACGGCCCGCATGATAGGCGCGCACCGCATCGATCACACCGAGGGCCGCTGCCGTGCCCTTGACCGTGCCGTGCCACGCACGCCTCAGCCCCATCAGCGGCATTCGTCCGGACTTGATGCCGCGAACCTTGAGCCGCCACAAGAGCTTCGCCCAGCCGAACGGCAGCAGCCGGCCGTCGAGATCGGCGATCGCGGCATTCAGATTGGGCAGGGTGACGGTCATCGCCACGGGCTCACCGTCGAGCTCGGCAATCGCGAAGCAACGGGCATCGACCAGTGGCCTGATCGACTTGGCCAGATACTGCGCCTCGTCCTCGCCGAACGGCACGAAGCCCCAGTTCTCGGCCCAGGCATCGTTGAAGATGTCGACAACGAGCCGGATCTCGTCGCTGTAGCGGCGCATGTCCAGGGGCCGGACGACCAGCCCGCCGGTTTTCCGCGTCCGCTCGACGAGCCGGGCAGCGGCAGGCGGGAACGCGGCCTGAACATCGAAGCGATAGGCCGAAAGATCCCTCGCCTTCACGCATCCCTGCTCGCGCAGTCGCCGGTCGTAATACGGCCGGCCGTGCGGCATCATGAAGTAGGGTGGCGTGTCGAAGCCCTCGATCAGCGTGCCGGTCTCGTCGTTGATCGAGAGACTGAACGGCCCGGTCATCCGCTCCATGCCGCGCAGCCGCAACCAGGTGGCGGCGGTGTCGAGCAGGAGCCCGAAGGCTTCCTCGTCGTCGATCGCCTCCAGAAAGCCGAATTGACCGGTGGCATCACCGTAGCGCTCGAGGTGCGCCCGGTTGACCTGCGCCGAGATGCGGCCCACCGGTTCGCCGTCGAACAGCAACAGCCAATAGGCAGCCTCCATCCGTGCCAGAAACGGGTTCTTCTTCGCGTTCAGATGATCCAGCCGCTCGAGCGTCAGCGGCTGCACCCAGGCGGGATCTCCGGCATAGAGCGTGCGGGTGACGCCGATGAACGCCTGCAGATCGGCGCGATCGTGGACCGATTGGATCGCGACCGTTGCCCGCCTCGGGCTCACCCGCTGCCCACCGTGCTCGCCCGCTTCAAGCGGCGCGGCGGCGGCGACGGATGGCGTAGGTGTCGTCGTCGGCGGAGAGCTCGGCGACCCAGGGCCAGTGCTGCTTGGCCTCACCGGTGTAGCCGAGATTGTGGACGGTCGCACTCTTCGGCGTGTCCTTGGGCTGGGCATAGAACGTGCCGAAGACATGGTCCCACATGTTGCTGGTGATACCGAAATTGCCCTGCTCGCTGTGGAAGTGATGCGCCAGATGGCGCTTTTTCAGATCGCGCAACCAGCCGAGCTGCGGCGTGAACGGCAGATGCTGCACGCAATGCACGAACTCGTACCCGCAGAAGACGAGGCAGGCGGCAGCGAACGCCGCGAAACCGCCGGCCGGGCCGGCAACCAGCCAGCCGATCGGAAAGGCGATCAGGGCGATCGTCGGCAGGGTGGTGTAGAGGGCGCCGAAGAGGACCGAGAGATCGTGCGGGTTCTGGTGATGATCGTAGTGGATCCGCTTCCACACCTTGGCCGTGGCCTTGTGCTTGAAGAGAAAGGTCGAGTGCAGGACGAAGCGATGGATCAGGTACTCGGCCAAGGGATAGACGGCGACCGTGACCACCGCCGCCAGGAGCGGCTGCCAGACACTGGTCGCCCAATAGAACGAGAAGGCGGTCGCCAGGGCTGCCAGGACGATGTAGGCCTGGATCGAATAATGGGTGAAGAACGCCCGGACGAGCTCGCCCAGCGTCATCTTGTCGAGGAAATAGGCCCGATCACTCCAAGGCCCCCACGAAGTCAGCATCGTTCGTCACCACCGAAGAAAGGACTGTCACCGATCGACGCTAGCTAAGCCCTGCAGCCGATCGGGACAAGGCGGGCGCGGCGTTTCGCTACCGAAGGTGGCGCCGCGTCAACAGTCGGAGCGGCACCGCCCGCCACATGGCCGCCAGATGGGCGCGACCGGGTCAAAACGTCGCTCGCGGCTCCATCGCCAGTCGCCGCTCGATCGCCTCGACCACCCGGGCCATGTCGTCGAGCGGATGCGGTGATGCCATCGGCTCGGTTTCGCCCAATGGCTGCAACAGCCCCCGGGCGATCAAGGCGCGGTGCAACCGGCCGGGATCGACCGGCAGCCGCAGTCGCCCCGCGGCGATCAGCCGATCGATCAGCCGCCCGAGCACGTGCTGCTGGTGCGGTGTGCCGCGATAGCTCGTCCCGCCACCGATCAACAGGGTGAGGGCGGACAACACGGGCCGGCTGCCCGGAACGGCGTCGTACCAGGTGCCGAGCGGCAGCAGCACCACGGGCTTGCCGCTGGCACAGAGCCGGGTCAGGGTCAGCGCATCCTCACCGGTGGTGAAGAAGCGTGCCGCCCGGGCCACCGCCTCCTCCAAGGGATCATCCCAGACGGCCACGCCAGGGGCTGCCGCGGTCACCGCCCGACGCTCCGCGGCACTCACCCCGTCGGCGAACCACACCGCAGGCGGCCCTCCGGCCTCGGCCGCGACTTTGCCGGCGATCCTCGCCAGATCGTCGGTCGTCCGCCGGAACGGTCGCTTCGCGACGCCGACCACCAGAAGGTCGGCCGTGCCCGTGCCCGCCGCATGGCCGTTCGCCCGAACCAGTGGTGCGGTGACCTGCACCGTGTTCGGGCGCACCGGCAATCGCTCGGCCGGATTGGCGACCACGAGGTCGAAATGCCGAAACCCGGCCCCCGGCGCACCGATCACCACGGCGCGGCTGGCCCCACGGCTGCGCTCGCGCACCTGCCGCGCCAGGGCAGCGGCATCGGCCCCGGCAGCGATCACGACGTCCGGAAAGGGCGCCTCGAGACTGCCGGCAGGCGCGTGCACCGCCCCGAAGAGGCCGGTCTCCAGCGGCTTTTCGACCGCGGTGAAGCCGGAAGCCGCGGTCAGCTCGTCAGCCAGCGCTCGCGCCTGCTCGTCCTGGGCGGGCTTGCCGTCGAGCAGCACCCAGGCCGCCCCGGCGGCAGGCAGGGCTCGGCTGCGCAGCGTGTAGTGCCGCACCGTGCCCGGAATGGCCGCGGCCTTGTCGGCGACCGTGAGGCTCCAGCTCTTGCCCGGATGACGCTCGCCGATCTCGGCCAGCCGCTGCCGCCACCACTCGGCACTGCCCAGGCCCGCGCGCGCCGTGGCCACCGCATCGACATGCACCACCTGCCTCGCCGCCCCGAACAGCCGGTGCAGCAGCCAGGGGAGGTCAGCCGGCGGCAGCAGGGAGAGCACGTTCGAGGCGACCACGGCATCGGCCGCAGCCTCCGGCCAGCGCGTCGTCGCATCGAGCAGCAGGGCGCGCGTTTCGAGCGCGCCGCCGAGCGTCGCTGTCGGCACCTCACCCGACAGCCGCACTTCCAGCACATCCGCGACGCCGAGCTCGCGCACGAGATCGGCCGTCAGCGACCCCGGCGCCGGCGGTGCTTCGACCTCGCCCGGCAGCGCGCCGAGGGCGGCCGGATAATCGGGGCTCGGTGCGTCGCTCGAGAAGACCTCGTAGCCCGCGGCATCGGCCGCCCGCTCCAGGTCGTACCAGATATAGGCCAACGGGTTCGGATGGTAGGAATAGGCTTCGGGAAACGGCTGCCAGGGCTGCTGGTGCAGTGCCGTATAGTGCAGGCACTTGGTCCGCCCCTCGACATATTCCTGATCCCGCGCGTTCCAGTGCGGATCGAGCTCGCCCCAGAGGCCGGGGGTCGCCGACGGCTTGTCGATCAGGGCGTGCTTGCCCAGCGTCGCCGCGGTCTGGCGGTTCCACATGTCCAGCATCCGGGCACAATCGATCAGCATGACCGAGGTGTCCTTGGCCGAGATCGCGAGATAGCCGTGATTGCCCATCTCGAGGTCGAAGAGCAGTGCGGGATCGGCGAGGTAGATCTGATCGACGTCGTTGTAGATCGCCCGGCCGGTCCCGCCGGCGAAGGACGGGATGGCGTAGCGGTAGTTGGTGAACCCGGTGCGCCAGCGCGAGCGGTCGAAGCCCACCACGTTCTTCATCAGGTGGATCTCGTAGACACGGCCCGGATCGCGCACCGTCTCGATCGAATAGAAGAAGATTCGCTCGGCCCGGTACTGCGCCTCCTCGGTGCCGAGAAAAATGCGCACCGGCGGCAGGTCCTTGGGCGCGTGACCGGGGCGAACGTCGAGAACGACCCGGGTCGGGTCCTCACGAAAGAACGGCCAGCGATCGGGGCGCTCGAGACCGAGGCCGTGCGCGGGGTTTTCGGGCATGCTTTCTCTGTGGTTCCGGGAGGGTGGACAGATGCTCGGGAGATGGGCGCCGGTGTTAGGCCGGGTGCCCGAAGCCGTCAATTCTCCCCGATGTCGCGCGCCGACGTTCCTTCGCCATCCGCCTCACCGACTCGACGCTGGGCCGCGCCTTGCATCTCCAGCCACTCGCGGGTCAAGGCGAGGCCCAGTGCCAGCAGCATCGGCCCCAGGAAAATACCGAGGATGCCGAAGGTCATGACCCCGCCGATGACACCGAAGAAGACCAGGAGAAACGGCATCCGGCTGCCCCGGCTGATGAGGTAGGGCTTGAGGAAGTTGTCCACACCGCCGATGATCAACAGGCCGTAGGCAGCCATCATGATGGCAGCGATGATTTGGCCGGTCATCAGCTGCCAGATCACCACCGGGATCCAGACCAGCGACGAGCCGGCAACCGGAAAGAGGCCGAGGACGAACACACAGGTCGCGAGCAGGAACGGCTGCGGCACGGACAACAGCCAGAAGCCGAAGAGGGCCAGCATCGCCTGGATCATCGCCGTGCCGATGACCCCGTAGACCACGCTCCTGATGGTTCCGGCGGCCACCTCGATCAGGTGCTTGGCGCGTTCGCCGACCACGCTGCCGATCGAGCGATGCAGGAGGTCCGCCGCCTGCGCCCCGTCGCGATAGAGAAAGAACGCGACGAGCACGCTGACCGCGAGCTCGAGGATGCCACGGCCGAGCCCGAGCCCGCCCCGGATCGCCGCATCGCGCAACGGTGCCACGTAGGGCATGAGCGTGCCGAGCAGGTCGCCGGTGTTGGCGACGAAGCTACGCCAGAAATCGGCGAGCAGCTCACCCACGAGCGGCAGGCCGGCGACCCAGTCCGGTGGGCTGGCGATGCCCAACTCGGGGTCGGTCCCGAAACGCAGGCGCAGCTGCAAAAAGGCATCCTCGGCCGTATCGGCGAGCGCATTGGCCAGGAGCGCCATGGGCACCACCAGTGCGGTCGCCAGCACCAGTGTCATGAGCAACGACGCCGGCAGATTGCGGCCACCGAGCACCCCCTTGAGCCGCTGATGCAGTGGCCAGGTCGAGAACACCAGGATCGTGGCCCAGAGCAGCGAGGAGAAGAACGGCCGCAGCACGAGAAGGCAGCCGAAGCCCAAGAGCACGAGCAACAACCAGCCCGCGACCTCGTTCAGCCGGGTGCCGACGCCGAAGAAGCGGCGCGGTGTGGCGGTCAGGCGTTCAGTCTTTCCGGCCATGCCCCTTGACCTCGATGCCGGTCAGCCGCTCGTAGACCTTGACCACCGCACTGTCGTCCTCGCGCCCGAAACCGGCAGCCGCCGCCGCGAGATACTGCTGATGCGCCGCAGCCGCGATCGGCAAGGGAAAACGCCGGCCCTTCGCCGTCTCGAGCACGATGCCGAGATCCTTGACGAAGATCTCGACCGCCGAAAGCGGGGTGAAATCGCGGGCCAGGATATGCGGTACGCGGTTCGTGAACATCCAGGAATTGCCGGCCGCGTTCGAGATCACCGCGTAGAGCGCGTCCGGATCGGCGCCGCAAGCCGTCCCGAGTGCCATCGCCTCGCAGGCGGCGGCGATGTGCACGCCGGCCAGATGCTGGTTGATCATCTTGACGGTCGAGCCGATCCCCGGTGCCTCTCCCAGACGATGGACCTTGCTCGCCATCGCCTCGAGCGCCGGCCCCGCCGCCTCGAAGGCACGGCTGCTGCCCGAGGCCATCACCGAAAGCGTGCCCGCCTCGGCCCCGGCCCGCCCGCCACTGACCGGCGCATCGAGCAGCGCCAGGCCCATCTCGTCGAGCCGTGCGCCGAGTGCCTGCACGAAGGGCGGCGGCACCGTGCTGTGCAGCACCACGACCCCACCCTCGCCGAGCAGTGCGGCCCCACCCTTCGGGCCGAAGAGAACCGCCTCGGCCTGCTCGGCCGTGGCCACCACCAAGAGCAGGAGCGAGACCCGGTCGGCGACGTCCTCGGGACTGCCGCAGACCCGACCGCCGGCTTGCGCAAAGCTGTCCAGGGCCGCCTTCGCCGCGTCGAAGCCGTGCACGGTGAAGCCCCTGGCGAGCAGTTGCCGGGCCATCGGCAGGCCCATGGAGCCGAGGCCGATAAAGCCGACTTCGTTGGCCATCATCGCTGCTCCAGACGCCGATGCTGCTCGACCGGCAGCCGCTGCCGTACGGCCGCCAGGTACTCCGGATCGAGCGTCGCCGCCGCATGGCCCGGCCGGTCCGAGACCCGCGCCACCACACTCCCCCAGGGATCGGCGATCAGCGCATTGCCGTAGGTGTACCGCGTTCCGCCACCGGCCGGATAGCCGCCGATCTGCGCTGCCGCCGCCACGTAGCACTGCGTCTCGATCGCCCGTGCCCGAAGCAGCACCTCCCAGTGGTCCTTGCCGGTCTGCAGGGTGAACGCCGCCGGCAGCATGATCAGTTCCGCCCCCTTGCGGCGCAAGGCCAGGAACAGCTCGGCAAAGCGCAGATCGTAGCAGATCGCGAGCCCCACCCGAACCCCGTCGAGATCGACGGTCACCACGTCCTGGCCGGGCTCGGTGTAGTCGCTCTCCCGGTAGGCATCGCCGTTCGGCGTGACGATGTCGAAGAGATGGATCTTGCGATAGCGCGCCACCTCCTCGCCCCGCCGATCGAAGACCACCGTGGTGTTCGAGAGCTTGCCCTGCCCCCGATCCTCGAAAAAGCTGCCGCCGTGAACGTTCACTCCGTACTCGCGTGCCAGGCTCTGCAGCATCGCATAGGCTTCGCCATCCGGCAGCACCTCGGCTGCTGCCCGCCTGGCAGCGTCGCCGCCACCCATCACCGTGAAGGTCTCGGGCAGGCTGACCAGATCCGGCCGTTCCGCCTCGATCGCCCGCTCGATCAGGGCCTTCGCCGCCCTGAGATTGGCCGGCTTCTCGGGGCCGGAATTCATCTGAACGACCGCCACCCGCATCACCTCAGCCCTCCGTCACCCGAAACGTCTGCGTCATCAGATGCCGATAGGTCTCCCCCGGCCGCATGATCGCCGAGGGGAACTGCGGCTTGTTCGGCGCATCGGGAAAGGCTTCGGTCTCGAGACAGAGCCCCGCACGCGGCCCGATCCGCCGCCCGCCCTTGGCGGTGATGTCCATCTTGAAGCCGGTATAGAGCTGCACCCCCGGCTGATCCGCCGAAAGCTGCATCTCGATCCGCCCGTCACCCGAAACCAGCACCGCCACCGGCCGCACCCCGGGCTTTTCGGTCAAGACCATGCAGTGGTCGTAGTCCGCGGTCCCGAGATCATCGATCCGCCGCAGCTCGCGAAAATCGAACACCGTGCCCTCGACCGGCACAATCTCGCCCGTCGGGATCTGCTCGTCGTCCGTCGGCAGATACCGATCGGCATCGAGCATCAGCCGATGCGCCTCGATCGAGCCCTCGCCGTCGAGGTTCCAATAGCTGTGATGCACCATGTTCACGGGCGTCGCCCGGGTCGTCTCCGCCGTCATCTCGATCACCAGCGCATCGGCGATCAGCCGATAGACCACTCGCGCCTCGACCTCGCCCGGATAGCCCATCTCGCCGTCCGGCGAGGTGATGCCCAAGGTCACCGAATCCGGCTCGCTCGCCTCGATCCGCCAGAGCCGCTTGCCCCAGCCGCCGAGCCCGCCGTGCAGATGGTTCTTGCCCCGCTCGTTGGGATCGAGCTCGAACTTCTCGCCGTCGAGCTCGAACGCCGCCCCGCCGATCCGATTGCCGAACCGCCCGACCACCGCCCCGAAATAGGGCGACTTCGCCGGATAATCGGCAAACGTGTCGAAGCCCAGGACCAGCGAGCGCGCCAGCCCGTCGACATCGAGGGTGAGGTCCTGGAGCACCGCGCCCCAGTTCAGCACCGCCGCCCGCAGCCCCCGGCCGTTGTCGAGCCGCACCCGTTCGACCGGTTGCCCCCGGTACTCGCCGAACGTCTCCCGCGTGCCTGTCATCTCGCTCCCTCCCCGACTTGCGACCATCCCCCTATAGCTCGAGCCGCGGCCCGGGTCAGTCGCCGATCAGGCGCAACCGGCCGAGCCCCGGCACGGTGATCGACAGATCGAGCGGATTGATGCCGAGTGTCACGCCCGAAAGATTGAGCTCCAGCCCCTCCACCCGTGCCACGATCAGGCCGAACACCCCGCCCAGGGACAGCTGATAGCCGGTATTGCTGGGTGCACGCGCCAAAATGCGCCGCCCGATATAGTCCTTGCCGATCGCCCGCGGCGGCAGATCGAGCCGCAGATCCGGCACCTCGCGTGCGATCCAGGCGATGAACGAGTTCGAATTCGGCCCGGGCCAGGTCCGATAGGTGTGGCGATAGGGATAAGCCGCCACCGCCCGCTCGATGCCGGGGATCAACGCCGCTGCCGCCGCCCCACGCCGATCGAGCAGCAGCCGCGGCCGGTTGCCCGCCCAGTTGCCGTCCGGCACCCCGCGAAAGTTCATCCGCACGGCCTCGCCGCCGCGCGACACCCCCCAGCGCACCACGTCGTAGCGGGTATAGGCAGCCTCGCCCTCGCCCTCGCCCTTGAACGCGATCCAGCAATGATCCGCCAGAGCCCCCTTCAACCCCCAGGACGCCGCACAATAGACCTGCACCACCGCCTCCGGCGTCTCGGCCGGATCGGGTGCCAGCCTCGCACTGTCCCAGCGCGCTGCCGACCAATGCCGCACCTCGCCCTGCTGCCAAACCGCGATGCCCACGGGCAGCGCCACCAGCAAGAGGACGACCGAGAGGACGAGCAACCAACGCAACGGCAGAGCTTTCGGAACGAGCCACCCGCGCTATAGATAGCGCCGTTTCGACCATTGGGCGAGTGGAGGCCGGCGGCCATGCGTTTTCGGGCACTCTCATGGGCATGGGCATGGGCATGGGCATGGGCATGGGCATGGGCATGGTCATGGGCATGGGCCGCGGCCACCCTCGCCATCGCCCCGGCCGCCGCCCCGGCCGCGGCAGACGAGGCGCTCGCCGAACGCGGCCGCATCATCGCCGACACCTACTGCAGCGACTGCCACGCCACCGGCCCCACCGGCGCCAGCCCGCTGCCCATAGCACCCCCCTTGCGCACCTTCCGACAACGCTGGGACGTCGAGAACCTCGCCGAAGCCCTCGCCGAAGGCATCATGGTCGGCCACGAGGACATGCCCGAATTCCGCATGACCCCATCCGAAATCGACGCGTTCCTGGCCTATCTCGACAGCTTTTGAGCCGAGGGAGAAATTCCGGGAAGGCACGCCTTCCCGGGCCCATCCGGTTTTTGGTGCCGCCACCCTCGGCCGTCGTGCTGCGCAGGCTTCCGGGCAAATTCGAGATGTCCCTCGTTGACGTGATCGTTTCTTCCTCGTAGAGCATCATTGCCAATTGTAGCGTGCACGGTTGCAACTGTGACATGCATGGCGACAACTGTGGCATAAAAAGCAATACGTGACGCAACGTCCGAAGAAAGCAGGGGGAAGACGATGAACACTTTCGCCAAATGTTGCCTTACCGCGGTTCTCGCCGCCGGGATCAGTGCTGCTCAGGCGGTCGCCCAAGAGTTCGGCTCCGCCGATGAAGCACGCGAGATGCTCGACCGCGTCGTCGAAGCCATCGAGGCCGACCCCGAAGGCACGATCGAGGCCATCAATCAGGGCGAGGCCGGCGGCTGGGTCGATCGCGACCTCTACCCGTTCTGCGGCGACGCCAAGGGCGACTTCGTCGCCCATGCGGTCAATCAGGCCCTGGTCGGCCAAAGTCTGCGTGACCTCCAGGGCCGCGCCGGCAGCCCGCTCGGCGAAAACATCTACAATGCCGCCGAATCGGGCGACGTGAGCGAGGTCTCCTACATGTGGCCACGGCCCGGCGAAGAGGAACCGGTGCAAAAACACGCCTACGTCGCTCAGATCGGCGACTTGACCTGCGCCGTCGGCTACTACGAGTAGCCCGAACGCCATTCGCGATCGACAAGGGGACAAACCGGGAAGGCAACGCCTTCCCGGGCCCGTCCGGTTGTTCGGAACCCGGCCCTGCGACCGCCGCTATTCGGCCGGCCGCGCCGCACCCTCGGCCGTCCGGCCGCGCGCAGCGCCGAAATGCTTGGCGTTGAGCACCAGCACCAGCCAGATCGTCGCCGCCTGCAACAACAGCGGCAGCGCCGTGATCGCGAGCCAAGCCGGACCGAACGCATCGACCAGCCCCACCTCGACCAGCCCCTTGTTCAAGAAGAACTGCAGCATCACCGCGAGCGCCACCCCCGGGCAGACCAGCGCATAGGAGCCCGGCGACCGCTCCGGCCCGGTGACGAAGCGCTCGATATAGCGAAAGCGCTGCAGCACCACCCAGCCGAACAACACGAACGCCACCTGAACCGCCAAAAAGTTCGTCAGCGTCGCGAACAGTGCGGCCGCCTCCTCGCCGCTGCCGAAATGCACCTCGAGACCGTGCCCCTGCCGCAGCACGGTGATCGCGATCACCGTGACGATCGGGACGACGATCCAGAGCGACGGCGCACTTTCGGCATTGGCCCCGTGCTCCATCATCGCCCGCACGCCCAAAAACAGTTTCACGATCCCGACCGCCACCGCCATCACCACGAAGAGCGAGGACGCCAGATACGAAACCCCGGCGACCCACGCCGTCTCGCTCATCGCCGCGGGGGCCGCGAGCCCCACCCCCACCATCGCCAGCGCGAATGCCGGCAAGAGCTGGCCGAAGCTGTTGTTGCGGCTGCAGTCGAACGACCCGGTCGTCAACACCCGCCCCCAGAAATCAGCCATCAACCGCAGCGCCCAGCCCCCGATCAGCAGAAACGCCAGAAGGGCGAGCGGGAAGAGATACTCGACCACGGCCCAGAGCCCCGGCACGAACACCAGCCCCAGAATGAACCCGACATTGACCGCCATCGCCACCGTCAAGGGTGCCGCCAAGAGCTGCGTCTCGTCATTGGAGCCCTTGAGTGCCCGAAACGCCGCCGTCCGCCGAAAGCCCGCGAACTCCCGCAGATTCCAGACCAGCAGCCGCACATGCATGACCGCAAAGACCGCGATCCCGACCCAGGCCCCGACGATCGCGATCCTGAGCGGCAACGGCCCCGCCACCAGTGCAGCGACGATAGCCTCGAAAACCGGCACCGGCCGCCCCGCATCCGGCACCCAGAACAACAGCCACATGAAAAACGTCACCACCAACCCGCCGGCACCGAGGGCCGCCAGGAAATAGAGCGGCGAATAACGCTCACCCAGACCTTTCGGCATCCGCGACAACATCGATCGTCTCCTCCACTCGACCAACACCGGCCGCGCCCGAAAGCCCGACCGACCCACATGGCCGACACCCTAGCCCGGCACCCGGCCCGCGTCGGTGACGGACTCACAGAAGGGCGACGTCGGCGAGGAGAGGAAGAAACGAAAAAGCGCGGGGGCAACGATGTCCCCCGCACCCCCTCGTTCCTCCATGTCGCGGAGCGCTCGGACCGGTGCGCTCCGCGCTGCCGCTGCCGTCAGATCAGCCCCATGATCCGGGCGGGACCGCCCGTGCCGTCCCGCACCTTGGGTGCTCCCACCATCAGCGTCGCCCCCGTCTCCGGCATCCGGTCGAGCTCGGCCAGGCACTCGATCCCGTAGCGCCCCGCCGGCAGCCAGGCATAATGCGTGGCGAAATCCGCCGACGGTCCGTGATCGAGCGACAGCGAATCAACCGCGATCGCCACCGCCCGGGTCTCCTCGAGCAGCATCTGCGCCGCCTCGACATGAAAACCCGGAAAGTGCAGCGTGCCCGGCCGCGCCGAATCGGCACCCCTGAAGGCCTCCGTGCCGACCTTGGCGGCCCAGCCCGAATTCATCGCCACACAGGCACCGTCCGGGATCGGCCCGTTGCGCCCGATCCACGCCCGGAGATCATCCGGCGTCACCTGCGCGTCACGGTCCTCGGACGCCTTGGCCCGGATGTCGACGACACAGAGCGGACACGCCAGGCTCTCGACGGGAATCTCGGCCACCGACAGGCCGTCGGCGCTGAAATGCAACGGCGCGTCGAGATGCGTGCCGGTGTGCTCGTTGATCGTCAAGACGTAGAGATTGTAACCGTCCTCGGCGAAATCGAACTGCTTGTCATAGGCGATCCCGGGCGAGCCGCCGAAGGTCGGGAACTCGGCCGAAAGCTCGTGGGTCATGTCGACCACCTGCCGGGCCGGCTGGGCCAGCACCGGCCGCGATGCCGCCGCTGCCACGCCGGCAACTGCCGTCGCCGCCGCACCGGCGAACAGACCGCGCCGGCCGAGCATCCTCTCCTTGACCGAGCTCATCACGCAAACGTCGCACATGGCTTTCCTCGCCTCTTCCCCTGGCTGCTTGCATCGGCCGCCCGTCAGCCGCACCCCCGCGCATCCGGGCGATGCCGGAGCCTAGGGCAGAGCCTTCGTTCCTGTCCAGCCGGCCGGAAATTTGGCGAAGAAAGCAAAAAAGCGCGGGGGAAATGATTTCCCCCGCCCCCCCTCGTTCCTCCATGTCGCGGAGCGCTCGGACCGGTGCGCTCCGCGCTGCCGGTACCTTCGGATCAGCCCGATGATCCGCGCCGGCACGCCCGTGCCGTCCCGCACCTCGGGTGCTCCCACCATCAGCGCCGCCCCCGTCTCGGTCATCCGGCCAGGCTCTCGATCCCGTAGCGACCCGCCGGCAGCCAGGCAGCAACGCTACTCGAATGGCGCCAGCTGCTCCCGCACGGCCTTGGGCAAGCTTTTTCGGATCAGCCGGTAGGACGTCGCAAGGCGATGCCGGAATTCATCCTCGGGCGTGCCCCAGGGCAAGAGCACCCATGCGCGATGGAAGTACGCTGCTTTCTTGCCGATGCCGGCATCGATCAGAATCTGAGCGGTCTCGATACTGTCGGTCTTGACCGAGACGCCGGGGGTGATCGCACCGATGCAGGCGAACATCTTGCCACCGACCTTCCACGCATCGTGTCCACCACCCCATGGATCGGAGACTTCAGCGCCGGGAAAGGTCCGACAGATCGAGTTGACGAGCACGCGGCTCGTGTCGTTGTCATCCGCCGATCGGTGGTCCTCGTCCATGCCGGCTCCCGCCTGCGCATAGCGCAGCCGCTCGAGGGTCTGCGCCTTCCCAACTCGGGTCGGCCCGTCGAGCGTAGCTCTCACCCCCGACCGGTCAAGGCCGATCCCCGCCGCCCCGGGTTCGACACCGCGCCAACGACCGACGGCGCCCCGGACCGCAGCCTCAGGTGATCCGGTAGCCGAGAATGCGCGGCAGCCAGAGGGCGATCTCGGGAAACACGACGACGCAGCCCAAGGCCGCCGCCATCGCCAGCAGCAGCCAGCCGATCCAGCGAAACGTCGCCTCCAGCGGCACCTCGGCGATCCGCGCCGTCACCATGAGATTGATCGCGACCGGCGGGGTCACCTGGCCGATCGCCACCGTGATCGCCATCACCACGCCGAACCAGACGAACGACCAGCCGAACGCCTGGGCGATCGGCACCAGCAGCGGCAGCGTGATCAGGTAGATCGAAACCCCGTCCAGCACCATCCCGGCGAACAGCAGAAGCGCCACCACCAGCAAGAGGATCACCCACTGGCTCTCGCTCACCCCCATGAGCCCCGCCGCCGCCAGCCGAAACGCCCCGAGCGTCGACCCGGCCCAGGCGAAGATCCCGGCGAGCGAGATGATCAGCAGCAAGACGGCCGAGATCTTGGCCGCCTCCACCAGCAGCTCGTAGATGTCACGCCAGCCCAGTGTGCGATAGACCACCGTCCCGACGAAAAGCCCGTAGAACACCGCCACCACCGCCGTCTCGGTCGGCGTGAAGAGCCCCGAGCGCAGCCCGCCGAGGATGATCACCGGTGCCAGGAGCCCGGGTGCCGCCCGGCCGAGGCTCGCCCAGAACGCCGGCCGCACCGCCCCCGCCTCCACCTCGCCGAAGCCGTGCCGGCGGCAGAGCAGCACGACCGGCACCCCGATCGCGAGCCCGACGAGCAGGCCCGGCAACAGGCCGGCGGCAAAAAGCGCCCGCAGATCCGTCCCCGGCACCAGCACCGAATAGACGATGAGTGCTATCGACGGCGGGATCAGGATCGCGGTCGAGGCCGAAGCCGCGATCACCGCCGCCGAGAACGGCCGCGGATAGCCGGCCTTCAGCATCGACGGGATCAAGACCGTCGCCACCGCCGCCGCATCGGCCGGCCCCGAGCCCGACATGCCGCCCATGATCAGGCAAACCAGCACCGCCACCAGCGCCAGCCCGCCCCGCCTGGGCCCGATGCAGGCCTCGGCGAAGGTGACCAGCCTTCCCGCCACCCCCGACCGCTCGAAGACCATGCCGGTCAGAATGAAGAGCGGAATCGCGATCAGCGGATACTTGGCGATCGCAGACCAGGTATTGGTCCCGACCGTACCCAGGGCCGCGAGATCGAGGCCGAGCAGAATACCCACGACCCCGCCGACCCCCAACGCCACCGCGATCGGCGTGCCCAGCAGCAAGAGCCCGGCAAAGACCAAAAGCAGCGCCAGATTGGCGTCGATCCCCCGCCCCGCCCCTCGCCACCCGGCATCCCCCGCCGCAGCACGGCCCAGCCGCGCCCCAAGACCCGCAGCACGATCGCCACCGCCAAGATCGGCAGCCAGATCGAATAGACCCAGGCCGGATAGCCGAGCCCCGGGCTGGTCTCGCCCCAGTACCACTCGTCATAGGTCACCCGCGCGCCATAAAAGATGACGAGCGCGAACAGTCCCGTGGTCGCGACCAGGGTCACCAGTTCCGCCGACCAGCGCAACGGCCGGGGCAGCCGCTCCAGAAACCAGGTGATCCGGATATGCTCGCCCGTCGCGAACGCCGCCGAGCTCCCGACGAACGTCATGATCACGAGCAGCACCACCGACCACTCCTCCGTGAACGCGAAGGAGACATTGGTGAAATAACGCGCCAGCACATTGCCCATCGAGATCAGGCAGATCAGCGCCATCGCGGCAGCCGCCACCGCCTCCTCGATCCGCACCGACACAAGCGGCTTCTCGGGCATCGGAAAAGTCCAGAAGCAAGGAAAAGCGGGGGAAATGATTTCCCCCGCACCCCCTCATAACCTCTTAAGTAACGGTGGGGCGCGGGGAGGATCATCCTCCCCGCATTCTTTTTTTCTTACCTGTTGGCCACCGAGTCTTCGGCCATCGCCACGAACTCGGCACCGATCCGCTCGCGCCAGTCGGCATAGACCTCGCGGGTCGCATCCACGAAAGCCTGCCGTTCCGCGTCGCTCAGCCGGGTGACTGTCACCCCGTGCCCCTCGATCTCCTCGATCAGGCTCTGGTCGTCATCGGTCAGCCCTTCCCGCGCCACCTCGATGCCGTAGGCGCCGGCCGCCACCGCCGCCGCCCGCACGTGCTCCTGGTCCTCGGCCGAGAACGACTCCCAGACGTCCTGGTTGACCGCGAAGATCAACGGGTCCGCGACATAGCGCCAGAGCGTGATGTGGTTCTGCCCGAGCTCGTGCATCTTCAGCACCGAGTAGATGGTGAGCGGGTTCTCCTGCCCGTCCACCGCCCCCGTGGTCAGCGCCGGCTGCGCGTCCGCCCAGCTCATCTGCGTCGGATTCGCCCCCAGTGCGGTGAAGATGTCGTTGTAGATCGGCGAGCCCACCACCCGCATCTTCAACCCCGCCATGTCCTCCGGCGTGCGAACGTCGACCTTCGAGTTCGTCACCTCGCGAAACCCGTTCTCCGCCCAGGCCAGCGGCACCACCCCGTTCTCTCGGATCAGCTCGAAGATCCGCTCGCCCACCGGCCCCTGCGTCAGCGCATCCAAGGCCGCATAGTCCGGCATCAAGAACGGCATCGAGAAGATGTTCAGCTCGACGATCTGCGGCGACCAGTTGATCGTCGAGCCCACCGCCATGTCGATGATCCCGCGCCGCATCGCGGTGAACTCGCGCGTCTGCTCACCCTGCACCAACTGGGCACCCGGGTAGATCACCATGTCGATCCGCCCGTCCGTCCGCTCGCGAACCTCCTCGGCCCAACGCTCCGCCGCCAACCCCCAGGGGAACGGCACCGGCACCACCGTCGAAACCCGATACTCGTCCTTGTACCCTTGTGCTGCGGCACCACCCGGCCCCACGCCCAGAACCAGCGCCAGAACGCCCACCACCAGCCACTTCATGCTCGCCTCCCCGACAAGACCGATCGCCCCCTCCTGCCACGAACCACCCGCCGACGCCAACCCCGGACGTCTACAGGGGGAAGAAGACACTGCGGGGGAAATGATTTCCCCCGCACCCCCTCGGGACTCTGGGGGCCGGGGGGGGGGAAGGCCGCTGCTGCCCTACCGACGCTTTGCAACGGACCGGGCGTCCGGCCGGTCACAGCAGGCAGACCTGCAGCGCGGGCTCAGTCCTTGCTGCCGCTCGTGGCGATCGACGCCGCGAAGAAGCGCTGGAAAACCACCAGCACCAGCATCGGGATGATCGAGACGAAGAACGAGCCGGCGAAGATCAGGCTGTAGTTGGTACCGTAGAAATCGGAGAACTGGGCGATCGCGACGGCCGCCACTTTGTAGTCGGGCGCAGGCGCAATGATCAGCGGCCAGAGATAGGCCTGCCACTGGAAAACGAAGAGGATGAGCCCCGCGCTGATCAGGGCGGGCACCGATAGCGGCACGTAGATCCGCCAGAAGATGCCGAACCAGCCCATGCCGTCGATCATCGCCGCCTCCCTGAGCTCGCGCGGGATGCCGAGAAAGAACTGGCGCAGCAGGAACACCGCGAGACCGTTGCCGATGCCGGGCAGGATCAGCCCGGTATAGGTGTTCTGCAACCCGTAGCCGCGCATGATGCCGAAGAGCGGCAAGGCGATGGCATCGAAGGGGATGAGAAAGCTCACCACGATCACGACGAAGACGCCTTCCCGGAACCGGAACGGCAGAACCGCGAGAGCGAAGCCCGCCTTGGCCGAGATGACGAGGCCGATCACCACCGTCACCACCGTAACATACATCGAGTTGAAGATCGCCCGCGCGAACGGGCCGGACCAGAGCTCGACGACATGCGCCAATGTCACGTTCCGCGGCCACAGCGTCCACGGGCTCAAGGGCGAGAGAAAGGCGAAGATCTCCTCTTGCGGACGGACGGCACTCACCGTCACCCACCAGAGCGGCAGGAAGAACAAGAGGCCGCAGGCGGCAATCGTGAGCGTCCTGAGCACCCGCTCGGCGGCCGTCATCGCTCCTCGTCCTCCGGCGCCCGCATCATTCGGAACTGGATCGACACGACCGCGAGCACGAAGCTGACCAGGACCACCGTGGCCGCCGCGGCACTCCGGGCGTCACCGATCACGAAGCCCTGGCTGTAGATCTCGTTCATGATCAGGTTGGTGCTGCCCTGCGGCCCTCCCTGCGTCAGGATCTGCACCGGCGCGAAGACGAGGAAGTTGGCGACCGTGTTCGCTACCAAGACGAAGGTCAGCGTCCGCCTGAGCTGCGGCAGCGTGACATAGCGGAACTGCTGCCAGCGGCTCGCCCCGTCGATCCGTGCCGCCTCGTAGAGTGTTCTCGGGATCTCCTGCAATCCCGCGAGGAGGAACGTCATCCAGTAGCCGACCCCGATCCAGCTCACGATCAGGATGATCGACGCCAGCGCCTGGTCGGGCGAGGTGAGAAAGCGCTGCGGCTCGAAGCCCAGGGCCTGGACCAGCGCATTCACCGGACCGTCGGGTCTGAGGCCCACCCCCCAGACCACCGCCGACACGCTCTGCGGGATCGCCACCGGCAAGAGCACCATCGTCCGCCAGAGCCCGATCAGCGGGACCGCGACATTCATCAGCACGGCCAGCGCCAGCGCGATCGCGATCTGCAGCGGGTTGACGATCAGCGAGTAGATCGCGGTGACGACGAGACTGTTCAAAAATTGCGGGTCGGTGAAGATGAACTGATAGTTCTCGAGGCTGTAGCCCTCGCCTCGCGGTGGCCGAAGCGAGAGGTCCACCGCGAAGACCGCGGGCCACAGGCGCAGCAGCACGACGGCAAGAAGGGCCGGCCCCAGAAAGGCGAGAATGGTCAGGGGCTGGCGCAGACGGTCCAAGCGACGTGCCTCGGGTTCAGCCGGTCGAGCCTCGCCGCCCATGGTACCCCACGCCACGCGCCGGGCGTGGGGCGACCCGACGGGCGAGGCTCAAAGGCGGGCCAACAGGCGCGCGAGCCGATTCTCGGTCTGCTCGAGGACCTCGGCCGCATCCGCACCGTTGCGAATATCGCCGAAGGCCTGGTTCATCTCGGTCTCGAACGCGACGTAGCCGACGCTGCGCGGCCGGACCACGGCCGTGTTCGCCATCTCGTAGACCATGATGTCGAGCACCGGGCCGACCTTCTCGGTCATCTCGGCGAGCCGGCCCTGGTACCGCTCGAAGCCCTCGGCGTTGGTCGGCATCAGCGCGAAGTTCACCGTCGTCAGGTAGGACCCCTCGGCGGTCAGCGTGGCAAAGGCCGCGAACTTGCGTGCCCCCTCGAGGTTGGCCGCGTGCGGGTTGATGCCGAGCGCCCAGGCACCGGTCGGCGTGACCGGCTCGCCACCCTCGAAATACGGCATCGGCGCCACGCCGTAGTCGAGACCGTCGACCTGATTGAAACGGTTGAGCGCCCAGGGCCCGCCGACGAAATAGGCGAGTTCGCCGCGCTCGAAGAGATCGTCGGTCTGCGCCGGCGTGACGCCGCGCGGCGCGAGGCCGCTCTCGAACAGATCACCGTACCACTGGGCCGTCTCGATCCACTTCTCGCCGGTGAGCGCCGGCTCGAGCAGGTCGTCGCCGGTCAGCCCCGACCCGGCGCCGGCGGACTCGAACAGCGGCTGCAGCTGGTAGTAGCGGTCGACCTGCTGGAACATGAAGCCCCAGGTGGCACCCGCGGCCTGCGCCGCCTCGGCATCGGCGATCAGCTGCTCCCAGGTGAGCCGGTCCTCCGGCGCGGGATCGGGATAAGCGATGCCGGCCGCATCGAGCAGCTCGCGGTTGAAGTAGAGGAGCTGGCTCGAGGTCCACATCGGATAGGCGAAGATCGAACCGTCGTGGCTGACGAGGTCGATCTCGACCGGGTTCGGCACGGCCGCCTCGATCGCCTCGGCCTCGTCGTCGAGATTGACGAGATAGCCCTTCGACGCGAAGGCCGGCACCCGGGGTGTGTCCGCCGCATAGACGTCGATCGAGCTGTCACCGCTGCCCACACGGCTCTCGACCGCCGTGTTCAGGTCGTTGAACGGTACGGACTGGTGGACCACCCGGTACTCCGGATTGGCCGCCTCGAACGCCTCGATCACCGGCGCGAAGACATCGTCGTTCTGGGCCGAAAGGAAATTGATGGTCGTCTGCGCACCGGCCGCGGCACTCAGCAGCAGCGAGGTGGCGGCGACGACGCCGAAAATGGCGGCGCCGCCCGCGAGCGTGGGCTTCGTCACGACGGTTGTCTCCCTGATGTTTCTTGCGCCTGCGCCCGTGTCCAACGCCGGCCGATGACCCGGACTTTGGCGGCGGCACGCGACGCCTGTCAAGATGCTCGCCCGGCCGGGCTCTGCACCGGCCGGCGAGCCCCGCTTCGGCTTTGACAGCACCTCGCGCGTCGGCCAAGCTTCGCCCCGCCTGCGCTGCGACCGTGCCTCGAGACCGGCCGGCGCCAGCAGAACGCCAGCAGCAGAAGACCCGCAGCACAAAAAAGAAGGACGACCAGGGATGGCCCTCGCCGACGACGACCGCAAGCAGCTCCTCGAGGCACCGAAAGGCAAGGCGCGGGTGGTCATGGACACCGACACCTTCAACGAGATCGACGACCAGTTCGCCATCGTCCAGATGATGCTCTCGCCCGACAAGCTCGACGTCGAGGCCATCTACGCCGCCCCCTTTCTCAACAAGCGGGCCGACAGCCCCGGCCACGGCATGGAGCTCAGCTACGAGGAGATCTTCCGCATCCTCGACCGCATCGGCCAGAAACGCGACGGCTTCGTCTTTCGCGGCGTGACCGAATATGTGGGCTTCGCAAAGCAGCCGAGGGAGGCCCCGGCCGTCCACCACCTGATCGAACGCGCCCGCGCCGGCACGCCCGAGAACCCGCTCTACGTCATCGCCATCGGCGCGATCAGCAACGTCGCCTCGGCCCTCCTCCTCGCCCCCGATATCATCGACCGCACCGTCGTCGTCTGGCTCGGCGGCAACGCCCTCGACTGGCCCCGCTCCTTCCGCCAGAACGCCGAGTTCAACCTGATGCAGGACGTGGGCGGTGCCCAGGTCCTCTTCGACTGCGGCGTGCCGGTCGTCCTCGTCCCCGCCATGGGCGTCACCTCCCACCTGCACAGCACCGTCCCCGAGATCGAGCGCCATATCGAGCCCAAGGGCGACATCGGCGCCTTCCTCGCCATGCGCTTCAAGGAATACAGCGACGACCATGTCGGCTGGTCCAAGCCGATCTGGGACATGGCCGCCGTCGCCTGGCTGCTCGACCCCGACTGGACACCCAGCTACCTCGTTCCCACCCCCATCCTCACCGACGACATCACCTGGCAAACCGACCCCACCCGCCACACCATGCGCTACGTCCGCCACGTCGACCGCGACGCCATCCTCAAGGACTTCATCAAAAAGCTCGACGCCTTCACCGTCCGGCGGTGAGAGAAGCGCAGACGGGCAAGTTGCGGGGGAAATGATTTCCCCCGCACCCCCTCGCGACTTTTGGGGCGGACGACGCGACCAGCGTCATCGGCGCACCAGCCGATGCCCGCGCAACGTCGAGCCCTTCGCCGCCAGCACAGCCTGCCGCCCGTCCCGCGTGCCGATTCGGCTCGCATCCGCAAAAAGCCCCTTCGCCGCCTCCAGCCGGGTCAACCGCGCGAACTTGGCCCTGAGCGGATGCTCCGCCGCCAGAAACGCCTCCTTGCGATGCAGAATCGGCGGATTGCGGTACTGCGTGTACCGCCGCACCCGCAGCCCGAACGTCCGCAAATTCACCGTCATCGCCTCGGCCAGCGCCGGATGCGGGTCGGTCTCGAAATCGGGATAGCTGAGATACGAGACCTTGGGCTCGGCGCGCGACAGCTTGACGATGTTCGCCCCGTCGACCCGCCCGAATTACCCCCTGGCACACCCTCTCGAACAAGCGTAGCGCCACCGGCAGCACCTAATTCCACCGTTCTGAAGGCGCTCCCCAAAGCCGACGCCCTCGATCAGGTCTCGAACTTCCTCTGCATCAGGATTAGGCTGAACTTAGGCGGCATGGAATGAAGGGCTGAACGAGCGTGAGCCTGACTGGGGAACAAATCGAGCACGACCTGCGCCAGGCTGCGTTCACCCAGAACCATCTCGCCTTCCGCTCCCTCAATCAGCAGATGTGGCAGATACCGCTAATAGCGATGACACTGACCGGCGGGCTTTGGTTCGGCGTTTTGCGTGTCGAGGGACAATTGTTCTTTCAGACCGCGTTACTGACTCTCGCCGCCCTTGGCAACCTCTCCCTGGTAGTCGTGCTGCAGCGTCTCCGCTTCGTCATGGGCGAGTATCTCGCGTGGTTGGAGAGCAACTATCCACCGGGCTTTGTCAAAGCAGAGGGGAACGGATGGTGCAATCGCCCACATGTCGTTCGCACCGCGTTCCAAGGCATGCTATGCTTCACTGCGGTCATCAGCATAGGACTACTCGCCATGACACTTAAGAAAGTTGATCTCCGCTCAATCTTTGAGCCTGACGATGGCGATGCCGCTGCTGCCTACTATGAGCGTCACGCAACCCACCTTGCTGATGGCTATGAGGCGTTGACGGTTGAGGCAGCGCATCCATCGCTGGCCAGGATTGTTGAGACCGAGTTCGCCGGAAGGACGCTACGCGTTCTCGACGTTGGCGCTGGCACAGGACGGGATGCTGCGTGGTTCGCTGGACGGGGCCATGAAGTTGTCGCAGTCGAACCCTCCCGCGCCATGCGCACCGTTGCAAAGCGCCTGCACGCAGGCCTTGCCATCGACTGGCTTGACGACAAACTTCCAGCCCTGTCCCAAGTTCACGCGCGCGGCGAGAAGTTCGATCTCATCGTATTGAGCGCCGTTTGGATGCATGTCCGGCCCGAGGATCGGCAGAACGCCCTTCAGTCGCTGACGAGCCTACTCGATAGCGGTGGTATGCTCTACCTCACACTACGGCTTGGACCGGCGGAACCAGAGCGCGGCATCTTTAAAGTTTCCCTGGACGGCTTTAAAAAAGACACTGCAGCTCTAAACCTACAGACCGAAGAACTTGAGACGCAAGTCGATCTGCTTGGCCGCTCGCACATCCAATGGCAGGCCCTTCGTATCGGCGTACCATAGGTGGTGTAGTTCGAATACCTGTCGGCCGCGAAACCAAACGGCAGATAGCCAGCGGTTTACTCCGACCGTCTTCTGAACCCAGTGCCGACGCAAAGCCAGGGCGATGAGCCCAGCGCCCATCAATTCCTTTGCTTCTGAGTTGCCCGAGCCGGCAAATTGCGCCGATCAGCGCCTTCTATACCTTCAAGCGCGCGCCTGTAGTCAGAAATTAGGCTGCTTTCGTTTACTTCACTTCCGAGCATGTAGCTGACAATGCGCTTAGCAACGGTCTTCGACTTAGAAATGATCGCTTGCTTGCGTGGATTCCACAGTAACCCGCAATACGGTTCTTCAGACAAGCTGACGGGAAGTTCGGCAAAGAGGCGGCAAATTTCCCTGTTGTTCAAGCCCTTAGAGCGCCTCAACGTGCAGTAATTATCTGCAATAATCTCTAAGCCGATAGGCCTGAAGAGCAAGTGCCCGCCTTGTGGATCACGTAGGGCATTGCCTTTAATCTCTTGAATTTCTGCGTCGAAATAGTCGCCTACCTCGGGAAAGCTATCGTGAAGGCATTGGAAAAAACCCATGGCATAGTCTTCGTAGGCCTCTAGTTGCTTGTCGGAAGGACGATTGAATCGCAGGATCTCATTCCTATATCCCATGCCCCTTGAGAAAAGCAATTTAAGGGTATCGTATAGGCTCACGATAGTTGTGAAAGCAGTACTATCAGCCTTGGGAATGTTCGTCGATGATGCGAGGGATATTTTTGGCACCCTGAACCATCCATGGCCTTCCACGAGCTTCCGCGTGAGAATTGCCATTACATCATCCTCATCAAGAGCAATGATATCCTTCTTTCGAACTTTTACAGCAGTTTTGTTAAGCGTAGTAAACAGTCTTCGCGTTCTAATATTTCCAGCTTTTGTATTTTCATGGCCAACAAAAATGATCGAAACCAATTCACTGGCAAGTTCTTCATTTTTGCGAACCGCTTCCTTTATGCCAGCAAGCCTATGTTGCCCGTCAAGTGCAAATATCTTTTCTTTGCCGGTAAGTTCAAGAAACCCCATCGAGTCAACGCCCCAACCGCGTACATATTCCGACACCGCGCGGGCTTCTTCCGATTTTTCCTTTAACGAAATATCGAGCCAGCTAGGATGCCCTCCATACATAGCCAACACTAGGGAGTTGAAGAAGCGCTCTTCAGTCTCGAGATACTTTGCGATTTGCCGCACCCTGATTGTAGTTTCCAGGGCGCGCTGTATAAAATCCGACATTGCCCGTTCGTCAGGCGGCCGCAGTTCATGAGCATATTTCACACGCTTGGAGAGTTCGGCCATCGGGATAAGCGCGGAGTAATAAACCCAATCGCCCATTCTGCCCCGAAGCGCGGGCAAAACCATCGTATCTTCGTCCTTTGCCATTAGAACGCTGCCTTTCGCGCCACAGAAACTTCGGCCTCGAAGTCATTTTGGTTGACTGGTGGGATAATAGCGGAAAGAAGTCTGCTTTCTATTTCCTTCAGGCGTGACTTCGCCGCCGGCATGCAGGCGAAGTAAAACTTAAGATCTTCCGCAAACTCTACCAGCATACGCTCGACAGCCGCCCTGCTGGTTCCAACATTTTGTTCTCGCAGATATTGTTGGAACCGCTTGCGCAAGTTCGACTGCGAATCTCCGTGGCCTGATTGACCAACATAGAGAACGTAGGCATGGACCGGGAGCTTCGGATGATCGCACGACACAACGAACGCATAGAGACCTGGCTCAGAAGGCACATCATCTACGCGATCCTGGTGAAACGGGACAAAGGACCAATCGACATTGTAGCGCGTGCGAAAACTACGCCACTTCCTAGTGTCGAGGAAAAATGCTGTTTGGCTTGCCTTGTAGTGCTTTCCGACCTTTATGGGATCAATTCTCGCTGCCAAGGCTCACCCTCACCAAGCTCTGATCTTTTTTGTCGCCTTGTCAACTCGCACGAAGCACTGACCAGTTTGTAGGCTGGTGAGGTTCGCTCCCTTGCCCAGGACTCGGGCGGCTGCGCCGGGCTTCGCATTAGTCGCGAACGCCGCCACGAACCCCATGTTGTCGAGGAACTCGTCATCCTCCCCCGAAAAATCGTCCGGCGACTGCGAGACCAGCATGACGGCGCCGCCTTTCGACCGGCTCATGCGGATCAGGCGGGAGAGAGACGGAAGCTTGGTTCCGAGGATCTGATGCGCCTCGTCGATCATGCACAGTATGCGAAGGCCGCGCGCGCCATCCTGGGTCGTTTCCGCATCCACGAGGCCGTTGAGATAGCGATCCAGAGCGTCTAGGAGAAGGTTGACGACAATCGTCCGGCTGTCCTCGGGCACGTTAGGGGGGAGCTTGATGATCCAGCTCTTCTGGAAGAACTCCGCCGGTGTGAGCCTCGGCTCGAAGAGCGGGAAGCGGCACAGCTCCTCCATACTGGAGATGGCACCATCCTCTTTTGCCTCGTGCTCTCCGTAGACTTCGAGCAGGCGATCGCGGATATGGCGCAGTTCGCATGGCTCTTCAGTCGCGAGAGCGCGGCTCGCTGCTTCGTGGACGTAGGTACGTTGCCGGTCACCCAGCTTCGAACCCTTCAGCCGAGAGAACGACTCCCGGAAACGCAGCGCGGCTTCATCGATCCCAAACTGATCTTTCTGTGAGAGCGAAAGCACGTCCAGCGGAATCGGCATGCGAGGCGGTTCGATCACCTGTGCTTCGAAGGCTTCGCCGAGCGGGGCTTGGCCTTTTGTCCCGGTGAACCCGGCCAGGTCGCCCTTGAAGTCGAAGGCAATAAGTGGAACCGGGGCCTGCTCCTTGATGGCGCGAAGCATCGCTGCCGCCATGACGGTCTTGCCCGAGCCGCTGCCGCCCATGATGGCACTATGCGGCGAACTACCTTTCCCGTTCAGGCTCCACAACACTTTCTCCTTCGTGGAGATATCCTCCCCGACCTCCCCGAGGGGCACCTTGATTTCGCCGCTGGAAAAGGTCGCCCCGGATGCACCGGCACCAGCGCCCACGGGCAGCCGGCCACCCGCCGCGGGCAGTTCGGCAACCTCCACCAGCCGCCGTACGAATTGCGCAACATCCGCGCCAGCTTGTTCCCACTCCTCGTCCAGCTTGGCGAGGCCTCGCCGCCAATGTGCGCCAACCAGAGCCGCCAGCCGCCGTGGGTCGAGTTCCGCTTCTCCGCCACGCTCGACGATCAAGGCCAGCCAGACCGACAGCGCCGTTCCCGTACCAAAGAGCGTATCGCCCTTGATGACCTTGCCCAACTCAAGTTCGTCTTCCAGGAGCTCCACGGGCGCGTTCATGGCCAATGAACGTGAAATCGCCAGACGGGCGGGCAGATAGCGCTTCCGCATCCCGAGCCGCCCCATGAAGTCCGTGTTCAGCTTGTCGCTTTCATAGTCCGTACGGAAATTCGCACCCGCAACCTCGACGAGGGAGATGCTCATGCCTACACCTCCGTCTCTTCGAAGTATCCGGGGCGCACACTGGACTGGCCGATATCGCCAACCCGCTCGAAATGCACGAGATATTTCTTCTGCACATGGGGTGCGATCTCACGGAGGTACTCACCCACAACCTCGGTATTGGTCGAAAGCAGGATCACCTGATGCTCGCGCTGAACCAGATGGTTCAGCACGCCCTTACGGTGCTCGATGTCCAGCCGTCCGAGGGGGGTATCGACCACCATCGGAAACCCACGACCCGAAACAGAGGATACGGCAGAGATCAGGGCTTGCGTGAATATCTGCTTCTCGCCCGCTGAGAGGTCATAACTCCGCATATCCATGCCATTGCTATTGAGCAGCTTGACGTCACAATTCTCGTCAATGGCGATACGCTCAACCAAGTCCTTCTTATGCGCCATCGCGCGATGCGCTTTTGTCATTGCTGCGGCGATTGCATCGATCTGGCTCGGCACGGCATTGGCGACGATTTCGTCGACCATCAGGGCAACCTTGTTTGCTCGCGCCGCACGGCGGGCGGCTGGTGCCGCCTGATCCAACTGACCCGAGAGCTTCGTGAGGTCCGTGTTCTTCTGATTGATCTGACTTTCCAGCGAACTCATCTCGCGCTTGAGCGCACCAATCTCCTGATCGTATTGTTGGATTTCACCGTTGATATGCGAAAGGCGCTCCCGTTTCTTGTCCACGTGCGGCGCAACATTTTCTGTGCGCGTGACTTCGTCTTGAAGTCGCTTCAGCGCGTCCTCGTTCGCCGCCATCGTAATGAGCAGATCAACAATTGCAGGCGCCCCCAGCTCGTCCAGCTCATCCAGCCGGTCGATTACCTTCGAGCGTTCCAGCTCGTTCAAGTACGGGTGTAGATACTCTTCCGCACAGTTCTCCGGCGGCGGATACCACAGCTTCTCCCAAGCGCGTCGTGTACTTTGCAGCACGCCATCTCGCTGCACGTCACTTAGTGCCGGATTGATTCCCTGCATACCGGACTCGATCGAAGCGATGAAGCGCTCCAGATTGCTGTCGCCCTGATTCTTGCCGTTTTGCCAGCGCTCCCGAATACCCTCGCTCACGAGGCGCGCCTTGACGCTCTGCCGGAGACTCAGACCGGAGAGCGCGAGCGCAAGGTCCTTCATCATAAGCTCTTCGAGCTGCGCATGCCCGTCGTCAATGGCTCGTTCGTAGTTCTTGATTTGCTCGAACTGCTCCTGAAGCAGCGCCTGCGATCCAGCACCATAGCTCGCCAACTCGCGGATCAAATGCTCCTGCTCTTCCTTCAGTGCCGCCCGACTGGGCTCGATCTCGGCCAAGCGTTCGGCCTTCTTGTCGTATTCGAAGGTAAGGTGGTGGCGTTCCAGCTCCAGCCTTTCGATGGTCTTGTCGGAGACATTGGGCGACTCTTTTCGCCGCACCTCGGCATAGGCACGAAGATCCTTCGCCAGTTGCTTCAACACCGGAATACCAAGCAGCCCTTCGATACCGGCGCGCACCTGCGCCGACATCTCACGTTCGGCCAGGACGCTGACTTGTTCACCGTCGAACATGAAGAAATGCGCCAACGTGAACGGGAGCAAGTTCTCCGCGATATAGGCACGAAACCAGTCCGCCCGTTCATTCCCCTGCAGCGCCCCAGGACCGACCGCCTTGCGAGTCGAGCCTTCGTAGATGTGGATTTCTTCGTCCTGAGGCCGGTAGGCACCGGAGTCGCTGAAATGCCAGATGCGCTGGATTTCCAGGGGGTCTCCATCATCATCGATGAAGATCAGCTTCACCGAACAGGATGTGCGACCCGCAGCCGTCGCGCCCCGGTGAAGCGCCTTCTCGAGAAAATTCTTGTAGGAAATGGCAAGCCGCTCTTTGTCCGCCCCGGAAAAAGGCGAGCGAGCTATCAGCGGTAGGCCGTCTCGCCCGAACATGCCAAGCACGATGGCCTCGAACAGGCTGGTTTTACCGTATCCGTTCGGCGCACCCACGAGATTGATGTTCTTGCCCTGCGTCGGTGCTGGAAAATCAAAGCTGGCTGTCGTGTAGGCCTTCCAATCCCGCAGCGTAATCTGTGAAATGTGCATCGTTGATCATTCATCTTCTTGGATTCGGTCTAATATGTCGTCGAAGGAATCCCAAAGACCTGCGCGGCGTTGTTTTCCCGTTTGCTCAACTTCCGCTTGGACTAATTCTTCAAACTCCACGAATTTCATCTCGTTTTCCTTGCAAACCTCCTTAATCATTGCTCGACCCTCTGCGTTGTCAAATAGAACAACAACATTTCGTGGCATTCATCTATCCTTTGTGATTTCACGGACGCTCGCTATTTCTGTTTTTCTGCAGCCTGCGATTTCTTCCGACCAGAGTTGGTGAATGAGATCAACCTCTTCGTCGCTGATCAAGCGCCGTCCGACCTCTTTCTCTAGCAGCTGCAGCCTGCTGAAAATCTCGGCGCGTGTCTGCAGCGTAAAGGGGCCGGGAATGAACGTTCCGCCACTTGTGATGGTGACGCGCCCGTCACGCCGACGTGCTTGCCGGCGCTCCTTCTCGTTTCGAATCGAGACCAGCCAGTCGCGAAAATCGAGAAGCGGTGTGAACTCCGCATAGCCGGCCTCTACGAAGCCCGCCAGGCTCCGGTCCTTCTCCACAACCGTGCACGTCCAGCAGCCGAAGCGCGATGAAGTCGTCCCGCAAGACGGTGCATCATCCTTGGACGTGACAACCGGACACTCGCCACCGCTGGCGCTGCGGTAAAGATTGATCAGCTTTAAATGCGAGCCGCCCCATGGCGGCTCGTTAAGCGCGAGGAACTCCCAGACCTCATCTGTCGCAAGTTCGACGATCGGCCGGAAAACCATGCAGCCTACAAGATCATTGTGACGGTTCAAGCGCTCGCCGTTGTCATAGCGGCCGACCGAAGCGCTGCGCGTGGCGCTTTCCGACCGGCGCACACCAAGGAGCAGGATCACCTGCCCGGCTTCGTCGACCTGGCTCTTGATGTAACGGCTCGTGGGCATGATCTTCATGCGGTCCGTACACCAACGGAAGGATCGATTCGGAGACGGGTAACCGCGCCCGATCAAGTTCACCCAGAAGGACTGGTCCGGTGCAGGCCGGGTAATTTTACTAACGATCGGCAGCCCGAAGGCATTCGCTGCGTTGCCGATCTCTTCAATGCTGTCAATGATGTGCTGCACAACGAGCGGGCTCTCCACAAGTGTATCATTGGCTACGATGTGAATTGGCCGGAGTCGCTCGGATCGCGGCAGCGCCATCAGCATCTCCATGACGAGATGCACGACCAGCGTCGAATCCTTGCCGCCCGAATAGCCGATGATCCAGGGATGGCTGTGCGGTTGGCGGTACTCGTCGAGCAGCTCGCGGCGGCTGTCGGCGAGCTTCTGCACCAGATCGTCGTCGAACCGCTCGACCATCGCCGTTGCCTGCACCACACCCTCCCGCGTCGATTCGTGGGTCGAGTTATAGCCTACCAATTCACAACCACAAGGGATTGACCCGAAGCTCGGCAGACTGCCCAGATGTCGTGTCCGTTTGCGAAGAGCCTATAGCGCGGCATCCCGGGAGGCGGCGACGCTCTGGCGGCCGCGCGGTCGGTCGATCGGCCAGCGTGGCACCGGCAGAAGGATACCTTCAGGACCGAAACGACGGTAGCCGCGTGATTCGCCTGGGGCGTTTTCCCGGCGCGCGCTTGCCGCTGACGGCGTCCGCGCCGGTCACCGGCGCCTGCGTCAGTACTCGGAATTGCGCTTCGAGTGCCGCGAGGCGACCGGTCAGGGTAGCGACCTGCGCCTCGAGTGTGAGTACCGAGCGTAAACTCCCCAAAAGTGCCGTTTGAAAACTCCCCAGTCTGAGCGCCGGAGCTCCGATTGGCGGGGGGCATGCCCCCCGCCAATCGGCGGCGGCGGCAACGCCCCACCTGCAGGCCCGCAATGGAAGGGGCAAGCAGGTGATATCGCTGGGAGAGATTGTTTTGATCCACGATTTGAAGAGGCAGGGGCTCAGCGTCTCGGCCATCGCGCGCAAGCTCGGGATGGACCGCAAGACGGTGCGCAAGCACCTCGAGATCGGCTTGGCGGCGCCAGCCTACAACCCGCGTCCGGCGCAGCCGCGGCTGATAGCACCCTACGAGGACTACTTGCGCGCCCGCGTCACGGCCTGGCCGGACCTGTCTGGCAAGCGGCTCCTGCGCGAGCTGAAGGAGCGCGGCTATTCGGGCTGCTACAGCGTCGTGACCGACTTTCTGCGCACCGCCCGACCGCCGCGGGCACAGGCCTTCGAGCGCCGCTTCGAGACTGCCGCCGGCAAGCAGGCGCAGGTCGATTTCGCCCAGTTTCGGGTCGCGTTCACCGATGCGCCCGGTGTCGTGCGCATCCTGTGGCTGTTCACGATCATTCTGGGCCACAGCCGCTGGCTCTGGGGCAGGTTCTGCGCGACCCAGGATCTGCAGACCGTCATGCGCTGCCACATCGACGCCTTCGCCGCCATGGACGGCGCGCCGTCCGAATTGCTCTACGATCGGATGAAAACGGCGGTGATCGGCGAGGACGCCAACGGGGTGGTGCAGTACAACGCCTCGCTCGTGGCGCTGCTCAACCACTACGGCGCCGTGCCCCGCGCCTGCAAGCCATACCGGGCCAAGACGAAAGGCAAGATCGAACGGCCCTATCGCTACGTGCGCCAGGACTTCTGGCTGGCGCGAAGCTTCCGCAACCTCGACGACCTCAACGCCCAGTTCGGCGGCTGGCGCACCCAGATCGCCAATCCCCGGGTCCACGCCACGACGCGCCGCGTCGTCGACGAGCACTTCACCGAGGAGCGGCCGGCGTTGATCGCGCATCCCGCCATCCCCTACAGCGCGGTGCTGGCCATCGAGCGGCGCGTCAGCCGCGAGGGCCCAACCTTCTTGAATTGAGGGGTGTCGGTCGGCGGCAATCTCTACAGCGTCCCCGACACCACCAGAAGACGCGTCCTCGACGTGCAGAACCATCCCAGCGAGGTGCGCATCTTCGAGGACGGCGCCCTGGTCGCGGCCCATCCCGTACTGGACGGCAAGAACCAGCGCCGCGTTGATCCCCAGCACCGCAAGGCGCCGCCACCCGCGGCGCTCGGCGCGCCGCAACCGCCACCGACAGGCGTGGGCGTCAGGCCGCTCAGCTTCTACGACGCCGTCGCCCGGCGGCTGGCCGGCGAAGGTGCGGTGCAATGACCAGTACGCTCGACCGCATCCGCGCCAGCCTCGTCGGCCTGCGCATGCCCTGTGCGCTGGAGGCGCTGGATCACACCATGCGCCAGCTCGAGCGCGGCGAGATCGGTGCGCTCGAGGCCATCGACGCGCTGCTCTCCGAAGAGCACACCACCCGTGAGACCCGGCGCATCGGCGTCTCGCTCAAGACCGCCAGGCTGACGCCGCCGAAGACGCTGGAGAGCTTCGACTTCACCTTCCAGCCCTCGCTCGACCGGGACCGCATCATGGCGCTCGCCCAGCTCGACTTCGTCGCCCGCGCCGAGGTCGTGCATTTCCTCGGCCCGCCGGGAACAGGCAAGAGCCACCTCGCCACCGCGCTCGGCGTCGCCGCCGTGAAGGCCGGCTGGCGAGTTTACCGCGCTACGCTCGCCGAATTGATCGAGGCCCTCGGTCGCGCCGAGCGCGAGGGCCGCCTGATCGAGAAGATCCGCTTTCTCGGCCGCAGCAGCCTGCTCATCGTCGACGAGATCGGCTACCTGCCCATCACCCCCGGCGGCGCCAACCTTTTCTTCCAGCTCGTCAACGCCCGCTACGAGAAGGGCGCCATGATCCTCACCTCCAACCGCGGCTTCGCCGAATGGGGCGAGGTCTTCGGCGATCCGGTCGTCGCCACGGCACTGCTCGATCGCCTTCTCCACCACGCCATCGTCGTCCAGATCGAAGGCGCCAGCTACCGCCTGCGCGCCCATGCCGACCTCATCCCCGAGCACACCCGCTCGCACGCCGCCATCATCCCGCCACCGGCTCCCAAACGCCGCGGCAGGCCACCAAAAAAGGAAGCCGTCCATGCCTGAACCCGGCTGATCGCCGAACTCGAAAGTGGGGAATTTTCGTTCGGCACTTCTGGGGAAATTTCATTCGGCATTTACATCGAGCGCGGCCAGTCGTGCCACTGTGTCGTCGCCAGCCGGTCGAACTGGCGGCAGCAGATGGACCGGGCGGTCGCCCGCCCCGATCGGCGTTGTCGAGGGACGGGCGTCGGCCGGCACTGCGCGGACAGCGGCCGGCTCCAGTCCATGATGAACCGTCGCACTGGCAGCGCTCCCGATGCGCTGCCGGCTGGGCGGCGATGGGTCGGCGCTGCCGAGCGGATCGAAGCTGCTCGGCAGATCGAACGGGTCGAAGGTATCGGCCATCGATCATCTCGTTCTAATGGTGCTGTCGACGTTCAGATCACCTGGACGCAGCCGGCAGACGAGGCAGGCCCAACGGTCGCCCAAGATGGGCGTTCGGCGCGCCGCGCAGCGTATCGACCTACTACGTGGGGCGCGCCTGAGCGCGGTCCTGATGAAGTATGCGGGCGTATCGCAGCCGGTCGGAAAGTGAGCACCGATCGTTCGACCCTTGACGACGTATCCGGATGGCCTGCAGTCACCGCGCCCGCGCATGCACCGGGCAACCCCTTCGACAGAAAATCCACGATCATTTTCCTTCAAAATGTAAAATCGGAGAGCAAGTAACGGATTTTTTCCGCACCACAAGTCGATTTTTGAGATTCCGGGTCGCCTCCGGAACCAGTTCGGATTCATGCTTCATAAACCCCTGAAATCTCCCAGAAACTCACCGGCGCCCCGGCCTCCACCAGCGCCGAAAAACCGGAGGGGTCCAAGGGGATGACCGTCATCCCCTTGCATTTTTTCCTAGTTCGCCCATCGACCCGCCCCGCCATCACCATCGCCGAAGAGCCGTGGGGGTCGTAGGGGGCGATCATCGCCCCCTGCATTCCTTCCTTTTTCTGTTTTCCCGACGCAGCAGCCAGGAAATCGCCGCCGGCCGCCCGCAAAATCCGGTCCGGCCGGTTGAAGTCGATAATCTATCGGCAGAAAATCGCCCGAATAACGCAAAAATTCGCTTTTTGTAGAATAATTAGGTGATCCGAGCTATAAGCAATGCTTATGATGGATCCTTTTTCTGCGGTGATCTCTCGAAGCGGTGTTCGTCTGATGCGCCATAACCCGAGAAATGCGCCGCTATATGACGCGTGAACCCGAGCGATGCGTCGTATACCGACTCATTTGTCATAATCTGCGCCGTTCTATGCGCCATCACGAGTGCTTATGGTTCATACACCGTCACATTTCGGCCGAAAAACCTGCGAACGAACCCGACGACTCGACGATCGAACCCGGGAATCGGGGTCGATGGCGACGAGCGAACCCGAGAATTCGACGATCGAACCCGGGATCCCGCGAACGATCCCGGGCTGACAGGATGTCGCAGGTATCGGCAAAAAGGCTCGGCATATCAGAAACTTGATTTTCCCGATCGCCGTGCTGCCGTGGCCGTTGCCGAGATCGGCAGGGTCAGCGCCCGCCGATTTGCCGAACGAACCCGCTGGTGCCTTGACGGCCTGGTCGAAATAGGATAATATTCTGATACTCGACCGGTGCCGGGTCAGCCGCGCAGCGGTTCCAGGGGGCTGTGTCGGCCGCGCACAGGCGTCGCCGCCGCCACCGGGGCCGCCCAGCGCACGGCATTGAGGATCAGCATCTGGATCTGGGCGTTATGGTAGGTCGGATAGGTCTCGTGGCCGGGCCGGAGATAGGCGATCCGGCCCTGGCCGCGGCGCCAGGTGCAGCCCGAGCGGAACACCTCCCCACCCTGAAACCAGCTGAGGAGAAAGAGCTCGTCCGGCGGCGGGATGTCGAAATGCTCGCCGTACATCTCCTCCTGGTCGAGGGTGATCACCTCGGGCAGCCCCTCGACGATCGGATGGCTGGGGTCGACCACCCAGAGCCGCTCGCGCTCGCCCGCCTCGCGCCACTTGAGATCGCAGCCGGTGCCCATCAGCGCCTTGAAGATCTTCGAGAAATGGGCGCTGTGCAGGGCCACGAGACCCATCCCCTCCAGCACCCGGGCATGCACCCGTTCGACCACCGCATCGGCCACCTCGCCGTGCGCCTTGTGCCCCCACCAGACGAGGACGTCGGTCTTCGCCAGCCGGCCGACATCGAGCCCGTGCTCCGGCTCGTCCAGCGTCGCCGTCGCCACGTCGAGGCCGACGGCACGCAACGGTGCGGCCAGCGCCTCGTGGATGCCGCGCGGGTAGATGCCGGCGACCACCGGGTTGGCCGGCTCGTGCCGGTACTCGTTCCAGACGGTGATCCGCGGGCGGCCGGTCATGGCCCGACCTCCGCGAGACCGACCAGCCTGCCGCCCTCGCCCGCCGAGCGGATCGCCGCATGCATCAGCGCCAGGCTGCCGAGATTGTCCCGCCCAGTGCTCAGCCCGTCGGCAGGTTTGCCGGTGCGCAGCCAATGAGCGAAGCCGTCGAGGGCACCCGCCCGGTCGGTGAACGGCGTCGCCACGAGCGGTGCCGGCACCGCCTGCGTCGCCGTCGTGTAGAGCTCCACCCGATCCTCCCCCCGCCGGTCACCCCGATTGCCGCGAAACGTGCCGAGTGCGGCCTGCTCGCTGCCGTCGATCCGCCAATCGGCACCCCAGACCGTATCGGGGCCGCGGCTGATCCAGGTCCCGCGATAGCTCACCACGGCACCTTGCGCAAAGCGCACGAGACAGGCCGCCGCCGGCCGGCCCTCGAACGGCGTGGCGGGCTCGCTCCAGCTCATCGCACTCACCGCCACCGGCTCGTCCTGCAGGATGAAGCGCATCAGGTCGAAATGATGGATCGCCATGTCGGACAACAGCGGCTCGGCGAGAAAGAAGTAACGGTAGTTGGCATCGAAGAGCTTCCAGAAATCGACCGCCAGCGATGCCACGTGGCCGAGCTCGCCCTCCGCCACCAGCCGGCGAAATGTCCGGGGTGCCGCAAAATGACGGTAGTTCTGGTTGACCATGAGATGCAGCCCGAGTCGCTCCGCCAGGGCGACCAGTGCTCGCGCCTCGGCCAGCGTCTCGGTGAAGGGCTTCTCGACCAGGACGTGCAAGCCCTGCCGCAAGGCCGCCTCGGTCACCGCCGCGTGGGCGGCGAGCGGCACCACCACGAGGGCCGCCTCGGGCTTCGCCTCGGCCACCGCGTCGTCCAGCGAACCGAACAGCACCGCGTCGTCCAGCCCGAGCCGTTTGGCGGCAATCGCCCGCATCGCCGGGTCCGCATCGACGAAGCCGACCATCTCGATGCCCGGCACCCGAGGCAGCACTTCCGCCACCCAATCGCGGCCCCAGCCGCCGAGCCCGACCTGCACGAGCTTGACCATCTGCGTCCTCCTGCTCCCTCGCCAGGGCTTCTAAAGAGGTGCCCGGCCCATTACGAGGGGGTTTCGCAAAAGATCGGAGGAGGCCGGCATGACCATCGCGATCGGAATCGATCTCGGCGGTACGAAGATCGAGATCGTGGCCCTCGACGCTGCCGGCCGCGAGCTCGTCCGCCGGCGCCGACCGTCGCCCAGGGGTTCGTACGACGCGACGATCGAGACGATGGCCGCGATGGTCGAGGAGACGGAGACGGAACTCGGCGTCCGCGCCACCGTCGGGGTCGGCCACCCGGGTGCGGTCTCGCCCGCCACCGGACTGATCAAGAACGCGAACTCCACCTGGCTCAACGGCCGGCCCCTGGATCGGGACCTGATGGCCCGGCTCGACCGGAAGATCGCCTTTGCCAACGACGCCAATTGTCTGGCCTTGTCCGAAGCCACCGACGGCGCCGGGGCCGGTGCGGATATCGTCTTCACGGTGATCCTCGGCACCGGTGTCGGCGGCGGGATCGTCGTCGGCGGCCGGGTGCTCGTGGGCGGCAATGCGATCGCCGGCGAATGGGGGCACAACCCCTTGCCCTGGCCCAAGGACGACGAGCGGCCCGGCCCCGCCTGCTATTGCGGGCTTTCGGGTTGCATCGAGACCTGGTGCTCGGGTGTGGGCATGGCCGCCGACCACGCGCGGGTGACCGGCGAAGCACTCGCCGGCCCCGCCATCGTCGCTGCGGCCGCAGCGGGCGATCCCGCGGCCGCGGCCACGCTCGAGCGCCACGCCGACCGCCTCGCCCGGGGTCTGGCGCATGTCATGAACATCATCGATCCCGACGTCATCGTGCTCGGCGGCGGCGTCTCCAATATCGGCCACCTCTACAGCGCCGTGCCGCCGCTGCTCGAGCGCTGGGCGTTCACCGATCGGGTCGACACGAAGCTCCTGCCCCCCGCCTTCGGCGACAGCTCGGGCGTGCGCGGTGCTGCCTGGCTCGGCCGCGACCTCGCCCCGCTCTGAGCGCCGGCTCTGCGCCGTCGCCGTCAGTGGCTGGCCAGTGCGATCCCGGCGATCACGAGGCCGGCCCCGGCCAAGGTCTCGAGATCGGGCGTCTCGCCGATCGCTGCGGCAAAGGCCAGCACCATCAAGGTCTCGACCCCGATGATGGTGATATAGATGACGCCGAGATCGGCCTTCTGGAGCAGCACCACCTCGGCGAGCGTCGCCGCCACGAAGCCCGCGACGATGATCGCCGACGCAACGAGGGTCCAGTTGTTGGCGGCGAGCTTCATGCCGATGGTCGCGAGCGCGTAGCCGAAGGCGGCGACCAGGACGAGGACGAGGTAGCGCGGCTGAACGCCGGCGAGCATGCCCGAAGGGTCGCCCGGCAGAGGCAGCATGGGTCTCTCCTTGTTGTTGCGCATCTCGGCGAAAGCCGTAGAGCCGCTCAGGGTTTTCGGCCTGTGACGCCGGGCTGCGACCACCGGATCGGCTGCGGCACCGGCATCGACCGCCGCTGCAACCGGCGCAGTCGCTGCAGCGGATGGACACGGCTGACGACGCCGACGACGGACATCACGAGGAAGAAAAACTGGATCAGCGCGGCACCCAGATTGAAGGCTTGGCTCAGGCTGACCAGCAGCAGACTGGCCGCCAGGAGATTGACCACGAAATAGCCCGGCATGTCGGTGTCGAACCGGCGCATCACCAGCAGCGTGTAATTACCGACATAGAGGGCGGCGCCACCGACCCCGAGAACATCGAACAATGCGAGGTTTGCCGCCAACGCCGAATCGGTCATCTTGTCTTTTTCCTCGAGCACTGCGGTCCCAGCACTCGCCGCGCGACGTCGACCACGATACGAGGTGTCGAGACGTCGCCGGTTCGCCCGGTTCGATTGCTTCTTTAATCGACCGAGACCGAGCTCATCTGTGATGCCGATCATAAAGCCGGCACGAATTCTTCAACGCAGGGGCACTGCAGAGGGCCTGTTTACCTGCGGCAAAACAACAAACGAGCTGCACGGCGTGGCCGTGTCGACCGTCGTGGGTCGGGTCGAGCCACGCGCCTCGTAATGGATGAAAGACTGTCGCCTTGTCCGGCGGTTCACCCCGCTCGCCTGCGTTCTCTTCTCTCGCCGGGCGGCGCTGTGGCGGCGGTCCTATCAGGGACAGCGCGGCGCCTCGAAGGCCTCGAACTGCTCCAGGTCGGCCTGCAGGGCGAAGTCGCCGTAGTCGAGCACCAGATCGTGGAGCACGCCACGCTCGGACAACTCGAAGGTGAGCTCGAAACTCGGCACGTCGTCGGCATCGGTGACATCGTGATAGGCGAGGCTGACGGGCCAGCGCCGGGCGCTGTCCTCGGCCACCGCCGGCGATGCCTCGACCTCGATCGGCCGACCGACGACGGCGGTCACCCGGCTGAGCCCCTCGACCCCCGAGCCGTCGAAGACGTCGTGGCTGATCACCACCTCGCCCGCCTTCGCCCCCTCGATCAGCTCGATCATGTGCGCGGTCGGAAAGACCGTGCCGCGTGGCAGGACCAGCGTTTCCCCCGACGGCTCGCTGAACGCGGCCTTGCCGCCCGCATCGTCGAGCGAAGCCTCGCCGCGAAACTCTTCGAACAGCATGCCGTCGTCGAACGACCGGCCATTGAATCGCAGCTGCGTGTGGTCCGGCGATTCCCAGCTCGAGAACCGCACGTCGTAGGAGAAATCGGTCGCGTTGCCGATGCTCGCGACGAAGCCGAGCCGCTGGTTGCTGATCGCCCCGGCACACGAGTCGCGCCACTCCATCACCAGCCCGCCGCGCACGTCCGAAACTCCACCGGTGGTGGCCGTCCCTTGCGCCAGGCTGAGCTGATAGACCGCCCGGTGCGAGAGCAGCTCGACCGCCGCTGCGGCCGGCTGGATGGTCAGTGCCACCAGGGCAACGGCACCGAGCGCACCGCGGCCGAGGTGTTGCTTGCTGGGCATCGGCATTTCATCCCTGTCTTGGGCACGAACGGTTGTGCCGGGCAGAACCGTCATATTACCATTGAAGAAGTAGGTCGTCATCACGCTGGAGTTCAGGGCCTTGCCGGAAAAGCCCACGGTTTTCGTCACCCGCCGCCTGCCCGCGGCCGTCGAGGCTCGGGCCGAGCGCGACTACGCCTGTCGGTGGAACGAGACCGACGCCGTGCTCGATGCCGACGCATTGATCGCCGGAGCGGCCGGGGCGCGGGGCGTCCTCACCTGCCCGACCGAACGCTGGAGCCGCGAGGTGATCGCGGCCCTGCCCGACGCGGTCGAGATCATCGCCACCTTCTCCGTCGGCTACGACCACATCGACGTGAGTGCCGCCAAAAAGCGGGGGATCGTCGTCACCAACACCCCTGACGTCCTGACCGAAGCCACGGCCGACATCGCCATGCTCTGCCTCTTGGGCGCCAGCCGCCGGGTGCCCGAGGCCCAGTCGATGCTGCGGGAAGGCCGCTGGCAACGCTGGAACCCGACAGAGCTGCTCGGCCCCGGTCTGCAAGGCAAGAACCTCGGCATCGTCGGCATGGGCCGCATCGGCCGCGCCCTCGCGACCCGTGCCCGTGCCTTCGGTTTACGTATCCATTACCACAACCGCAGCCGGCTCGCGCCCGACCTCGAGGCCGGTGCCACATATTACGAGTCGTTGGAAACCATGTTGCCGGCGGTGCAGTTCCTCTCGCTCAATTGCCCGGCGACGCCCGAGAACGCCGGGATGATCGACGCCTCGAGGCTCGCCCTGCTGCCCGCGGGTGCCGTTCTGGTCAACACCGCCCGCGGCACGCTGGTCGACGACGACGCGCTGATCGCCGCTCTCGAGAGCGGCCACCTGGCGGCCGCTGGGCTCGACGTCTTCAACAATGAACCGGCCTTCGACCGCCGCTATCTGCAACGGCCCAACGCTTTCCTCCTGCCGCATATCGGCAGTTCCACCATCGAGACCAGGAACGGCATGGGCTTTCGCTGCCTGGACAATCTCGATGCGCATTTCGCCGGCAGGCCCGCACCGGATGCGGTGAACCGCTGACCGGTTCGCGCTGTTGATCATTCGTTGACACCCGGCATGTAGAACAGAGATCGAGCAACGGCCGACAGCCGAAGGTCACCGCGGCAAGGACGCCGCCCGACCCGCACCGGACGGCAGGCGCCATCACGCAAGTAGTGTGGAGAGCCTCAGAGCCCGAACTCCTGCGCGCCGTCATGGCCGAGTGCGCCGAACTGGGCCGCGCCGCGCGCATCCCTGCTGCCTTCCACGGCTGTGTCCGGGCCATGGGCGGCGGCGGTGCGATCGGCATCGTCCGGCCGCCGATCACTCTGCCCGACCAGCCCGTGGCCGGTGCGGCGACCTTCAAGGGGCCGATCATCGTCGACAAGCGCGACACCGACCTCGATGCACCGGCGCTGCCGACCCGTCGGCGCCGCAGCCGGCCGAAGCCGCACCACCAAGAGCCCGCGCGCCGGGTCGCCCGAGCCGTCCGCCGCAGCTTTCGGTTGCCGTCGGCAGTCGGAGCGCTCACCTTATCTCGGCAGAGGGGTGTGTCCTCGCCCGGCTTCGCTGCCGGGCGCTGAGACACAGCGACACCTATCGATCGCCCGGGCCCGGCCCTATAACGCCGCGCGTCCAGGCAATCGAGCCAAGCGGAGGGAACAACGGTGCGGGTTTGTGGACATGACACGCTGGAGGTGCGGCGCTCACTCGATGTCGACGGCACCCGCTACGACTACTTCTCGCTGCCGGAGGCGCAAAAGCAGCTGGGCGATCTCTCCCGCCTGCCGTTCTCGCTCAAGGTGCTGGTCGAGAATCTGCTCCGCTTCGAGGACGGCAGCACCGTCACCGTCGACCACCTGAAGGCGGCAGCCGCCTGGCTGAAGGAGCGGCGGTCCGATCAGGAGATCGCCTACCGCCCGGCCCGCGTGTTGATGCAGGACTTCACCGGTGTGCCGGCCGTGGTCGATCTGGCTGCCATGCGCGAAGCGATGGTCGAACTCGGCGGCGATCCTGCCAAGATCAACCCGCTCTCACCCTGCGATCTGGTCATCGACCACAGCGTGCAGGTCGACAGCTTCGGTGGCCCCGACAGCTTCAAGCGCAATGTCGACCTCGAATACGAGCGTAACGGCGAACGCTACGCCTTCCTGCGCTGGGGCCAGGGGGCCTTCAGCAATTTCCGCGTCGTCCCGCCCGGCACCGGCATCTGCCATCAGGTCAATCTCGAGAACCTGGCGCAGGTGGTCTGGACCGCCAAGGACGGCAATACCGAGGTGGCCTACCCCGACACCCTGGTCGGCACCGACAGCCACACCACCATGGTCAACGGTCTCGCCGTGCTCGGTTGGGGTGTGGGCGGCATCGAGGCCGAAGCCGCAATGCTGGGCCAGCCCGTCTCGATGCTGCTTCCCGAGGTGGTCGGCTTCAAGCTCACCGGCAAGCTGCCCGAGGGGACCACCGCCACCGACCTCGTGCTCACCGTCACGCAGATGCTGCGCGCCCAGGGTGTGGTCGGCAAGTTCGTCGAGTTCTACGGCCCCGGCGTCGGCGAGCTGCCGCTTGCCGACCGGGCGACCATCGCCAACATGGCGCCCGAATACGGTGCGACCTGCGGCTTCTTCCCGATCGACGAGGTCACCCTCGACTACCTGCGCCTCACCGGCCGCGAGGAGAAGCGCATCAAGCTGGTCGAGGCCTACGCCAAGGCGCAGGGCATGTGGCGCTCGAACGACCTGCCGGACCCCGTCTTCACCGACAGCCTCGAGCTCGACCTCGCCAGCGTCGTGCCGTCGCTCGCCGGCCCCAAGCGGCCGCAGGACCGCGTCGTCCTGCCCGCGGTCAAGGACAGCTTCGTCAAGGCCTTGCCTGCCCTGCGCGGCAACGTGCCCGAGGACAAGACCCAACCGATCAAGGGCATGGACGCCGAGCTCCGCCACGGCGATGTGGTCATCGCCGCGATCACCAGTTGCACCAACACCTCCAACCCCAGCGTCATGCTGCAGGCCGGGCTCGTCGCCAAGAAGGCGCTCGAAAAGGGCCTGAAGCCGAAGCCATGGGTCAAGACCTCGCTCGCCCCCGGCTCGAAGGTGGTCACCGACTACCTGCACGAAGCCGGCCTCGACGACGATCTCGACGCGCTCGGCTTCGATCTCGTCGGCTACGGCTGCACCACCTGCATCGGCAACTCGGGCCCGCTCCCCGACGCCGTCGCCGAGGCGGTCGACGAGGGTGGCATCGTCGTGGGCTCGGTGCTCTCCGGCAATCGCAACTTCGAGGGCCGCGTCCACCCGCAGGTCAAGGCCAACTACCTGGCCTCGCCGCCCCTGGTGGTGATCTACGCCCTGGCCGGTACCTTGATGCGCGACCTCACCAAGGAGCCGCTCGGCAAGGGCAAGGACGGCGAGCCCGTCTACATGAAGGACATCTGGCCGGATCAGGCCGAGGTCGCGGCCGTGGTCAGGAGTGCGGTCACCGCCAAGATGTTCAAGGAGAGCTACGCCGACGTCTTCGCCGGCGACGAGCACTGGGCGGCCATCGGCGGCGGCGACAGCGGCATGACCTACGACTGGGACGAGGGCAGCACCTATGTCCGGTTGCCGCCCTATTTCGAGGGCATGCCGGCCGAAGCCCCGGCCTCTGTCACCGACATCGAGAACGCCCGCGTCTTGGCCATCCTCGGCGATTCGATCACCACCGACCACATCAGCCCGGCCGGCTCGATCGCCCAGAACAGCCCCGCCGCCGAATACCTCCAGAGCTACCAGATCCAGCGCAAGGACTGGAACAGCTACGGCTCGAGGCGCGGCAACCACGAAGTCATGATGCGCGGCACCTTCGCCAATATCCGCCTCAAGAACGAGATGGCGGACGGCAAGGAGGGCGGCTGGACCAAGCTGATGCCCGAGGGCGAGCTCATGTCCATCTACGACGCTGCCATGGCCTACAAGGAGCGCGGCACCCCGCTCGTCATCTTCGCCGGCAAGGAATACGGCACCGGCTCGTCGCGCGACTGGGCCGCCAAGGGCACCAACCTGCTGGGCGTGAAGGCCGTCATCGCCGAGAGCTTCGAGCGCATCCATCGCTCGAACCTCGTCGGCATGGGCGTCCTGCCGCTCACCTTCAAGAACGGCGAAACCAGGCAGAGCCTGAAGCTCGACGGCAGCGAGGTGATCACGTTGGAAGGTCTCTCGGGCGGCCTCGAGCCCCGGATGGACGTCGCCTGCACGATCGAGCGCGCCGACGGCAGCAAGACCCCGACCACGCTGCTCTGCCGCCTCGATACCGGCGACGAGGTCGACTACTACCGCCACGGCGGCATCCTGCACTACGTGCTCCGCTCGCTCCTGGCGCAGAGCCCCTCGGCCGGCACGGCGTGACGGTTCAGGCGGCCGGCCCGCTCGGGCCCGGCCGCCGACGTCGACAGCGGGGCGTTATCTCCTCTCGATCTGGTCGTAGACGAAGCCGCCCGCAGCACCGGCGGCGGCACCGGTGAGCGTCTTCGACAGGAAGTCGCCGGTGAGCAGACCCACCGCGGCACCCGAAGCGGCGCCGACCGCAGCACCGGTGCCGGTCCGCTCGCCGGTCTGTCTGTCGACGGCGCAGGCCGCGAGCATGCCGACGAGGGCGATAACACCGAAAACCCTGGTGGTCCTGACAATGCCGGACATCACGGCTCCTTTGCGTGGTTCGGTCAGCAGTTGGCTCGTGGTCATTCACAAGGCCAGAGCGCGGCGGCCGCCCGCATCAGGCCGTCGATGGCGTCCTCGGAGGCGTGCTCCGGATGCAGATCCATCCACTCGACCACGGAGACGCGGATAGCCTCCAAGGTCGGCACCGGGTCGGCGCAGGCGATCTCGCTGATGGCCTCCGCACGGCGAAGCTGCGCATAGAGTTGCCCGGCGCCCAGGATGTAGCCGTAGCACAGATTGCGCGTCGCCTCGTCCTCGGCGGCGCAGGCGTCGCGCAGATCGGCCGTGCTGTCGATCGCGGCGGCCGGCGTTGCCAGACAAGCAATCGCCAACGCGAAGCTTGCTGCCATCAAACCTACCCGCATCGATTTTCTCCTTTCCGGAGGCAACTCGCGGCTGGTCATGTGCCGCTCGCCCGAGGAAACTAGCGGCGAAGTGCAGCCGGGGACAGCCGGATTTTTTCGATCCGGGTCTCCTCGAGAACCAGGGAGTGGCGTGATGACGGCCTGTTGGCCGGCCCGTGTCAGGGTCGACGACCCCGCGCAGTCCGCCCGCCGCGCGGGCCAAGCGCCGGGCACCCTCGAGCGTCGCGGAGGCCGGCTGCTGACCCGCAGCGGTGCGCACGAGGCTCTCGAGCGACCTGCCGACTCTATCCGTGGCCTGGTGATCGCCTGTCGGAGCCGCGATGCGGCGCGCAACCGGTGCGGCCGGGCCGCGACCCGGGGTCGACACCAACCGCCACGGCGGCAGGCTGCCCTCGCTTTTGGGAGGAAGCCCTTATCCCTGCAGCACCCGAGCCGAAGCCGGCAGCAATGCTGAAGATCGCCAGCATCGGCGAGTGCATGATCGAACTCGTCCAGGCCGGCCCCGGCCTGCTCCGCCAGGGCTATGGCGGCGACACGCTGAACACCGCCGTCTACCTCCGCCGCTCGCTCCCGGCAGAGGCCGGCAGCGTCGCCTACGTCACGGCTCTCGGCGACGACAGCTTCAGCGACGAGATGGTGAAAGCCTGGCAGGCCGAAGGTCTCGACTGCAGCCGGGTCGCCAGGCTCGAAGGCCGCCTGCCCGGCCTCTACGTCATCCGCACCGACGAGGCGGGCGAGCGCAGCTTCCTTTACTGGCGCAGCGCCGCCGCGGCGAAAGAGGTCTTCAAGGGGGCCGACGGCGAGGCGCGACTGGCGGCCCTGGCCGATTTCGACCTCGTCTATCTCTCCGGCATCAGCCTCGCCATCCTCCCCGCCGCCGACCGCGAGAAGCTCCTCGCCAGCCTCGCCGCCCGCCGCCGAGCCGGTGCCACCATCGCCTTCGACCCCAACTACCGCCCCCGCCTCTGGCCGGACAAGGAGAGCGCCCGTGCGGCCATGACCGAGGCGGCCAAGACCGCCACCATCATCCTGCCGAGTTTCGCCGAAGAACAGGCCCTGTTCGGCGACACGACCCCCGAAGCCACCCTCGACCGCCTGCATGCCGCGGGCGCCGAAGAGGTCATCGTCAAGAACGGCGACGCCCCGATCCACTTCCGCATGAACGACGAACGCTTCACCACCCTGCCGATCCAGGTCGGCGACACCGTCGACACCACCGGTGCGGGCGACAGCTTCAACGGCGCCTACCTGGCAGCCCGCCTGCAAAACCACACCATCGCCCACGCCGTCGACGCCGCCACCCGCCTCGCCGCCACCGTCATCCGCCACCAGGGGGCGGTGATTCCGAAGGACGCGACGTTGTTTTAGAGAAAGATGTGGGGAGGCAGCGACTCCCCACGCCCCACCGTTACTTCGTATATGGCCGGCCAAGCGCTTCAGCTGCTCTCGATACGGCCTTCGCTGTGACCGTTGCCAAGGCAAGCTGCATCGATTAGCGTGCGTGATTGTACCACGTGCTTTGCGAAAGCGCTCTTAGTCCACATCTCTTCAGCCATATCATATCCTTTATGTTCTTTGTTGTTGTTTGGCTATTTATGGCTAACTACAAAGGGCAGGAGATCGCAGAAAAAGAAAGAGCACGGGCGCGCGAACCCTGCCCGCAGGTGTAGTTGACCGAAAGGACCCCAACGAGCGCCGGTGCCGACGGCAGCCAGACGAAACCGAACGGGCGGGCTTGACTATCTTCTACAATGTGATGCGCAAGGTCGAAGAAATCCGGAGTTGAGCGGGAACAGATATGGATCAGAGGGACGTGCTGGGTGCCTTCGAGCAGACGGTTTTGGCCGCCGTGCTCCGCCTGAGGTCGGGCGCGTATGGCATGACGATACGGCGAGAGATCACTGAGCGGACCGGCTCGGAGGTCTCAATCGGTGCGGTCTACACCACGCTCGAACGGCTCGAAGGAAAGGGCTTTGTGTCAGGAAGCCTCAGAGAAGCGACAGCCGAGCGAGGCGGTCGTCGGAAAAAGTACTTCGAGATCACCAATGGCGGTCGTCAGGCGTTGGAAAACTCTCTCCAATGGCATGAGAGCATAGTTGCCGGGTTGCTTCGACCATTGAGTGAGGCACGAGGCTGATGGTTAATAGAGAGCCATTGACGGATAATATTAAATTAACCGTGGAGTCGTTAGAAAAACTCAAGAGTCCTTATTTGAGCCCGGAGCTATCAAAGCGATTAGAAGAGCATATTGAATTGCTGAAGTGCCATGCAGCGACGGATGAATTGCTTAAAAAGCCTGATGACTTTCTCAAAAAGACCCACCAACTTATGAAAGAGCTTGAAGAGGACCTCCAAAAAATAGCTGTTGAGATTGCTGCTCGTTTGGGAGCGAAAGTTAGATTTTTCAATGAGAAACTGGAGAACTTTAGAAGTTTCGAGAAAAGAGACACTGGATTTATCCAAGCGTCTCCAAACAAGTGGATGGAGTATGCACTTCACTTGCTTCTTCCCGAAGATCAGAGAGAGACCCTAATCGGCGATCTCGAAGAAGAGTATCGGTCCATCATCTATCCAAAGTTCGGCAAGCGAGCTGCCGACATATGGTATGCAAAGCAGGTTATGTCTTCGATCCTGCCGATCCTTCAAGCGAGACTGCTCAAGCTGATTGGATGGGCAACCGGCGGGCTCGGGCTCGGGTCTGCCGTTGAGTGGTTTCGAAAGTGGTCGGGCGGTGACTGATTGCGGCCTCAAATACCACTTGTCGACCTTTCAGGCTTCGAAAGGGCCCGAAAAGAAGAAGGAATTCTCGAAAGAGGAAGGAAAGCTCATATAGCTCAAGCTCGATCAGATCTTCTTCCGGGTTTAAGAATTGGCGCGAAAGGATTTCCGTTTTGGAAAAAAAAGCTCAAGCGGTAAAATTGCGTTCAGGCTTGAAAACTTCTTATCGCTTCAGCTGCCGCTTGTTTAAGCGCAAGTTCTTCCTGCTTTTTCTTGTCTTCTTCAAGTATGATTTTGATCGACAATCGCAAGGGCTCAAATGCCTTTAGGCAGCTTTCCTCTGACAGCTCGTGAATACCTTTGCTCAGTATCGAGTACATCTTCCGATTATCGTAGAGAAAGTTGGGAATATGATCTTTGAGGAGCCGGATCTTTTCATCCATTCTGAGTGTCAAGAAAGCATCCTCATCCCATCCTTCCGCCTCTTTGAATTCGGCAAACCGACCGTAAATCACTCGCTCAAACAATCGGCGGAGATACACGAAAGACCCAATTCCCACCCCGTGGGCGGCCAAGCCAATGGCCTTGTGCAACTCCGACGCGTCGCTCTTGTTTAATATACTTCTGTAGTGTGCCGCTTCATCATTCGCGATATCCGCAACGGATGGGTGCTGGCCAACCTTTGTAACAACATCGCCTGAAAACAGATACCAGAACTTCAATTTATGTTGAGATTGGCGGGAGCATGTTAGTGTGAAATCATCAAACCCTTGGATTTTCTTGAGCCTGACAAAATTTGGTCCCTGCGGGCTGAGGTCCCATTTTGCAGCGTTTGTCGTATAGAACGTTGAGGCTTTTCCGCAAGATGGGCAATGCCCATCGACATTAGCGCGTACCACCCCGTGCAGGATGCCCTTGAGCTGAAGGTCTTTGGGTAACGTGAGCTTCGCATAAAGAGGCGTTTGAAATGCGAATTGCTCCAACGTGGTCATCGATATTTTCCGAAGCTATGAGCTCGCGATAGTCGCGCATTGCGTACAGTAGCGGGTCACCGTCCCCGAAGCCGGAAGATGGGATCGATCTCGGCAGACGTATCCTCCGGCAGGAGCACTGTTTTGCTATCGGCCATCTCCATCACGCTAATGTCCCGCCTCCGCTCATTCCTTGGTCCTTTCCCCGAGAGATTTTCACAAGGTGGCGGTGGTGATTAATTAACAGTGCGGCCGCCATCGTTGCCGTTGCAATCAAGATAGCGTCGATCGCTCCTTCGTTGAAGATGCCATAGCTGACTGACGCTGCGTCAGGGACTGCCAAATCGCGGCAAGCACGCCCGGGTTGCCGGGAGTGCCGTTTTGGTGCACCGTCCGGCAATGCTTCGCTGTATCACATCCGTTGCCGCGTTCCTCTTGAAACTCGGGGACACTAGACCAACACAAACACGTTTTAAGCGCAGCCTATAGGGGTCGGCAGGGCGAGGACCGGGGCCGTCTTGCTTCGCGTGACACCCCCCTCCCGACCATTGCCGCCTCGCCTCGGCCCAACACGCCCGCTCCGCCGCAGCCCGGCCCCGCCGCCCGAAAGCCGCCCCCGCCCACCCGGGACGCGCGCACGCATTCCCAGCATCCCACGGATCGTATCACCGAGTCTTCCAGAACACGTTAACGCCCCGACCGACACCGCCGCAAAGGAATCGAGGGGCGCGGGGAGGCACTGCCTCCCCGCATTTCTTCCGATAACGATCGCTTATGACAAATCGTATGCCTGCACACGATTTTCCGGATCGTGCGTCATCTACCGACGCATCACCGCTCGGGATGTGCCGCTAGACGCGCCATTGCCCGGAGAATGCGTCGCTATACGACGCAGAACCCGAGAAACGAGTCGACTGATGCGCCATCACGATCGCTTATGGCGCACGAGGCGTCACATTTCGCCCCGAAAACCCGCGAACGAACCCGGGCGACCGACGAGCGAACCCGAGAAATCGACGGACGAACCCGACGGGGGGACGAACGAACCCGGGATTTGCGAACGAACCCGAGGGGGCACTTTGTCGCATCGGGCCGGCTCGAGGTGTTGATTTTCCGAGGTTTTTGCCCGGCCGAGCCGTTTCGGGCCGGGCTCTGCCGGAACAGGTCCGAGTCGTCCTGCCCGATCAACCGAACCAACCCGAAAGGAGCGGCGGGCGGCATTGACCGCTGGGGCAGCGTCTGCTATTATTCCTATGTCGAAACCGGGCTCAGCCGCTGCCGACGAGTCGATGGACGCGGGCTTCCCTGGGGCGCAGGGTGAGGCGGCGGAGGTCGTCGTTCGGGTCGATCGGGTAGTTGGCGATCAGAGTCTCGAAGCGGTCGAAGCCGATGGCGGTCGGCAGGGCGAAGACCGGGGTGTCGCTGCTGAAGTTGAGGATCACCAGGAGCCGGTCGTCGTCGAGGGTGCGCAAGAACGCGTAGATCTGGTCGTGCTCCTCGAGGATCAGGTGGTAGCTGCCGTGGACGATCACGGGCTCCGCCTTGCGCAAGGCGATCAGCCGCCGGTAGTAGTGGAAGACCGAGTCCGGATCGGCCAGTGCCGCCGCGACATTGACCTCGTCGTGGTTGGGATTGACCCCGATCCAGGGCTCGCCGGTCGTGAACCCGGCATTCGGCCCCGCCGTCCATTGCATCGGGGTCCGGGCATTGTCGCGGCTGCGGGCGTGGATCATCGCCATCAGCCGGTCGTGATCGAGCGTCCGGCGCGCCACCGCGTCGCGGTACATGTTGAGCGTCTCGATGTCCCGGTAGTCATCGATCGACGGGAAGGCCACGTTGGTCATCCCGATCTCCTCGCCCTGGTAGATATAGGGCGTGCCCTGCAGGAGATGCAGGAACGTGGCGAGCAGCTTCGCCGACTCCACCCGATACCGCCCGTCGTCGCCGAAGCGCGAGACCGGCCGCGGCTGGTCGTGGTTCGAGAGATAGAGGCTGTTCCAGCCCCGGCCTGCCAGCCCGTGCTGCCAGGCCGACATCGACTGCTTGAGCCCGGCGAGCGACCAGCGCTGCTCGGACCATTTCGACCGGGTGTCCGGATCCCGGTCGAGATCGACGTGCTCGAACTGAAAGAGCATGTTCAAGGCACCGGTCTCGGCATGCGTCAGCGCGACGCCGTGCTCGACCGTCGCCAACGGTGCCTCGCCCACCGTGATGATGTCGTAGTGGGACAACACCTCCCGGCGCATCTCGCCGAGGAACTCTTCGAGCCTCGGCCCATGGATGAAATTGTCGAAACCCGGCTGGTAGGGCCCGTCCGTCGTGACGGGCGCATCCGGCAGCCCCGGCACCTTCGAGATCATGTTGATCACGTCCATCCGAAACCCGTCGATGCCCTTCTCCAGCCACCAGCGCATCATGGCGTAGACGGCCCCCCGGACCGCAGGGTTCTCCCAGTTCAGATCGGGCTGCCTTTTCGAGTAGAGGTGCAGGTAGTACTCGCCGGTGGTCTCGTCGAACTCCCAGACCGAGCCCGAAAAGAAGCTCTGCCAGTTGTTGGGCTCGCGGCCATCGGGCTTGCCCGGTCGCCAGATGTACCAGTCGCGTTTGGCGCTGTCCTTCGTGCTTCGCGATTCGACGAACCACGGATGCTCGTCCGAGGTGTGATTGACCACGAGATCCATGACCAGCTTGATGCCGCGCGCGTGCAGGCCGGCCAGGAGCTCGTCGAAATCGGCCATCGTGCCGAATTCGGCCATGATCGCCCGGTAGTCGCTGATATCGTAGCCGTTGTCGTCGTTCGGCGACTGGTAGACCGGCGAGAGCCAGACGATGTCGACCCCGAGCTCTGCGAGATAATCGAGCTTCTGGATGATGCCGGGGAGATCGCCGATCCCGTCGCCGTTGCTGTCCATGAAGCTGCGCGGGTAGATCTGGTAGACGACACCCTCTTTCCACCAGGCACGGGTCATCGGCGGCTCCTTCGTCGCTGCTGCCGGAACCGTCGAGCGGTGTCGGGCGTTTGTCAACGGGCTGCGGGTGACGGTGGCAATGGGCGAGCAACGCGATACAAAGCTGCGGATCGGCACCAGTGGCTGGTCCTACCGGTCCTGGAAGGACGGCTTCTACGAGGGGGTGCCGCAGCGCCGCTGGCTCGAGCACTGTGCTCGACACTTCACCGGAATCGAGGTCAACGCCACCTTCTACCGGCAGCAGCAGCGGAAAACCTTGGCGAAATGGCGGGACCAGACGCCACCCGACTTCGCCTTCGCGGTCAAGGGGCACCGCTTCATCACCCATGTTCGCCGCCTGGAGGACGCCGAAGAGCCCCTGGCACGTGGCCGCGAGGCCCTGGCACCGCTCGAAGACAAGCTCGAGGCCGTACTCTGGCAGCTGCCGCCGAACCTGGAGGCCGAACGCGAACGCCTCGATCGCTTCGCCCGTGACCTCGCTGCCTGGCCGGAACCGCACCACGTCGTCGAGTTCCGCCACGAGAGCTGGCTGACCGAGAAGACCCGCGAGCTGCTCGACGATCGTGGTGTCGGCACCTGCATCTCGGACGCACCGCGCTGGCCGATGTGGGAGGTCGTCACCGGCGGCATCGCCTATGTCCGCCTGCACGGCCACGAGAAGCTCTACGCCTCGCGCTACGGCGAGGAAGGCCTGAAGCCCTGGGCCGAACGCGTGCGCGCATGGCGCCGGGAAGGCCACGACGTGCACGTCTACTTCGACAACGACGCCGAAGGTGCGGCACCCGAGGACGCACAGACCCTCATCGCCATGCTCGACGGCAAAGCCGACACGAGTTGATCTCGCCCCTGAAGCCGCGTTCTCCACGCCGCGTCGACGCCGCTTGATCGCCACCCCGGCCGAGCGCACTCTTCGCCCCGAAAAGCAGGGGGAGGACCATGCCGATGACCGACGAACGCCTGTGCTCGGGCGTCTACCCGATCGCCCCGACACCGTTTCACGCGAACGGCGACCTGGATCTCGAGGGGCAGAAGCGCGTGCTCGACTGCATGATCGACCAGGGGGTCGACGGGATCTGCATCCTCGCCAACTATTCCGAGCAGTTCCTGCTGACCGATGCCGAGCGCGACACGCTCCTCGACCTCTGCACCGGCCACGTCGCAGGTCGCGTGCCGATCATCGTCACCACCAGCCACTTCAGCACCCGCGTCGCGGCGGAACGCGCCAAGCGGGCGGCGACCGCGGGTGCGGCTATGCTGATGCTCATGCCACCCTATCATGGCGCGCTGTTGAAGGCCGACGAAAAGGGCACCTTCGAGCACTTCAAGACCGTGGCCTCGGCGGTCGACATCCCGATCATGGTCCAGGACGCGCCCTTGAGCGGGGTGACCCTCTCCGTCCCCTTCCTCGCCTTCATGGCCAGGGAGTTGCCGACGGTCCGCTGGTTCAAGATCGAGACACCGATGGCAGCCGCCAAGCTCCGTGCCCTGATCCAGGCCGGCGGCGAGGCGATCCTCGGCCCCTTCGACGGCGAGGAATCGATCACGCTGATGGCCGATCTCGACGCGGGTGCTACCGGCACCATGCCCTCGGCCCTGCTGCCCGACCTGATCGAGCCGGTGGTCGCGCATCACCTGGCCGGCCGCTTCGCCGAGGCGGCCGCCCTCTATGCCCGGATCCTGCCGCTGATCAACTACGAGAACCGCCAATGCGGCCTGCGCGCCGCCAAGGCCGTGATGATGGAGGGCGGGGTGATCGCGAGCGACTACGTCCGCCATCCGCTCGAGCCGCTGCACGAGGCCACCCGCGAAGGCCTGCTGCGGCTCGCACGGGAGGTGCAGCCACTGGCCCTCCGCTGGGGGCACTGAGCCCGGAGCCCGACCGGCGGGTGCCGAAAGCCCGATGCCGACCACCCTCGGCCGGACCTACCCCCGGCGAGACCGGCGAGCGCCTTCGGGTTCAGCGGGTCGGAACCGGGGTCTCGCCGCGATAGTCGTAGAAGCCGCGCTTGACCTTGCGGCCGAGCCAGCCGGCCTCGACGTATTTGACCAGCAACGGGCAGGGCCGGTACTTGCTGTCGGCGAGGCCGTCGTAGAGGACCTGCATCACGGCGAGGCAGGTGTCGAGGCCGATGAAGTCGGCGAGCTCCAGCGGGCCCATCGGGTGGTTGGCGCCCAGTTTCATCGCGGTATCGATGCTCTCGACGGTGCCCACCCCCTCGTAGAGCGTGTAGATCGCCTCGTTGATCATCGGCAACAGGATGCGATTGACGATGAACGCCGGGAAATCCTCGGCGGTGACCGCGGTCTTGCCGAGCTTCTCGCAGAGCGACTTGATCGACTGGTAGGTGTCCTCGGCGGTGGCGATGCCGCGGATCACCTCGACCAGCTTCATCGCCGGCACCGGGTTCATGAAGTGCATGCCGATGAAGCGCTCGGGCCGGTCGGTGCTGGCCGCCAAGCGGGTGATCGAGATCGACGAGGTGTTGGAGGCGATGATCGCATCGTCCTTCACGTGCTCGATCAGCTCTTTGAAGATCTTGCGCTTGATGCTCTCGTCCTCGGTCGCCGCCTCGACCACGAGGTCGCAGTCGGTAAAGCGGTTCATCGAGGTCGTGGTGGCGATCCGCCCGAGGGCTGCATCGCGCTCACCGGCGGACGTCGTACCCTTCTTGACCTGCCGGTCGAGCAGCTGCTGCATTTTCTCGAGGGCGTTGTGCAGCGCTTGCTCCTCGATATCGGTGAGCACGACGTCGAAGCCCGCGACGGCGGCCACTTGGGCAACACCACTGCCCATCTGGCCCGCACCGATCACACCGATGCGTTTGATCTCCGGGAGGGGTGGATAATCTTTTTCCGTGTAGACGGGCATCAAGCCGCTCCTGCGTTTGCCGCTCAGTCCTTGGCCGCTTCGAGCTTCTCGGTGAGCTCGGGGACGAGCTTGAAGAGATCGCCGACGAGACCGTAATCGGCCACCTGGAAGATCGGCGCCTCCTCGTCCTTGTTGATGGCGACGATGATCTTGCTGTCCTTCATGCCGGCGAGGTGCTGGATGGCACCCGAGATGCCGACCGCGACGTAGAGCTCCGGGGCGACGATCTTGCCGGTCTGCCCGACCTGCCAGTCATTGGGCGCATAGCCCGCATCGACCGCGGCCCGTGATGCCCCGACCGCAGCACCGACACTGTCGGCCAGCTTCTCGATGATCTGGAAGTTCTCGGACGAACCGACGCCGCGGCCGCCGGAAACGACGACCCGGGCGGAGCCCAGATCGGGCCTCGCACTCGACTGCACCTCGCGGCCCAGGAAGGCGGCGAGGCCGGCCGGATCGACCGCGGCGGCCGTCTCGATCGTCGCACTGCCACCCTCGGCCGGGGCCGCATCGAAGGTGGTGGTCCGCACCGTGATCACCCGCTTGGCGTCCTTGCTCTCGACCGTGGTCAGCGCGTTGCCGGCATAGATGTAGCGCTTGAAGGTCGTGGGCGAGACGACCTCGACGATGTCGCTGACCTGCGCCGTATCGAGCAGAGCCGCCACGCGCGGCATCAGGTTGCGGCTGAAGGTCGTCGACGCGGCGACGAGATAGTCGTAGCCGTCGGCCATCGCGACCAGGAGTGGTGCGAGGTCTTCCGCCACCGGGTCGGCATACGCGTCGTGCTCGACCCTGATCACCTTCTCGATGCCCTGGACCTTGGCCGCGGCTTCGGCGACCGCACCGCAGTCCTTGCCGGCGACGAGCAGGTGGCAGGGGCCGGGCAGCTTGCTCGCGGCCGTCACACCGTGCAGTGTCGCCGCATCCAGCGCCTTGTTGTCGTGCTGGCCGAGGACGAGGACCGCCATCAGATCACTCCCGCTTCGCTCTTGAGCTTCGCCACCAGCTCGTCGACGCTCTCGACCCTGATCCCGGCCTGCCGCTTGGGCGGCTCCTCGAACTGGGTGTAGACCAGCCGCGGTGCGACATCGACGCCGAGCTCGTCCGGCGTTAGGCTGTCGATCGGCTTCTTCTTCGCCTTCATGATGTTGGGCAACGAGGCGTAGCGCGGCTCGTTGAGGCGGAGATCGACGGTGACGATCGCCGGCAGCTTCACCTCGATCGTCTCGATCCCCTCGTCGACCTCACGGCTGCAGACCGCCTTGCCCTCCGCCAATTCCAGCTTGGAGACGAAGGTCGCCTGCGCCCAGCCGAGCAGCGCTGCGAGCATCTGCCCGGTCTGGTTGCTGTCGTCGTCGATCGCCTGCTTGCCCATCAGGACGAGACCCGGCTCCTCGCGCTCGACCACCGCCTCGAGACACTTGGCAACCGCCAAGGGCTGCAGCTCGGCGTCGCAGACCACGTGGATGGCGCGATCGGCCCCCATAGCCAACGCCGTCCGCAGCGTTTCCTGGCACTTCTGCTCGCCGAGGGAGACGGCGACGACCTCCGATGCCACACCCTTCTCTTTCAGCCGGATCGCCTCCTCGTTGGCGATCTCGTCGAAGGGGTTCATCGACATCTTGACCCCGGCGGTCTCGACCCCGCTCTGGTCCGCCTTCACCCTGATCTTGACGTTGTAGTCGACCACCCGCTTGACGGGCACGAGCACCTTCATCACCGCAACCCCTTCTCACCGAGCGACTCTTCCGTCGGTGGCGTCAGCCCGTTTTTTGTGCACTGCAATAGCGAGCAATATGCGTCGGTCACAGCCTTGTCAACGCGCCAACACCCCGACGGTGCGGCGGAAGTGTTAGCGATGTGCCCCCGGCTGCCACAAGATGTCGAGCCGGCCCTTGTCGTTCAAAAAGCGCGAAGCGACGAAAAAATAGTCAGAAAGCCGATTGAGGTAGCGAAGCGCCAGAAAATTCACCGGCTCCATCTCGTTCAAGGCGCTGACCAGCCGCTCGGCCCGCCGACAGACCGTGCGGGCGAGGTGCAGCTGTGCCGCCGCCGGCGTGCCGCCCGGCAGAACGAACGAGGTGAGCGGCTGCAGCTCCGCATTCATGGCGTCGATCTCGTTCTCCAGCCGGCCGACCTGGGTCTCCTGGATGCGTAGCGTCGTTTCGTCGCTCGCATCGTCGCCCGGTCGGCAGAGATCGGCACCGAGATCGAAGAGGTCGTTCTGGATCCGCCTCAACATCGCCTCGACATCGCTGTCGCCGGCGGTGTGCAGCCGGACGAGGCCGACCACTGCGTTGAGTTCGTCGACCGTGCCGTAGGCTTGCACCCGAAGGCTGTGCTTGGCGACCCGAACCCCGTCGCCGAGCGAGGTTTTCCCCTGATCACCGCCGCGGGTGTAGATCTTCGTGAGCGTTACCATCGACAGTCCTCGAGTCGGTAGGATTGCGGCAGCCCCCAGCGTCAGCCGTTACTGCAGGATGAACATCAGGCCGAGAATCGCAAGGGCCGCGAACTGCAAGCCGACCCGTGCCTGCATCAGCTTGTTGCCGTACTTTCGATTGAATTCGCCGCCGCGCAGAAAACCGATGATGCCGGTAAAGAGGACGGCAGCCGTCGCCACCATGGCAACGATCAGGAGAATGTTCATAACTGTCATGAGCTCGACTCACAATGGCGGCGGGTAGTCGCTTTGCCGATCGGCGCAATCGAGATGTCGTGAACGAACTCGAGTGGCCGCAGCGCGCTCACCGTGGTGGTGTTGTCGTCCACCCCGGTTAGGGGGACCATCTGGCCATTTGCGGGGAGCGGCCAAGAGGTCGGACCGAAAAAACCAGCGAGAGGCAGTATGCTCGAGGCAACCACGCGCGCCACGGTAGCCGTGCTCGCGACACTCGTCGCCCTGACCATCGACGCTCGGGCACTCGCCAGCCCGGCGCACTGGCAGGTCGAATGGCCGAACACGGCTTTCGATCGCAGCCTGGTCGACTTCGGCGAGATCCTCTCCGGCGGCCCGCCCAAGGACGGCATCCCGTCGATCGACGACCCGACCTTCGCACCTCCCGAGGAGGTCGACCTGCCCGCGCAGGAAGCGGTGATCGCCGTGCACAACGCAACCGAGGCCAGGGCCTACCCGCTGCGCATCTTGATGTGGCACGAGATCGTCAACGACACGTTCGACGGCCGCCCGATCGCCGTCACCTATTGCCCGTTGTGCAATACCGGCATCGTCTTCGACCGCAGGCTCGACGGCGAGACGCTCGAATTCGGCACCACGGGCAAGCTGCGTCACTCCGACCTCGTGATGTACGACCGGACGACCGAAAGCTGGTGGCAGCAGTTCACCGGCGAGGCGATCGTGGGCGAACTCGCCGGTGCCACCCTCGAGATGCTGCCGTCCAGGCTGGAGAGCTATGCCATGTTCCTCGCGCGCAACGCCGAGCGCGACATGGCGGTGCTGGTGCCGGATGGCACCTTCAGCCGCGACTACGGCCGCAACCCCTATGCCGACTACGACGACGAGCGTTCGAGCCCCTTTCTCTTCCGCGGCGAGCTGCCCGAGGAGATTCCTGCCATGGCGCGGGTCGTCCGGGTCGACGATCGGGCCTGGAGCCTCGATCTGCTGCGTCGGCAGGAGGTGATCGAGACGGACGATCTGCGTCTCAGCTGGGTGCCCGGCCAGGCCTCCGCCCTCGATACGGCGCGTATCGCCGACGGCCGCGACATCGGCAACGTGGTCGTCGAGCGGCGCACCGCCGAAGGCTGGGAAGACGCGGTCTACAGCGTCGACTTCGCCTTCGCCTTCAAGGCGTTCTTCCCCGAGAGCGAGATCGTGATCGACTAGAGGACGAGAAAGCCGAGGAAGCCCGCGGCGATCACCACGAGCCAAGCCGGCAACTGCCAGTTGGCCAGTGCGACGAAGCAAGCAGCCGCCACCGCCATGTGCCGCGGCGAGGTGACCCCGGCGGTGAAGACCGGGTCGTAGAGGGCAGCCGCCAAGAGGCCGACCACGGCGGCATTGACCCCCAAGAGCGCCCGCCGCGCGGTGGGCGAGCCGCGCAACGCATCCCAAAACGGCAACCCACCGACGACCAGCAGCGCCGAGGGCAGGAAGATGGCCAGCAGTGCCAGAATCGCGCCGAAGAGCCCGCTGGGTGGCTCGGTCATCACCGCGCCCAGATAGGCCGCGAAGGTGAAGAGCGGCCCGGGCACGGCTTGTGCGGCACCATAGCCCGCCAGAAACGCGTCGCGCTCGACCAGCCCGGGTCCGACGAACTCGGCCTGCAGCAGCGGCAGCACGACATGGCCGCCACCGAAGACGAGAGCACCGGCGCGATAGAACCCGTCGATCAGCCGCAACACGGCATCGCCGCTCGTGGCGGCGAGGACCGGCAGCAGGGCGAGCAGGGCGAAGAACGCCACGAGGCAGAGGACGGCCGTGCGCCGGCCGACCGCGGCTGCCAGCGCCTCGGGCGCCCCGTCCACGGTGCTCGCCGCCCGGAGCCAAGCGAGCCCGAGCAGCGCACCGGCGAGGATCACCGTCACCTGGCCCAAGGCACCGGGGATCAGCATCGCCCCGATCATCGCCGCCACCGCAATGGTCGCCCGCTCGCGGTCGGGCGTCAGGCTGCGCGCCATGCCGAGCACCGCGTGTGCCACCACGGCGACGGCGGCGGCCTTCAACCCCTCGATCCAGCCCGTGCCGGCGACGGCCTCGAGGCTGCCGGCAGCATAGGCGAACAGCACGAGGAGGAGGGCGGAGGGCAGGGTGAAGGCGACCCAGGCGGCGAGCATGCCGGCGTAGCCCGCGCGCATCAGCCCGATCGCCATGCCGACCTGGCTGGAGGCCGGCCCCGGCAGGAACTGGCAGAGGGCGACGAGATCGGCATAAGTGCTCTCGCGCAGCCACTGCCGGCGGACGACGAGGGCTTCCCGGAAATACCCCAGATGCGCCACGGGCCCACCGAACGAGGTGAGCCCGAGACCGATGAAGACGCGCAGGACCTCGAGGGCCGAGCCCTTGCCCGACGACACGACCGGTTCGTTCGCCGCCTCCCGGCTGCCTTGTGCCACCGTCATCTCCGCCGCTGCGGCACGCCCGAAGCCGTGCGTGCTAGGGCCGTTGCGTGGCAGTTCGATGACAAAGAGCTCCCGCCCGGCGGCAGGCCGCGGGCAAAGCCTCTCAGCTGGCGGCTTCGGGGTCGTGCTCGTCGGCCTCCTCGACCCGGACGTCGATCTCGACCGAACCGGCCACCTCGAAGGTGAGGTCCATGTGGAAATGCTGGCCGTGTGCGAAGGTCCGCTGCACGCCTTCGAGCTCGAGCCACATCGCCCCCGGCTGCAGGGTCAGGCTCTGCCCCGGCTCGATCGTCAGGCCTGCCACATCCTGCACCCCGAGCGTGCCGTCCGCACCGATCGCCTGGGCCTGGATCACGGTCCGCGGGGCGAAATCGACGCGTGCATCGATCAGCCGGTCGGCCTCGTCGCCGTTGTTCATGATCGTCAGATAGACCTTGGTCGCGTGTCCGGCCGCCGCCGTTTCGTAGGTCCAGGCATGGCTGACGACGAGATCGCCCACCGCAAACGTCTCACCCGCGTGATGGGCGATCGCGGCACCCGCCGCCATGACCGTCATGGCCGCACCGACCAGAAGATTTCGCACGTCGTCTTCTCCCCCGGGACCCGCCGTCCCGCTTGCTGGTTGCGCTTTCGATGGCAGGTCTCCTGACTCACGGCTCGACGCCGGACCCGGCCTTCCCACGGGTCCTGCCCGCAGTGGCATGTCGGGGTCCGAGCTCGCCGCCTACAGTTGCGGGGGCAGCTCCGGCATTGGCCAGCAAGGCCGCACCGGATTCCCTTTTCAGCCTCGACCGAGGCACCATCGAGCCGACCGTCGCCGAGCGGCAGGCGGGCGTCAAGCGGGAACCACGCTCAATCCGCCGTAGCCTCCCTCGCCCGGGCAAAGAAGTCGCGGATCCAGCGTGCCACCAGGGGTGCATCGGCGGCCACACCGGCCTCGGCCGTGGCGTCGAGCGCCGGATCGGCCCGCTCCTCGGGGATCACGACGCCACGCCGCAGTCCGATGAGGGCCCGCTCGTAGGCATTGTCGAACTCCGGATGCGCCTGGATGGACATTGCGTGGTCGTCATAGGCCAGCGCCGCGTAGGGGCAGAAATCGGAGCGGGCGATCAGCCGGGCGCCGGGCGGCAGGCTCAGCACCTGGTCCTGGTGGAAGGCGTTCAGGGTGAAGCGCTCGGCGGTGCCGTCGAGCCAGGGCGGCCGCTCGACGATTTCGTAGTCGTGCGGGCCCAACCCCCAGCCGGCCTCGGCCTTCTCGACCCTGGCCCCCAGGGCCGAGGCCAGGATCTGGTGGCCGAAGCAGATCCCGACGACCGGTACCCGCGCTGCGACCACGGCACGCAGAAAGGCTTCGAGCCGGCGGATCCAGGGGGCGTCGTCGTAGACGCCGAAGCGCGAGCCGGTGATCAGCCAGCCGTCGACCTCGTCCACCCGCTCCGGGAAGACAGCGTCGATCACCGGATAGACCACGTAGTCGAGATCGGGGCCCAGCAGCCGCTCGAACATCTTTGCGTAGGAGCCGTGCTGTTCCAGCCCCTCCGGTGGCCGACCGGTCTGCAGGATGCCGACCTTCACGGGTGGCCACCCGCCAAGACGGCCAAGGGCGGCCCGACGATCTCGAAGCGGCCGGCGAAGGCCTCGTTGATCGCTGCAATGTCGGGCGGTGCTCCCGCCTGCAGCAAATCGGCGAGCTCCGTGAAGAACGCCTCGCCTTCGGCCGCCGGGGTGAGGCCGAACAGCAGCCTGCCGGGCGACTTGCCGCGATTCCAGAAGGCGTGCGGGACACCGACCGGCACGAACGCCGTATCACCCGGCCCGGCGAGAAAGCGCTCGTCGCCGATCATGAACTCGTAGTCGCCCGTCGTGACCCGGAAGAACTCGGCCTGGCGGGGGTGAACATGCAAGGGCGGGCCGGCAGCGGGCGCTGTCGTCTCCTCGAAAAGTGCCAAATCGCCACCGGTAGCTGCTGCCGGCAACAGCACACGGGTGCTGATGCCGAGCGAGGCGAGCTCGATCGTCTGGTGCGCCGCGGCGGCTCGAAAGAAGGGTTGCATGCGGGACGGCTCCTAGATTTCGGCGGCGATCGCCCGGCCCAAGGCCGCGGTCGTGGCCTTGCCGCCCATATCGGGTGTCAGCGCCGAGGGTTGCAAGAGGCCAAAATCCATTGCCACTTCGGTCAGCACATGTGCGACAGTTCAATCGTCGGTGCCTGACTACGGAACAGCGGTATCAAAATTCAGCGTCACTTAAGGCCTGGCATATTCAGGCGCAGAATAAGTCCGCTGCGTTTTCCCAAACCAAACGGCCCGAGCAGGAAGGTCGTAAGATGGAAAATCAATCAAATCCGGCCAATCTGGATGGGGTCTCTGTTTTCGGATTGTGCTATAGTCTGTTTTCCACCATCTATTGAGAACCGTGACGCTTTGAGGCGGAAGAGATTTTGTCTTATTTTCATTAAGCGGCAGTCTAAGGAATCGAGCGTGGAGCCATTCTGCGTAGTCTAAAGTTGCCTTTGTGATCTTTATTTTCTTGCCAGAAGGCTCCGCTGTAACGACTTCCCCGAGCCAAAGTTGACGATCACAAACCACGCGGCTCATCTTATGATGATCCTCTTTTATCCTCGTTTGGAGGTTCGTACCAATCCCAATGTATTGCATGGATTGCCTGCGTTCATAAGCGCACTTCCCAATACAAACATAAAGCCCATGCGCATATTCTTCACGTGCGCGGATTTGCGCTTCCTGCATGTCATTATACGGTCCAAACCAATCAACCGCTATCATCAGATGTTTCTTGGACATATGACACTCCACCGAATTCTAGGGTATGGCTGTCGCCACGTATGCACCTTCAATAGCCAAAGCCAGTGTCCTATACAAAAGACTGATTCCGCCTAGATCTCCGCGGCGATCGCCCGGCCCAGGGCCGCGGTCGTGGCCTTGCCGCCCATATCGGGTGTCAGCGCCGAGGGTTGCAAGAGCACGCGTTCGATCGCTGCCATGATCGCGGCTGCCGCCTCGGGGTGGCCCAGATGCTCGAGCAGCATGGCAGCGGACCAGATCTGCCCGATCGGATTGGCGATCCCCTGGCCGGCGATATCCGGGGCCGAGCCGTGCACCGGCTCGAACATCGAGGGCCACACCCGCTCCGGATTGAGATTGGCCGAAGGGGCGATGCCGATCGTCCCGGTCACCGCGGGCCCGAGATCGGAGAGGATGTCGCCGAAGAGATTGGAGCCGACCACCACGTCGAACCAGTCGGGGTGGCGCACGAAGTGTGCGGTCAGGATGTCGATGTGGAACTGGTCGGTGGTGACCTCCGGGTAGGCCTCGGCCATCGCGGCGAAGCGCTCGTCCCAATAGGGCATGGTGTGGATGATGCCATTGGATTTGGTCGCCGAGGTGAGGTGCTTTTTCGGCCGCAAGCGTGCCAGCTCGAAGGCGAAGCGGCAGACCCGGTCGACGCCGTGCCGGGTGAAGACGCTCTCCTGGACGGCCATTTCCTGCGCTGTTCCGGCATAGAGCCGGCCGCCGATCTCGGAGTATTCGCCCTCGACATTCTCCCGCACGATCCAGAAGTCGATCTCACCGGGCTTGCGGTCGGCGAGCGGGCATTTCACGCCCGCGAAGAGCCGGACCGGGCGCAGATTCACATACTGGTCGAACCGGCGGCGGATCGGGATCAGGAGCCCCCAGAGCGAGACGTGATCGGGCACCGTGGGCCAGCCAACGGCACCGAGGAAGATGGCATCGTGCCCGGCGATCTCTTCGAGCCCGTCCTCCGGCATGAACCGGCCGGTCTTCGCATAGCGCTCGGAGCTCCAATCGAGCTCGTCGAAAGCGAGGTCGACGCCGAATTGCCCGGCCGCCTTCTCCAGCACCCGAAGTCCCTCGGGCACCACCTCGTTGCCGATCCCGTCGCCCGGAATCACCGCGATCTTCAATGGCTGCACGGCGCTGCTCCTCCCCTGGTTGCGCCGTGTATAAGTGCGGCGACCGAATGGCGGAAGGGTCACACTGGTGCTCGGCCCGACGATTGGCTAGTTCTGCCGCCATGATGCAGTCCTGGCACCGCCATCCGTCGTCGATCCCGGGGTACTCGAAGCCGCACCGGCCGGGCCATGGCTGAACCGATGCGGCGTCATTGGCTCGTTGCCGGGCTCGCCGCGGCGCTGGTGCTCCTGGCCCTGTTTCGGCTCACCGCCCCCCTGCAGGACCTGACCGTGACGAACAGCGCGGTCGGGGTGACACCCGTCACCGTCTTCGAGACCACCGGCGCTCCGCCCGGCCCGGCGGTGGTCATCGCGCACGGCTTCGCCGGCTCCGAGGTGCTGATGCGCGCCTTCGCCATCACCCTGGCGCAGAACGGCTATACCGCCGTCACCTTCGACTTTCTCGGCCACGGCCGGCATCCCGAGCCGCTTCGCGGCGACGTGCGCGCCGAGGATGGAGTCATGCCCGCGATGATCGGCCAGCTCGGCGAGGTGGCGGACTTCGCCCGCGAGCTCACCGGCATGGAGCGTATCGCCGTCGTCGGCCACTCGATGGCCTCCGACCTCGTCGTCCGCTTCGCCCAGCAACAGGGCGACCGCGTCGCGGCGACGATCGCCGTCTCCATGTTCGCCCCGACCCTCGACGACGAAAGCCCGAACAACCTGCTGGTCATCGTCGGCAATCTCGAGGCGCAGGCCTTGAAGGACGAAGCCCTCCGCGCCGTCGAGCTGGTCGCCGACCGGGAGGTGGTCGAGGGGGTCACCGTGGGCGACTTTTCGGCCGGCACCGCCAGGCGTGCGGTCTTCGCCGACGGGGTGGAGCATGTCGCGGTGCTCTATTCGAGCGAGGGCCTGCTCGAGACCGTGCAATGGCTGGATACCACCTTCGTCCGTGCCGGCGACGAGCGAATCGCCGGCATCGGCCCCTGGATTCTCCTGCTCTTTGTCGGGCTCGTGCTGCTGGCGCGGCCGCTCTCTCGGCTGCTGCCGATCGTCGCCGATCCGCCGCAGGGCGCCGGCCTGCCCTGGCGTCGGCTCTGGCTCGCCGCACTTCTGCCCGCTGTTCTCACCCCGATCCTGCTGCGCTTCGTGCCGACCGATCTCTTGCCGCTCTTGCTCGGTGACTATCTGCTCACCCATTTCGCGCTGTACGGTCTGCTCACCTGGATCGCCATGCGGACCTTCGCCGAGCCTCGCCCCGTCGACGACACGGTACCGCTGGTCGATTACGGCCAGCTGGCACTGGCGGCCCTCGCCGTGCTGCTCTACGCCGTACTCGTCATCGGCCTCTCGATCGACCGATTCATCACCGTCTTTCTGCCGATCCCCGGACGGCTGCCACTGGTCGGCGCCCTCCTCCTCGGCACGCTGCCCTATTTCCTCGCCGACGAATGGCTCACCCGGGGGCGGAACGCCGCTCGTGGCGGCTATGCCTTCACCAAGCTCGCCTTTCTGCTGTCGCTCGCCTTGGCCATCGCACTGGACTTCGAACGGCTCTTCTTCCTGGCGATGATCGTGCCGGTGATCCTCGCCTTCTTCGTCGTCTACGGCCTTCTCAGTGGCTGGGCCTACCGGCGGACCGGCCACCCGTTCACCGCCGGCCTCGCCAACGCCGTGGCGTTCGCCATCGCGGTGGCCGTCACTTTTCCGATGGTGGTCGGCTGATCGCCTCCCGGTCCGATGGTGGTCGGCTGATCTCCTCCGGGTCCGATGGTCGCCGGCTGATCGCCTCCGGGTCCGATGGTCGCCGGCTGATCGCCTCCCGGTCCGATGGTCGCCGGCTGATCGCCTCCGGGTCCGATGGTCGCCGGCTGATCGCCTGCTGGCCCGATAGTCGTCGGCTGACCGGCTGCAGGCTAAAGGCGGCCCCTCAGGCCGTGGTCCCGGCGGTCTCGTAGGCGCGGGCGAGCTGGCGGATGCGCTCGATCATCGAATAGAGGCCGTTGGCACGGCCGGGGGTGAGCATTTTGCCGAGCCCGACCCGCTCGAAGACGGCCGGCGTCGATCCCGCAACGGCCTCCGGCGTGCGTCCGCTGTAGAGCTTGAGCAGCAGGCTGATCAGGCCCTTGACGATCACCGCATCGCTGTCGGCGCGAAAGCCGATGCGCCGCGTGACAGGATCGAGCTCGGCCACCAGCCAGACTTGACTCTGGCAGCCGCGCACGCGGTTGGCCTCGCTCTTCAGTGCCTCCGGCAAGGGCGGCAGGTCCTTGCCGAGATCGATGATGTACTCGATCTTGTCGCGCACGTCGTCGAACAGCGCGAAATCGTCTTCGATCTCGGCTTCCACCTCGGCAATTTCGTCGGCCCCGCGGCTCATTCTGACCCTACCCTCGATGCTACATGACGCCATATGCTGATCCGGCCGGGCCTGGTCAACGCCGCCGGCCGAATTGCCCAGCCACGCGAGGAGCCGGCGTGCGACGCGTTCTCGTCTTCCAACACAGCAACGAATCGCCCTTGGGCGTCATGGCGCCGGTGCTGGCCGAGGCGGGCGTCGCGGTCGAGGTGGTCCACGGCGAGCACGGCTGCACACTACCGGACGATGCCGCCGACGCCTGTGGCATGATCCTCCTGGGCGGTGTGATGAGCGCCAACGACGACGCCACCTGCCCGCATTTCCCCGACCTTCTGGCCCTGATCCGGGACTTCACCGCGACGGCGAAACCCGTGCTCGGCCTCTGCCTCGGTGGCCAGTTGGTCGCCCGGGCGCTGGGTGGCACGGTGGTCGAGCAGGCGAAGGGTGAATACGGCTTCATCCCGCTCCACGGCCGCGACGGCGTCGACCACGACCCGCTGCTCGCGGGTCTCGACCTTCCCGCCCATATCATGCAGTGGCACAACGACCACTTCACCGTGCCGCCGGCTGCCACCCACCTGCTCGAAAGCGAGAGCTGCCCTGCCCAGGCCTTCCGCGCCGGCCGCCGCACCTGGGGCTTTCAGTGCCACTTCGAGGTGGACGAGCCGATCGTCGATCGCTGGTCGAAGCTGCGCGCCGATATGGTCGAGGACCCCGGCGTGATCGCCGAGACCCGCGCCGCCGCCGACCGCCACCTGGCGCAGGCCAAATTCTTCGGCCGTGCGATCACCGAGCGCTGGCTCGACGTCGGTCGCAGCACAACCGGCGGCAAGTAGGCAGAAATGCGCCTCTTCGCCTGCCAATCCTGCGGCCAGATGGTCTATTTCGAGAACGTCTCGTGCACCCGCTGCGATACCGTCCTCGGCTTCGCCCCGGACGATCTGCAGATTCACGCTCTGGCCGCCTTGGACGACGGCACCTGGCAGCCGATCGGCGGCGGCCGGACCTATCGCCATTGCGCCAACCGTCTCCAGCACGACGTCTGCAATTGGCTGGTACCGGCGGACGACCCCGAACCCTACTGCATCGCCTGCCGGCTCGACCGGACCATCCCCGACCTCGGCGTCGCGGGCAACCTCGTCCTCTGGCGACGTCTGGAGACGGAAAAGCGCCGGTTGGTCTACAGCCTGCTGCGGTTGGGTCTGCCCGTCACCCCCAAGCGCGTCGACCCGGCCGGCCTCGCCTTCGACTTTCTCGCCGACACGGCACCCAGCTTCAACGAGACCGGCCGGGTGCTGACCGGCCACGCGGCAGGGCTGATCACCCTCAACATCGCCGAGGCCGATCCCGTGGTACGCGAGCAGATGCGCAGCGAGATGGCCGAGCCCTACCGCACCATCCTCGGCCATTTCAGGCACGAAAGCGGCCATCACTACTGGGACCGCCTGGTCCGCGACGGCCCCTGGCTCGGCGAGGTGCGCGCACGCTTCGGCGACGACACCGAGGACTACGCGGCGGCGCTGCAGCGCCACTACGAGAGCGGCCCGCGCCCCGACTGGGCCGACCAGCACGTCAGCGCCTATGCCGCCATGCACGCCTGGGAAGACTGGGCGGAGACCTGGGCGCACTACCTGCACATCGTCGATACCACCGAGACCGCCGCCGAGTTCGGCTTGGCCGTCCGCCCCAAGGTCGGCAGCAGTGCGGCACTCTACGTCGAGGACGGCATCGACCCTTACGGCGAAGCCGATTTTCGCGTCGTCCTCGCCCACTGGTTGCCGCTCACCTATGCCCTCAACAGCCTCAGCCGCAGCATGGGCCACGACCACGTCTACCCCTTCGTGCTCGCCGCCCCGGTGATCGAGAAGCTCGACCTCGTCCACCGCATCGTGCGCGCCGCCCGAACCCCGAGCACCGCTTGACCGCATCCGCCGAACGCCATAGCCCTGAGGTTCGACCCGCGGGGGTCCGGGGAGGCCCGAATTGAGCAACGCCGCGCGGCAGAACAACACCGACGAGCGAACGGCGACGCTGCTCGCCGTCGTCGATGCCGTGGCCGCCGAGCTTCGCCCCGGCAGTGCCCCACGGCCCGCTGGCCTGGCAAGCCGGCTCGACCACGATCTCGGCTTCGACAGCCTCGGCCGCGTCGAGCTGATCGGCAGGCTCGAGGATGCCTTCGCCGTCAGCCTCGGCGAGCGCGTCGCGGTCGAGGCCGAGACACCGAGCGACCTGCTCCGCGCCATCGAGGTCGCACCGGCGCGCCGGACGAGGGCCGCGCCGAAGCGTGTCCTTCGCCCGAGGGAGACCGGCAGCCGGCTGGCCCTGCCCGAGGCGGCGGAGACCTGGCTCGATGTCCTCGACTTCCACGAACGTGCGCAGCCGGATGCCGTCGCGATCCGCTTTTTCGAGGACCAGGGCGAGGAGGCCGTCCTGACCTGTGCCGAGCTTGCCCGTGACGCCCGCGCCGTGGCCGCAGGCCTGCTCGAGCGCGGCCTCGAGCCGGGCGAGGCGGTGGCGCTCATGCTGCCGACCGGTGCCGATTATTTCCGCAGCTTCGCCGGCATCTGGAGCGCCGGCGGGGTGCCGGTGCCGATCTACCCACCGTTTCGTCCGTCGCAGATCCAAGAGCACGTCCGCCGCCAGGCCGGCATTCTCGGCAATTGTCAGGCGGCCTATCTCTTGACCACCGGCGATCTCGCCCGGGTTGCCGGCCTCTTGCGCCGGCAGGTGCCCAGTCTTCGCGACGTCGTGGCTCCCAAGGCGCTGGCCAGTATTGCCAGAGCGCCGCGCCCGATCCTCGAGCCTGGCGACACCGGCCTTTTGCAGTACACGTCGGGCAGCACCGCCGCACCCAAGGGTGTCGTTCTGAGCCATGCCAACCTCTTGGCCAATGTCCGGGCGATCGGCGCCGCGGTCGACGTCCGCCCCGGTGACGTCACGGTCAGCTGGCTGCCGCTCTACCACGACATGGGGCTGATCGGCGCCTGGCTCGGCTCGCTCTATCACGGGCTGCCGCTGGTCTCGATGTCGCCCTTGGCCTTCATCGGCCGCCCGGTGCGCTGGCTCGAGGCCATCCACCGCCATCGCGGGACGTTCACCGCCGCGCCCAACTTCGCCTACGATCTCTGCGTGCGGCGGATCCGCGATACCGAGCTCGAGGGCCTCGACCTCTCGAGCCTGCGCGGGCTCTACAACGGGGCCGAGGCCATCAATCCCGAGACGATGGAGCGCTTCATCGACCGCTTCGGCGCTCGGGGGCTCCGCCGCGAAGCGATGATGCCGGTCTACGGCCTCGCCGAATCCTCGGTCGCCCTCACCTTCCCGCCGATGGATCGGGGCCCGGTGATCGACACCATCGACCGCCAGGCGCTGAGCCGCCGCGGTCGCGCCGTCCCGGTCGAGCCCGTCACGCCGGGCGCCGTTCGCCTCGTCGCCTGCGGTCGCCCGTTGCCCCGCCACGAGGTACGGATCGTGGATGCTGCCGATCGCGAGCTCGCCGATCGCCAGGAAGGCCACATCCAATTCAAGGGCCCTTCGGCCACCAGCGGCTATCTCGACAACCAGGAAGCGACCTCCCGGCTGCGGCACGGCGACTGGCTCGACTCCGGCGATCTCGGCTACATCGCCGACGGCGAGCTCTACGTCACCGGCCGGGCCAAGGACATCATCATCAAGGCCGGCCGCAACATCTACCCCGAAGAGCTCGAAGCCGCGATCGGTGACCTCGACGGCATTCGCGCCGGCTGTGTCGCCGTCTTCGCCCGGCAAACCGAGGGCGGCGAGGCCCTGGTCGTCCTCGCCGAAACCCGCAAGACCAAGGCGGAGAGCCGGGCCGAGCTCACCCGGGCGATCGAGGGCCTGACCATCGATCTCACCGGCATGCCGGCCGACGAGGTGGTTCTGGCCCCGCCCAACACCGTGCTCAAGACCTCGTCCGGCAAGATCCGCCGCGATGCCTGCCGCCAGCTCGTCGAGCGCGGCCGGATCGGCGACAGGCGACGCGCCCTCTGGCAGCAGGTGGCCGCCCTGCAGCTCGACGCCGTCCGCCCGAGCCTGCAACGCCTGCAGCGCCGGGCCACCGCCACCAGCTTCGCGCTTTGGGGCTGGACCCTGGTCGCGATCATCGCCCCTGTCGGCTGGCTCGCCGTCCTCACTTTGCCGAGCGTCGAGAGCCGCTGGACGGCATCGCGAGCACTGCTGCGCGCCATGGCGCGGCTTTCCGGCACGAAACTCGAGGTCGAGGGCCTCCATCGCCTGCCCGAGACGCCCGCTGTCCTCGTTGCCAACCATGCGAGCTATCTCGACGGCTTCGCCCTGATGGCGGCCTTTCCCCGCCCGGTCGCCTTCGTCGCCAAGGCGGAGCTCGGCCAGCACTGGCTCACCGGCCGGATTCTCCGGCGGATCGGCGCAGTCTTCGTCGACCGTTTCGACAAGGCGAGGGGCATTGCCGATGTCCGCGCCCTGGGCAGCGAGGCCACCGGCGGCATGCTGCTCTTCTTCCCGGAAGGCACCTTCGGCCGGATACCCGGCCTCCTGCCTTTCCACATGGGCGCCTTCACCATCGCGGCCGGCAATCGCATCCCGGTGGTGCCCGTCGCCATCCGCGGCACCCGCTCGATCCTTCGCTCCGATGTCTGGTTCCCCCGCCCGGGGGCGATCGAGGTCAGGATCGGCGATCCCTTGCACCCCGAGGACGAGGACTGGGCCGCAGCCCTCGCCCTGCGCGATCAGGCGAAAAGCTTCATCAGCCGCAGCACCGGCGAGCCGCCGCTCACCGACGGCGCCTGAGCCCGACGCGCCGGTCGGAATCGCCGCTACGCTGTTCGCCGTGCCGGTCGCCGGGCGGTGAGCGCCGCCGCAGCCAGGAGTGCCAGGGCCAGCAGGAAAACCAACGGCAGGCCCGGCGCACCGGCGAGGCTGAAGGAGAGCCCCGCCAAGGGCGGTCCACCCATCGCCCCGATCTCGTAGGTCAAAATGAAGGCGGCATTGGCACCGGCCAACGACGCCCCCTGGAACCGCTCGCCCATCAGCGCCAAGGCCAGCACGTAGATGCCGCCGCTCATCCCGCCGTGGACCAAGAGCACGGGCCAGAGCAGCAGCGGATTCGTCACCACCAGCTGGCTCATCAGGCCGAGCGACAGGAGCGTGGCGAGCCCGGCACAAGCCGCGAGGAGGCGTCGCCGTGGCACGCGATCGGCGAGCCAGCCCACCGGGTATTGCAGCACGATATTGCCGGCGATCCAGACACCGAGCAGCAGTGCGACCGCACTCTCGCCCATGCCGAACTCGAGTCCCCAGACCGGCAAGAGCGAGAACTGTGTGGTCTCGACCAACGCCACGACGGCCCCGGCCCCGAGGATCAAGGGGGCGGTCCGCCAGAGGGTGACGAGCCGTCGGGCGGCATAGGCTTCCGGCCCGCCGCCCAGGGCCATGTCGATCGACGGCATGGCGAGCGTGGGGCCGAGCCCGGCCGCGAGGATGACCGTGCCGACCAGAAACGGTGCCATGCCCTCGCTACCGATAAAGGCGATAATCAACGGGCCGCTCGCATAGCCGACGGCGAACATGGTCCCGTAGAGACCCAGCACCCGCCCCCGCCGATGATCCTCGACGAGTGCATTGATCGCCGCCTCGCTGACGATGAAGACCACGGTGCTCGCCGCCCCGAAGACCAGTCTGAGGGCGAACCAGACCCAGGGATCGACATGGAGCGGGAACAGCACGAGCAGGACGGCCGCGGTGCCGAGCCCGAGCCGCATCGCCCCCACGGCCCCGATCCTCTGGATCAACCGCCCGAAGAACGGCGCGGCCAGCAGCACACCGAGCCCATGGGCGGCGGCGTTGACCCCGATCACCGTCGCATCGTGGCCGTGCGCCGCGAGCACCAACGAGAGCAGCGGAAAGGAGAGAGCCAAGGAGGCACCGACGATCGCCGCACTCGCCATCAGTGCCGCGAGCTCGAGATTGCGCCGGCGAAGGGCCTCAGCGCTTGCGGCGGCCGGCGGCACGGGCACTCCTGCCCCTGAGCTGCTGGCCCCGGCGCATCGGCCCGGCCTTGGCCCAGGCGGCACGCGCCAGCTCGGCTGCATGCGCCCGCTCGTGCGCGTCGATGCGAAAGCTCAGCTGGCCCTGGACGATATCGATATCGGCGAGCGTGACGGTGACGAGGTCACCCAGCCCGAACGCCTCGCCGTAGCGGATGCCGACCAGCGCCTGGTGCTGCTCGTCGTAGTGGAACGCGTCCTCGCCCAAGGTGCTCACCGGCACCAGTCCCTCGGCCCCGGTCTCGTCCAGAATGACGAAGAGGCCGAAGCGCTGCACCCCGATCACCCGCCCGGTGAACTGGGCTCCCTTCTTGTCGGCCATGAAAAGGGCGGTGTAGCGGGCGAACGCCATCCGTTCGGCCTGCACCGCCTTGCGCTCGGTGGCCGAGACCAGCCGGCCGAAGCGTTCCAGCTGCTCGAGGTCGTAGGCCCGCCCGTCCTCCCGCCCGGCCAGCTTCTCGTGGTGGATCAGGAGACGATGCACGACGAGGTCCGAATAGCGGCGGATCGGCGAGGTGAAGTGTGCGTAGTGCCGGAGATTGAGGCCGAAGTGGCCGAGATTGTCCGGCTGGTACTGGGCCTGCGCCTGGGCGCGGAGCACGAAGCCCGAGACCTGCTCGCGCAGGCCGGGGTCGACGATCCGCTCCAGCATTCGGGTGAAGTCGCCGGGCTTTTTCGCCGTCCGCGACCAGCCGATGCCGAGCCTTTCCAGATACTGGGCCAGTGCTTCGATGCGGATCGGATTGGGTTTGTCGTGGACGCGAAACAGGCACGGTCGCTTCTTCTCGGCCAGGGCCCGGGCCGCCGCCACATTGGCCGCGATCATCAATTCCTCGACCAGCATGTGGCTGGCCAGCCGGCGGCGGACGACGATGTCCTGCACCTTGCCGTGCTCGTTCAGGATGATCTGCCGTTCGGGCAATTCGAGCTCGATCGTCCCGCGCTTCTGCCTTGCTGCCGCCAGCTTCTCGTAGACCCGGTAGAGCGGCTCGATCACCGTCTTCAGGAGCGGCCCGGTGAGATCGTCCGGGCTGCCGTCCCGGGCCATCTGCACCTGCTCGTAGGTCAACCGCGCCCGGCTCTTGACGAGCGCCCGCATGAATGTCCAGCGCTGCAGATTGGCGTCGCCGTCGAAGACCAGCTCGACCGCCACACTCGCCCGGTCCTCGTCGGGCCTGAGCGAGCAGAGCCCGTTGGAGAGGGCCTCCGGCAGCATCGGAATGACCCGGTCCGGGAAATAGACCGAGTTGCCGCGCTCCAGGGCTTCCCGATCGAGCGGGTCGCCCGGCTGGACGTAATGCGCGACGTCCGCGATCGCGACCACACAGCGAAACCCGCCGTCGGCCGAGGGCCGGGGATCGGCCCAGACCGCATCGTCGAAATCGCGCGCATCGGCACCGTCGATGGTGACGAGAGCGAGATCCCTCAGATCCACCCGATCGCCCAGCGACGGTGGCTCGGCCCGCTCGGCGACCGCCGCCGCCTCGCGCCCGAACTCGACCGGCAGCTCCAGATCGGCGGCGATGGTCAGCGCAATCGAGCCCGTATCGTCCGCCTTGCCGAGCCGTTCCAGGGCCATCGCCTGCGGCGGCGCCAAGGGTCTGCCCCGATCGAGCCGGGCGCGGACCAGATCGCCAGGAGCCAGGTCCAGCTCACCCGGACTCAGCGGCAAGAGTGTCGGCGCATCACGGCTCCCGGCCTTGCGACTCGGCCGAAGAAAGAAAGCCTGGCCCTGCTGTTCGACGACGCCCACGGTCTCGCGCTGGATCCGTGCCAGCTTGCGGAACAGCCGCCCCTCGATCACCCCCTCGTCGTCGGTATCGAGCCGCAACAGAGCCCGGTCGCCGACCTCGAGCGGTGCTTCGCCGCCGTCCTCGTCGAGCACGCGGATCGAGGCCCCCGGCAAGGCGTCGCTCTCACCCAGAAGCTCGCCCGCGTCGTCGATACCGATGACCTCGACGGCCGCCATGCGCGGCGGCTGGCCGGTGCGCTCGAAGCGGCTGCTGCGCCCGGTGCTGCGGTCGCGCTTGCCCCGGTCACCCCGCCCTTTGCCGCGTTCAGGGCCGCGCCCCCGCCGCATCGCTCAAGAACCGCCGCCGGCGGTCGCCTTGGCACCCTTGGCCTTGGCCGCTGCTTTTGCCGATGCTTTGCTCTTGGCGGCCGTCTTCGCCTTGCCCTTGCCCGACGCCTTGTTCTTGGCGGAGGTTTTCGCCTTGCCCTTGCCACCTTTGGCGGCGCGCGCCGCCAAGAGCTCGACCGCCTCGGCCATCTCGAGTTCGTCCGGCGACTTGCCCTTGGGCAGGCTGGCATTGATCTTGCCGTGCTTGACATAAGGCCCGAAGCGGCCGTCGAGCACCTTGACCGGCTCGCCGTCCTCGGGATGCGCCCCGAGTTCCTTCAAGGCCTTGGCCTCCGCCCTTGCCCCGCGGCCCTTGGCCGGGTTCTCGGCGATCAGCGTCAGCGCCCGGTTCATGCCGATCGAGAGCACGTCCTCGTCGGGCGGCAGCCGGACGAACTGCCGCTGGTGCTGGACGAACGGCCCGTAGCGATTGATCCCGGCGGTGATCGGCTCGCCGGTCTCCGGATGGGTCCCGACCTCGCGCGGCAAGGCGAGCAGCTCGAGGGCGATCTCCAGGTCGACATCGTCCGGCTGCAGATTGGGCGGCAGTGAGCTCCGCTTCACCGTCTCGCCCGAGCCCGACTGGATGTAGTAGCCGAAGCGGCCGTTCTTGAGCCAGACTTCCTCCTGGCTCACCGGATCGACACCGAGCAGCCGCTCGTCCTTGGCCTTGGCCGGATCGCCGTCGGCATCGTCGCCGAGCTGGCGGGTGTAGCGGCACTCCGGATAATTCGAGCAGCCGACGAAAGCTCCGTAGCGGCCGAGCTTCAGGCTCAGCCGGCCGTCGCTGCAGAGCGGGCAGGCGCGCGGATCGCTGCCGTCGGCACGCGGCGGAAAGAGCCGGGGGGCCAGCGCATCGTTCAGGGCATCGATCACCTCGGCGACGCGCAGCTCGCTGACCTCGCCGACACACTGCACGAACGGCTGCCAGAACTCGCGCAGCACTTCCTTCCAGGAGAGCTCGCCCGCGGCCACCCGATCGAGCTTGTCCTCGAGCGCGGCCGTGAAGGTCGGCTGCACGTAGCGATCGAAAAAGCTCGCCAGGAAGGCCGAGACCAGTCGCCCCCGATCCTCGGGCACGAAGCGCTTCTGCTCCAGCCTGACATAGTCGCGCTGCTGCAACACCGAGATGATGCTGGCATAGGTCGAGGGCCGGCCGACGCCCAGCTCCTCCAGCTTCTTGACCAGGCTCGCCTCGCTGTAGCGTGGTGGCGGCTCGGTGAAATGCTGTGTCGGCGTGACCCCGCGCTCTTGCACCGGTGTGCCGGTGGTCAGCGCCGGCAAGAGGATGTTCTCGTCGTCCTCGTCCTCGCTCGGGTCGTCGCGGCCTTCCTGGTAGAGCTTCAAGAAGCCGTCGAAGGCCACGGTCTGCCCGGTCGCCCGCAAGGTGACGGCACCGGCCTTGTCGAGCACGTCCACCGTCACCCGGTCGAGCTTGGCGGCCGCCATCTGGCTGGCCACCGTCCGCTTCCAGATCAGCTCGTAGAGCCGGCGCTGGTCGTCGTCGAGATAGCGGGCAACCTGCTTCGGCTCGCGATGGACATCGGTCGGGCGGATCGCCTCGTGCGCTTCCTGGGCGTTCTTGGTCTTGGTCTTGAACACCCGCGGCTGCTCCGGCAGGTAGCGCTCGCCGTAGCTCTGCTCGATGTGCTGCCGTGCGGCGCGGATCGCATCACCGGAAAGCTGCACCGAATCGGTCCGCATATAGGTGATCAGCCCCACCGTCTCGCCGCCGAGCTGCGCTCCCTCGAACAGCCGCTGGGCGGTCTTCATCGTCCGGTCGGCCGAAAACCCCAGCTTGCGCGCCGCCTCCTGCTGCAGGGTCGAGGTCGAAAAGGGCGGCGAGGGCTGGCGGCTCACCTGCTTCTTCTCGACCGGCCCGATCGCCAGGTCGGCGGCAGCGACCCGGGCCACCGCGGCCTTCGCCGCCGCCGCGTCGCCGAGATCGAACTTGCCGAGCTTCTTCTCGCCCAGATGCGTGAGCTTGGCCTTGAACTTGGCCTGCTCCGGCGTCTCCAACAGCGCCTCGACCGTCCAGTACTCCTGCGGGACGAACGCCTCGATCTCGGCTTCGCGCTCGCAGATCAGCCGCAGGGCGACCGACTGCACGCGACCTGCCGAGCGCGAGCCCTGCAGCTTGCGCCAGAGGACCGGCGAGAGCGTGAAGCCGACGAGGTAGTCGAGGGCCCGGCGCGCCAGATACGCATCGATCAGGCTCTGGTCGAGGTCGCGCGGATGGCGCATCGCCTCGGTCACCGCGTTCTTGGTGATCTCGTGGAACACCACCCGCTTGACCTCGACATCCTTCAGCGCCTTGCGCTCCTTCAACACCTCGAGCAGATGCCAGGAGATCGCCTCTCCCTCCCGGTCCGGGTCGGTCGCGAGATAGAGCCGCTTCGCCTTCTTCACCGCTTTGACGATCTCGTCGACCCGCTTCTTTTTGTCGTCGAGCACCGTCCACATCATCTTGAAGTCGTCGTCGGGAAGGACCGAGCCGTCTTTTTCGAGGAGATCGCGGACATGGCCGTAGCTCGCCTCGACGTCGGGCGCATCAGACAAGTATTTCTTGATCGTCTTGGCCTTGGTCGGGGATTCGACGACGACAACATCCATGAGACGGCTCAATCCAAGGGGGCCCGCAAGACGAGCCTCGTTGTTCATCCGACCTCGATCTCGGCACTGAACGCGGGCCGGGCTGCACCTTCAGGTCGGTCCAGAAACCGTTCCGGCAAGCCGAAGCGGAAGAAAGACCGGCCGTCAGGCCAACGCGCGAGAAATGCGATTGCCCGGATGGCGCTTCAAGCGACCGTCGAGCTCCAGGTCGAGCAACGCGTTCTGCACCGCCGACGGCGATGCATGGCATTGGCGTATGACTTCGTCAACCGGCATGGGCTCGACGCCGAGCAGCGTCGCGATGTGATCCGGGAGCGTGCCGGACGGGCGGGAAGACCCGGCGCAAGCGGCATCGAGCGGGGCCGCAACCGGTGCCGGCGGCGGTTTTCTCGTGTCCGTTTCGAGCTTCCCCGCCGGGCGTGCCGTGGGCTTCGCCGACGGCGCCGCCCAGTCCGGCAAGGCCGCCATCACGTCTTCGATACCGGTCACCAGGGCTGCCCCGTCGCGCAGCAGTTGATTGGTCCCGGCATGGCGCGGATCGAGCGGCGAACCCGGCACGGCCAGCACCTCGCGCCCTTCGGCCGCGGCCAGCTTCGCGGTCATCAGCGAGCCCGAGCGTGACGCCGCCTCGACCACGAGGACGGCGGATGCCAGCCCGGCGATGATCCGGTTGCGCCGGGGAAAATGCCGGGCCAAGGGCGGCGTGCCCGGGGCGCGCTCGCTGACGATCAGCCCCTCGGCCGCAATTCGGGCATGCAGATCACCATTCTCGGGTGGATAGACGACATCGACGCCGGAGCCCAGCACCGCGATGGTCGAACCGGGCCCGTCGAGCCCGCCCCGATGTGCCGCCGTATCGATGCCGCGGGCCAGGCCCGAGACCACGGTGAGCCCGCGCTCGCTGATCTCGCGCGCCAGCTGCGTCGCCAGGTAGCGCCCGTTGCCACTGGCGTTCCTGGCGCCGACCACCGCCACCGCCGGCGCCGCCAGGAGCTCGGTCCGCCCGACGAGAGCGAGGACCGGCGGCGGATCGGCGATGTTGCGCAAAGCCGGCGGATAGCCCGGCTCGGCGGCGGTCAGATGCATGCCGCCCAGGCGCTCGAGGGCGGCGATTTCCTCCAGCACCGCAGCCTCACTCGCCAGCGCGAAGCCCTTGGGCGCCAGCTTCGCCTCGAGCCTCGGCAGCGCCCGGATGACCGCTGCGGCCTTGCCGAAACGCTCGATCAGGCGAAAAAACTGCGAGGCCCCGAGCCCGCGCGACCGGGCGAGCCGCAGCCAGGCCAAACGCTCGGGATCGTAGAGGTCACACGTCACGTCTCGTGCCATGCTGGATCGTTCACGCCGAGAAAAGCCAGGGAACCGTGAAAAAATCAACCGAGGATAGAGATTTGGCCGCGTATTATGCCGCAATACGCGGTCGCCCCCCGCGTCCGACCCTGCTCCGCGCCTGCCATGCGATGCGTCGGGTGCCCGGCCGCCGGGCCATCGATCTCGGCTGCGGCAGCGGTCGGGACACGCTGCCGATGCTGGCCGAGGGCTGGCACGTCTGGGCACTGGACGCGGAACCGCGGGCGATCGCCGAGCTCGAGGCGGCGGTGCCGGCCGCCCGGCGACCGCGCCTGGTCACCCGCATCGCCCGCTTCGAGACCGCCCATCTGCCCGGCGCCGACCTGGTCAATGCGAGCTTCTCGCTGATCGCGATCGAGCGCTACGCCGTGCTCGCCGACCTCGTGCGCCGGATCCACGCGGCATTGCGCCCGAACGGCCGTTTCGCCGGCCAGCTCCTCGGTTGCAGGGACAGCTGGGTCGCCGCCGGGCGCGGCGTTGTCGGCCTCGATCGCACAGCACTCGCGACACTACTGTGCGACTTCCGGCTCGAGCGGGTCGACGAGGAGGAGACCGACAGCGTGACCCCGCTGGGCGAGGTCAAGCACTGGCACATCTGGCATATCGACGCCGTTAAACGGCGAGCGCCGCTCAGAGCCCGTTTCAAAAGTTTTCATGCTGTTTCATGAGCTTGGCAGCGAGCAGATGCGAGGAGTTGGTCGGCCGTCGATGCTGCAGCCCGAGTGGGGCTGCGGGGACCCCACGGCCCCGCATGGGTCGGCCGACCAACGACGAAGCAGGTGCCGCTGCCAAGCTCACCTGCGGT
>Ga0081535_100050_pt1 | contig 104629 bp, 84 predicted proteins | sample HotLakmasection3_FD_71020 | JGI IMG/M metagenome (GOLD analysis project Ga0081535, IMG submission 71020) | Hypersaline microbial mat communities from Hot Lake, Washington, USA - Section #3 (SPADES assembly) (version 2) | ecosystem: Environmental > Aquatic > Non-marine Saline and Alkaline >... | reverse complement strand
AGGGATCTGGATAGTTCCCCGTTTTCCTTAACCGAAAACGGAGATAAACCCGTCATGTGTGAACCCACCACCGGGGCAGCCCAGGCTGCTCCCCAGTTCAACCTGCCCACCTTCAACCAGGAGAGCGTGCGCCATATTCTGCTGGGCGATTACAGCGCCCTCGTCGATGCCATCAACCGCATGGCCACCCTCGGCTATTGCGAGCGCATTGCCTGGAGCCAACCCCTGCCCACCGGGCGCAACGGCGAATTCATCAGCGTTATGACCCGCAAGCGCACCCTGCCGTAAAGGAGGTAGCACCAGCCGGGCTGTACAAGAGCTGGCTCGGCTTCTCCTTTGTACTAACTGAGCCGTGCAAAAGACTGCTCGGCTTCTCTTTTGTACTTGTTGAGCCGTGCAAAAAACTGCTCGGCTTTGCATCAAGGCAGGCTAGTATCGGCTGGCAAAATAAGGCAACCATTGCTGAGGGTGCCAGGTACCGGGTATCAGGTTTCAGGAATAGCTGGCATAAAGGGCCAAAGGGTCGATTGAACGATACAGCAGCCCAATGGCGGAACTAAAGGCCGTAGGTGACTGGCTACCCGTCGTGTCATTACGATTGTTGAAGGCGATCGACAGTTCTCCCGCTTCGAGCAACTGGCGGGATTTCTCCATGCGGCAGTCGTGCAAGTAGCCCAACCCGGTGATGCCCAACCCCTGGCGAAATTCGGCCTTGAGCTTGCGGGTATAGGGGGCAAGGTGTAGGGTGCAGGGTGGGAGGTGTCTTGCCCATTTTTGTATATTTATGCTATCTCCCTCCCAGGAAGGAAGATATTCTCTCAGCAACCCATTACGCTCAGCGGGGAGAAATTAGGTGTTTTCAGACGTGCAATTGTCTAACGATCCCCTCTGGTTTAAGCAGGCCATCATCTACGAAGTGCCTGTGCGAGCCTTCGCCGACAGCAACGCCGACGGCATTGGGGATTTTCCTGGCCTGACCCAGAAGCTAGATTATTTGCAGGATCTGGGAGTAACGGCCATTTGGCTGCTGCCTTTCTTCCCCTCACCCCTAAAGGATGACGGCTACGACATTGCCGACTACACCAACGTCAACACCATCTACGGCAGCATTGAGGACTTCAAAGACCTGCTAGCTGCTGCCCATGAGCGGGGCATTCGGGTCATTATTGAGCTGATTGTCAACCACACCTCTGACCAGCACGCCTGGTTTCAGCGGGCGCGGCGGGCTCCTAAAGGAAGCGTTGAGCGGGACTTTTACGTGTGGAGTGACACGCCCCAGAAATATCAGGAAGCCCGGATTATCTTTCAGGACTTTGAAACCTCCAACTGGGCCTGGGACCCGGTGGCCCAGGCCTACTACTGGCATCGTTTCTATTCCCACCAACCGGACCTGAACTACGACAACCCTGCCATGCGGGCAGCAGTGTTTGAAGTGGTGGACTTCTGGCTGGCCATGGGGGTAGATGGTCTGCGGCTGGATGCCGTACCCTACCTCTACGAGCGGGACGGCACTAACTGTGAAAACCTGCCGGAAACTCACGAATACCTCAAGTCCCTGCGGCGCTACATCGACGAGCATTACCCCAACCGCATGCTGCTGGCGGAGGCCAACCAGTGGCCGGAAGATGCCGCCGCCTACTACGGCGAGGGGGACGAGTGCCATATGAACTTCCACTTTCCGCTGATGCCGCGCCTGTTCATGGCCCTGCGGATGGAAGACAACTTTCCCATCATTGACATTCTGCAGCAGACGCCGGAAATTCCTGACAACTGCCAGTGGGGAATTTTCCTGCGCAACCACGACGAGCTGACCCTGGAGATGGTCACCGACGAAGACCGGGACTACATGTACCGGGTCTATGCTCAGGATCCCCTGATGCGCATTAACCTGGGCATTCGGCGACGGTTGGCTCCCCTGCTGGGCAACGACCGGCGACAGATTGAGCTGTTGAACAACCTGCTCCTTTCTCTGCCGGGCACGCCCGTGCTCTACTACGGTGACGAAATTGGCATGGGGGAGAATGTCTATTTGGGCGATCGCAACAGTGTGCGCACCCCCATGCAGTGGAGCCCCGATCGCAATGCTGGCTTCAGCCGGGCCTCTCCCCAAAAGCTGTACCTGCCGCTGATTATTGAGTCCGAGTACCACTACGAAGCCATTAACGTAGAGGCCCAGCGGGCCAACCCTAACTCTCTGTGGTACAGCATCAAGCGGCTGATTGCCACCCGTCAGCGGTTCCGGGCCTTTGGCCTGGGCAGCTTTGACCTGCTGCACCCTGCTAACCGCAAGGTGCTGGCCTTCATTCGCCGCTATGAGGATGAGACCATTTTGGTGGTGGCCAACCTGTCGCGGTTCTTGCAAACCGTTGAGCTAGACCTTGCCGACTATGAGGGGCAAATGCCCATAGAAATTAACGGTCGTACTGAGTTCCCGACCATTACCAGGGATCTCTATTTTCTCAACATCGGTCCCTATGGCTGCTACTGGTTTACCCTCAAACCGCAGCCTACGGAAGCTCACCCGGTTCACCACCGCGAACCCCCCATCCTGAGTTTTCCCAAAACCTGGCAACGAGCTTTTTACCGTCGAGAGTTAGAAGCTCCCCTGGAAGCCGCCCTGGCTAACTATTTGCACAATTACCCCTGGGTAGCACCCCGCATTCAGTCTGTGCGCCTGATTGAAGCTATGCCCATGGGCGAAAGCGGCGAAGCCCAGATGGTCTGGCTGCAGGTAGACCCCATTGACGGCGAGTCCCAGACTTACCTCATTATTGTGAGCCATGCCGCTGGGGAGCAGGCCATACAGCTTCTGACCGATAGCCCTCAGGCCATTGTGGCTCGTCTCAAGTTGAGCGATGGTGACAGTGAGGATGAAGTCGAAGTCCTATTCGATGCGATGGCCCCAGATGTTGCCCGTAACCCGGCCCTGGGGGAAAACATCTTTATGCCGCTCTTGCATACCATTGCCGGTCGTCGAGGCATCAAAGGATTTGCCGGGGAACTGATTGCCACGGTTACTGACGACTTCCCTGAGTTTGCCACGGAAGATCTCCAAGCTCTCACCCCGGTTCCCCTCAAAGAGGCTTACCGCAACAGCACCGTAGTATATGACGATAAATTGCTGCTGAAGTTGTTTCGCCGCCAGGAAGCAGGCACTAACCCTGACTTAGAAATTCGCCGCTTTCTCAGCGAGAAACACTATGCGCAGCACATTGCGCCCCTGGCAGGTACGCTGGAATACCATCGCCCCAGCCGTGGCAGCATTGCCGTGGGGCTGCTGCAGGTCTATATACCCGACGTCCGCAACAGCCTGGCCTACACCCTCGATAGCCTGAGAGACTTCTACGAACGGGTCGTAACCCAGCAAGATGACATGGAGGTCGTTCCCGTCCCCAGCGAATCCCTGCTGGAGCTTCAGGAGATGCAGCCCACGGCGCTGGCTAACCAGGCAATTGGGACTTATTTGACCAATGTCGAACTGCTGGGCCGCAGTACTGCTGATCTGCATCTGGTCTTGGCTTCCGATCCCCTGCATCCCAGCTTTGCCCCCGAACCGTTCACCACTCTCTATCAACGGTCCATCTATCAATCGGCCCGCAATTTAACCGGTCAGACCTTCCGCACCCTGAGCCAGCGGCTACGCACCCTACCAGAGGAGGTCAAGCCCCTGGCCCATAAAGTGCTTGACCATAAAGAAGACGTGATGCAGCATTTTCGGCAAATTCTGGACCAAAAAATCACGGCTTTACGCATTCGCTGCCATGGCGACTACCATCTGCGCCAGGTGCTCTACAGCGGTAAAGACTTCATCATTATCGATTTTGAAGGGGACCCAAACCTGCCCCTGAATGAGCGCCGCCTGAAGCGCTCGGCCTTAAGGGATGTGGTAGAAATACTACAGTCCTTCGGGTTTGCCGCTGATCTGGCGCTGCGCCACGAAGTGGAAAGCGGCATGTTACGGTCTGAGCACCTGCCGGTGATGCGGCAGTGGGGCCAATTCTGGACCCGTTGGGTGAGTGCGACCTTCCTGCGCAGCTATTTAGATGTGGCTGGCCAGGGGGATTTTCTTCCCAGAACCCAGCAGGAACTTCAGGTGCTGCTGAATACTTATCTGCTCGAGCGCCATGTTTACAGCCTTTCCCACGAGCTGGAGCATCGTCCTGAATTCGTGGACATTGCTCTCAACCAGATCATTCATGCCCTGAATTTTCCTGCCGGGTCATCCCAGTCCGGTTCATCCCCATAGCGACGGCATATTGGGCATTCCACCGGACTGAGAGCAGGGCTTGCTGGTACAGCACATGCTGACCGTTATTGAACGGCCTCTAGCCCTCCACTCATAATCAGCAGCCCCATGACGTGCATGGCATTGTCCATGGGGCTATCATCAGGCTCAATGGGATCCGCCGCAAGAAAGTCGTAAATTTCATTGGTCATTTCTTCCTGCCCGGCAGCCATGGCCGGTACCCCGGCAGCCACGATCATGGCTTCGGCAATTTTGTTGCGATTGCCGTAGGGGTCACCGGCGGTATGTTTGTCGGTGGTCATAAAGCGGTACCCCATGCGTAGATTTTTGGGAGCAAAATCTCCCGTATCGCTAGATCCCCAATGGCGACCTGCGGTATAGAAGAATTCGGTGAGTTTTTCAGCCCATTTCTGGGCGTCGGGGTGTCCAGAGGCCAGGTAGTGGGTGGCGATTCGCCAGTTAGTTCGGGTTGCGCCCGTATCGTGGCGATTTGCCCCGGAATTCCAGGGGTCATTGGGTTGTACCGGACGCCCCTCTGCATCCACAAACCAAGCCGGTAAGGCAAAGTTGTTGTAGGAATAGTCCAGCAGGGCGTAGGTATTGGGAATGGCAATCTCTACCCAGCGTTGATCGCCGGTACGGGCCGCGAACCGATCCATGTAGGCGGTAGCCAGGTAGTTTAGATAAAGACCCCGTTTCCACCGAGGCCATGCCTCTGTATCAATAGGAGAGGTTCTTAAATGTTCGCCCCCCGGAGGCTGCATAATTCTATTGAGATAGGTTTCTGCCCGCTCTTCCCATCCCCGGTTGGGCCAGCGGCGGGCGGCATAATCGAGGGCCATGGCGATATCAACATCACCATCCAGAGCGGATGAAGGAGCTTCGGCAGTGCCGTCCTGTTGAATGGACCACTTCATCAATCCTTTTTCGTTGAAGTGGTACTCGGCAAAATTCCAGAGCTTTTCGAGTACCGCGTCATCATCTTCAAGATGGGCGGCATACAGCATGCCATAGCCCTGATATTCGCTGGTTGTTTTGCCTTCACCATTGGGGCTGTTGAACACCCGCAACATGGTCTCCGGGTCGGGCACATTGATGGAATTAACGTAGATTTCTTTCCAATCGGTGTAGGCCCGGCGGGCGTCTTCAATGTCGGCATTGGCGGGTAAAATGCCGTATTCGTAAGGATTTCCAGAATCTGAAGATGCCACCCCAGGTGCCTCTGCCTGGGCCGTCTCTGCCCCTGGGGAGGATGGATGCTGAGCTTGCAGCACCTGGGGCAATCGATAAACCGCCAGAATGATTCCCACGGTCACCAGACAGAAGATCGCAAAGCGCCCCTGGGGAGCGATGGAGCGCCAGAGGCTTTGCAGGTGGTGAGGAATTGAGCGGGGGTTGGTGTCCATTGGCTGTACCAGGGTTGACGTTTGGATTAAGGCTCGTGTTGAGGTTGTTGGCTGATGACGACTGACAGCCGCCTTAGACCTCGGTGGGCGTGCTCCCTGATGGCATTTTCAATGAATTGTTTCGTGCTAAAAACCCTGTCTTCAAGGAAATTGCATCAAGTTCATACACCATTAACACGGTGATTCCCCAAACTCATGGGGGCTTTACGCAGCATCCCATGGAAATAGGCTATACCAACCCTGGTTCAAATCTGTTGCTTGCTCTTAGGAGATCTCTTGAAACAAAATGACCTGTTTTGTGAGGCCCTGCCAAAGGGCGCAGGGCCAGCGCCCCTACTCGGTGGCATTTTCTTTTCAAGAATTCTCCGTAGGAAGGGGAATTCAATCACGTGGGATGACCGTCCCGGCTGTCCCAAGGCAGGCACCCTGCCTGCCCTACAGGCATTGGAGAGAAACGGTATCCAGCCAATAAAAAAGGAAGGAATAAAAAAGGAAGGAGCCGACTCCTTCCTCAATAGCGTTAGATGGTTTTACCGGGGGTAAGCTCAGCCCTAGACGGCTTCTTCTACCCGTGCGTAAAACACGCCCTGGATTTTAATATCTACCGGTTCAGCGGTTCCCATGTCGGTGTCAGAGGGCTGCTCGGCCACAAACGTGCCGCCAATTTCTCCGCTGTAGCCGTCAATCTTAGAAACCTGCAGGGAAATGTGCCCCTGGCCCAGGTCAAAGGCCTTGGTGTTTTCCCGCACGTATTCTTCGCTGTCGCCGCTGGCGGGGAGGGCTACGGCAGTGTCATAGCCGGTGGCCAGACCACGACCTTTGGGATCCAGGAAGTTAGAAGTGCGGTAAGACGGTACTTTATAGTCCCCTTCAAAGTCCGTGGAGGTCGTAATGGCGCTGAGTCCGGGCTGGGACTTGGCAACCAGGTCCTTAACCGTGAACAGGAAAGGTTCTTGCTGACCGCCCGGCAGTTGAACGGTAATGGCCTGGAAGTCTATTCCTCCTTTTTCGAGGAAGGTGACGCTACCGTCGGACTCCACCTTCAGATCCCCCATGACCTGATCCAGACTGGAGGTGTAGCGGGTCAGCAGCTTACCAGGAATAAATTCTGCTTCCTGGCGTTTGGAGGTGGGTTCTTCTTTGACAAAGTAAGCCGTGGGCTCAATGCACATGCCGGTAATGCGGTAAGACTTGCCGTCTTCTAGAGCAATGCTGCCCCGAGTCATTTCAGAGAGTTGGGGGCACTTGTTAGCCAGGCCGGTGTTTCGAATTTCGTCATAGGTTAATGGCACATCGCTGGTAGCACTGGGGCCTTCGCTACAGGCGGTCAGTACACTCAGGCAGACTGCCAAGAACGCAACTATTAGGGCGCGATACCTCATGGTCAACCTCAAATCAGTATGAAAAAAGTGCTGTCTAATCCTTCAGGTTTGCGACAGACATTGGCTCTAGGCGCTCAGCAGACAGGACTTCAAAACCACGGCATTCCCTGGGGGTTACCACAGTACTGCTGCCCTGGCTGAAACAATGACAGTCACAGGCAACCGTCTGCCGCCTACCGTGCAATTAATATTAATAATGGCTTGGCCGGTAGAGCCTCAACATAGCATTCTACATGGCTTTAGGCCTTAATCTAAGAATCCGCCAGACATTGCGACGGAACCTGCCCCGATCCCTCTTAGTGCAGGCAATCTGTAACTTTGGAAACGGTTTGAAAGGCTCCCTCCACAAGGATTTGATAACTTTCATTTCAGACTCTTTTGCCGTAGCCTCTAACATTAAGCTATTTAACAGACGAGTGAGCCAGCGTCATGAGTGACCCCCTGTCTTTTCAGCTCGATGACACGTTGCCGGAGGATTTGCAGCAGATTTCTGAATTGATTGAAAAAGCCGCGATCGCAAGGGCAGACGACTGTGTTGCGCTGCTGTGCCTGCTGCGGCTTTTAGAGCAGCGCCATCGAGAAATTCGAGAGACGTCCTTTCGAAACGCCTTACCCACGAGTCGCCATCGCTTGTACAGCCTGCTGCGAGATATTGAAGTCAACGGTGGATGGCCCTATATCCACAGAATGAAGTTACAGGCCCTGTTTGAAAACTTCTTTGCGGAAGGCCAGGAAGACTCGCCGCCGAACGACTGATCAGCAAGGGCTGATTCTCAACCGAGAGAATTGGTTGCCCCGCAGCCCTCTGATTAGAATAAGCAGTTATCCTTTCTGTTAGCTCTGTTCCCAGAATTGTCCATGGCCCCTCGATTCTATTCCGCTGTTTTCCTCAGGCGGCTATCTCCCCGGTTCAGATCCCTGCTGATTCAAGGCCTGGCCCTGACCTCGGCCCTGAGCAGTTTTGGTATTGTCCCCCTGACTTCCATGGGGCGAGCCCTGGCCTTGAATGAGTATTGCCATGTCACCCAGGAGGCGGCCCTGGCCAAAGAAGCCCTGCGTAAAGCCGCCTTTGAGGGCGACTCGGAGGCCCAGCAAGACTATCAGGCCATGGTGCAGCAGCATGCCGAAGCCATGCAGAACTGCCGTAATAACAGCTGGCCGCAGCAGCAGGCCATCTGGCTCAGACTGTACCCCTGTGACCTGCAGGCCGGCATCCTCGATGCAGTCATGGATCGGATCGTTAACCTGGGCTATAACCAGGTCTATGTCGAGGTATTCTACGGCGGGCGGGTGCTGCTCCCCAAGGCCGATAATCCAACCATCTGGCCCTCGGTGGTCCAGGCTAGTGGCTACGAAAACCGCGATCTATTTGCTGAAGCCATCCAGGCCGGACGGGAGCGGGGGCTGCAGGTGCAGGCCTGGCTATTTACCCTCAATTTTGGCTATTCCTATGGCCAGCGCCCTGACCGACAGCATGTGCTGGCCCTGAATGGGCGCGGGCAAAATACGATGATTTACGCCAAGTCGGGGGCTTCCAGCAATCCTGACGAAGTGTTTGTCGATCCCTATCATCCCCAGGCCAAAGCCGACTACGGCCAGATGCTGCAGGAGGTGCTGGAGCGTCAGCCTGACGGGGTGTTGTTCGACTATGTGCGTTATCCCCGTGGGGTGGGCAGTTTTTCGGTGGCCGACGGGGTGGATGATTTATGGATTTACGGCCCGGCCTCGCGGGATATGTTCTTCCGCCGGGCGGTTAATCGACAGGGGTTGGAACTCATGCGGCGCTACATCAGCCGGGGCTACCTGCTCGATAGCGACATTGACGATGTACGTGCCCTCTATCCCGAAGAACGGGAACCCCTCTGGCAGAGCCGCACCCCTTCTCCTCCCCTGGCGGCAGCTGAGGCCCCCATGCCGGCGGCGGCCCTGCGCCCCCAGCTGCAAAATGAGCTGTGGCAACTCAGCGTGGCCCATGCGGTACAGGGGGTCATCGACTTTTTAACCCATGTGTCCGCACCGGTGCAGCAGCGGGGCATGCCGGCGGGTGCCGTGTTCTTTCCTGATGGCAATCAGTTGGTGGGCACGGGCGGCTACGACTCTCGACTGCAGTACTGGGACCGCTTTTCCACCTCCCTGGGTTGGCACCCCATGTCTTATGCGGTGTGCGGCCACACCGGCTGCATTCTGGACGGCATTCGGCGGGTACTGTCTATGGCCGGCGGTAATTCAGAGCGCATTGTTAAACCCGCCCTTGTCGGGATTTGGGGCCAACCCACCTATAACCGCCCGGCCCTTGAGGCCCAGATGGCCGCCATTCGTCGGGCCGCTCCCCAAATTAATAACGTGAGCCACTTTGCCTACTCCTGGCAGGACCCTGAGTTTGATCGGGTGCGAAAGTTTTGCTCTCTATGACGTTCTCAGCCATGGCTCGACCGGCCAGCCAGCCCGTAGTCCAGGCGTTTTGAAAGTTGAACCCGCCGGTAATGCCGTCGATGTCCAACACCTCACCCGCAAAGTGCAGACCGGGGCAAAGGCGGCTTTCCATGGTCTTAAAATCCACATCCCGCAGGCGAATGCCGCCACAGGTAACAAATTCTTCTTTAAAGACGCCCTTGCCGCTAATGGCATATTTGCCCTGGTTCAGTTCCAGCACCAGCTTTTGGAGTCCCGACTTAGGCAGGTTGGCCCAGGTTAACTCTGGATCAAGCCCGACCCGATGCTGCACGAGGTAATGCCACAGGCGGCGGGGCAACGGTAGCGGGCAATGCCTGAGTAAGAGCCGCTTACCTTGATTTTGCTTGGCCTGAAGCAATTGGCAGCGAAGCTCGTCCTGAGCAAGACTCGGCAGCCAGTTGACCTGCAGCTCAGCCTGGTAATGCTGACGATGCAAACCTACCGCTCCGTAGGCAGACAGTTTCAGCACCGCTGGCCCACTCAGGCCCCAGTGGGTGACCAGGAGCGGCCCAGTTTGCTTGAGGGGCTTTTCACCCTGAACTCTGAGGGTCAGCTCCACCGGCTCTACAGATACCCCGGCCAGCCCTTGCAAGGCCTGGTCTCGAACATTAAAGGTAAACAGAGACGGAACCGGGGCAACAATTTTGTGACCGAGGGAAGTTGCTAGCCGAAAGCCTGCCGGACTGCTGCCCGTAGCCAGTAAAACGCGGTCGGCAACCAGAAACGGTTGCCGCTCTGGGCCATTGCCTGGCGACTCCGAATTGTGGATCTGCCCCTTGGCAAATATTTGAAACCCCTCAGGGTGACGCTCCACAGCCCTGACAGGGGTAGTGGTGTGAATCTGTATCCCTAAGCGGCGCGCTTCCCCCAGCAGGCAGTCAATGATGGTGCCAGAGTCGTCGGTGGTGGGAAACATGCGGCCATCGGCCTCGGTTTTGAGGAGCACCCCCCGCCCCTGGAACCAGGCCACCGTGTGTTGGGGTTGAAATCGGCTGAAAGCCCCCCGCAGCGCCCGACTACCCCTGGGGTAGTGTGTCACCAGCAGGGCAGGATCAAAGCAGGCGTGGGTCACATTACAGCGCCCGCCCCCAGAAATTCTGACCTTTGTCAGGGGTTCGCGCCCCGCTTCCAGAACATGCACCTCGGCCCTGGGGGCCATTTCGGCACAGGTAATGGCCCCAAAAAGCCCGGCTGCCCCCCCGCCGATAACCACAATGCGCTGTAATTGGTCTCTGTTCACGGTTCTCCTGCGATGTCAGCCCGAATATCCTGCAATCTACTCAAATTCCTTCATCTGGACGTTTCAAAGGGTAACCATTTGCTTTAGATTTGTTTACAGTCACGAAAAAATCACCCTACCAGGAAATTTCTATGGCGGATAAGCAGCAAATTCAGCAACACATTGCGATGACCACCAAAATCAAGTTTGACAACATTCCCAAGATGAAAGGCGAAGACCCTCGCAAAATGCGCATCATGGAGCACGTTAAGAAAAGTAAAGGCTAAGGCCTGAAAACCGGGTTTCTTCAGGCCAAGGGCTTCTCAGACTTCGTCTCGGGGAGCCCATCTTTCACCCACCAGTCTCCCTTTTTGAGGGACAGATTCGCTGAAAACCCCTCACCCCCAACCCCTCTGCCAGCGGGCGAAGGTAGCTGCTCCGCCCCGCTCTTGTTCCCTTTCTCCCTCGCTCCCTACAAATAAGCCATCGGATTCACCGGGTTACCATTCTGCCGCACTTCAAAATGCAGGTGGGGACCGGTTGACAGCCCAGTTGAACCAATCGCAGCAATAGACTGCCCCTGCTGCACGTTCTGCCCTTCGTTGACCAACAAACGGCTGGCGTGGGCATAAAGCGTGCTGATACCATTGCCGTGGTCGATGATCACGGTCTGGCCATAACCGCCATACCAACCGGAGAAGATGACCCGCCCAGAGTCTGCAGCCCGAATGGCGGAACCATGGCTGGCGGCAAAATCTATACCGGCATGGAAGCGGCTGTACCCCAGAATAGGATGGATGCGGTTGCCAAAGCCGCTAGAGATGCTGCCATTGGCTGGGAACACAAACCGTCCGGTGCCCCGCACAATGCCGGTGGACGCGGCGATTTTTTGGCGAATCAGGCTACCCAGCTGTTCAGATTCCCGTACCAGTTGGTCTTCAGCGGCCTCTAGGGCACTCCGCCGCTCTTTCAGGCGGGCAATCAGCAGTTCCTCTTGTTGGGCCTCATCTTCGTACAGTTTTTTCTGAGACAACAGCTGTTGTTGAAGCAGGGCCACCTGGTTGCGCTTATCTTCTACCGCTGCCTTACGCTGCTCAATCACTTCAGCCTTGGCCTTCAGGTCTTGCAGTACGGCTTTATCGGCGGCATAAACCCGTCTGAGTTGGTAACGGCGGTCTAAAAACTCGTTCAGGTTCTGGCTGTCTAGCAGTACAGCCCACCCCTCACTGCCCTGTTGACGCTGTAAAAACTGCAGTCGGGCCACGGCGCTACTGCGGACCTTTTCGTAGTCTGCTTTTGCCTGGGCCAGCTGGTTTTCAAACTGATTGAGCTCTTTCTCGGCTTGCTGGAGTTGGTATTCGGTTTCTGTAATCTGGTTTGCGGTGTAGGTAATATTGCGCTGCAGGTTTTGTAGATTGCTTTCAGAGTCAGCCTGGCGACCTTCCAGTTCGTTTTGCTGCTGCTCAAGCTGCTGGCGCTGCTGTTCGAGGGTATTCTGTTGATTTTGTAGGTCTTGCAGGGACTGAGAGACCAGATCTGAAGACTGGGCCACGGCAGGGGGGAAATGAACCAGCAGCAGCAGGCTCAGAACCATCGCCACAGTCAACCCTCCCCAGCGGGAAAGCCACCGCGGGCTACCTTTCTTGGTGGCCCCGGGTTGGCCCCAGGGAGCATAGGGCAGGTCTTTTAAGGGAACGGAAGGGGACCGTTGTTGATTGATCACGATTAACTTCACAGTCCTATTGCAACCACACCAAACGCAAAGAGAGCGACCCCAGCCAGACGATTGAGCCAAACCAGTTGAGGTGGAGTAATTTTGCGCCCGAATAGCGTAACACCCCAACTCAGGCAAACCCACCACAGGGCTGAACCCAGGAACACCCCTATCACAATGACCATTGACAGGAGCCGGCTACGGTCGGCCTGGGCAATGCCAAGGCCAGCAAAAATAGCAATGAACGAAAGGATAGTGGCAGGATTCGTTAACGTCAATACAAAGGTTGAGGCATAGGCTGACACCAATCCTTGGGCAGACCATGCTGCAGTTTCTGTCGGCGGTTGCGACAACACTGCCTTCAGGCCTAAATAGCAGAGGAACAGGCCGCCCATGAGCTTGAGCCAGTGGGCCTGGGTTACCAAAAGTTCTGCCACCGTCGTAAGCCCAAACCCGGCAATAGTGCCGTAGACGCCATCGGCGGTGGCAGCGCCCATGCCGGTGGCCAGACCTATCCCCTGGCCCTGGGTCAGAGACCGGCGAATACACAGTAGACCGATGGGACCAACGGGGGCGGCGATCGCAATTCCTAACCCCATGCCCTGCAGCAAAGGCCAGAACCACATCGCTACGTTTCCTCCAGCGGGGGAGTCAGGGTTTCTTTGATCGTTGACAGCACGATGAGGGTACGGGTTTTTAATACCCCTTCTATCGTCTTGAGCTGCTCAGAAATAAGGCTTTCTAGGGTTCTGGTGTTGCGGCACCGCACCTTTAAGAGATAGTCGTCATCTCCGGTGACATGGTGACATTCCAAAATCGCGGCATTGCCCTGCACTGCCCTGAGAAAACCCTGGCGATGGTGGGGGCGATCTAGCGTGACGGCAATGAAAGCCGTTAAGTCCAGACCGAGCCCCTCAGCGTTGAGGCGAGCGGTGTAGCCGGTAATGATTCCTTGCTCCTCCAGGCGCTTAACCCGATCGGCAGCGGCGGGCGGAGAAAGCCCTAACCGACTGGCCAACTCTGACCAGGTCATACGACCCTGATCTGCCAGGAGAGACAAAATTTTTATGTCAAGGTCGTCTGGCTTCATGACTTTATTTTATAAGGAGATTTACGAAATTGGCTTGCATAAAAAGAGTTTTAACTCGTGTGACCTTATTTTTCGTTCCCTGGGTCGCCGCTGCCCTCACCCTGCGGCCATACCTCTATCTCCCCTGGGGCAAGAAGTATGGCAGTTTAGTGGTGTTGTTTTGCGCAGTTCGGGAGTTTGTCGTGGTTTCTCAAATTCGTGCGTATCTTCAGCCCATTGCCGATTGGTTTGCCAGCTTAGGCACTCCAGAACCCATCGTGCACTGGGGGCACCCCCTGATGATGGGGATTGTGGTGTTTGTCATGGGGTCTTATACCGCCTGGGCCGGTTGGCAGGGGCGCGTCGGTGAGGATGTAGAAAAAAAGGCCGAAAACCGCCACACCCATAAGCGATTAGCGCTTTGGATGTTTACCTTTATTGTGCTGGGCTACACCGGCGGAGTACTGTCTTTAGTCATGCAAGGACAACCCATTTTCGAAAGTTACCACTTCTGGACCGGGGGGTTAGTGATTGGCTTGCTGGGACTGAATGGAGCCATCTCGTTCACTAAGTTTGGTGGTGGTAAGGCTTTTTTAAGGACGACCCACGCCTATTTAGGAACGGCGACCTTAGCGATTATGTTTATCCATGCCTTTTTAGGACTTAAATTGGGCCTGGCGATTTAGGCGGGTGCCGCTTTTTGTCCTGAGTTAATAGCCGCCAAATTTCTGCGGTATACCAAGTCCAGCTCGAGAATTAGAGCTTTCCCACAGGCAAAACTTCACTTCTGGACTTAGACAAGGTTTAACTCATAAAAAACTAACAGAAACTCGCTACTGCTACCCCAGGTATTCCCGTGCCATACCTGGGGTTAGTCTTTTGTATAGTGCTTTACTTGACCATAGCGGTTTTTCCTTGAACGAAGTGCCCCTCAAAGAGGCCCTCTGCCCTCCTTCTTTAGAGGCTTGCGGCTTCCCGTAGGTTAGGGGGCAAAAGGTTGAACCTTAGACAAGAAACTAGAGGAATCCTAAGTACATTAGGTTTATCCCTCCCCGAACTGAGAATCGCGATAAATGGATTTTGGGCGAATTGGCTGTCGCCAACTCGTCCATGTCTGAAGGTCACCAAAGACTTATGACATTGACGACCATCTAGAACTGCCTCGTCAGAAAAGACATTTTTGTCATTGAATTATCTACAGGCTGACATAAAAAAAACTCACTGCAAGATCATTCCTGTAGCGGTAGGCAGGGAGACCAGTCGGGTTTGGCTCCATTAGAATCTAAACTTTGTTGTAGGAAAATCAGGAAAGTATGCTGATTTTGGAAGTATTGGGTAGCCTAAGTGTGAATCTCCTATTATTAACTTAGACTTTAGATACAGTTTTGTTATTAAATCCTGTGTCTACCTTTACGCCTATGAATATGACTGTTGACCGTCTTGGGCAGAAGCATTTGGCTAAAGCTGCCAATCTGGCCAGCGCTGATAAATTACTCTTCCACAATGCCCTGCGGGAGCACTATATTTTCAAGGTTTTGCATTCAGGCATGGTTACAAAAATTCACCAGCCTTGCGTTGGCATGGATTTGTACGCTCTGGTACGAATGTCTTACTCTCCCCGACAACTGGCGGCAAAACTGAACACGTTGTTTAGCGATCTGGTCCACGCCATCGAAGTTTTGCAACTCTGGATGCACAATTCCCCCCATGTGCTGCGGGCGCTAGAGACATTAGAGATAAAACCTCAAGACCAGGCAACAGCCCTCGCCGAACTTGACGAGTTAGTGCGATTGTGGGCAGACAAGCACCACGATGACACCGGCATCCCAATGATGCTGCAGCTATCTGCCGGCCCATACTCTATGCCCTAGAACAGAACTTTCAGTTAGAGGAAATCTGTTAATCGATAGAGCAGTGCCCGGGTCGTCTGACCCCCCAGGGATGAAGTTTAGAGGGTTACTCCTATCCAACCGGGAAGTCAACAGGTCCCTTGATGAACCATAAATTTCCTTAAAATCCTGGCAGAATAACCGTTCCAGCTGTATCCTGCTGAAGAAAACTATCGCTTTACCCCAGCAATTTACGTAACAGTACAATTTGCGCCAATTCGATAAGATTTAAAATAAGAAAGGTGTGCTTGTCTGAGGCTTGAACCTCCGGTGGCTCTCGTTTGACTTGTTTACATCTATTCCATTGAGCTTAGTGTACAGCGGCAATGCAAAACCTAGAAAGTTATCGATCCCTACAAGCTGACGCAGATAGTCAGGCTGAACTTGAGCGGATGCAGGATGTTTTTCTCCTGCTCGATAATTTATCTAGGCGAGAAGAAGCAACTATCAAAGCCATTCTCGACTGCCTTTATGAAGTCGGGTCGTCTCGGCTGATTCAGCAGCGGGTTAATATCAAAGCGCTCCATGGCCCCCTGAGGGGGATTGCCCGGTTTAGCAAGCCTGTATTTCGGGTGTTTGCCCTGCGCTGGTTTAAGAAAAATTGTCCCCGGTTAGTTACCCGCTGGCTGTTTCGGCAGGTGAGGTTTAACGGAGTGCCTCCAGTCCTTGACGAAACTCAAACGAAATTGGTGCTCAGTGAAGATAATACAAAATTAATTGACGTTAAACCTGTTCCCGACGCGCTCCCCCCCCTGGTTGAAATGCAGGCTGCAGAAATTAACGCCCTGAGGGGGCGACTCAGCTGGTTGACGGTGGCGCTGGTTGCTTTAATCGCGGTAGTTCTAGGCTACCTGGTGGCATAGCGTTGCTATATCGTGAATAGTTTTTGACGCGGGGAATCATCTATTCGATAGTTTTCCCATGGATCTCGGTTCGGGGGTAATCGCCTAAAATCCAATCAAAGCTTGATACTTTGCCTGATCTTGGTGATACCATGCAAATTCTCCACGGCACCTGGATTCCAGACTCGGAAAGCGATTTTATTCGCTCGGGAATGTTCTGCCTGTGGGTTGAAACTACTGAAAAGAAGCAATTTCGTAAACCCGGCCAGCGCCATCCCCGGCAACTGATGGGAGAAGATCTGGCAACGCTGCTGGCCAACGAACTGGGCATTAAGCCCCCCAACTATCGGAGGCTGGAAGATCTAATTCAGCCGAAATTTTTCCTGCTGCCCACCGTCGAAGGGCAACCCCTGCCCTCCCTCGAACTGTCGCGCTACCTGGAAGAAGACCTGCCGGAAACCTTCGACTTTGAGTACTGGCAGGTGGAGTGCTACCCTACCCTGGCCTCTACCAAAACCAGCAGCTCTGACAAATCCACCGTTAATAGCGTGGTGCCCCTGCTGAACGACCTGCACTTCATCGCCATGCACAATCTCACCGAGATTCAATTGGGGGCAGATCTGCTGTTCTGGTTCCACTTCACCCAGACCCTGAAGCGGATTATCTTCAAAGACCAGTACATTCCATCCCTGAAGTATCGGCAGCTGGAAGCTTCCAGAACGTCTAAGTCCAAAGGCAAAACCAAGTCTGGAGGCAACGCCAAATTTGAAATCTACCCCGGCTGGGAGTTCATTGGGGAAGAGTACGAAACCGCCCTGCAGCAGTATGTCGACTACATGCCGATGATCTGCGCGGCGGGTTTTGCGGAGCCGTCGAAAATGCCGGAGTTTTACGACCGTCTCTCCCTGCTGCGTCACTTTTCCGACTGTTTGCTGACGGACATCATCACCCACACCTACACCACCCAGGGCTACGAGAAAACCATAGCGGATTCCATCCTCTATGCCTGCCTCAAACAGTCCGGTGGCGGCACCTACTGGACCACGAAGGACCGGCTGGAGCAGCTCAAGCAGTGGCAGGCCTGGCGAGACCGAATTGTCCGCACCCAGACTGACCAACCCTTTTACCTCTACTTCCATTTACAAGACCCGGTGCAGCCGGAAGAACCCTGGCAGCTGCAGTTTGAAGTCGCTCCCAAGCATGATCCGTCTCTGAAAGTCTCCCTGGACGACTACTGGCGCATGCGCCCCAAGCAGCAAGGGCAGGTGAAGGCCCAGCTGGGGGGTGAGTTCGAGCAAAACCTGCTGCTGAACCTGGGCTATGCGGCTCGCATCTATCCCGACCTGTGGCGGGGACTGGAGACGGATCAACCTGTCGGTATTACCCTGAATCTGGATGCCGCCTTTAACTTTTTGAAGGAATCTGCCTGGGTGCTGGAGAACGCCGGGTACAAAGTCATCGTCCCCGCCTGGTGGACACCCAAGGGACGGCAGCGGGCCAAGGTGCGCCTCAAGGCTAAGGGCAAATCTCTCGGCGGTAACGACAAGGCGAAGAGCTACTTTTCCTTCGACACCCTGGTGCAGTACCAGTATGATCTGGCCATCGGCGGTGAACCGGTGACCGAGCAGGAGTGGAATCAGCTGGTGAACGCCAAAACCCCCCTGGTCAAGTTTCGCGGCCAGTGGATGGAGCTGGACCAGGACAAAATGCAGCAAATGCTGGAGTTCTGGAAAACCCAGCAGGCGGAAAATCCTGAAATGAGCCTGATGGACTTCATCAAGCTGACAGCGGAGGGGGATGGCGAAGAGCTGGAGGTGGAGTGCGACCGCAACGATGCCCTGGCCGAGATGCTGGAGAAGCTGGGCGATAAAGGCCAGCTGCAGCCGGTAGAAGACCCCGAAACCTTCCAGGGCCACCTGCGGGAGTACCAGAAGCGGGGGGTTTCCTGGCTGCAGTACCTGGAGCAGCTGGGGCTAAATGGCTGCTTAGCGGATGACATGGGCCTGGGCAAAACCGTGCAGGTAATCGCCCGTCTGGTGCAGGAGCGGGAACTGGCCCAGGCGGAGCAGCAGCGGATTCCGCCTACCCTGCTGATTGCTCCCACTTCCGTGATCGGCAACTGGTTCCACGAAATCCACAAGTTTGCGCCCGATATCAGGGCAACGGTGCACCACGGCAGCGATCGCGCCAAAGAGTCCAAAACCTTCAGGCAGCTCTGCCGGGACCACGATATTGTGATCACCTCCTTTGCCCTGGCCCGCAAGGATGCCAAGCTGTTCAACGGCATCGAGTGGCACCGCATCGTGCTGGATGAGGCCCAGAACATCAAAAACCCCAAGGCGGCGCTGACCAAGGCCATCCTCAAGTTCTCCTCCCCCCATCGGCTGGCCCTGACGGGGACCCCCATCGAAAACCGGCTGATGGATTTATGGTCTATCTTCAACTTTTTGAACCCCGGTTATCTGGGCACCCAGGCCCAGTTTCGTCGCGGCTTTGAGCTACCCATCCAGAAGGACAACAGCCCCCGCCAGTCGGCCACCCTGAAAAAGCTGGTGGAGCCCTTCATTCTGCGGCGGGTGAAGACGGACCAATCCATCATCAAAGACCTGCCCGATAAGGTGGAGCAAAAGCTGTTTTGCAACCTCACCAAAGAGCAGGCCTCCCTCTACGAAGCGGTGATTTCCGATGTGGAAGAGCAGCTCCAGCAGTCCGAAGGCATCCAGCGCAAGGGGCTGATTCTCGCCACCCTGATGAAGCTGAAGCAGGTGTGCAACCACCCCATGCAGTTTTTGCAGGATGGCAGCGACTTTACGGCAAACCGCTCCCACAAGCTCACCCGCCTGACGGAAATGGTGGAAGAAGCCATGGCCGAAGGGGAAAGTTTGCTGATTTTCACCCAGTTCACAGAGCTGGGGGCGGCCCTGGAAAAGTACCTGCGCCAGACCTGCCACTACAACACCTACTATTTACATGGCGGCACCTCCCGCACCAGGCGGGAAGCCATGATTACCCAGTTCCAGGACCCGGAGACGGAACCTTCGGCTTTTGTGCTGTCCCTGAAAGCCGGGGGCGTCGGCATTACCCTGACCAAAGCCAACCATGTGTTCCACTTCGACCGCTGGTGGAACCCCTCCGTGGAAGACCAGGCCACGGATCGGGCCTTTCGTATTGGCCAGCAGAAGAACGTCTTTGTTCACAAGTTTGTCGCCATCGGCACCCTGGAAGAACGCATCGACCAGATGATTGAGGACAAGAAAAAGCTGGCTGGCTCCATCGTCGGCTCCGATGAATCCTGGCTGACGGAGCTGGATAACGATGCCTTTCGGGACCTGATCTCCCTGAATAAGAGCGCGATTATGGAGTAATGGGTGCATTCAGGTGTTTGATTTCTGATCCTCTGGCATTGAGGAGTTCATGCACCGTGGCAGGTCGAGAGATGAAATCCGAGGTTCTCGCTATGGACCGGGTACAAATCCGGTCCATAATTTCGATCAGGCTGCAAATCTATCGGACTCTTGAGAATGCCTTGCCAGAGATAGGGTAGGACGCTGCTCGGCGTGATGAGCCGCTACCTGTTGTTGTTTTACCCACTCCGATAAGCTCATACCAGGCCGATAGGCAGAACCGGACTGATTTTGCGGTTGTGATAAAAGCTTTGGCCCCAACAGCAAAGCGCCCAGGCCCACTAATGTCAACGGTCCACCAAGATGACCATCTTCCAGAATTTCTTTGAAGTGGAAGGTAATGATCGACTTGTCGAGATGAATGAAGGACATAACAACACCAGGTAACAGCCAGAACAGCAGGTTAAACTAAGGTTATTTAATGAATGAGACTATCAACTACGATGTCCCAGAAACCTTTCAGCCTGGCCCTACCGCTGTAACCCTCAGGTAATACAATCCGCTGGCTCTGGCAAAGCTTGAGGCTCCCAGAATCCGCCTGGGCAGGACAGGCCAAATGCATTTGTTGTTCTATAGCTTAGCAGAAGATAGCTGTACTGATGCTATTCCTTCGCAATAAGAAAAAATTAACTCATTCTCTACTCAATCACGGCATTAGGCACAAAGTTATGGGTTACCAGGGGCCGCAGACTGTTGAGCCCGGCTGCGATCGCAGACCCATTATGTATCGTGGTTGCCACCAGGGGGTTTAGCCCTGCCGTAGAGGCCAGCCCCAGGGCCACCAGGTTGGGGACCACCACCAGGGCGATGTTTTGCTCAATTAGATCGCGGGTTTCGCGGGCAATGGCAATGGCCTCTAGTAGCTCTAGCAGGTTATTGTTCATCAGCACCACATCGGCAGTTTCGCGGGCGATGTCGGCTCCTCGCTCAAAGGAGACCGACACATCCGCATAGGCGAGGGCGACAGAATCGTTTAGCCCATCCCCCACAAACGCTACGGTGCGTCCGGCCCGGTGCAGGTCGCGCACAATTTTGGCCTTTTGATCGGGGAAAGCATCAGAGTAAACCCGCTCGGCGGCAATACCCAGTTCTTGGGCGACCTGGGCAGCCCGTTGGGGATTGTCTCCGGTGAGCAGGTGCAGGTCCAGGCCGAATTGCCGCTGTAGCAGGTTGACCAGCCGAACACTTTCCGGACGCAGGGGATCGTTATACCCGAGGGTACCAACAAACTTGCCATCACAGGCCACATAAATGAGCGAGAGCAGACTGGCTTTGGGGTTTTCCCACCCGTTCCAATTCACTTGCTGCTGGTGCAGGAAACGTTCGCTACCGACTAAGACACAGTGGCCGTCAATTTCTGCCGTAACGCCAAACCCGACGGTGTAGTCCCACTCTCCCCGAGGCAGTAGCGGTAGCCCCTGCTGCTGGGCCTGGTTGACAATTGCCTCGGCAACAGGATGGGTGAGGCGCTGCTCGGCTGAAGCCGCCAGTTGCAGCAACCGCTCGGAGGAAAGGGTGTGGGGCACGGGGGAGATGTCTGCGATCGCAATGCGTCCCTGGGTCAACGTCCCGGTTTTGTCGAACACAATGGTATCGATTTCGGCCAGTTGCTCCAGGGTGCGACCGCTGCGCACCAGCACCCCGTGGCGAGTGGTGTGGTTCAACGCCCCCAGAAACGCCGTCGGAATCGATACCCGAATTCCTGTAACAAAGTCCAGGGTGAGAATAGAGGCCGCCCTGGCCGGGTCGCGGGTAATGCCCAGCACCAGCGTTGCCAGCAGCAGGGAAGGCACAATCAATCGGTCGGCCACTTTTTCGGTGTAGTTGGCCATGCGAGTGTCGTAAACGGGGGCCTGCTCCAGCAGTCTTAGCCCCGCCGCTGCTCGCGTATTGTCGCCTACCCGCTCGGCCCGTAGAGTCAGCTGTCCCGACCGCACCAGGGTAGAGGCAAAAACGTAGCTCTCGGGCTGGGCCACGATGGGCATGGCTTCCCCCGTCAGCCCCTGCTGATCGACCGTTGCCTCACCGCCAAGTACCGTCCCATCCACCGGGATTTGTTCCCCCGGATGAACCACCACGATGGCCCCCACCTGCACCTGATCGCTGGGCACCTGCCGCAGTTCGTCTCCATCTCCTTTAACCCAGGCAAACCGCCCGATGGCATCGGCCAGAGTTGAAGAGCGTACCTCCGTAGTGCGGGCAGTCTGTTCTCGAATGGCGTCTCCCAGTTCATGAAGAGTCACCACCAGGGCCGGAGTCACCAGCTTGCCCTGCCAGGCGCTGAGGCTTAGAGCCAGCAGGTCCAGGCAGTCAATGTTCAACCGTCGATCTTGCGAAATGCTCTTAAAGGCGCGTTGAGCAATAGGCCAGACGGTTAAGGCTAAGGTTGTTGCAGCTAAAGGGCGCAACCAGCGCAGGCTGGGGAACTGGCTGGCAAAGGCCAGGGCAGAGGCCAAACCCGGCAGTTGCAAACTGGCCCAGTGGTTGCTGGCATGGACCGGCTGAACATCTTTTGGTTGGCTGAGTGGCTTCGATGGCGCAGGGTCGGCTGAATTTTGATGGCTGGTACCATTCAGCCCCGAACCATGGTGACAGGCTTGATCCAGCTCTCCTAAAAGCTCCCCCAACCTGATCCAGATTTGCTCCGCTGCGTCAGGCTGGTACTGAATCACCACTGAACTGGCGGTTCGGTTAAGGCGTAGTTGGGTAACCCCCGGCGTTACGACCAGCGCAGCTTCCAGCCAAAGGGCATGGTGCTCATATCTGCTCAGCTCAGGCACTCGAATACGAATGCGACCGGGAAGCCGGTGGAGGACTTGCCAGGAGGAGGAGGGAGGGGGGGACAGGGAAGGAGAGGGGGACAGGGAAGGAGGGGGAAACATTTGGGCAGGGGGAGTTGGAAAGGAGCAGTGGGGCGGGAGGAGTTGGCTGTGGGGTTTCAGGTTCTGGGTTGCAGTTTTCAGGGTTTGGGGAATGTACCGGCCAAACCCCCGACACATCCCCCTTTAAATCTCATCAATCTCACTTTAAATCTCAGCGGTATCTTGCTCGGCCTGGTCAAGAATTTGTAGCAACCGCATCCCTAAATCCAATTCCGACAGATTGGTACCGTCATACCGAATAGCAATGGAACTGGCGGCGCGATTAATGCGAACGCCAAGCACAATATCCTGAGTCAAAAGTAGTTTTTCGAGGCGGTTGGCAAATTCAGGCTCGCTGTGCAAACGGGGAATGCGTAAACGGATACGTCCGGGAAGTGAGTGAACGATGGTGTAGTCTTCTGCTTCGGTAGCGGCGGCTCCATTATCAGCAGCGGCAAGAACCGGGGTGGTCGAGACATGACCGGCCTGTTTTTTGAGCTGCACAATCACCTGTCGGGTCACCGCTGCGATCGCAATATTCACCACCAGGGCACTGGCCCCCCGCAGTCGTAACTGGGTTGTCACCAGCAACCCGGTCAGCACTGGCAGAATGGCCGCAATTTCGCCGTACTCCTCCAGTAGATTGCCTAATTGAGAACGAGTGTCGCCAATCTGGACAGGTTGCACCTCGGCGGTTGATGTTGTGGTCATTGCGTATCCTTCTGAACCTCGACTTTAGCTAGGCTATTTCAAAGCCTCATTATCGATGCTAAAGCTTCTTGTTGCAGATCAGCCTAATCCAATCATTAATATTCCAATAGGTATACTTACCAAGGTTAACAACAGTTAAACTATATATCCATTTGGATATAAAGCCCATCTGAGACTCCTGCCATGCTGAAATATTTGACCCTGGCCCTCAACGAAGCGCTTCAAGATGAGTACAAAGCCCGAGCCACCTATCGAGCCATTATTCAGAGGTATGGACCGGTGCGTCCATTTGTAAATATTGTGGAGGCCGAGGAGCGGCACATCCAGGCCCTGTTGCCCCTGTTTGCTCGATATGGCATTCCCGTACCAGCAGACGAATGGCCCCCTCGGGTGATGGTGCCAGACTCTCTGACCCAGGCCTGCCGGGAGGGGGTTCAGGCCGAAATAGAAAATGGGGTCATGTACGACCGGCTGTTAGCGATGACTGTCAGCTATGGCGAGGTGCAGCAGGTGTTTCGCAATCTGCAGCGAGCGTCTCAGCACAATCATTTACCGGCATTCCAGCGGTGCGCAGCAAGGGGAAGTTCCACCCCGATTAATGCAGGCTGCGGGAAGGCTCGGGGGATAGCGGCAGATGGGGGTAGGGCCGCAGGTAGCCCAAGATTTTCCCAGGCAGAAGCGGGCGGAGAGGAAGTGGCGCTGGGGGGCCAGGGCCAAGGACGGCGCAGACGTCGAAGGAAAGGACGCCCAGACCGACTGAATTAATGGGCCGCGTTAGCGCATAGACCCTCGGCGGCGGCTGCCAAACAGGTGGGCGTAAACATAAGACAGCTCACAGCCCAAGAAAAAGATTTGGCAGGTCAAAAATATCCACAGCATTAAAATCATGACGCTGCCGATGACCCCGTAGGATAAAAACCGCCCGCCAATGGACACAACGCTGCTGGTGGTAAGCTGCTGCAGCCCCACCAGTAGCGCAGCTGCGACCAAAGCTCCGAGCCACACATCGTTCCAGCTTAGTTTTGTAGAGGGCAGCACCTTAAGCAAAACGCAGATGGCTAGGGCCAGAAACAACAGTGAAGACCCCGCTTGCAGCCCCCGAGTTAACTGCAGTTCATCAATTTGAATGAAGGCAAAGGTTTCGACAAAAGTTGTGGTCAGCTCGATCAGGGCCTTAACCATGATGTTGGAGATCAGAGAAGTCAGCATGAGCAGGGCCGTGCCCAGCACCAGCAGAAAGGCAAACAGCTTGTTAGTGACAAAAAATATCACCATTTGCCCCACCGAGCCAGATTCCGAAGCTCGATTGGGGGCCTGCCAGATACGATTTACCGACTGCCGCAGAATGCTGAACACCGTGGTAGATGCCCACAACAGCAGGGTCGTGCCCACAATGCCAGCCCCTACACTGTTCTGGTTAAGGGCAATAATGGTGTCTTGAATCAGCTCATGCACTTCGGGGGGCAGATAGCGCACAATGGCCATCTGAATGTTGCGAAACGCTTCAGTATCTGGCCCCACCAGGGCACCCAATACGCTCAGCAAGACCAGCAGCAAGGGGAACAGAGAAAACAGGGCGTAGTAGGACAGCGATGCCGCCATGCCGGGAACGTTATCGCGGTCCCATTTTAGCCCGGTCTGGATCAACAACTGGGCAGGTCTAGAAGGCAGCACCGTTGACCGTAAATAGGGCAGTACCGTGGTTTGAAGATACCGAAACATGGACAAGACCTGAAATTTGAGGTTCCCTATGATTCAACCTCAATTTCGACCTGGGGATGGAAATTGACCTAACTGCCGTAGGGGTTGCGGCCTTGAAAGTAGTTCAGCAGGGCAATGCCCAACGCCCCCAGCAGGGCGTAAATGATCATGGCAAAAATTAAATTCAGATCAAAGATGCGAGTGGCATCGGCATTGGTCGGGCTAATAAAGAGAGTTGCAAAGGGCGCCACGAAGGGCTCAGACAGGGTGTAAATAAACTGGGCAAAGGTATTTTCTGGATTCGCCCGCGACATGCGCAGAAACAGGCGGAGGGCCAGCAAAATTTCCAGGGACCCCACCAGCAGAATGATGGTATTACGAATCCAGGTAAACACCTGCTTACGTTTAGCCATCTTGAGGCGAGTCTCTTCTTGCCGCAGTCGCTGGGCTTCTTGCTCCTGGGCATTCAACTGGCGCAGGTCTTGATCGCTATGGGGGGGTTGATTGTTGTTAGGAGGTTGGTTCATAGAGGATCCCTGTCTAGCTGTTATTTATCCACCAGATAAAAGTTTGGCCGTCGAGACATAAGGGTACTTAGGGTCATACAACGCCGCCTCGATTTTACCCCCCCAAGGCACATGGGCAAATCAGGTCTTGCGCATGGCCAAAAAGTCGTAGGCTAATTTTCGTGCCGGTTGGGTTTTGCGAAGCGCAGGACGATAGGTCGCAGAGGTAAAGTCTTCTCCCCCTGCTGAGTCTGGGTAGGGTATTTCCAGACGTCACCCGCATCAACCTGTCCCACGCCTTCCAGCTTACCGATGGCTGGCCAAGTCAAGTTCTGATGGTCATGGAAAGTATAAACGCCTCTCCATCAGGCAGAACTCCCTTATCCTCTTCATTGCCATCATCCTAAGGAATGAGGATTTTACAACGACCAATTTTTGTAGGGCAGGCATCTTGCCTGCTCTGGGACAGCCGAGACGGCTATTCCACGTTATTCAATCCCCATTTCTAAGTTCAAACCTGCGAATGTTATGCTCTATGGCGGCAAGGGTATGAACGACCCCATGGCCTTAGGAGAATTCTGAGCAAGAAAATACCTCTGAGTAGGGGCGCAGGGTCTGCGCCCTTGGGTGAGTTCCCATAAAGTGGGTAGTTTCGTTTCAAGAGATCTCCTTAGTCATGAACTGTAGTGAATTTCGGGTCTGGTTGATTTCTAACAAAAGCCTATGGCGATCTCGGGCCAAACTCAAAAATTTAATAACATTCTGGCCGGGCTTCCCGAAGCAGATTACCGGCGGTTAGTCCCCCATTTAACAGAGGTAAGTTGGGCTTTAGGCAACATTATTTATGAACCCTATGACCCTATCAAAACCGTGTATTTTCCCAACCAGGCAATGGTGTCTCTGGTGCAGGTCATGGCCGATGGCTCCACGATAGAAGCGGGCACTGTGGGCAATGACGGGGTTTTGGGTTATCCCGTTTTTTTAGGGGGTGGGGCCATGTCTAGCCGAGCCGTCGTGCAAATTGCGGGCACTGCCCTGGCCCTGGATGGGGCTATTCTCCAACAAGAGTTTGCTCGGGGGGGCACCCTGCAAGCCATTCTGCTGCTTTACACCCAGGCATTTCTGGCCCAGGTGAGCCAAACCGCCGCCTGCAACCGTTTTCATGCTATTGAAGCACGCCTGGCCCGCTGGCTGCTGCAGTCTCGCGATTTTGCCCAAACCTCCGACCTCAAGCTGACCCAAGATTTTTTGTCGAGCATGTTGGGCACCCGCCGGGCTAGCGTTACCGTAGCGGCCAGAACCCTGCAGCAGGCGGGGCTGATTGATTACAACCGTGGGCATATCACCATTCTCGACCAGGCCAGCTTAGAGACTGTATCTTGCGAGTGCTACAAAACCGTTCGCACCGAATATTACCGCCTGCTGGAAAGATTTTTGGGTCAACCATAGGTTATTAGTATCCTCCTGTGTACGGTGGCGTACCCAAGGAGGCTAACAGGCGTGGCATAGTTAACGTCTGGATGAGTGATAATGCGAGAAGCCCGTAGAACATTGCCCCCATCCTTAGTCCATTCCATTCGGTACTGGCTGGATATCCATCAAAATCGGAGTGAACGATCTGCAAGATTAGATCCGGGCGCTGACCATCATTTACACAAGGGCTAAAGGGAGAACAAGGTTAAGCCATGAACGGGCATAGCATCTTACTGGTTGAAGATGATTCAAACGATATTTTATTTGTGCAGCGGGCTTTCAAACAGGCCAAGGTTAAAAACTCGATTCATATCGTGAATGATGGCGACACCGCAGTCAGTTATCTTTCTGGAACCGGAGACTACCATAACCGTGACCTATATCCCCTACCGGCTCTGATTTTGCTTGATCTAAAGCTGCCTCGCCGCTCTGGCATTGAAATTCTGGAATGGATCCAGCAACAGCCCGATATTCGCCGTATTCCCGTTGTGGTGCTCACCTCTTCGCGGGAAAGCATTGATTTAGAGCGATCCTACGACCTGGGGGTGAATTCTTACCTGGTTAAGCCAGTTAAGTTTGAGGCGCTGTCCAAAATGATCGAAGCCATTGATATCTACTGGCTGCAGCTCAACGAATATCCACCGATTCAATCGGTATGATTCAATGGGTATAGTCAATAGGGAGTCGCTGGCAAATAAAGTCCCATCGTTTAACCTGAAGCGCCCCATGGTGGAATGTCACTGAATTAAGCTGAATTAAGCTGGGTGAATTCAGCTCTGGGGAGATAAATTTCCGTAAGAAATCTACCTAAGAAATCTACTGCCGATGTCTCATCGGTGGCTTCAAACTGCTGTAAATCTTTTCCTCTCTAAAATGAGAACCGCTATATAATTTGTAGGCCGCTATTCTCTGGGTGGCCGCAGAAAGCCTGCCCGCAAAAGACCAACGGCGTTTATTCAGCTCCAAGTTGCGCCATGAAATTTTCTCCCTTGGTGAGCCTGCTGGGCCTATTAACGGGCACTTCCTTATATATTGATGGTACTTTTGTTGAAGTTGAGCACCCTTTTCAGTTCTCGCCGCAGCATATTTTCGCCCTGGGCAACTCCCCTCGACTAGCCGCCTGCGACCTTCCTCCCCTAAGCATTATGCCCCTGGGAGATTCGATTACCTACGGCACTGGTGTTGAAGGAGGGTATCGACTTGGCTTATGGAATTCTCTTTTGCAGGATGATTTCCAGGTTGATTTTGTTGGCTCCGAGTCCGACGGCCCAGTTAATATTGATCCCGATCATGAAGGGCATCCGGGCAAAACCATTCAGTTCATTCGTGAAAACATCAGGAACTGGCTTAATGCCCACCGTCCAGATATCGTTTTGCTGCTAATTGGCACCAACGACATTCTGAACCCTCAGGTGCACGATTTTCCCAACGCCTCCTATCGGTTAAGTGCCCTGATTGATCAAATCACCTTGATAGCTCCTGACACAGACCTTCTGGTGGCTTCAGTAACGCCTCTGGATGATTCCCTGGCTAATCAGCGGGTGATGGCATTCAACGCTGAAATTCCGGGCCTGGTCGATGCCTATGCCCGTCGGGGGCGTCGGGTATATTTTGTGGATATGAATGGGGCGTTGTCCCTGGCCGACCTGGGGGATGGCATTCATCCCAATGCGGTGGGCTATGACAAGATGGCTCGGGTTTGGTATGACGCTCTGTCAGACCGGCTTGAGCAGCACTGCCAAAATAGCTCCAATTGACATGAAATATCGGCCCGAAATTGATGGATTAAAAGCCCTTGCCATGATGGCAGTGGTGCTTTTTCATGCCGGGTTTGGCTGGTTCAAAGGGGGATTTGTCGGGGTTGATGTCTTTTTTGTGATCAGTGGTTATCTGATTGCAACTACCCTGCTTTCTCACCTGGAGCGGGGCACCTTTTCTTTACTAGAGTTCTACGGGCGACGGGCCAGACGAATTTTGCCGGTGTTGTTTCTGGTCATGGCGGTGTCGATGGTGGGCGCCTGGTTCTGGTTGCCCCCTCCGGATATGGCAGATTTTTCTGAAAGCCTGGTAGCCAGTTCGTATTTTGTTTCTAATATTTTGTTCTGGCTTGAGACCGGTTACTGGGGCACGACCAATGAGTTAAAACCCCTGCTCCACACCTGGACTCTGGGCATTGAAGCACAGTTTTACTTAATCTTTCCAGTGTTGATGCTGGTGATGATGCGCTTTGGCAGACGATGGATACCTCTGGGTCTGATTAGCCTTGGAATCATCAGCTTTTTAGCGTCCCAGTGGGGCGCTTATCATTTGCCCTCGGCCAATTTCTTTTTGCTGCCGACCCGCTTTTGGGAACTGCTGATTGGGGTCGGAGTTGGGTATTATTTGTTACACAAAAAGCCCGCCACCCGGGGTTCATTAACACAGGACATCATTCCCGAAGGGCTGGCAATTTTAGGCTTGGTCTTCATTGCTTTTGCAGTCCTTTCCTATGATGAAACGGTCCCCTTTCCTGGGTTTTTGGCCTTATTTCCTACCCTTGGAACGGCCCTAATTCTTGGCTTTGCTTCACCCCAAACCCTGATCGGACAATTTCTCAGCACAAGGCTGTTGGTGAGCCTGGGAATATTAAGTTACAGTATCTACCTGTGGCATCACCCTCTGTTGGCCTTTGCTCGCCACGGCAGCCTGACAGAACCCGGCGCCATCCTGCGCATGACTCTGGTCTTGCTTTCCATTCCCCTGGCCTACCTGAGTTGGCGGTACGTTGAACAACCGTTTAGAACTCAAAATTTACTGGGTCCAAAAGGGGTGGTGGTGCTCTGGCTAACGGGCTCGTTTATGTTTTTTAACTTTGCAGCCGTTGGTTATGCCACCGGGGGTTTTGCCGGTCGGTTCAGGCAAGCGCCTGCTTTAGTGCAGATATCGCAAGCGGCAAAGTTGAACCCCCTTGAGCAGTTATCAACCCAGGATTTGCCGGATCAGATTCAACGCCAGGGAGACCCGCCCATGGCCACCCTCTCCACCGAGCAACCCTACCAGAATGAGCAGTACAACTACGGGCTGAGCGTGACCTGCGACACCTCTTTTACCCTGTCGCCTGACTGTAGAACCAGCGATTCGCCAGAAATACTGGTATGGGGAGACTCTTTTGCGATGCAGCTAGTTCCCGGTATTTTGGCCTCTTACCCGGAAGCAGGGCTCATTCAGATGACCAAGAGTGTCTGTGGTCCTTTTTTTGATGTCGCACCCATTGTAGAACCCGACTACCCGGCCAGCTGGTCTCAACGGTGCCTGGCGTTTACTGACCAGCTGCGGCAATGGCTGAGAACCAATGACACAATTCGGTATGCGGTGCTATCTTCACCGTTCAGTCAATATCTGCTGGAAAATGCCAAGCTGATGTTGCGCAACGGAGAGCATGTTTACACCAATGGTGACTTAGCCGTACAGGAGTTTGCCAATACCCTGCAGGAGCTAAAGTCCCTCGGCATTACGCCAATCATTTTTGCTCCGCCCCCTACGACGCAACAGGATGTGGGGCGCTGCCTCACCAGTGCTGAATGGATGGGCATTGGCTTAGAGCAATGTGATTTTCCTCTAGAGGAGATCGCCCAGGAGCGAATCATGGCGTACTGGTTCTTAAGTGCCTTCGAAGACGACTACAAAATTATTCGGCTTGATCGGCTGATGTGCGATCGCAGCCGATGCAAAACCCATCTCGACACCACTCGGTTGTATCGCGACGGTCAGCACCTGACCCGGGAGGGTGCGATCGCCCTCGGCAAACAGCACAACTTTTATCAGCTGATTACCGAACACTCAACCCTCAAAATTCCCTAACTTCTGTTCCCTAAAGCATGGGCATTCAACCCCCACAGGGTAGCCGTCTCGGGTGTCTAAAGGCAGGCAAGATGCCTGCCCTACAAAATCTGGGTGTTAGCTGATCACCATCCCTAAGCCATGGCTGGCTGGCGTTTCGCCAGACGCACTGTTTCCCGAATCATCTGGTTGGCGTAGCCCCATTCGTTGTCGTACCAGGCCATGACCTTCACCAGATCGCCATCTACCACCTGGGTCATGGTCAGATCCACAATGGAGGCTCGGGGGTCTTGCACAATGTCAGAGGACACCAGGGGTTCATCGGTAAAGCCTAAAATACCCTGGTACTGTTCGGTATCGGCCTCTTCTCGAAAGATTTGATTAATCTCATCTACCGAGGTTGCCTTTTCGGTGACAAAGATGATGTCGGTAATGGACCCGACGGGAATGGGGCCACGGATGGCAACGCCGTCGAACTTGCCCTGAAACTGGGGCAGCACCTGAGTGGTGGCAATGGCGGCCCCGGTGCTGGTGGGCACAAAGTTGGCCGCGGCGGCCCGGCCCCGGCGATACTTTTTACTGGGGGCATCCACAATGCCCTGGCTGGAAGTGTAGGCGTGGATGGTGGTCATCATGGCCTTTTTCACCCCAATGCGGCGGCTCATCACTTCTACCACCGGGGTAATGCAGTTGGTGGTACAGCTGGCGGTAGAAACAATATCGGCATGAGCTGTAGCCTGGTTTACCCCATGTACAACGGTTTCAACGCCGTCACTTTTGGCGGGGGCTGACAGTACCACCTGCCTGGCACCGGCCTGCAGGTGCTTTTCCAGACCATCTCGTTTGGTAAAGACGCCGGTGCACTCCAGCACCACGTCCACCTTCAGGTTGTTCCAGGGCAGCTGGGCCGGGTCTTTTTCACTAAAGACGGGATAGGTCTGGCCGTCGATGATTAGCTTGTCATCTTCCGCTTCTACTGAACGGTTGTAGCGACCGTAGGCGGTGTCGTGGCGCAGCAGGTAGGCCAGGTTATCGGGGGGCACCAGGTCATTCATAGCTACCAGGTCAAGGTCGGGATGATCGAGCGTCAGCTTCAGGGCAGCGCGACCAATGCGCCCCAGGCCGTTGATTGCGATGCGTGCCATAAAAAAAATCCCTCAATGCTGCTAAAGATAGGCGGTCTGATGGCGAAATCGGTTCATTTTTCCATCCCAGGGGGAAACTATTGCCCTGCCCTGGAAAGATCATGAATTCAGTCAAGAGCGATTGGATTCAGCCTCATCGGAACTCGAACCCACCCGCACCTGGCTGGCATCTACTGCATGGGCACCGTCCAGGCGGCGGGCAATCTTCACAATTTTTTCGAGAGCCTGCTGACTATCGATATGCCCCGTCAAGACCAGAGCGTTCCCCTGTTGGGCCAGGGTGAGGGTGTCTATCGTCGCCAGTTGAGCCTCCTGGTCGAGGGCCTGGGCCAACCGTCGGGCCAGACCGCAGGGGTCGTATTCTCCCTCTAGCCCCATAAATTCAGGGGGCACGGGAGGGTTGCGCTGGCTGGCCTTTTCCCGCAGTTCGCGGTTGAACTGACCGGTTAACCCCGGCTGCATGTGGCTGATGGTGGGTGCCCCGGTGGAGGCTGGAGCACCGCAGAGGTCGAGGGCGATTTGATCTTGCCAAGTCATAACAGATAAAAATGGAGAGAAAAATGGAGACTACACTTCTGCCGGCACTCCGTAGCGGTATACCGCTGCGGCAGGGGCTTCGGTGGGCATTTCGTCTTCATCCAGAATGTAGACGGTGCCCCCCTGCAGAAAGGTTTGTACGGCTGCGACATCGAGTAGATCGCAGTCTCTGGGCTGGGGTTGGTCATGGAAGTTGACCTCGCCAGATTGGGCCTCAACCTGGCCCCAGCGGTGGGCGTTGGCCGTGGTTAAGAAGGTATCTACCTGGCCCCGGCAGGCCGCTTTGATCAGCTGATCTAGCTGGTCGCTGGCTTTGCCGGTGCCCTTCATGTTGTGATATTGGGTAATGGCCTCCTGGTGAGATGCCTCGATCAGCGCGGCGACATGGGGCCAGGCCTGCTGGCGCAAATCTTCGGGTTTGGCCACATCGGGGTTGCCGTTTACGCCTCCTTCCACCAAATGGGGATAGGAGTTCAGCTCACGGTAAATAGGCTGCAAATATTCCACCGAAGCCAGCACCAGGGGGGCATTTTCATCCCGCAGGTAGGGCTGCAGGCCAGCCTCAACCTGGGCCAGAAATCGGCGAATGTCGTCTTTGTCATCCATAGAGGTACCGACGCCGTGACCGTGGTAAATGGGTACGCTGCCATCGCCGCTGACGTTATGGAACTGCTGCTGCGCCTGGGGTTCATCGTACTTGAGGGCTGCTTCCAGGCTGGTGGGTACATGGTTCAGCGCCACTTCGCTGATGTCGTAACGGGTTGCCTGGAAAAACCGCACCTGGTTTTGACTCAGGGCCAGCAGGTAGAAATATCGATTCTCAAAGAAAAGCGGCAGTAGCGGCTTCAGGTAAAAACGGTCGGTAATCAGCACCAAAGGCTCAAAACTCAGGGGCAATCGGTAAATGCGCGTTGAGTCGGCAGTGATAAACAGGGCCAGACCCCGGCTTTGATACCGCCAGAATCGCTCATCGTCTAGCAGCCCATGGGCGGGTTCTAGCATGGGGCCAATCTCGTGCTTCGACATCCCAGCCTCTAACAGCTTTGACTCAGCCTCGCTCAGCAGGTTTTTCAATCGAATCGGGTCCTGCTGAATTTCAGGCCCGGCCTCGTGGGTAGGCAGGTAAATAGAAACCGAGTAATCGCTCGCTGATTGACTCAACTGGTCAAACTGGGATCGAGATAAAAGCTGCATAGATTTTTCGTCGTTGTGGCGTCTAATCTGCAGACTATCCCAATCTCTTTGGGGTCGCTTCTACCGTATGGAATGTTTGTTGAGCCCCAGTCCCCACGGGGGAGTAGGGCAGATCTGCAAAATGTCCGTCATTCGGGCGATAGCCGCTATATGTCAACTGATAGAGTCCTGAACGGGAACAAATTTTTACCCTAGTAGCCAGGATCAACTACCGCAGCAATGAATTTCTAGCCGTCATGTCAACACCTAACGTCCCTTCCGAGAATTTCGTCAGCTCCCGTGCCCCCCATTCGGGGTACATCACATCAGTAGAAACCTATCAGGGCCAGGCCGCAGCATCCCAGAACGTGCGGCTATCCTCCCAGGAAGTGGCCGTTGCCTCGGTTGGGGTGTTGCTGTTGTTTACTGTCTGGTATTTTGTGCGCCAAAATCTCAGGCGTCGAAAAGTTACTGCCGATAGGCTGCAAAACCACCCCAGTCGCGCAACCCAAGCAGACGGGTTGGTCAGCAGCCTGCCCTGCACCAAGTGCCATTACTTCAAAGCCAATATGTACCTGCCCTGCGCCGTTAATCCTTCGGTGGCGCTGAAACCAGAGGCCGAGGATTGCGGCGATTTTCGCCCCCGTTCTGGCCATGAGTCGACCACGGCTGTCGGTTAGCCGCTGTTGTCATGAATTTGTCCTATGCCCCAGCAAACCCTTCCCGAAACCTATCGCACCGCCGATTGGGCCGAGCAGTACCGCGATCGCAACCCCGCCGCCGCCCGCTGGGTCAGGGGTTATGGTGTGATTGACCACAACCTGGTCACCCAAATGCGGGTGTTTGAGCTGGCCGAGCGCCTGGCCCTGGAACAGGGAGAGGAGTCGAAGCAACCGTTTTTCGACCATCTCTACGCCCTGGATCGCCTGGCCAATGCGGGCATGTGGCTGGTGGTGCATGAAGTCTATGCCCGCAACGTCTATCTCGATGGTCGAGACTTGCAGGCCGAAGATTTTAAGGCAGACCCCGAGGGTCATACCGGCGGTTCCCTTAACATGGTGCCCGCCTACGTGGGCTACCTGGGGGCCAACGCTATTACCGGCGAAACCCGCAGCTGGCTGATGGGCCAGGGCCACTGCGTCTCGGCCATTGACTCGGTGAATGTGCTGGTGGATAACCTGCTGCCCATCCACGAAAAGCGTTATTTAAGCAAAGACGGCAGCCTCCGCCTGACGGACGAAGGGTTGACCCGCTACGTTCGGGATTTTTACTCCTACCGCCTCAACGACCAGGGCCAGCAAGACTCTCCCCTGGGCAGCCACGTTAACCCCCACACAGCCGGGGGCATGGTGGAAGGAGGCTACCTGGGCTTTGCCCAGCTGGAATATGTCCACATGCCCCTGCCGGGAGAAACCCTGGTCACCTTCCTCAGCGACGGAGCCTTTGAAGAACAGCGGGGCAGCGACTGGGTGCCCCGCTGGTGGCGTGCCCAGGACTGCGGCAAAGCCCTGCCGATTATGATCAACAATGGTCGCCGCATCGACCAGCGCAGCACCATGGCCCAAAAGGGAGGTACCGACTGGTTTGAGCGGCACCTGGAACTCAACCACTTTGACCCAATTGTGATCGACGGGTGCGACCCCGCCGCCTTTGTCTGGTTAATTCTGGAAATGGAAACCCGCCTGGCGGCAGAAACCGAAGCCATTGAGCAAGACAACGCCACCTACCCCGCCAACCTGCCCTATGGCATTGCCGTAGCCGATAAAGGCGCTGGATTCTTCAACGCCGGAGAAAACCTGGCCCACAACCTGCCCCTGGGGGGCAACCCCTGCCAGGATAAGCAGATGGCGCGTTTGTTTAATGAACATACCCGCAGGCTGTGGGTTCCTGAGGAAGAGCTGAATCAGTCCATTACCCGGCTGCAGAACCATCAACAGCAGCAGCGTCCCCAGGAAAAAGACCATCCCCTGGTCAATCGGCAGGTGTCTCTAGCCCAGATACCAGAGCCGGAGTATCAAGAGATTTCCGCAGACCGGGCCAACCCGGACCACTGGACCCAGGCCCAGCCCATGCAGGGGGTAGATGCTCAATTCGTAGCGACGGTGAAGGCCAATACAGACCTGCGGGTGCGGGTGGGCAACCCGGACGAGATGAAATCCAACCAGTTGCAGCAAACCCTGGACCACCTCAAGTTTCGGGTCACCGCTCCCGAAGACGGCATCCCCGAAGCTGTGGATGGAGCCGTCATCACCGCCCTTAACGAAGAAGCGGTGGCCTGTGCTGCCCTGGCCAATAAAGGGGGCATTAGCCTGATTGGCACCTACGAAGCCTTCGGGGCCAAAATGCACGGGGCCATGCGCCAGGAAATTATCTTCACCAAGCACCGCAAGGGCCTGGGCCTGGACAACGGCTGGCTCTCCATTCCTCTGGTGCTCACCTCCCACACCTGGGAAAACGGCAAAAATGAGCAGTCCCACCAGGACACCATGATGGCCGAGGCCATGCTCAACGAAGCCAGCGATGTGTCGCGGGTGATGTTTGCCGCCGACTACAACTCGGCCCTGGCCCTGATGCACCGCATTTACCAGACCAAAGGGGAATTCTGGACCCTGGTGGTGTCAAAGCGAGGGATAGCCAACCTGCTCACCGCCGACGAAAGCAATCAACTATTGGACCAGGGGGCGATTCGCCTCGACTGGGCCGGCCACAAGCTGGAGGATCCCCAGGTGATATTGACCGCCATTGGCAGCTACCAGCTGGAAGAAGTGCTCAAGGCATCCCAACGCCTGCGCCACTACGATCTGCCCCACAGCGTAGTCTACATGCTGGAACCGGGCCGGTTTCGCATTCCCCGCGATGGCGAAGAGCTGGCCCATGCGGCGGCGGCCTCCCAGCTGCAGTGGCTCTACCCCAGCACCACCCTGTCCCGCATTTTTGTCACCCACACCCGCCCTGAGCCCATGGCGGGCACCCTGCAGCCCCTACATACCGGCTACACCTCCACCCGCTTTTTGGGCTTTGTGAACCAGGGGGGCACCCTCGACAAAGACGGCATGTTGTTCATCAACCGCTGTACCTGGGCCCATGTGCTGGCGGAAGTGGCTCAGGTGCTGGATCGTCCCCTGGATGACTGGCTCAGCCAGAACGAACTCGATGCCCTCCACGGCAGACGGTCTCCCCAGGGAGTCTTGATTTAACCCGTGATTGAACAATGGATGTAGCAAACAAAGCCTGGTGGCGCGTGCCGGTAATTAACCGGCGCGACTGGCAGTGGGAAGATAAAAACAACGCTACCCAGGATGGCGAATGGTGGCAAAACGCCATCATTTACCAGATCTCCCCCTGGAGTTTTCTGGATACCGATGGCGACGGCAAAGGCGACCTCAACGGCATTGTGGAACGCCTGGATTACATCGTTAGCCTGGGGGTCGATGCCATCTGGCTGACGCCCATCAACGAGTCACCCATGGATGACCTGGGCTACGACATTACCGATATGTGCGCCATCGGCGAAGAATTTGGCACCATGGAAGACTTCCAGCGGTTGCTCGAGATCGCCCACTGCATGAAGCTGAAGGTGATTGTAGACCAGGTGTGGAACCACACTTCCGACAAACACCCCTGGTTTAAAGAAAGCCGCTCCAGCCGCGACAATCCTAAAGCTGACTGGTATGTGTGGGCTGATCCTAAGCCCGACGGATCTCCCCCCAACAACTGGTTGTCGTCTTTCACCGGGGACTGTGCCTGGAAGTGGGAACCCCAGCGGGAACAGTACTACTTCTTCAATTTTTTGGAGAGCCAGCCCGACCTCAACTGGCACAACGACGACGTGGTTAACGCCATCCTCGAACGGGAAAAGTTCTGGCTAGATATCGGGGTTGACGGTCTTCGCATCGATGCCGTCAATTATTTCCTCCATGATCCCCAACTGCGAGACAACCCCCCCCGCCCTGAAGACGCTCCTATGCCCGACGGTGTGCCCAAGGACAACCCCCTGACGGACCAGATGTTGAAGTACAGCTTCAATCGGCCCGACACCCTGGAGCGGATTAAGCCGATTCGAGAGCTGGTGAACCAGTACCCCGGTGTGGTCACCCTGGGAGAAGTGACCCTCTGCGAAGACACCATTGAACTGGCCAGCCAGTACTCCGCCGGTAATGACCGTTTGCACCTGGCCTACCAGAGCAGCCTGCTGGTAGACCAGCCCATGACCGCCGAGTTGATGGGCGGCATCCTCGAAAAGGTGACTCAAAACTTCCTCGACGGCGGTACCTGCTGGATTGTGGGCAACCACGACTACGGACGCTTACGCAGCCGCTGGACCGGCAAAGACAGCCACGGCAACCCCTATCCTGACGAGTTTTACCACATGATGGCGGCCCTGCTGCTGTCGCTACCGGGGGCTTTTTGCCTCTGGCAGGGGGATGAGTTGGGCCTGCCCGTAGCCTCTATCCCCGGCGATATTGACCCGGCAAATATCAAAGACCCCTTTGGCAAAGCCCTGTATCCCGACGTAGTTGGGCGGGATGGGTCGCGGACTCCCATGCCCTGGACTCCTGAGCCACCCTGTGTTGGGTTCACCACCGCCGAAGCCCCCTGGCTACCGGTGCCCCACAGCCATTTGAACCGGTCGGTACGCCACCAGCACCGCCACCGCAAATCGTTGCTGAATACCTGGCGACGGCTGCTGCACTGGCGCAAAAACCAACCCGCCCTGGAAGCCGGTAAGCTCAACCTGTTGGAGGTGCAAGACACGGTGCTGGCCTTTAGCCGCTACTACGCCGAAGATCATTTGCTGTGCCTGTTCAACATCAGCGACGAAGCCGCCCACTATGACCTGAGCAAATATGAGTCCTGCAAGGCGGTTCATGGCCTGGAGTTTGATTTCAGCCTTGACGGCAGTGAGGTGGTGCTGGCCCCCTACGGCGTGTTTTACGGCCATCTGCGGCCTAGGGGTGAGGGGTGAGGGGTGAGGGGTGATGTGCAGGGCTACAGCCCCATCTTTGTCGAAACCGCTTAGTCTCTCGTAGCCCACCTTCTCACCAGACCCCCGGAGGATGCCCATTGCCTGCTACCCCATCCTGCACAGACGATTTGCCCGTCCTCTCACCTAGCCAGTAAAACCCAACCAAAACGAGACAAAATCATGACTCCAAAACAAGTCTGGCGGATGCTTAAGACCGCTTTTCAAGAGTGGAATAAAGACAATGCATCGCGATTAGCGGCGGCCCTGGCCTACTACACGATTTTTTCCATCGCGCCCCTGCTGATTCTGGTGATTGCGATCGCAGGCTTCTTTTTCGACACCAATGCCGTGCGCGAGCAGCTCATGGGCCAGATCGAAGCTCTGGTGGGCAACAACGGAGCCGAATTTGTCAGAACGGCTCTGGATAATGCCAATCGCCCCGGCCAAAACTCTGGCTTAGTTGCCACCATCGTTAGCATTGTGCTGCTGCTGGTGGGTTCCACCGGGGTGCTGGTGCAGCTGCAAACCGCCCTCAACGACGTGTGGGATGTCCAGGCCGACCCGGAACGGGGGCTTAGCAATATTCTACGGAAGCGGTTGCTCTCCCTGGGCATGATTCTGGTCATCGGCTTCTTGCTGCTGGTGTCTCTGGTTATCAGCTCCTTAATCGCCGGATTTTCAACCTATTTCAGTACCATCGCACCGGGGCTAGATTCCCTAATACAGCTGCTCAACTTTGTGGTTGGTTTTGGGGTGACAACCCTGCTGTTTGCCCTAATTTTCAAATACGTGCCCGACGTAGTCATTACCTGGGGCGATGTCTGGTTCGGTGCCATAGTCACGGCGCTGCTCTTTTCTATCGGTAAGTTTTTAATCGGGCTGTATCTCGGTAACAGCGGCTTTGCGTCTTCCTATGGAGCGGCGGGGTCTGTGATTGTGCTGCTGGTGTGGATTTTTTACTCCGCCCAAATTTTGTTTTTTGGCGCAGAACTTACCCAGGTTTTCGCCCAGCGATTTGGCTCACAAATTCGTCCGAACAAGTATGCTGTAGCGCAGGAATCTGAGTAGTTTGAAGAAATTTAATTCTATGCCCAATTCTGTTGCTACTTGGTTTCAAAACAACAAAAACACTTTCAAAGGTATCCTTGCAGTGTGCATGGTGGTTGCTGGCATTCTTCACTTTGCCCAATCAGAGCCATTCATTCGCATTGTGCCTGATTTTTTGCCTGCCCCGGCGGCTCTGGTTTACATCAGCGGCGTAGTCGAAATTTTGTTGGGTATTGGCCTGCTCATTCCTGCCACCCAGCAACTTTCAGCCTGGGGATTAGTCGCCCTATTTATCGCCGTGTATCCGGCCAATTTAAACATGGCCTTTAACCACATTCATATCAATGGAGTGCCCGACGGCTGGTGGTTTCAGGCGATTCGGCTACCCTTTCAGTTTGTGCTTATTGCCTGGGCTTACTGGCTCACTCGCGACTCCAGTCCAGAAACTGCCCAATAACATCTCCCTCGGGTGCATCCCAGTTTTGTAAGTCTGCCCTCATCCCCCAACCCCTGCTGCTTCGCACGGTCTCAGACCTACGCGCGTCCTATGTCCTTCGGACAGCAAGCAACGGCCTACTCCCAAAATGGGAGAAGGGGAGCCGGAGTCAAAGTCCCTCTCCCGCTCTGGGAGAGGGATTTAGGGTGAGGGCTGCAAAACTGGGATGCACTCATCTCCCTCTCTGGTGTCTTGGCGCAGGTTCAACAAACTGCCTACCATACAAACGCAGGTGTACAAGCAACCGATGCAGCTCATTTGCTCACCTCACTGGATGAAAAAAACAGCTGATGTTAACGAGGAACCGACCATGCCCTGGAGTTATGGTGACTATCCTGTCTCTATGAAAAATCTGACCACCGAGGTGCGTCACAAAGCGATCGACATTGCCAACGCCCTGCTTGACGAGGGCTACGAAGAGGGACGCGCCATTGCGATCGCAACCGCCCAGGCCGAAAAGTGGGCTGAAAATCGCGATAAGCCCGTGAAGAAATGAGGGGCTTAAAAAGCTTGATTAACTTATGACTAAAACCGTCGGATTAGCCCTGGGGGGAGGGGGTGCCAGAGGATGGGCCCACATTGGTGCCCTCCGAGCGTTGCAGGAGCATAAGATTGCCATTGATTGCGTCGCAGGTACCAGCATTGGGGCTTTAGTTGGCGCTATTTATGCTAAAGGCGAACTGCAACGACTGGAACAGTTCGCAGAAGATATCGATGTTAAAAACTTGCTGTCGCTGCTAGACATTTCGTTTCCAGGATTAGGCCTGGTAGAAGGCCAGCGGGTTCGAGAATTTTTAGCTGGCTATTTAACCGATGCAACCTTAGAAGGCTGTGATATTCCTTTTAGATGTGTAGCCACCAATTTTTTGACGAAGCAAGAGATAGTGTTTAAGTCTGGTTCCTTAGTAGATGCCGTTAGAGCCAGCATTTCTATGCCGGGGATATTTGTGCCCTGTAAATACAATAACGACTATTTTGTAGATGGCGGTGTAATGAATCCGGTGCCGGTCAATATCGTTAGGGCAATGGATGCGGATGTGGTGATTGCCGTTAACCTGAATCACGACCCCAGACCCCCTAGATCATGCTGATGTACAACCCGTTGACCCTACTCAAACTAAAACAGATTCCAGCGGGGAGAACGAATCGTCTGATCATCAAAATAATTCTGGTTCGGAAGACTAATCTTACCCCTCTCCCCAAGCAAATGGCCCCATAGAAGGACTGGTCGACCGCTACGAAAATGCCAAAGAAGTGTTGCAGGAAAACATTGACGACTGGATGCCCGACCCTGAAACGGGAATCAACATTTTTGATGTAATTGGCACTTCCATCAACATCATGGAGCAACAGGTTACCCAGGTACGACTTGGCGGCGATGCCCCTGACATATTAATTTTAATTGAACCGGACCTGATGGAGTTTGGTATTTTCGATTTTCAACAGGCCAAACCTATGATTCAACGAGGCTATGATGCAACCATCGACAAAATAGCTGACATCAAAGCTGTAATAGAATAATGCGATAGTTTAGAACAGGTCATTTCTAAAATGGGAGCAGGAGATTTTGGGTGGGGGCAAAACCTGGTTATTCAGGATGGTTTGTGCCTCAAATTACCGCAGTGCACCAAGTCCAGATCGAGATCTGTACTGTCCTTTAAGGCAAGACTCCACTTCTGGACTTGGGCAAGGTTTCAGTAACCCAGGTCTGCAATTTTTTGCTTTTAGTATTAGTAGATGTCGTCGATCCCTAAGCGAGAGGCAAGCTGCTGCTGCAGATCTTCAGGAATCAGCACGCGATTGACGACATGGACAACCCCATTGCTAGCTTCAATGTTTGGGTTGATTACGCTGGCATTGTTGATGACAATGCCGCTGTCACTTACGCCTACCGCAATTCCGCCATTCAGGGTGTCTACCCCTCCGGAGGTCAGATCACCAGACATTACAGAACCAGGCACCACGTGATAAGTCAGCACCTCTGCCAGCAGTTCCTGATTTTCAGGCTGTAGCAAGAATTCGAGAGCACCTTCGGGCAGTTGGTCAAAGGCTTCGTCTGTGGGAGCAAACACAGTGTAGGGGCCTTCGCCAGACAGGGTATCTGCCAGGTTGGCAGCCTGCACCGCCTGCTCCAGGGTATTAAAAGAATCATTGCTGCTGGCCACCTCAACAATGGTCATGCCATCGTCCATTGATTGCTCGGTGGTGTCCATCATGCCGCCGGTGTGGTTGTCTGCCAGGCGCAGAGTTTCGGCCTGGGCAGGGGCACCCAATACCAGAGCAACACCAAGAGCACCGGTGGTAATGCTAGCAATTGAAAGAATGTGAGGAAAGCGCATAAATATTTTTCGTTGACCACATATAAAATTTAGTAACAATTTCTCATTTAATTCCTCTGTCGATAGGAATGTTTGCTGCCTCCCTTGCATCTGCTGCCGTTATATAGCGGTTCTCAGTTCAGTGAGGTACAAGCTTGACTAGCATTTTTGGACCTCCGTCTGCTTTACTCCAGCTTGTAAAAAATTAGGCTTAGCATAGCTGACCTTTGAGTTCAGGGTAAATCTGTCATCAAGTAATTTTGATGTAACCCGGCTTAAGTCCCAAAGTGGTGTTTTACCTTAGAGCAAACTACCAATCTCCCATTGACCTGGGTATGTTTCTCTTTTTAACAAATTTGCACCTTGCCTCTTTTCTACTGGTAGGTAGCCAGGCTATTAATGGAAAAGTGGAGTTAATCGCCAGAGGCAATGGCTGACCAATATCCTCCCTGGGGGGGTCTCGGTGGGCGATCTCTTTTTGGGTTCCCTGCTGCCGGGGTCGCCGGTGCCCTGGTGCTGGCTGCCATTAACCGCCGACTGAACCTCAATACCCTGATTGGGGCTCTGCGCTCGACGGTAGAAATGATAGGGGTTAACCTGCAAACGTCTTTTCTAACCCCCCCGTTTGGCTTCTCTCTGTTTTACCTGCGGGGGGTAGCGCCAGAGTCGGTTAAAACCACAGACCTTTATCGTGGAGTGGTTCCCTTCATCATCATTCAACTCACGGCTTTAATTTTGATGATTCGGTTTCCTCAGATGGTGATTTGGGTGATGAATTAAAAGAGGACGAGGGAGTGAGGGAGTGGAACTCAACACCGATATCTTTTTGGGTTCTGCGCACAACTTATGACCCTAAACTCACCCCTGCATAAAACTGCTCAACCGGGCAGTTAAAGTTGAGAAAATCCAACCCTACGTCATCTCCGGTTCCATAAGGTGAGTATGGGTGGGTTCCCAATCGAGGTAAGCCTCTACGGTCATTCTGGGTTGTGGGGTGGCAACCATGATTTATAGACAAGGTGCAGGGTCATTCTATTATCTCGTTTGGTTTTGCAGAGTGCGTTAATGGTCTCAAGCAACCTGTGCGATATTCCCCTTGCTTGAACCAGGTTCAGGTTATAACCCACCAAAGTCTTTACATCGCAGAACCACTCCAACCAGGCACCGGAGCCTTCTGGGCAAAATCTTGGCTTTCGCCCAGAAGGCCCAGGCTCCCGGTACCTCTGCAGAAAGTAAGCGAGAGTGCCCATAAGATGGGTGATGACGATGTTGCGATAAGGGGCAAAGACAACATTGACGAAGGATTGCCCGATTCACACAAGCCTGATTCTGGCCATGAGTGCTGATGGCAAGATTGCCGATGAGAGTCACAGTGCCGCACGGTTTTCTTCTGAGGCAGACCTGGCCCATCTGGAAGAACGAGTGGCGGCGGTGGATGGCGTGCTGTTTGGAGGGGGCACCCTCCGGGCCTATGGCACCACCCTCTCGGTGCGTGATGCTGACTTGCTGGCCCAACGACGGCAGCGGGGGCAGGCGCAGCAGCCCGTGCAGATGGTGTGGTCGCCGTCGGGAAATCTGGACCCAAATTTTCGTTTTTTTCGACAATCGGTGCCAAAAGGTTTAGTGACCACTGAGGATGGAGCAAAACCCTGGGAAGGTAGACAGGCTTTTGACAAAATTTGGGTCGTGCCCGAAGACCAGACAAAACCCTGGGACTGGCGCTGGATATTGGAGCAGTTTCAGCAAGCAGGACTTCAGACCATAGCTCTCCTGGGAGGGGGGACCCTCTCGGCTGAGTTATTTCGGTGTTCCCTGGTGGATGAGGTTTACCTGACCGTATGCCCGATTGTGTTAGGGGGGCATCAGGCCCCGACCCCTGTCGATGGCGATGGCTTTCTGGCGGCGGCGGCCCCAAGGCTGCAGCTTGTTTCCAACCGGGTTGTAGGAGATGAAGTATATCTACACTACCGAGTTATCAAGCCCTCTGACTGACGGAGGTCTTTTACGGTATTTCATTGAAAAGTGCAGGCCCCATTTCTTAGTTCTGCGGGAAGCCGTGGTCGTGATAAACCCCTTTGTGGTGCTCGCGTTCCTGGTCCTGTTCGGCCTTAAGTTCTCGAATGACTTCCTGGCTGGCCCCGGCTACTGCTCCTAACCCGGCTCCGGCTAAGGCCAGCTTAATGTGTAGTTGGTCGTAAATACTGCTTTCAAACCGATTGGGAACCGCCTCTGCAACGGCTAAACCAATGACGGCCCCTGCCATGGCAGTCATAATGCTGCAAAAGCCGATTACTTTACCTCTCATGGCGTGAATCTCCTTAACCTGTGCCTGACCGGAGGGCTCTCTCTGTGTTTGATGAGAGGGTTCAAACTCCAGGCGTTGTCAGGTTGTCTCGTTATCTAGAGGCTATCACTGCACCTGATGAGGCAGAGGGCGATTGCAACTAAACTTTAGCGGAGCAAAACTTCTTAAAATACCGACTCAAATGTTCAGACCAAACTTTACTTGCAGGTTATGCCAGGGTTTAACTGCCCCCCAGGCAGATGGTGGACCATTGATCCAGGTTGGCTCGGGACTCAATCAATCCCCCAATTTCGCCTCGATAGGCAATCAGGCGGTCCCGGTCCACCGATTCGGGGGGAACCAGCTGCACCAGTCGATCCACAGAGGTGGCCGCGCAGGCCCAATCGTTATTCTGCACCGCCTGGGAGAGCACATCCTGCAGCCGGGCAATTTCGGTCCGTTTTCGGGCTTCGGCCCGCTCACGGGCAATGTAGGTTTCCATATTGTCGATCGCGCCTCGGGCGTACTTATCTCCCGGTCGCGCGGCTAAAGCCCGGCGAAAATTAATTAGGGCGGTGTGGTAGTCCCCCTGTTCTACAGCCGCATAGCCCACCAGCATGGCCTGGGTGTAAGCCTGCTGGTCAGCCTTGGTAGACTCCAGCGCATGCTGCCCCCAGAGAGCTGAGGAAAGGCCCTGGGGCTGCCCTGCCTCCCCCTGCTGCTGCGCCCGCCATCGAGACAACGGTGTCGATAAACTCGCCCTGGTGAAGCGGCTACCCTCCGAGAACTCAGCGACTCTGGTACTATTCGTTACCGGAAGGTCCCGTGCGTGGGCTGAGTTCATCCCGTATTCGGAATTTAAACCCAGACTCACAAGCCCTAAGCTTAGTCCGACGGTAAAGCAATACAGACGAGCAACAGGTCGCATTTTGCCCTCTCCAAAACGCAGCATCCTTAACATGGGGAATGGCAAGGTGTACGACCGTTAGGGTAGCGGAAAATTGAGGTTACGCTCCATTTAGTTTATAAAATATTCCGATGGCGGGGTATTTTCTGGTCACAGTATCCCTTTTACAGGCAAGTTCAGGCACTCTTAGAGACCTGTTGCCAGATGAAGATAGCGATTAACGCCCCCACAACCGCCAGGATGATCCCCAAAATGTTGAGGCCGGTGGTGGTGATAGCTAGAGAACCGGTAGTAATCAGAGTTGCCAGCGTTCCACCGATGAAGGAGCCGATGATCCCTAAAATCAATGCGCTTACCCAACCGCCCCGCTGATGGCCGGGATAAATGGCTTTTGCAATAGCCCCCACAATAATTCCGACAATAATCCAGACCAGTAGACCCAATAAAGACATAGTGTTCTTCCTTAAACAATATGGCTTTAATGTCTACGAAAGTTGGCCGAGATACGTCTATCCCTGGGGACAGGAACTGAGAGTCTAAAGACAGATTTCCCCCTATTTTTCCACCAGTTCCCGGAACCAGTTATCGCTCCAGAGTTCATCGAAGGCCGGTTCTGTACGGGCTTCTTCTTTGTAGTCAGGGTCTAGTCTTACAGCCTGCTGCAGAGCTTCGAGGGCGATGTCAAACTCTCGCTGCAGGGCATAGCAGAGGGCTTTGTTGTAGTGGGCCCTGGCATAGTCAGCATCAATGGCGATGGCCTTGTCGAAGCTTTTGATGGCGTCTTCGTCACGACCCAGCTTGACCAGGGCCAGCCCTCGATTGTCCCAGGCTTTGGCAGAATCGGGCCTGAAGCGGGTGGCTTTATCAAAAGATGCCAGGGCATCTTCGTGCCGTTCCAGCTCAATTAAAGATAGCCCCCGGTTGAGCCAGGCAATGGCATCATTGGCCTGTAAATCTACCGCTTTATCGAAGGATTCAAACGCCTCTTCATGCTGCTGCAAAATGCCGTAGGAAACCCCCCGGTTGACCCAGGCTTCGTGGTAGTCAGGGCTGATTTCCAGGGCTTTGTCAAAGGCTGCAATGGCCTCTTCCCGCCGCTTCAGGCGGCTCAGTACCATGCCCCGGTTGAGCCAGGCTTTGGCGTTGTCGGGTTCTACCTCCAGGGTGCGGTCGAATACATCCAGGGCTTCTTCGTGCTGGCGCAGCTCCCGCAGCAGCAGCCCCTTCTGGTACAGGGCGACACTGTGGCGGGGCTCCAGTTCCAGGAGATGGTCCAATGAGTCGATGGCGGCTTCTAGCTGGTCAAGCTCTTGCTGGGCTTTAGCCCGGTTAAACCAGACTGCGGTATTGACGGGCTGGATTTCCAGGGCCTTGTCGTATTCGTTCACGGCCAGGGCGTAATCCCCTGCGTTCAGGTAGCGATTTCCGGCCTCAATGTACTCGTCCGCGGTCAGGAAGAGCTGGGGCCGGTTGTTCTCCAGCCGGGAGAGCTTATCGCTGATGGTCTCAAACTGCTGCCGGGCCTCGCTCATAAACGAGTCGGCCAGGTATTGGGGGGTCACGGCCCCTAACCGCTGCATGATTTCGCCCTTCTCGTGCTGGGCTTCGGCCTGAATCGCCTCAAGGCGTACCCGGTAGCTCTGCTGCAGATCGGCCAGATCTCCCAGGGCCGCTTCCCGCCCGGCTTCGATGTCGCTCTGCAGCTGCAGGAACTGTTCGTTCATTTCCCCCAGCAGGGACTCTAACCGGACGCGAATCTGCTGCTGACGCTCGCCGGTTTCGGTTTCCAGGGTGGCCAGATTTTCGGACAAACGGCGGTCAAAGCCGTCGATTTTGTCAAGGATGCGATCGCGCTTGCTGAATACCATGTCGCGCACCTGGCCTAGCTGCTCGGTAAAGGCCGCTTCCATAGCCCTGACCCCATCCAGCACCTGGGTCTGCTGCTCGCCCAGGTTTTCCTGCAGAATCCGCACCTGCTGGCTGAAGGCGCTGGCGGTGGCCTCCAGGTCTTCCAGCATGGAAGCCTTTTGGGTTTCAGACTCAGCCGCCAGTTGGGTCAGCCGATCCTGCAGTTGCTGGGTCATCTCCTGCATTTCATCCACGCTGCCCCGCTGGCGGCTATCCACCTCGGTGCGCACGGTGGCAAACCGCTCCAGGGCGTCGTCTGCGGCCCGGCGCAGGTCTTGCAACAGGGCTTCCTGCCGCTGTTCAATGTTCCCTTTCAAACCGTCAAACTGGCCGTAAAAGCTGTCTGCTGTCTGGCGCAGTTCCTGCAGGATGCGGGTGCGCTGGTTTTCGACCTCGGTGCGCAGGTTGGCAAACCGCTGGGTAAATTCGTCAATGGAGCGCTCAATGTTTTGAATGGCCAGATCTTTGTGGCCGTAGGCGCTGGCCTGCAGTTCATCCAGCTCACCGCGAATCTCGTCGGTGCGGCTTTGCAACTGATCGAGGCTGGTCTGGCGCTGGCGGGTCAGATCTTCCGAAATAGTTTGGGTCTGCCGCTCGACCTGGTCGCGGGCCTGGGACTTGAGCTGCTCTAGGTGGGGGTTAAGCTGGTTGCGCAGGTCGGCCAGCACCGCCAGAACGCGATCGCGCTCCTCTTCTACCCCAGTGGTCATGCGGGAGAGGCGATCGGTAAAACCCGCTTCGGCCTGTTCCAGCTTTTGCTTAACGGCATCCTGCTGCACATCCACATCGCTCTTAATCCGGTTCACATCCCGCAGAAAGCCGCTCTGGTTGTCTTCCAATACCCGGAAGACAGAGTCTCGCTGGAGCTGGGTCTCTTTGCGCAGGGTGGTGACCTGCTCATCGGCCTGCTGCCTCAGCCCAGAAAGCTGACCGACAAAATCGGCTTCTAAGGTCTCTAGCTTGACCTGCAGGTCCGCCAGGGTCGATTGCCAATCGTTGAGAGTACGAGCTTTGAACTCGGCCAGGTCATCTACTAAGCGATTGAGGACCTGCTTTTTGGTAACGGCCTCTTCCTGAAAGCGGTTGGTGCGGTTGTTGATTTCGGCAGACTTTTCGTTTGCCTGGCTGAGAATATAGTCCAAATCTCGGGTCGCCGACTGAATTTTGGCTTCCAGATCGGTAATGTCGTTGAGCTGGTTCCGCACCACTTCAGACACTTCCTGAATCACCGACCGCCGCAGCAGCCACAGCATCACCACTCCCACCCCCAGCAGCAGCACGAGGGTGCCCAGGAGCACAAAAAACAGGGTCGTAGCACGGGCAAAGGCCCGGTCAGCGTCCTGCTGCAGCTGGGCCAAGTCGGCAGCATCGGCAACCGGGGCAGCCTGTGCCATCAGGGTAGAAGGCACCGCTTCTGACGCCGCTACGCTCCCCTGGGTCACAGTAGCTCCACCGCTGAGCAACATCAGCGACAACACCAGGAGAGGACGGGGAACAGATACCAGGAATCGGATCGGAGGCTGCCTCATCAGACACGTGGATGATTGGAATATGCTTAGGATACCTGATACCTCCAAGGGTTTGGGCAGAGACGGTGGACATTTCCTGGAAACCGTCGGCCAGAGACCCCTGCTATGGGCTAAACCCCGTAGTAATAACCGCTGGGCAAAATAGTGCCGGTGTCGCAGTAGCAGCTCTCTAGCTCCACCCCCACAGCACGAAACAGATTGCAGCGGCTGAGATTAGTGCCCTGCAGCAGGGTTTTTTGCAGAATTGCCCCCGTCAAGTTGCAGCCTTTCAGATTGGCCCCGCTCAGGTTGGCCCCGCTCAGGTTGGCTCCACTCAGGGTCGCCCCGGTTAGCGTTGCTCCGGCTAGGTTGGCGTTCCGCAGATCCGACCGGCTGAGGTTGGCGTCGGCCAGGTTCGCCTGGGTCAGGTCTACTCCGTACAGAATGCTGTCGGCCATCTGGGCTGCCACCAGGGAAATGTGGTGTAACTGGGCCATGCTGAAGTTGCCATAGGGCATGTAAATTTCGTCTAGGCAACTGTTACTGAGGTTAATCTGACGCAGATCGGCCTCGAACAGATTGACTGCGATCGCGGTAATCTGGCGAAAATCTCGTTCTCCTTTAGCGTAGGCCTTCAGCAAACCGTCGCTTGTGAATTGCTCCATATTGGTTCACAAACACCATAGAAAATTGAACGTCCAAGTCTGGCTCGAAGCCTGTAACTTCCCTGGTGGCAAAACTGCATTTCTAAACCTGGGCGGGGAGTATTTCTACTCAACTTGAGACGAAAAACACTGTAAGGGTTTAAGTTTCGTAATGAAGAAGCGTTAACTTTCTTTTCAGATTTTCTCCTGAAATCAAATCCTGTGGCTGGTGGCATCCCAGAAGCGGGAAGTGGCAAGATGTAACCCAGAGCAGTTTGCTGCTCTGTCACTGGCTTTAACAGCCGTTCAGTCCATCAGCTATGCCATTAATTCAAGGGGAGGTCATGGCCGACGCTCAGGTCTCAATCGCACAGCATTACCACAGCCGCACTAAATATGATCCTGCGACTCTGTCCGCTAAGGCCCGTCCCATTGACTTTGCCCGTCAACCGGTCCCCTTTAAGACCTATCAAATTGGCTCCGAAGTCGACCTGAAGCCTTACCTGGAAGTTCTGCCAGCCGCCGCCGATGCCGACACCACCGACTGGATGCGCCTCTCGCGGCTGTTAATTAACTCCTATGGGTTGACGGCAAAATTTCCTACCAGCACCGGGCAAACCTTCTATTTGCGGGCGTCTCCCTCCGCTGGGGGGCTTTATCCGGCGGAACTGTATTTGATTTCTCGGGGCACTCATCTGCTACCGGCAGGCCTGTACAACTACCAGGCCCGCACCCACAGCCTCATGCGCTACTGGGACGACCACTGCTGGCAGGCGCTGCAGGCAGCCTGCTTCTGGCATCCGACCCTGGCCAGTACCCAAATTGCGCTGGTGGTAACCGGGGTGTTTTACCGTTCTGCCTGGCGTTATCAAGACCGGGCCTATCGCCGCATTTTTTTAGATACCGGCCACCTGCTGGGCAACATAGAGTTGGCCAGCGCCCTGGCTGACTACCGGCCCCACCTGATTGGCAGTTTTGCCGACCAGGCCATGGCTGAGTTGATGTACCTCTCTGGGGGGGAAGAAGGGGTTTTAGCGGTTTTGCCCCTGGCCGATTTGTTAGCCGTAGAGCAAAACCTTTCCCATTACAACGCCGTTTTCTCCGCTACGGTTCAGACCAATTTCCCAAATGTCGAGGAAGGACAACTGCTGAGTTATTTCCATCAGGCCACTGAAATACCGGCATCCATCGACTCTCCCGCCTGGCGAATTCGCTCCCAGGACATCCCCTCCCCCGAAGCAGCAGATTCCCCCCCCAGCAGCGACCCCTTTGAAGCGGCCCAGGTGCTTGAAGACAAGTACAATTTCCCGTTTTGTTTGAAGGTTTCTACCCAGACTCCTCCCCTGGACTGGGGAGAAGACCTCACCGGTATAGAGACAACCATTCTGAAGCGACGGTCGACCCGTAGCTACAGCGGGGCCTCCATTTCCCTCAAAGATCTTACCCTGATGTTAGACTTCACCTACCAGGCCCATCATTACGTCGATCAGGGGCTTGATGGGGATCCAGACTATTTCGATTTGAATCTATTGCAAACCTTTCTGGTGGTGCTGGGGGTAGAGGGTTTAGACGAAGGCTGCTACTACTACGCCCCCAAAAGTCAGGAACTACGGCAGGTGCGGTTTAAAAACTTTCGTCGCGAATTGTATTACCTCTGCCTGGGGCAGGAACTGGGGCGCGATGCCGCTGCGGTGCTGTTTCACACTGCCGATCTCAAAACCGCCATCGATACCTACGGCGACCGGGTCTACCGCTACCTGCACATGGATGCCGGCCACCTGGGGCAGCGACTCAATCTGGCTGCCGTGCGGTTGGGGTTAGGGGTCAGCGGCATCGGCGGATTTTTCGACGACCAGGTGAATGAGGTGCTGGGCATTCCCGAAGATGAAGCCGTAATTTACATCACGACCCTGGGGCAGCCTGCATAGCCATGGGGCAGGCATCTTGCCTGCGTGAGACAGTCGAAACAGCCATCTCCCCTGGTTGAATTTCCATGTTTAACCAGGACGGCTTTTGAGGGAGAAACGGGTAACCTGGCCCTATCCGTTTAGGGTTCAACTGATAGAATCCAGGACTCGCTGGACCAGAGTCAGTAGGCAACCCCTCGATACTTACGCACAAACTCAGTCGAGTCTTTAGGGGTCGGTCGCTCTGGCCAGTTAGCGGCAGGCTCAAGAGTAGACGGGGTGGTGGCCTCATCAGGTTTGACCTCGGGATTAAGTCTGCTGTGGTTTAGAGCTTGTAAGCCAGAGGCGACCCAATCCAGACCATTCCCGGTACCAGCAGGACCATGGCCTCTGCCATTGTTGCCCGCCAGTTGAGGAACAGCGGGGGCCGCTGGGGCAACTCTAACTTGTGAAGTTTCGGGCTTGGTGGCAGCTACAGCAGACTTAGCCGTGCCGATTTGACGACGAATGTTTAACAGCACCATCAGCAAAGCCCGCTCATCCAGGAAAGGTTCACCAGCTGCCGTTAGAATTTGCTTAATGTTGAAAACGGCGGTACTCATCAGGGTTTCGCGAGTAAAGCCGTTAAAAAAGCCCGTGGCCCCCTGGTTCATGGCCCAGCGACACTCGCCCTCTGTCAGCGGTTGAACATGCATACGAGTCAAAAAAACCTTGATTTTTGGAAATCGTTCTCGGCACCAGCGACAAAACTCATAAGGATTCAGCCCTGGGGTTTCGGCGTCGAGAATGATGAACTCTGGCAGGGTCAGCCCAGCCGCTGCAATTTGCTCCAAACATTCCCCTAATTCGCCGTTTGCATTTTCAAGAATTACAGAAATCCGCTGGGATTTCAGCAGTGCCTGCCAAATTAAACCCTGCAACCGATGAGGCTGCACCACGAACGCCATTCTTTGTGGTAAATCCACGACCGAAACTCCCTGTAGCTAAACCTCTAGCATTCCAAAGACGTTTTCTTGACCGATGAGGTTCGCCTGTGCCTGAAATCAAGGCTTATAGAACCCTGCAGGGGCCTCACCAGCTGCAAAAAGACTGTCATCAAAGTAAAGGAAAAACCAGATTAGTTAAACCCTACTGCTGTTTGTTTACCGAAAACTGATACGTGTGTTACACGCTGCATTTTCTTAGGGCATCAGATTCAGCCCATCCCCTGGTATCAGCTCATACCTGATGGGGAATGGGGGGGCAGCCAGCGCTTTCGCCATACAGAGGTGGACTTCAGGGTAGACGCCTGCTGCTCTTGGTGCCGTCGACTGCGAATGGCGTCGGCACTATCCGCCAGGGCTGGATCTCGGTACGGCACCGCCGCTTTTGTGGTGAGATGATCTTGCTCCTGAACCGAAAGGGGGACAAGGCCCCCAGGTTGCCACTGGGCTAGAGTGCCCGGCCAGCGGCGACCGCTAGCCCTTGTTGGCCCAATGTGCAGGCCGGCCAGGCGAAGGGCTGTGCGCACCGCTGCCGCGCAGGAATAGGTCGCCAGTTTGCCCTCAGGGTGCAGACATTGAGCCACCTGGGCTATGAACTCTACTGTCCATAACTCGGGGCAGTGGGGGGGCGAAAAGGGGTCAAAAAAAACAACATCAGCCTGGAACCCTGCAGCTACCAGATGTTGAATCTGCTGGCGAGCATCCCCAATTAAAAGACTGGCCTGCAGATCAGGAGTCTCTATCGTGCCCCGGTCTGCCAGGGTGGCCAGGTGAATTTGCACGGTCTCAGGCCAGCCCCGGGTCAAATTTTTCTGAATAGCCTGCTGGGGAACCCTGGGGTCCAGTTCCAGACCCACCAGCGTGACCTGACAATAGGGATTCACCCGCTGAATCGTCGTCAGAGCAGCGGCAGTGTTGTACCCCAGGCCGTAGCACACGTCCAGAATGGTCAGGGAGTCTGCATGGGCCAGGGTTGCCAGGTTCGTTGCTTCTACATAGGTCGTGAAAGCCTCGGCATAGGCCCCTTCCCGACTGTGGAACCACTCCCCAAAGTCTTCAGAAAACAGGGTGAATGAGCCATCGGCGGTGGGTTCGGGGGTAAGGCCTCCAGTCAGGGAATACATCGTAAATCGTCAATGGTTTCAATTAATCCTATAAGGGATTTTGACCCTTTAGGATGCCGTTTTAAGGAAGAATGGTGACATAAGAAACGTTCAAGTTGCTAAACTCAAGGGGACTGGTTAACTTTTGTTGCAAGTTAGCCTCTGTCGCAGGGCAAGATTCAAGGCAGCGTTGCTCCTGGGTTGCGCCCGGTCAAGGTCCCCCGTTAACAGGAGATTTTTATGGTTGCCACAGCCCCTGACATTAACCAAAATCGGCTGACGATGGAGGTCACCCCCATCGCCGAAGACACCACCACTATTCGCTCCCTGGACTGGGACCGGGACCGCTTTGACATTGAGTTCGGCCTGCAGAACGGCACCACCTATAACTCCTTTATCGTTCGCGGCGAGAAGGTGGCTTTGGTGGATACCTCCCACGCCAAGTTTAAAGAACTGTACCTGAAGACCCTGACCGGGGAAATTGACCCGAAGACTATCGACTACATCGTCATCAGCCATACCGAGCCGGATCACAGCGGCCTGGTTCCGGATGTGCTGGAACTGGCTCCCCACGCGACGGTGGTAGGGGCAAAGGTGGCGATCGCATTCCTTGAAGACCTGGTTCACCGCCCCTTCGAGCGGCAAATCGTCAAAAACGGCGACCAGCTCGACCTGGGCAACGGCCATGTGCTTGAGTTCGTCAACGCCCCCAACCTGCACTGGCCCGATACCATCTTCACCTACGACCACAAGACTGGTGTGCTGTTCACCTGCGACGCTTTTGGGATGCACTTCTGCAGCGACGCCACCTACGACGAAGATCTGGAGGTCATTTCCCCCGACTTCCGCTTCTACTACGAGTGTTTGATGGCTCCCAACGCCCGCTCGGTGCTCTCCGCCATGAAGCGCATGGACAAGCTGCCCGAGGTACAGATGGTGGCTACCGGCCACGGCCCCCTGCTGCGCTACAACGTGACGGAACTGACCGAGCGCTACCGTACCTGGAGCCAGGAGAAGGCCAAGGCCGAAACCCTGGTGGCGGTGTTTTACGTGTCAGATTACGGGTTTAGCGATCGCATTTCCCAGGCCATTGCCCACGGCATCACCAAAACCGACGTAGCAGTGGAGATGATGGATATGCGCTCCGCCGACCCCCACGAAGTCACCGAGTTGGTGAGTCGGGCCAAAGGTCTGGTGATTGGCATGCCCCCCTCCTCCGGTATTGGAGCCAAGGAAACCCAGGCCACCCTGGGCACCATCCTGGCCGCCGTTAACGACAAGCAGACCATCGGCCTGTTCGAGTCCTACGGCGGCGACGACGAACCCATTGATACCCTATCCACCAAATTCCAGGATCTGGAACTTTCCAAAGTCTTCGACCCCATCCGTATCAAGGCCTTCCCCACAGAAGCTATCTACCAGTACTGCGAAGAGGCCGGCACCGACCTGGGCCAGACCCTGGCTCAAAAGGGCAAAATCAAGAAACTCAAAGCCCTCGACGCCGATCTGGAAAAGGCCCTGGGCCGCATCAGCAGCGGACTATACATTATTACCGCTAAGAAGGGCGAACTCACCAGCGCCATGCTCGCCTCCTGGGTGAACCAGGCCAGCTTCCAGCCCCTCGGCTTCACCGTTGCAGTGGCGAAAGACCGGGCCATCGAATCCCTGATGCAGGTGGGCGACCAGTTCGTGCTTAATATTCTGGAAGAAGGCAAGCACCTGCCCCTGATGAAACACTTCCTGAAGCGCTTCGCCCCCGGTGCCGACCGCTTTGCCGGTGTGCGCACCCGCCCCGCCACGAACGGCTCTCCCCTACTAGCTGACGCCCTGGCTTACCTGGAGTGCGAAGTCACCAGCCGGATGGAAGTCAGCGATCACTGGATTGTGTACTGCACGGTGCAGGATGGCAAGGTATCGGATCCAGATGGCATAACCGCAGTGCATCATCGGAAGGTGGGGAATTATTACTAAGAGAGCAAGGGAGCGAGAGAGGGAGAGAGAAAGCTAGAAGTTTCTCTCTTTCATGAGATTTGGATAAGTGGGATCTCTTTCGCTCTTACACTTTCCAAAAGGCTGTTCAGGGGAGTCGTTGCTTTGGAGAAGCCTCATCGGCGGCTGATTGTCTGGCAAAAGAGCGTTGAGCTGACGACGGAAATTTATCGATTAACTCAGAAATTTCCTATCAGTGAGCAATACGGTTTGGTAAGCCAGATGCGACGGGCAGCGACTTCAATCCCTTGCAATATCGCAGAGGGTGCAGCTAGAGGCAAAAAGGAGTATCTCCAATTTCTTCGAGTTGCTATTGGTTCTGTAAGTGAGTTGGATACCCAACTTGAAATTGCCCGACGTCTTGCCTATCTACCTGTCGAAGAGCATCAAGCCATTGACGAAAAGCTGGCCGAAATCAACCGAATGCTCCTTGCCCTTCGTCAATCTATTGCTCGTTAGGCTCCGGCTTAAAGAACACCATAGAGTTGCTAAAAACTCGTTAAGTGTCTCCCTAAATGCGAAGATCTAATGCTGGTGGGCAGTGCCCACCCTACCGCAGAAAAATCTCGCTCTCTCTTTCTAACTTCCTCCCTCCCTCTCTCCCTCTCTCCCTCTCTCCCTCTCTCCCTCTCTCTCTTGCTCTCTAAAAAAATGGACAAACTCGAAAGCATCAAAGCCTTTACCCAGGTGGTCGAAGTCGGAGGATTTGCCGCCGCCGCTCGACAAATGGGAGTCTCCCGCTCGGCGGTGAACAAGCTGGTCATTAATTTAGAAAATGACTTGAAAACACAACTTCTGCATAGAACCACCCGCACCGTCACCCCCACGGATGCCGGCAGGGCGTTTTATGAGCGATGTACCGGAATTCTGGCAGATTTAGCCGAGGCTGAACTGGCTCTGACCCAACTGCAGCAAGAACCCAAAGGTAAGCTACGAATCAACGGCCCCATGACCTTTGGCACATTGCATCTGGCCCCCATCGTGGCGGACTTTCTGGCTCAATATCCCGAACTGGAGGTCGAACTGGCTCTAAATGACCGGTTCATAGATCCCATTGAAGAGGGCTTTGATGTCACCGTACGCATTGCCCAACCGCTAAAATCTGCGAACCTGATTGTGCACCATCTAGCCCCCAACCCCATTGTGTTGTGTGCCGCTCCAGCTTACTTAGATCAGCGGGGTATTCCCCAGCACCCCGAAGACCTAAAACACCACGCTTGTTTGCACTACGGCCATGTCGCTCAGGACTATGTTTGGACTCTAATCGGCCCCCAACAAACTCACCAGGTTCATGTCCATGGCACCCTTTGCTGTAATAACGGCGAAGGCTTACGGCAAGCTGCCCTGGCGGGGTTAGGAATTGTGATGCTGCCCACCTTTATCATTGGCGAAGATCTGCGCAGCGGCAGGTTACAGCAGGTTTTGCTGGACTACCATCCTCCCAAAATTGGCATTTATGCCCTGTATCCGGTAAATCGGCACCTGTCGGCCAAGGTAAAAGTTTGGATGGAATTTTTGCAGCAGCAGCTGCGGCTGCGGTTAGAGGGGAAGACGACAGATCAAAGATGAAGGAGGACTGTGAAATGCTCTGCTGATGGTTTTTAAGCATACTCTGGCAGGGCTCAGGCTTCAGCTTCTGATGCCAGGGGTTGGATGCAGGCTGGTTGGTCGTTTTGGGGCTTGTTAACCAGGGTCGAAACCGGGTAGTACTCCATGTTGTCGGCTCCGTAGGGTCGGAGCATTTCCTTGGTTTCGAGAAGTGGGAGAAATCCGGCATTATTTTGAGCGGTGACTCTGAAGCTATGGGCATCGGCGCGATGACCGATAAACTTTGGGAAGAGTTTTATACCAGTATGGTAAAAATGGGGGTTTTCCGGCAGGGGTGCCCTATCAGGAGGCTTGCCGCCTGGAGTTTATGAATCAGGGACCGGAGGCTTATCAAAGGTAGGGGAGCAGGGGGGCAAGGTAGCTTTTTTTCTCTGTAAATGTTCAATATAAGAAGCACAATGAGGCAAACTGGTCGATGATTGGTGTGAATACAACTCATGAGACCGCTATGGAGAGCCCTCCCATCCTGACCCTGGAACAGGTCAGCAAGACCTACGCCAACGGTACGGTGGCCCTGCAGGATTTCAACTTGGAGGTGCAGCCTGGAACCATTACCAGCCTGGTGGGGCCTTCGGGATGCGGCAAAAGCACAGTCTTGCGAATCGTGGCAGCCCTGGGGGATATGACCAGCGGTCATATGACCTGGGCCGACGATGACCCGAGGGCTGCAAAGCGCAGTCAGCGAAATCCCCATAAACTAGCCTACGTTTTTCAGGAAGCCGCACTGATGCCCTGGGCTACGGTAATAGACAATGTGCGGCTGCCCCTGAAACTGGCCAGGGTACCTAAACGGCAGGCCCTGGAGGCGGTGTCGGAGGCGATCTCACAGGTCGGTCTGCAGGGCTTTGAGCGCTGCTACCCCCGCGAACTCTCCGGCGGCATGCAAATGCGAGTCTCCATCGCCCGTGCCCTGGTTACCCAGCCGCAAATTCTGCTGATGGACGAGCCCTTCGGTGCCCTGGATGAAATGACACGCGGCAAGCTCAACCAGGAATTGTTGGCGCTGCAGGACCAGCGCCAGCTGACCATTCTATTTGTTACCCACAGTGTTTACGAAGCGGTCTACCTGGCTCACAAAGTGGTGGTAATGGCCTCCAAACCAGGCCGGGTGATTACCGAAATCCCGATTGATGCGCCCCATCCCCGCGAACCGGGCTACCGTACCTCGCCGCAGTTCAACCGCTACTGCCGGGATGTGTCTCACTGCCTGTCTCGGGCCATGGGCAATGCTCTAGCGATAGCACTTTGAGGTGATTTTCAATGGTTTCTCCTGCAATGCAGCAGAAAGGTCAGGTGCAGTCTCCTCACAGGGTGCGATTGCTGCTGAATCCTGATGTACTGGCTCCCATTGGTGTCGGCCTCCTGATGCTGGTGGCCTGGGAACTGGCGGTGCGGCTGACCCATACCCCGCCCTACCTGTTACCGGGGCCGATCCTGATTCTCACAACCCTATTTCAGGAATGGCCTACCCTGCTGCCGTCCTGGTTTATCACGATGAAGATTGCCTTTACGGCCCTCTTTGCGGCAACGACTTCGGGATTGCTGGTGGCCATTCTGTTCGCCCAGAGCAAATGGATTGAGCGCAGCTTCTTTCCCTATGCGGTGCTGCTGCAGACCACACCGATTGTTGCGATCGCCCCCCTGATCATCATTTGGATGGGCAGCAACACCTTCGCCGCCCTGGTCATCTGCGCCTGGATTGTGGCCTTTTTCCCCATTGTGTCTAACACCGTGCTGGGGCTGAACAGCACTGACCCTTCCCTGGTAAATCTGTTCAAGCTGAATAACGCCTCCCGCTGGCAGACCCTCCGGTACCTGCGCCTGCCCAGCAGCCTGCCCTACTTTCTGGCGGGGCTACGAATCAGCGGCGGTCTGGCCCTCATCGGCGCAGTGGTGGCAGAATTCGTGGCGGGTACTGGCGGTGCTCAGTCTGGCCTGGCCTATCAAATTCTGATGGCAGGCTACAACCTGCAGATTCCCCGCATGTTCGCGGCCCTGTTGTTGATTACCTGTTCCGGGATTGCCGTCTTTGCCCTGCTGACCGCGCTCTCTAACTACCTGCTCAAAAACTGGCACGCCAGCGCCGTGCGCCAGGAGAATTAAGTGACCTTTCCCCTGCCGGGAGGGGTGCCCCGAGGGCGGGGTGATATAGTTTTCGCTCAAGGATAAATTTTGCTCTGCCAGGATTACCCTTGCCTTTACCACGGGGGAGCTACGACGCGGAGGGAACCTGCGTGAATGTCCCGCAGAATGTCCCGCAGCTTGATCCCGATGCCTCTATTCTGACAAGGGCATGGCAAGCCCGATGTATGGATAACTTTTTCATCGGGGGCAGGTCCTGCAACCTTACCAGGGGTGTTTTTTCTGAAATTCTCCTTAAAATTGCTCTAGCCCCAAAAAACGAGTAGCGCTATTGTCGGCCCCGGTAGTGCAGTTGATGGAGTTGACCCGTGCAGCTGAGGATGCCGCTGCGGCAGACCGTCACACCACCCAGTCCTTCGAGATATTCACTAACCGGGCCATCTACGACAACGGCTGGACGGCGGTGAGTCGCTTGGGTCTGCCCTGGAATACGGCCAGTCGCTATGGCGATTTCGAGGAGTCGCCCTGGGAGCGGTACAACATCGAGGAAGACCTGTGTGATGTACTAGGTACGGCTACCCCTGGAGAAGATTGCCAAAACTACTACGAAACTCTCCATGCACGCCCCGCTCGGTGGCCTGCGTCAATCACGGTGCTGGCATCATCAAACTTTGCCGTTACCAGCATTTTGACCGAGTAGGCAGAAGCGAAATCATGCCGCAAATTGAGTTAATAAAAATCAACCAAAATCAGGTTGGCACTTTCGTTAGGGTTGAGTAAAGCCTGGGTACTCTGTAATCGATCGTAATTTTAATTCACCATCCTTGACACAGCATGAGCAATACCCTGGTAAAAACCGCTCGAAAGGCAGACGGGCGCTATTTAAATGACCAAGAACTCCATGAATTTGAGTCTTTAGTCGACTCGTTTAACACGAGACTGGCAATATACAAGTATCTCAAAAATGAGGACAAAACCCTGGTGGTGAATGCCCTGCGCCGGGTCATGCAAACAAAACACCGCAAAGCGATTCAAGAACACAGCGCTAAATGTCAGCGAGACATGCTGTACACCCTGGATTGCATCGCCAGAGCCTGCTTGCTCAGCAATGCCGACCAGTTTGTCGAAGAATACGTGGTCTGGATGCAAAATATTACTCGGGCTTTGCATAAAGAAGACTCTGCCGTTGACGCCTATCGGGCTCTGCAGGAAGAGGTTAAAACCGTTCTGCCCGGCGAACCCGCCCGAGTTGTGAACGGCTACCTGGAACGGTTGATCGAAGCGATCGCAAACGGCATGTAGGCAAATCTGTCCCTCACTCTATCGCCAGGCTGTTTTAGTTCAGCGACAGTTCAGACCGGACAATCGGCAGAACACCCTTTCCCAAGCCCAGGGCACCGGCCAATCCCTGCAATCAGGCCATAAAATTCATCCCTCACCAAGGAAGCCCCAACTTGAGTTGGGGCTTTTTTTTGGGGTAACAGACATATAAACCAAGTCCAGCTCGAAATCTCGAGTTTTCTCTCAGGCAAAACTCCACTTCTGGACTGGGACAAGGTTCAGGAATGAGGATTTTATAACATCTAATTTTTGTAGGGCAGGCATCCTGCCTGCTCTTGGACAGCCGAGACGGCTATCCAACGTTATTGAATCCCCATTCCTTAGCTTTGATCCTGGCTATAAAACGCTGCTATAAAACGCTGAAAATCTTCCCATGCCGATCACTTCAGAGCATGCTTCGGGCTATCTAGGCTTAGAAACTTTTGGAAAATTTCATGGCCATGAATGCAGGTCTCCTGTTGGGGGGCTCTTATTGTGCTGGATTGTTTTTGGTTAGCTTGCTGGTCAGGCATTTAGGCTGGGCACTCTGGCCCGGGGTGATTTGGGCTGGGATTTTGGCGTTGATGGGTGGCGCAATTGCCGCTGTGATTATGCCTCGGCTGTGGCCCACCGGCCCCTGGGCACGGCTCTGGCTGATAGCTGGCTTATTCGCCCTGGCGGCGACCCTCAATTACGGGTGGCGCTACCCCACGCCCGGCCCTATGGATGTCAGCCGAATTTTGGATCGGGGCGAGGCGGCTGGGGCACAGCAGGAAGTTTGGGGGCGGATACAGGACATGCCCCGCCGCACTCGCAGCGGTAAAGGTCAGTTCTGGCTAAAAACTACCCAGGCTCGGAGTCTGGCGGAAAATGACGCCCCCCTCGGTGCCCCGGAGTCGGTCAATGGCAAACTCTATGTCACCGTTTCCGCTGAGGAAATCGAGGAGTTATATCCAGGTCAACCTGTGGAGGTGCGGGGCCGGTTGTATCCGCCGAGTTTGCCTAAAAATCCCAACGGCTTCAACTTTCAGCAGTACCTGGCAGATAACTACAGTTTTGCGGGCTTTAGCGGCAGGTGGGTAAACGTAGAAAAAGGGGACCAACCGCCCCGCTTTGCCCTCTGGCGTTTACGCAACCGTATTGCAGCCGCCCATCAAGCAGGGCTCGGCGATAGGGCAGGTCCGCTGATCAGCGCCATGGCCCTGGGGCGCAAGGCCGTAAACGTGCCCTACGACATTCAAGATGTTTTCATTCAAGCGGGTTTGGCCCATACTCTAGCGGCCAGCGGTTTCCATGTTTCTCTGGTACTGGGGGTGGTGCTGGGGGTGATGAGCCATCCGGCCCTGGCGGATCGCTTTAGGCACCCTACCCTGGCTAAGGTGATTGCCGGTTTCGCTGCTTTGGCAGGCTACGTGGTGCTTACCGGAGGCCAACCCAGCGTTTTGCGGGCCTCGCTGATGGGGGCAGGGGCGCTGATCGGTCTGGCGCTGGAGCGAAAGGTGAAGCCCCTGGGCTGTTTGCTGTTAGCAGTCACCCTCTTGCTGCTGTGGAACCCCACATGGATCGATAACATCGGCTTTCGTCTCAGCGTGATGGCAACGTTAGGGCTAATCGTGTCGGTCAAACCCCTGACAGATTGGATGGAATGGCTACCCACAACCCTGGCCACCATTGTGGCGGTGCCCATAGCGGCTTATTTCTGGACAATTCCCCTAAGTCTCTATTATTTCAATACTTTGACAACCTATAGCATTCTGCTGAATATGCTGGTTACGCCCCTGGTGATGGTGTTGAGCCTGGGGGGCATTCTCACCGGATTGGTCGCCGCCCTGGCGCCGGGCATCGGAACAATGCTGGCCTGGGTGCTGTGGCTACCGGCCCACCTGCTGATCTGGCTGGTGCACTGGGAAGTCTCCCTACCCGCCAGTTCCATTGCAACGGGCCACATTTCTCTGGTACAGATGGTGGGCTTGTATGGGCTTTATCTGCTGGGTTGGACCCATAGCTGGTGGCGGCAACGGCGATGGCTGGTGGGGATTTTGCTGCTGCTAGTGGCCATGGGGCCACTCTGGTATCGTGGCGCAACCCTGGCTGAGGTGACGGTATTAGCCGCCGGGAATGATGCCGTCATGGTGGTGCAGGCTCACCGCTCATCCCTGCTGATCAACAGCGGTACTGGAAAAACTGGAGTCTACACGGTGGAACCGTTTTTGCGTCAGGCGGGGATTAATCGCCTCAGTACAGCGGTAGATTGGGCCAACGGTGATGCTGAAAGCTGGACGACTGTGGGAGCCAAAACCCCGATTCAAGAGTTCTGGGTCAGGGAAGAACCCGATTTTTCCCTGGACTATATTCGCAATACCCATGTGCTTACTCCCCACCGGGCTGTTACCCTCAGCGGTCAAACCCTGGAATGGCTGGGGGCCGATATCCCCGCAGCTAAACTGCAGCTGCTGGGTGGCCATACCTGGCTGATGGTGTCTGGCCTGACCCGGCAGAGCGCAAGGGAGCTTCTCCACCAAGCCAATCTGACCAGCGAGGTACTGTGGTGGGACGGCGGCCCGATTGCTCAGGAATTATTGACGGCAATAGCTCCCAAAATTGCCATTGCTTCGGCTCGATATATTGACGTTGCCACAGAGCAAGCCCTTGTCAAGCAGGGAACCCAGGTCTTTTGCACAGAGCGCGATGGAGCCATTACCTGGAATCAGAAACAAGGGTATCAGGCGTATCTGCAGCACTCCCATCGTTCAGTCGCAAGTCTGGAGTAGGGAAATTTCACTCAATTGTCCTCAGCCCCATCCATAGCCAGAGGCGAAACCCGGGCGGGTGGCCACTGCACATCCCAGAACCCCCAGGCCACAATTGCCAGCAACAGACCTAACACCCCGGTTCTCAGGTAGGTAGAAAGTTTTCCTCTCTTGTGAAAGGTCAGTTCTGGCTGCCCATCCCCCTGGATAAATCGCAGAAACTGGTCCTTAACCATTGCTGCCGAGAGGGGCGTGCGCATTTCGGGCAGCAGTTGGGAGGTCAGCTGACCTTCCAAGTCTGCCCTTAAATCTTGCCCCAGCAAAGTCACCCGATGGCAAAATCTGACCCCACCTCGCGGGGTGTTGTCGCACATGGTTGAGTCGATGGTCACATCCTGCAGCAAAAACTGAGTGGTCGTCGTGGGTAGCCAACCCAACAGCAACGAGCGTTCTACCCGGCATTGCACCTGCCCCACAGCCAGCCTGTCGCAGGTGGTAAGTTCTTTTCCCGTTGCCCTTAGCCCCAAAACCAGGAACATAACCACACACAAAACAGCTACCACCGGAATTCTGAAGCGGGTCAAAGATAAAGACAAGGGCATGGAACTCGCTGGTTGGGACTTCTTAATTCTCAGACATTTTTGCCCCTGTCGGGATATCCCCCGAGGCATAGCTTTCCATTTCCCCTTGCCTTCAGGCAATGCCTTGCGTCATGCTCAGTTTAGATGTAAGGGCAAAATTTTATGGGTAAACACATCGTCATCACCGGAGTGAGTCGCGGGTTGGGGCGGGTCATGACGGCTGCATTCATTGCCGAAGGGCACCGTGTATCGGGATGTGCCCGCAGGGCCGAAAAAATTCGGGAGTTGAGCAACCAGTACTCTATTCCCCACCTGTTCACTGCCGTAGACATCACCGATGATGACGGGGTTGCCCAGTGGAGCCAGGAAGTCATTCAAGAAAATGGCGTGCCCGACCTGGTCATCAACAATGCCGGGTTGGTGAATGAGCCTGCTCCCCTGTGGGAAGTGCCCGTGGACGAATGCCGCGCCGTGATTGATGTCAATATCAACGGCACCATCAACGTGATTCGCCACTTTCTGCCGTCGATGTTGCAAAAGCGAGCAGGCATCATCATCAACTTCAGCTCCGGTTGGGGGCGTTCCACCTCGCCTGGAGTAGCTCCCTACTGCGCTACCAAGTGGGGAGTGGAAGGGCTGACCCAGGCCCTCTCCCAGGAACTACCAGACGGGATGGCAGCGGTGGCGCTGAATCCGGGCATCATCCATACCGAAATGCTGGAAACCTGTTACGGCGACGGAGCAGCAGCCTACACGCCGCTAAGGGAATGGGTAAAAGCGGCAGTGCCTTATATTCTCAGCATTCAGCCGAAGGATAACGGTAGTCAGCTATCTGTACCGGGGTGAGAGACTAGTAGGTGGGTAGGTGAGGTAGGTGAGGTAGGTGTGTGAAACTACAACTTAAGTGATATCGTAACTGTGGTTTGACTCACGCTGTGCAAAGACAACGGTATTATTGGGATTTTTACGATGAGAAATAAGTACGATTTTTCCGTTTCCATTGGGAGTGTTCGGAATCTTGTGGGATAGGCATCCTGCCTGTCCCAGCTGAGCAGGCGAGACGCCTGCCCTACAAGACTTGCAGAAAACTTGATTAATCGGCTGATTGGCCCTTACACAAAAATCAGAACACTCTCTTTCCATTAAAAATCCTTACGCTAAAAACGTTTCAAGCAAGTAACCATACCCCTTGAAAAAGATACAGACGCTTACTTCAAGGCAGCGGCAGAAGCAGTAGGTATTCTGTATTGAAACCTGATGAATTTGTATTCGCGTGATCGTGTGAAATCTCAACATGTGCCTGCTTTGAGCCGGGGCAGACAACCCTAATTGAGGAATTCTCAATAAATCTGTTTGGCAAATAGCTTTTCAAGCTGCTTCTTCACCCATGCCACGGGGTTTTTATCATATTCGTGAGTAATTAACCCCAGCTTTCTCAGGTGCCGTTCTTGTTGAGTTAACTCTTCTTCGTGGCGGCCCATTTCTTGCACAATCAGGTTGTAGAGCCGTGGTTGACTCTGTAGAATCTGCTTAAATCCCTGGGGACTGATAGCGAAGACGGTAGTTTCTTCTGTCGCTTTAACGGTAACGGTACGGGGGGTGCCCAACATCAGGGAGAACTCTCCGATAAACTGCCCGGCTCCGAGGATAGTCGGCTTTTCATGTTCGCCCAGAGTGTACCCTACAGCCCCCGACAAAATAATATAGAAAGCATCCCCTGGATCTCCTTTCTTAAACAGAATTTCCCCGGCTTCTAGCCGCCTGCGGTGGCCAATTTCTACCAGTTTTCGAAGCTCTACGGTGCTGCAGTCCGTAAAGTAAGGAATTTGCCTCAGCAGATCTCGCACTGCAACGGGCTTGGGCATAGTTTCGCTTAAGTTAGGGGTGTCTTGGTGCAGATGGGCATATTTGTCGTAATCTTCGATGGCAGGTTGCACCACAATATTGGGATTGCGATGCCAAAGATCATAGCGGGGAGAGGCCAGACGAATCTGATGCTGGCGTAAATTTTGGTCGATAATAAACCGTAGAGAACTTTCGGTTTTGTGCTTCAAATCGACCCGGTTGACCCAAATCCATAAAACGAAATCCAATGAATTAGGGCCAAATCCGGTGAAGTAAACTTCGGGAGGATATTCGTAAGAAACGGTTTCTTCTAAATAGGCCGAGTCCAATAGGGCTTCGATGACAATGACGGGATCACTTTCATGGGTAACGCTGACATTAATTGGCACCCATCCCTTTGTGTCTTGATAGGTCCAGTTAATGACTTGGTTGCCGACCAGGTTACTGTTAGGAATAACAATGTGCCGTTGGGTGATAGTCCGAATAACGGTGGAACGCAACGAAATTTCAACAATGTAGCCTGAAAGCCCTTCCCACTCAATGAAGTCCCCCACTTTGAGCTTTTGCTCCACCAGCATGGCAATACCGCTGATGAAGTTGCGGGTAATTTCCTGCAGTCCAAAACCAATACCAATACCCAGACTACCCGCCAGCACCGCCACTGAGGCCAGATTCACCCCCAGGCTTTGCAACAAAATTAGACCCAGGAGGGTGCCCAGGCTGTAGCTGGTAATGGTGGAGATGGATTCCCGAGTTCCCTGCTTAAACCCAAACCGCTTCAGGATGGGGTTGGCCAGCAAATGCTTAAATCCAATGGAAAAAAGTAGAGCAATGAGAATAGTTAAATGAGAATAGTTAACAGAAACTGAGCAACGGTGCTTAAAGTCAGAACTGAAGTACCAACTCGCAGAATTGGTTTGTCAAAAAGCTGCTGAATTGAAGAGAGGAAAAAATGCATTGATATTTGCCTTCGGGGATTTTTGCAAACAAATCCCACGACCTAGAGTGAATCTTTAATGTTGGGCACCAAAAGCCCGCCACTGGCCGGGAGGCGGAGTCAAAAATTCATAGGTGCCTGCAGATGCCCCCGGCTTAGCCGTCATCACAATATCGAAAGACAGTGAAATTCGTAAGCCCTCGGTGTGATTCAACGTAACGGCATGGCGTTGCTTGGCAGGGAACAACAAGAGTCTACCCTCGGTGGGTAAATAAAGTGCCTGGTCCTGGTTGAAGTAGTTCCAGGTGGCGATGATGTCGGTGTTTTCGCTGCCCAGACCGGGGCTAACTTCGTTTTGGCGGGCGTCATCGAAAAAAGTCAAACATCCGGCTTCGTCGCTGCCCGATTTGGGGACGGCGACGTAGTACACCGCGCTGATGTTGGCCGTATTGTGGCAATGGGCACCCACCTCCTGCTGGTGCCGGGAAACGACGGGCCAGGCTCTTTGAATGAACAAATCAACCCAGCTCAGATCTAACCCAAGTTCCTTGAGATAAGTAACGGTGTGGGCTTCGACCTGCTGAACAATCCAGGCGAAGCGAGGATCGGTATGGATTTTCTCTACCCCATGCAGATCGCCGGTCCAGGCCATTTCGGGATAGTTGCGGGGGGCATGGCCCTCTTGCTCAAGCTGCAAAACAGCCTCAATGAGAGACTGTTTATGGTGGGCTGCTGCAGGCAGGTCCTCGTAATAAATGGCGAGGGGAAACCAGGTATCAATCGGCATTGAAAGAAGATGAGCTTAGGAGTAGACAGGGGGAATGGCGCTATTAGTCAGCCAGGAATTTAGAAAACCAGCGTGAAGCGGCTCAGGACGCCCATCAAGATTGACAGGGCGGCACTAAGGCTGACCAGAACCCATGAGCCCTGATCAGTTTCAGCCCAAACATGGCGATATAGCGAAGAACCATCATAGCCCGTCGGTCGGCTATGGTGCTCTCAAGACTAAAAATTCGATGGGGTGGGTTAGCTGTCGCAATTGCCCAAGGCAATCAGGATGGTGACCTGACAATTTGACGGCACACGCTAGCTATGCTACCTGGCAGGGGATTTGGGGTTGAAAGGTTCCCTGCTGTAAAGAATGCATATGATGAAACAATTGCCAGCAGCAACTCCCGCTACTGGTATCGCCAGGCAAGAGCGTCCATGCTCATCATCACAGCACCTTCTCCAAAAACTGCTGGGCCCGTTCGGTCTCGGGGGTGTTGAAGAACTTGGCGGGAGTGGCCTGCTCCACCAGGTAGCCTTCGTCCAGAAACAGAATGCGGTTGGCTACTTCTCGGGCAAAGCCCATTTCGTGGGTGACGATGGCCATGGTCATGCCGCTGTCGGCCAGGCTTTTCATCACGTCCAGCACTTCTTTTACCATTTCCGGGTCGAGGGCCGAGGTGGGTTCGTCGAACAGCATCACCTCTGGCTCCATGGCCAGGGCGCGGGCGATCGCAACCCGCTGCTTCTGCCCCCCCGACAGCCGCGACGGGTAAACCTCCGCCTTTTCCTCCAGCCCCACCCGGGTCAGCAGATCCATGCCGATGCGGTAGGCATCCGCTTTGGAGAGCTTTTTCACCTTGATGGGGGCGTAGGTGACGTTGTCGAGCACCGTTTTGTGGGGAAACAGGTTGAAGTGCTGAAACACCATGCCGATGTTCTGCCGCACCGCCAGAATGTCGCACTTGGGGGAGGTGATATCTACATTGTTGACGTAGACCTTGCCGCCGGTCGGTTCCTCCAGGCGGTTGATGCATCGCAGCAGGGTAGATTTGCCGGAACCGGAGGGGCCGATGATGGCCACCACTTCCCCCTGGGCCACTTCCGCCGAAATGCCCTTGAGCACCTCCAGCTGGCCGAAGGATTTCACCAGATGTTCGATTCTAATCACTGCGTCGTAATCTCCTTTCCAGCACTTGGGCTGCCTGGGTCAGCCCCATCACCATGATGTAGTAGATGATACCCACCACAATTAGCGGCTCAAAGTAGAGGTACTTTTCGGCGGCCACCACCATGCCCCGCCGCATCAAATCCAGCGCCCCGATAGTGGAGACCAGGGCGGAATCCTTCAGCAGGGCAATGCTCTCGTTCACCAGGGCGGGCAGGATGTTCTTAAACGCCTGGGGCAGAATGATGTCGAGCATCATCAGCCGGTAGGGCATCCCCAGGGACATGGAGGCTTCCCGCTGGCCCTTATCCACCGCCATGATGCCCGCCCGAATGGTTTCGGAGCTGTAGGCAGCGGAGTTGAGGGCAAAGGTAATTACCCCCGCCTCAATGGCAGAAATCTGGTAGCCGATCAGCTGGGGGGTGGCGAAGTAAATCAGGGCCAGCTGCAGAATCAGCGGTGTGCCCCGAAAAATGGAAGTATAAAACTCCGCAAACCACCGCAGGGGCTTGATGGAGGAAATCTTTAGCAGGGAGAGCAGGGTGCCCAGGGCAAACCCGAATAACGCTGACAGCAGGGTGAACTGCAGGGTAACGAGGATGCCCTTGAGGATGAACGGTAAGGACGGGACGATTTGGGAAAAGTCGAGGTTCATGGGAGGCCGGGGGCAGGGGGGCACGGGGGCAGGGGAGCTAAAGGGACTCACCTGCTGCCGAAAATTTCAAGATCCCAGGGTTCTGTTGCAGTTGACAGAAGCTTTTGTTTCATCCAGGGGCAGAACCCTGAGATCCCTACCTGGAGTTAGCTTTCGCCGCTGTCGCCGAACCACTTTTTGATCAGGGCTTCCAATTCGCCGTTGGTCTTCATTTCCTCCAGCACGGGGTTGAATTCGGCGGCCAGTGCAGAGCCTTTGGGGAATGCGATCGCAGATCCTGCCGGTCCCTCTTCCGGAATCACCGTGGCCTGCAGGTCAGGGTTGGCTTCCAGGAATCCCTTGGCTACGGTGTCTTCGATGATGGCCGCATCAAGGCGACCGGACTTCAACTCCTGCACGATCTCGTTGATCCGGTTGAGGGGCACTACGGTCATGGTTGAGCCCCCTTCCACCATGTCCTTGGCCAGCCCTTCCTGAATGGAGCCAAGCTGGACCCCAACGGTCTTCCCATCCAGACCTGCCGGGTCAGTAATGCCGCTATCCTGGGTGGTGACGATGGTTTGCTTGGCGTCGTAGTACACCTCAGAAAAATCGACGTTCTGCTTGCGTTCCTCAGTGGGGGTCATGCCTGCCATGACAAAGTCGGCCCGGTCAGACTGGAGAGCTGGGATGAGGCCGTTAAAGTCCATATTGACGATTTCCAGCTCGTAGCCCAGCTCTTCGGTAATGGCTTTGGCAATGTCGATGTCGAAGCCGACGATTTCTTCCGTACCGCCGGAGGTATCCACAAATTCGTAGGGCGGGTAATCCGCAGAGGTGGCCATCACCAGGGTTTGGGTCTCGCCTGCTGCTGGGGTTGCGGTGTCGCCGCCGCCCTGGCTACCGCAGGCCGTAGTGATCCCACCAATGAGAGCTGCCGACAGCAGCGTGGTAGCAATAAATCGACGACGCTTCATGAATTTCTCCTGTCAATGCCCCAATGGGGACAAAACAACAACAAACCGTAAGCGTGGCAGATTTTCCTGATCGCTGGGTGTACTTAGATACACAAATTTATCCTTTTAAGGATTTTTTCGCTTTTGCAAGATAATTCGACAGATGTCATCATAGCTGGCAAGTCAGGGAGAAAAGGGCAACTCAATCCCTGGGAAGGAGGACGCCCTGGCTCCCGTGAGGATGGTCTAATCGTAGTTTTTGTCTCGGTTCCGATGCAGACTGAACCCGTTCCAACTCCCAGCCTGCTGATTACCGGAGCCACCGGCAATGTGGGCTCTGCGGTTATTCATCAGCTGGCTACAGAACGGGTCCGCGTGACCGCCGCAGTGCGCAACCTACAGAAAGCCCAGTCGATGTTTCAGGATCGGGTTGAGCGCTACTATCACCTGGACTTTGCCACTCAGCAGGGCCTGGATCTGGATGAAACTTATCAAGCCATCCTGTTAATTCGGCCACCCCAACTGGGGGATGCAAAGCGCTTTTTTGAACCCTTCATTCAACAAATTCCTCGACAGACTAAAGTAGTCTTTTTGTCAGTGCAAGGGGCTGGCCAAAAGGGATACTTACCCCATGCAAAAATTGAAGCTTTGGTGCAGCGCTATCAGCTCGATCATGTCTTTTTAAGACCCAGCTATTTTATGGAAAATTTGGTGACTACCCTTTATGAAGAACTGGCTCACCAACAAAGAATTTTTTTGCCCTCTGGAAATCTAAAATTCAACTGGGTGGCCGTTGAGGATGTGGCCAGGGTCGCGAAGAAAGCCCTGCTGAACCACCTGCCACAGCCAGCGGTGGAGATTACCAGTGATCAGATTAGCGATTTTGCTACCGTCATTAACCTGATAAATGACGAATGCCACACCCAATTGAAGTATGAATCGCCGAGTCTGCTTCGGTATGTTGCGTACTGCATCCGGCAGGGCTACAGTCCCGGTTATATCTTCGTAATGCTGCTGTTGCACTACCTGCCAAGGTTTGAAAAAGCCCCTCAACCCACCAACACGGTTAAAACATTGACCGGGCAATTGCCCAAGTCTCTCAGCCAGTTCGTGCGAGAGCATCGCGACGATTTTGTCAACGCTAATGCTGTCAACGCTAATGCATAGAACTCTTTGCCCATGAGTCCATTTCATACAGTTCTAGCGGTACTGGCTACCGTCCTCTGGGGGTTTACCTTTGTGGCCATCAAAGTTGGCCTGGGAGAATTTCCGCCGTTATTGTTCGCTGCGTTGCGCTTTCTGGTGGTGGCCATCCCCGCCATGGTGTTTGTGCCTCGCCAGGGCATTCCCTGGCGCTGGATCATTGCGGTAGGGCTGGCCATGGGCACCTTTCAATACGCCCTGCTCTACATCGGCATGGCCAGGGGGATGCCGACAGGACTGTCCTCTCTCATTATTCAGTCCCAGGCGTTGTTTACCCTGCTGCTCTCTACCTGGATTTTGCAGGATGTGCCCCGACGGCAGCAGTGGCTGGGGGTGGGGCTGGCCCTAACCGGGATGCTAACCATTGCCCTGGACCGGGGCGGCAGTACCCCCCTGGTGGGGCTGCTGCTGGTGCTGGGGGCGGCCCTGTCCTGGTCGGTGGGCAACATCTGCATCAAGCTGGCCAGAGTGGCCAACGGGTTTCGGCTGTTTGCCTGGATGTCGGTAGTGCCGCCAATTCCGCTGCTGGCGCTGTCGGCCCTGTTTGAGTCGGGGCAGTGGCAGGCGTTGCGATCGCTCACCCCCCTGGGCATTGGTGCTATTCTCTACACCAGTTTGGTTGCCTCGCTGCTGTGTTTTGGCTTTTGGGCCTACCTGGTGCAGCGGTATTCTCCCAACCGGGTTGCCCCCTTTTCGCTGCTGGTGCCCATTTTTGGTCTGGGGTTTGCCGTGGTGCTGCTGGATGACACCCTGAGCCGAATCGAAATGCTGGGGGCCGGGTTAGTATTTTTAGGGCTATGCCTGACCATTTTGACTCCAGCGCGACGAAATGTCGGTCAATCGACCATTACCCCCACAGACGCCTGACCCGCCTCAGGAATTCAATCAGTATTTTTTGACTCCCAAGGGAATCACCTCTGACCTGCGGGAATGCTGAGATTGGTATTACAGTTAGTCCAGGTTTTTCTCCATTTTTATGATGATAGGCTCATCAGCTCAGGGTTTAACGGGGATAATGTCCGCCGTTATCCCCAATCCCCTGGTCATTTCTGCGGAGCAGTCAGTTGCTGATGCTGCGGCATTAATGGATCAAGCTCAAACGCTGGCTGCTGCAGCTGCAATTTCCCAGCATAATCAACCGGACCTGCAGAACTCGTTGCTGCAAAAAGGTCGGTTTAGCTGCGTAGTGGTTGTGGAGACCGACCAGGTGGTGGGGGTACTCACCGCAGCCGATGTTGTTCGGTGCAGCGTTGGCCCCCGGCCTTTAAGCCAGGTTGCTGTTGCAGAGGCCATGGAGCGTTCCCCGCGATGTGTTCAAGAAACCGATTTAGCGTCAACCAGGGCCGTACTTACAGTCGGGCAGCAGGTCGATTATGCCCCTTTACCCGTGCTCAGCTCCCAGGGTCAGCTCAGGGGGCTGCTAACAACCGAGAGTCTGTTGTGGCTGGCCCAGCAAGCGCCCATAGGTGAGCCCAGCGGGAAACAAAAGGCGTTAACACATGTAACCGTTTCGGGAAAACATAGGTCTGCAGTTAACACCATCCCTGCATTTCCAGAGCCACAGCTACCGTGTGGGGTGGGCCTGCCCTCCTCTGACGCCACCGGTCAGCCCGTCGCTAGCGCCCTACTCCATGACATTATCAGCAGTATTAAAGCCTGCGTTATCTCTTTTCGCCTGTTCCCTGACGCCACCTGTCAGCATGATTTTTTTTCCGATGGCAGCGAATTCATTTTTGGCTTTTCCCCTGCTGAACTATTTGCCCAACCGGATCTCTGGTCCTCTAGATTGGTGGAACTCGACTTTGAGACTGCCATTAAACCCGCTATGCAGGCGGTGCGTCAGGGGCAAACCCGGCTTGATATAGAGTACCGATTTCGTCATGGGGATGGCTCAATTCGCTGGATTGGCGAGAGTTGCAACGCCCGTTGGGACGAAACCCAGCAGTGCTGGATGTTGACCAATGTGGCCATCGACATTACCAAGCGCAAGCAGCTAGAGGCCCACCTGCGGCAGTCAGAGGCAGAACTGAGGGCGCTTTTTGAAGCGATGGATGATCTGGTCATGGTGCTTGATCGCCAGGGCCGTTACTTAAAAGTTGTGACCAATGACTCTAGCAAACTCTGCCGCCCCGCCCCCCAAATCATCGGCAAAACCCTGGCAGAAGTTTTTCCCCCAGAGCAAGCAAATCAGTTTTTGGCCGTCGTTCACAATGTGCTGGATGCCCAGGCCCCTGAAGAGTTTGAGTATGTTTTAAGAACCGGCGGAAAAGAACGCTGGTTCAGCGCTAAATGTTCTGCCATCAACACCGAACAAATTGTGTGGGTGGCACGGGATGTCAGCGATCGCAAACAGAACGAGCTATCTTTGCGCCAGAGCGAAGCCAAACGTCGGGCTATTCTGGCGACCATGCCTGACCTCATGTTTCGGCTAGGAGCCGATGGTCGCTACCGCGAAGTCATTAACCCCCGCCCGGATCTGGAATTGTTCTTCCATGGACGCGACCCGGTAGGGCAGCGGTTAGCCGATCTGGTACCCGCTGACATCGCGAACCGCAAGCTGACTATGAAAGACCAGGCCCTGGCAACGGGCGAACTGCAGCTTTACGAGCAACAGATGCAGACCGACACCGGCCCCCGCTACGAAGAGGTGCGCGTCATTAAGAGTGACGAAGACGAAGTGCTGTTCATGATTCGGGATATTAGCGATCGCAAGATTGCTGAGCTAGAGCTAGAGGCCACCCGTAATCTGCTGCAGCAGGTGATTAATAACCTACCCGTTGCCGTCTTTGCCAAAGACGCCGACACCCTGCGACTCACCCTCTGGAATGACACCTGCACCAAGTTGATGGGCTACACCCCGGCAGAGGTGATGGGTAAGACAGATTTTGATCTGTTTCCTGCAGAACAGGCCCGTACCTGTGTTGAATACGATCGCCAGGCCATTGAGCAGAGGGCGGTTGTCGAAGTGCCTGAAGAAACGATTCAGGGAGGAGACGGGCAACCCCGCATTATTCACAATCGCAAGGTAGCGGTCTACGATGCTCAAGACCGAGCCAGTTTGGTGATTGGCATTGCCGAAGACATCACCGCACGCAAGCGAGCCGAAACCACCCTCCGGCGACAGCTTGCGGCCATCGAAGCCGCCGTAGACGGCATCGGCATTTTACAGGGGGACACCTATTTATACGTCAACCAGTCCCACGGCACTCTATTTGGTTACGACAATGCCACAGAACTGGTGGGCAAAACCTGGCGAGAACTGTATTCCCCCAGCGAAATTCAGCGGTTTGAACGCGACATATTCCCCATTTTGGCGCGGGATCGGGTCTGGCAGGGGGAAGCCACCGCCCTGCGCCGCGATGGTTCAACCTTTCCAGAGGGGTTATCGCTAACCCTGACTGAAGATGATATTTTGATCTGCGTTTGCCGTGACATTAGCGAAATCAAGCAGGCCCAGGCGCAAATTATCCACAATGCCCTGCACGACCCCCTCACCGGGCTACCCAACCGCACCCTGTTAGAGGAACGGTTGGAGACCGCCATTCAACGGGCCAAACGATATTACAATTACCACTTTGCCGTACTCTTCATTGACCTGGATCGGTTCAAGGTCATTAACGATAGCCTTGGCCATCTGGTCGGTGACCAACTGCTAATCGCCATTGCCCAACGGCTGCAGGCCCACATACGCAGCGTTGACCTGGCCGCCCGGTTAGGGGGCGACGAGTTTGTCCTGCTGTTAGAAGATATCGAGGGAGCAGATAATGTTGTTCAAATTGTAGAGCGCATCTTAGACGACTGTCAGCATCCCTTTGTCATACAAGGCCATGAGGTCTTTACCGGCATGAGCATTGGCATTGCGATGGGCAACGGACATTACGGTCTGGCTTCCGACGTCATTCAAGATGCCGATATTGCCATGTACCGGGCCAAGCAAAATCGACAGTCTTCTTACCAGTTCTTTGGTAGCGCCATGCGTACCGCCATGGTCGAACGCCATACCCTAGAAATGGAATTGCACCGCGCCATTGAGCTGAATGAACTGGTGGTGCATTACCAGCCTATTTTGGATCTGCGGATTAACCAATTAATTGGGTTTGAGGCGCTCGTGCGCTGGCACCATCCTGAGCGAGGCTATCTTTCCCCCGAGAGCTTTTTGACCTGTGCCGAAGAAACTGGATTGATTGTGCCCATCGACCGTTGGGTGTTGGCCCAGGCTGGCCATCAACTGCGTCAGTGGCAGACTATGGCGGTACCCCATGGGCCATTGAAAATGCACATCAACCTGTCTACCCAGCATTTCAATACCAGCACCCTGCTGCAAGATATTGACCGGGTTATGGAAGAAGTTGGCCTCGATTACCCCTGGCTCACCATCGAAATTACTGAGAATGTGTTGATAGATAACATCAACAACGCGACAAAAATCCTGAATCAGCTCGCAGAACGTCAGATTCAAGCCAGTATTGATGACTTTGGCATCGGCTATTCTTCGCTGCAATACCTGCACCGACTGCCCCTCAAGAGCCTTAAGATTGATCGCACTTTTGTCCATCAAATTGACACCAGCGATCGCGATTATCAGATGGTAAAAACCATCGCCGGGCTGGGCCGACAGCTCAACCTCTCAGTCGTCGCAGAAGGGATTGAAAACTATCACCACCTGCAGCTTGTTCAGACCGTCGGTTGCGACTATGGGCAGGGATACCTGTTCTCGCGGCCCCTCCCGGCTGATGAAATTGAAGCCACGGTCCTGAAAATGCCCTGAAGAATTATGACCTGTGTTTCAACTGGCACATTAGTTTGACTTTCTCAAATTTACTTATTGCTATGATTGAACAACCATAGTGCTTATTCCCACGTGGAGTATCCGATGCTGAGTATTCGAGCGGTTCAACTATCTCTGGTAATGACGGGCTTATTAACACCTCTAGTATCAGTTGCAGGTGCTAGTGGTCCAGCCTTTGCGGATGATATCGATACGCTCCCCTTTGAAAGCTTCTATTGCGGCATTAAATCCGTCGAAACCAACGACGGCTCAACGCTTAATGTACCGGCCACTATGGGCACCTTTAATGGCACAGAAACGGTGATTTATTACTGGCTTCGAGACTATTACATCGAAACGGCTGAATCTCCGCTGGTCATCTGCGATCGCGTTTCATCCACCCTAGATCTACTTAACCGTCAGGGTACCCTGGGCTTTATCGACCAGGGCACCACCTCGGAGGGAGAACCCGCGATTTGTGCTAATACTTCCTGTAGCCGCCCCATTTTTACACTGCTACCCGAAGAAGATCCCGAACAAGTTTTGGAAGATTTACAACTTGCCTTAACCACCGAACCGGGGGATGGTCCCATTAGCTCCAGCAGAAATTACACCCCCTTTGGGGACATTCTTGAAGACATGCCTGATCGCAATCGCCCCTACAGTAGATTTAGGCCGGGTGGTGGCCGCTAGTACGAAGCCTTATCAATTCTGCACCATTCATAAGCGGGGAAGCAGAGGAGCAAGGGGGCTGGGGAGCAATATTAGGTTGCACAACTTATGAGCCGAAATACTAGGAGCAAAACCCAGGACTCACTACGATTAGCGGCTACATACTTCGTTTACTTCCATATACTCCTGGCGATAAGGCTCCAGCATCGTACAGCCCTGATCGATTAAGTCATTCAGGTTACGCATTTTATGCAGCCGAGCTGAGCCATCTTCATAGGCCACAGCCAGATATTCGCCGGAAGCGTCAAAACTGGCGTCGGTAGCCCGGTCTTTAAAGTGCCGAATATAGCTGAGCTGTCGCCCACTGCGGTTCCAGATGGTGACAATGCCATTTTGACCGACGATGGCAATTCGAGACGCATCTGGACTCAGCAGCACCTGGCGTACCTGGGCCTGAAAACTTTCGAAAGAGGGACTCTGCTTACGGCTATCCCGCAGGGGTTGAATCGAGAGCGTGCCATCCTGGTCGGTGGTGGTTAGGCTGGCATTATCGGGGCTAAAGCTCATGCTGGAAATGCGGTCCTGTTCCAGGTCAACCGTCTGAATTGGGCTGGCTGTGAATGCTCGGGCATCCCTAAGGGCCGATAGGGTCTGCCACGACCAGGGCCAGATTTTGACCTTGCCGGTGCCGTCGCGGGTGGCCAAAAATTGCCCATTCTGACTGAGGGCAAAGCCAAAAATCAGGCCGTTCGCATCTCTGAAAATGCCAATATTGTCTCCCGCCTGGTTCCAAACTTTAAGGGTGCCGTCATTTCCTAAAACCACCAATTGCTGACCATTGGGGCTAAGGGCCAGGTCGGTAATGGCCCCGGTTTCTGCCGCAAAGGCACTGATAGGGCGTTTAGGACTCCTGGCATAAATCTGAATTCTGCCGGTGCTGTCTCCCAGGGCCAGGTATTGACCGTCGGCGCTGTGGCTGATGCTGGTTAAGGCCGCATCGACTTTGGTAAAAAGTTCCTCAGAATTGGCCTGATTGAGTTGAGGAGCCCTTGCTCGGTCTAGTTCGTTCAGGTATTCAAGGGTGGTTTGCAGGGTCGTTAATGGGCTGGTGGCAGGATAGTTCTCCAGGGTTAGACTTTCAGCCTGAATGAGATGCTGTAGTTCTTGACCAATAGCAATGGCCTGAATCAGTAGCCGCACCGCATTTTCCCGATTGGTAAATGCCCCCAGCTGGCTGAGCAGATTTGTGGCATTTCGCTCCAGCCGGTTACCCTGCAGGGCCAACTGCAGCTCATGCTGTTCACGTTCCAGATCATTTTGTACTTTCAGCAAATTTCCTTGGGCCAGTAACAATTCATTTTCTGCCTGTCGGCGGTTTGCCTCGGCCTCCTGCTGCAATCGTTCGGCCTCTGCAGCAGTTTGTTGAGCCGCCAAAACCTGTTGCGCTGCATCCCGCACCCGTTGCTCTGCCAGCGCGACTAATTGTTCTGCGTCCTGTACCCGTTGCTCTGCGGTAAGTACCCGTTGTTCTGCGTCCTGTACCCGCTGCTCTGCAGTCTTCACCTGCTGTTCCGCTGTTTCTACCTGTTGATTCAGAGACTGTATTCGAGCCTCAGCCAATTGCACCTGCTGGTCTGCCGATTGCGCCCGCTGGTCTGCCAGTTCTACCTGACGTTCTGCCTTTTTGACCTGTTGCTCAATGTCCATCACCTCGCGCTTGGCCTGCCGTACAGTCTCCTGAGCTTGAAGCGTGCGTGCACGAGCAAACCACCCGGCCCCCGTGGCAACAGCAAGGCCTAGGGCCGCAGCTAGTACTCCTCCAAAAGCCCCCCGCCGAAGTCTGCGTTCTGCCCTTGCTTGGGCATCCTGTCGAGACCGGCTGGCATTGATATATTCCCGCTGGAGCCCTGTCGGGTCTGGCCCAGGGGCTTCGCTGTTGGCTAACCAGGTTTCTGCGTCAGCAAGCTCTCGCCCTCGTAGCAGCAGGCTTTCATCCCTCAGCTTTTTCTCCCAATCAACGGCTTTAACCAGCAATCGAGTATGGGTCTTGACCCGATCTAAGTTAGTGTTGAGGGCGGCTACCAGATCTGCCAAAGCCCGGTCAAAACTGTCTTCCGCTGTAAACCTGAGCCAGTGGGTTTCTCGCAGGGGCAGTATTAACTGGCTGGAGTAAAACCCCTCTCGGCGCAAAATTGGGATCAGTCGCTTGTTGTTTTTAGCCGCAAATTCTGCCTCCTGCTGACAGATCCTCGAGGTTGCCGAATCGGGGCTCAGCACAAAAATGAAAGCGTCTGCTTCAGCAATGCCGGTCTCAATTTCTTCCCACCAGTTTGCCGTGGCAGGAATGTCTTCCCAATCTATCCAGGCGTCATACTGACTCTGCTCCAGGGCCTGATAGAGTACCTGAACAAACTCCTTATCCTTTCGGGAGTAGGAAATAAAAACGTCAGTCATAGATGCAGACTGGTGAAGTTACAGGCAAGAGAGTCCTGGCATTACTATTATTTAGCACGAACAACTTCAGTCGACTCTCTTTACTGCCACATCTGCGACTGGCTTGAGGGTAGGCCTATACCCTACCCTCAAAAGCTGCTTTTAAGAGGATTTATTGCGGACTTCACTTGAATGAAGTACATCTTATAGATCCCTTTACCCTCCGACTCAAGGCAGGCAAGATGTTTGCCCTCCAAAAAATGGGCTGTTATAAAATCCTTGTTCCTAAGCCGCCGGTAATACCTCCTTTTTGATAATGCCGTGGACTCCCCAGTTACCATCTACAATCTGGGTAACGCCAAAGTCGGTGGCTACCGACATCAGGGAAATAGCTTCATCTTCCGAGAGGCCCTGGGTTGTCATCAGAAAATGGCGCATTTTTTGAAAGGCGTCCCGCATGGCTTTGTCGATGGAAGACTGGCTGTAGATGTCTTGCTGGGCGGTTTCTCCCAGTTCCTCCAGGTAGTTGGCGTAGCTGAAGCCGTGGACGACATACTCGTCTTCGGTTTCCAGCAGGGGATAGTTCAAATCTTCCAAAATGGTGCCGGGCAGATCGGCCTGCTTGTGGACGATCACCTGAATTTTGCCGGTCAGGGAGGTTTCGATGGCAGTTCCTGCCAGTTCAGAATCCCCCTGGGCGGCATGGGGATCGCCCAACGACAGCAAGCCTCCCTCTACGGCGACGGGGTAGTACATGGTTGCCCCCTCGCCAATGCGCCAATTGTCGATATTGCCGCCAAAGTAGCTGGGGGGTACAGAATCCACAAAGTCGGCTTCCTTGGGGGCCAGACCAATCACCCCAAAGTGGGGCCGAATGGGAACCTTGACCCCTTCTAACACCTCGTAGTTCTTGTCAATGGTGTCGTGATCTACCGGAATGCCGGGATAGTCAATAATTTCATGCATGACTCCGAAGGGATCGGTCTGGGGCACCCAGCGATAGTTGTAGAAGGCCGTGGCGTAGTCTTCTTCCCCGGTGGCATCCAGTTCGTAGATGGTGATCACCTCGCGAGGTTTGGGTTCCTCAATCATGTCGTTATAGTGAAAGCCCCACCATGCGGCGGCATTGCTGCCAAAGGTGCGCCCTTCGTAGTCCGGGTTGGCACTGGGTCGCGGGTCTACCTCTAGAATGTTGACCTCCAGCACATCCCCCGGTTCAGCCCCGTTAACGTAAATGGGGCCGGTTAAAATATGAACGCCAAACCCCTGACCTGAGCCATTTTCGTACACTTCAGGATCGGTGGAACCAGCCCCGCGCCGATCTACCCCTTTGCCTTCGGGGGTCCAGCTAAACACGCTCTCGGCTCCGGGGTCACCCATTACCATCAGGGAAGCGTCGTCGTTAGCATGGTGGGTCAGAGTTTCGACGGTAATTACATCCCCCGAATCAACCACCAGTTCCGGCTCCAGGGTCTGGCTAAAGTAGCCCCAGTGCACCGTATCTGCCGTTGCCGCCAGGTAATGTTCCTGGGGATCCTGGGCAGTTGCACCATTGACCAGCGCACCCCCAAGCCCAATCGTCGCTGCCATTGCCAGGCTAAGCAGCCCAAAACGCCATTTTAGAAGCATCCATTCCTCCTTCACACTCAGACTCACAGCTTGCAGGGATACCGTTACCGTTGATCTGCACTTCCCGTTTCAGGGATTTTCGCGCCCGGAAGTACGACTTGCCATGCACGGCATTCCGCTCCAAGTGGGCTTAATGCTATGGGCGGAGGGGACACAAGTTTGTAGTTTGGGAAACAAAAGTCATCTCAAACCCAGCCCAGAGGATGTAGTCTGCTCGACTGATCTCCGCTTTTGGACCTGGAGAAAACTTAACCCAGAGCCGATAAAGGGGTCTTTAAAAAAGAATTTACCGAATATTGTGCATTCGCTGTAAGGGCGAAGCATCTGGGAGGAAATTGACGGGACTGTTCCCATAGTTTTTGTGCAGATGCTTCGCCCCTCCGGTGGGTACTTTCTTGCTCAGAAATCTCCTAAATCCAGATCCTCAAACTGCTGGAAAAAGCTCACCAGCTTTTGTCGAATGGTGGCTACGCCCCCCGCCACATTTGACTCAATGTTTAAAGGCAGCACCGGGTCATGGAGCGAGAGCCGCAGCAGAAACCAACCATCTTCCTCTGCAGACTGGCATGAGACCCGCACCCCTTCGTAATTTTTAGGCACAATTTCCCAGCCTGGCTGCTGGGCTGCAAACTCTTGTAGCTGGTCGATGACCTGTTGCCCATAAGGCTTAAAGTCTGCCAGGTTAATTTTGAGGCGAAATTCTTCGCTTTCTACCGGTTCCTTCAGGGGTGCAATCAAATCCCTCAGGGACTGGTTCTGCAGCTTGGTTTTGGCCAGCTCCACCAGCAGCTTACTGACCAGATAGGCCCCGTCATCCAGGAAATAGTTTTCCTTCATGGCCCCGTGGCCCGAGGTTTCGATAGCCAGCCACGATTCCTGCCCCTCGTGGTTTAACCGAATCGCCTCGTTAATGACATTTTTGTAGCCCCGCTTAAAGCGATGGTGAACGCCCTTAAGCTCTCCTTCAATGAACTGGGTTAACCCGTCTGAGGTGATGGAGTCGGTCACGATGGTGGAACCGGGATGCTCCCTCAGCACAACGGCGGCCATCATGGCGATGAGGCGATTGCGGTTAATGGCGTTGCCCTGGTCATCCACCGCCGCGCCCCGGTCTACATCGGTGTCGAAGATAATGCCAAAATCTGCTCCATGAGCTTTAACCGCATCGCAGATGGACTGCATCGCCCCATGATTTTCCGGGTTGGGAATGTGGTTAGGAAAGCTGCCGTCAGGCTCTAAGAACTGACTGCCTGTGGTGTCTGCCCCCAGGGGAACCAGGACTTTAGCGGCATAGAACCCCCCCGCCCCGTTGCCAGCATCCACTACAATTTTCAGCCCCTTCAGGGGTTCGTCGAAATGGTCGGGATGGGCCACCCCCTGGCGAATGGTGTTTACCAGCTGTTCGGCATAGACCGCAATAAAGTCGCGGGCTTCTATCCCACCGGGGGCATCGGCCTGGGGAAAATTCCCCTGTTTAGCCAGGGCCAGAATGTCGGTGATGTCCTGCTTCTCCAGTCCCCCTTGAGGGGTAAAAAACTTCAGGCCGTTGCGGTTAAAGGGCAAATGGCTGGCGGTGAGCATAATGGCCCCGTGGCAGGTATAGCCGGGGGTAACGGTGCTCATAAACATGGCCGGGGTTGAGGCCATGGCAAAGTCGTAGACCCGGCACCCGGTGGCGGCAATGCCCTCCATTACCGCTTTCATCAGGGCTGGGCCAGAAATGCGGCTGTCTCGGCCTACTGCAATGGTGAGGTCGGTGGGGGAACTGCTGGCTTTCGTTGCCAGCCAGGTGACAAAGGCTTTCCCCAGGGTGGCGGCAATGTCTGGGCTGAGGTTCACATTTTCCCCTTCCACCCCGTCCAGGGCAACGCCTCGGATGTCAGACCCATTTTGCAGTTTTTCCCAGGCAAAGTTTTCCATGGTTATCCCCGTTGCTGCGACATGGTCAGACTATCGCAGGTTTTGGGGTTGCCGGAGGTCTTTAAGCCTTTCTACAGCAGCGGGCAGTTGCGGTTGCTGCTGCTGATGGCGTAAACAGGCCAGAATCGTCGGCGTTATGCCAGTAATGTCCTGTACCTGAGCCAAGGCCTGGGCCTGGGGACCCACCGCAATCAGCGGCACAGGGTTGAGGGTGTGGCGTTTGGTGGAGAGATCTTCCAGATTGCCGTGGTCACTGCTGATGACTAGAGTGGTGTGGCTATCCAGGTGGTTAACTAGGCTTTCTAGAAAGCTATCGACCCGGTTTAGGACCTGGACGGATTGCTCCCAATCCTGGCTGTGGCCGGCAAAATCCGTCAGATAGCTTTCAAACAGGGTAATCGTGTACCGGCTGCCGAGTTGGGCCAACCGTTGACCTGCCGCCTGCGGGGAGATGGGGGGAGCGGCAATGCCCCGATGGCGGGCCAATTCGCCGGTAATATCCCAAAATAAGGCTTCACCGGCTTCATACTCCGTCTGCAGGCGAAAGGGGAGCCCTGCCGTCAGGTTGAGCAGGGTGCCTACGGAGTAACGAATTCGCCGATGGGCAATGGCATAAAAGTATTGGGGCGAATAGAGATTGGCCAGGGTCGCCGTACCGCCCAGGTGCAGCACTTGCTTGAATATGCCGTAGGCGTCAATGAGCTGCCTCAGGGTCCCATTGGCAAAGCCGGTCTGGTGCTGCCCCCGAAACTGGGGCGCGTTGCAGCCGGTGTAGAGGGAGGTTTGCCCCGTTGCGCTCTGGGGCAGGCCCGGCACCCCGAGCCGCGCGTCGATGGGCTTAAACAGTATTCCCGGCTGACGGATCGTTCCATTGCCCAGTAGGGGAGTCCCTAACAGGGCTGATACAAACGGGAGATTAGCTTCCATGGACAGGGGATTTTGCGCCGTCTGGGAGCCTAAACCAACGCCATCCAAAAAAACAAAGATAAACTTCTCGGACAAGTTAATCACCCATCTATACCAAGTCCAGCTCGAAATCTGTAGTTTTCTTTAGGGTAAAACTCCACTTCTGGACTTGGACAAGGTTTATTTCTTCGGTCAGGTCACGGGGTTACTGCTTGAGTAACTCTTCAGCCTCATGCAGTTGGTTGCCCCAAACTCGCTCTCCCAGGGCAATAAGCAGCATAACCGTGGTAACCAGGCTGAAGCCACCGGCAATGACAAATTCGCTGATAAACGGTTTTACTCCCAGAGCCACCACCATTTCGGATACGGCCAGATAAGCAAAATACAGAAAAATGCTGAGCTCAATCCAGGAGCCAATGGCCGTAAAGCGAGCCAGACCACGGGGATCATCAAATTTATGCTCTAGCCAGTGGCGGCGCAGCACAATCGCTGGCCAGGCGCTGAGCATCACCAGGCCAAACACCACAAAACCAACCAGGGGAAAGCTTCCCAGCACCTGCGCCTGGGTCCACTGGGCAGTGGCTGCGGTTTTGCCAGGCCCGGTTACCAGGGCATCAATAGAAACGGCCCACACTGCGGCCCAAAATCTTGAGTGGTTAGACAAAAACCGATAGAAAAAGTCGCTGTCGCTCTCCAGGTCGTCGTCATCATCGCCATCGTCATCGTTGTCGAGTCCGGCAATTTCCTGGATCACCTCAGCAATGAACCAGACCATAATCAGAAACCCTGCTCCATAAATCCCAGCCTTGAGGGACGGAAAGGAACTGGCGGCATACCAAAGGCCAATCAGCCCAATCATAGGAAACAGAGTGTGAGTAAACCCAATGGCCGCCGCCCAGGTGAGGGCGTCGCGAACGGTTTCAAAACGTCGGAATCTACCAATGGTGGCAATTACAGCATCAGCCGCAATACCCACGCCAATGGCTCCGTTAATGAGGAGGTACTGAATATTTCCAGACAAATATCCCACGTTCTAAACAAATCCGTTGCTCAACTTTCTTTGCAAGCCGGAAGGGATGCCAGCCAACTCTTCCCATTATGAAACAAAAATGAAACAAACCCCCTGCAACTTTCCCCCGGCCCCTGGTCGGGTAGCATCTATCTTTTTCTTTAAATCAGATTATAGAACCACCCTGAAAAGACCTCCGCTCAGAAGAGGGTAGCGTTTGAGCCCCCAATGGTAGACAATAAGGAGCCGTTTGCTGAGTGCCATCACCTTCAGCGCTCCGGTAGATAACCAGCCCAGTTCGCAGTTTGTAGTTTTTCCTCAGGCAAAACGTCACTTTGGAACTTGGACAAGGTTTATACCGAATTGGCGCTGTCAGGAATGGAAAAGCCTGTTGTAATAGAAGAGATAAAGGTTACGTTGAGTCCGACTTTGATTTCCTTATCCCATGCAGTGGCTACCCAACAGTCGGCATTGTCGCCAAAGACCTGGCCTTTCAATGTGTCGCTACTACCGCATGGGGTTTTCCTGGTGGGGGGAAGTGTCCGCGATGCGCTGCTTGATCGTCAGGCCGATTACCTCGATCTGGATTTTGTTTTGCCTGAAAAGGCTGTAGAAACTGCCCGTGCCATCGCCTTGCATTACAACGCCGGGTTCGTTGTGCTAGATGCAGAACATCAGATTGCCCGCGTGGTTTTTAGCAATGCCACGGTAGACTTTGCCCAGCAAATTGGCCCTACAATTTACAGCGATCTACATCGGCGTGACTTTACCATCAACGCCATTGCCTACAACCCCCACAGCGAAACTCTGCTGGACCCGCTAGATGGGTGCGCCGATCTAGAACGCAGAGTTCTATGTATGATTGCTCCCGAAAATTTGAAAGATGACCCTCTACGGTTGCTGCGGGCCTATCGGCAGGCGGCGCAACTCGGGTTTGGCCTGGATGGCGAGACCAAAGCCATCATTCGGTCTTTAGCGCCCTACCTGAAAACTGTAGCGGCTGAACGGGTGCGGGGAGAAATCGACTGCCTGCTGAGCCTGCCCCAGGGGACTCCCCTGCTCCAACAAGCCTGGGAAGACGGTGTTCTGACTACCTGGCTGCCCCTGGTGGAAGCTGGCCAAATTCACCAACTGCAGGCCATTGATCAGGCTGCAGCCCAACTCCACGAACGCTGGCCCAGCTATTCAACCTTGCTGAGGGGGTGGATTAAAGAGAAATCTACTCCGGGGCTGCACCGCAGCTGGCTTAAGGCCACTAAATTAAGTCAACTCTTACCGGCAGATGCAGAGCAAGCCGAAACAACCCTGGTGACCTTGAAATATAGTCGAGCCGAGCAGCAAGCCACCCTCTCTGTACTTGTGGGGTGGCAGTATCTGCGTCAGGCGGTGTCTCAGGGGCAACTCTCGGCTCGCCAGCAGTACCAACTGTTCAAAGTTGCCGGTGCCGGGTTTGCCGGAGTTGCTCTACTGGGCCTTGTCCATGCTCTACCCGAGCAGATCATGTTGCCGCTGATGGAACGGTATCTCAACCCCAGTGACCCGGTTGCCCATCCCAATGCCCTGGTATCGGGGCGCGACCTGATTCAGGATCTGGGTCTAAAGCCCGGACCTCAAATTGGTCAATTCCTGGAAGCGATACAACTGGCCCAGGCCGAAGGGGTCGTTGCAACTCGTGAAGAAGCCCTGGATTGGGTCCGACAGCAGCTCTAGGTTGTTGCCCTGTAACCCGGTCAGGTCGGGGGATCTTTTCCTGACTTCGGGTTGTGATCACCTCTAACTCCCAACCTTAGAAAGATGGCAACTGAACTCTCACCGCTTAGCCTGAGGTCATAGTTCAGCCCAAATTTCATGAATACCCGTAATCGAGTTGTTGCCCTGGGGGGGGTTGTCATCGTCATTGCCGCCGTTTTGATTCTATGGGCAACGACGTTAACGTTTGCCAGCCAGGGCGGTCAACCCTCCAGAGAACCTTCATTAGACTCAACATCGGTGGTCGATCCTAAAGGGGCTCAAGAGTTAAATCTGCCCGCCGCCGCAGATCAGGCAGAAACCTTTGCAGACGATGTCTACAGCGGTTTAGACACCACTAAAGAAATCATTGGCAAAACAGAGGCTCGTAAGCAGGCCATTGAACAGGGGCGTACTAAAGCCAGCGGCAAGTTGAAAGGGCTGGCCGAACGGGCCCGCCAAGCTCACGAACAGCAAGATGATGCCATTCTTTCCGACACCGATCGCCGGGTGCTGAAGCATATTTCTGAGTAACGGCTTTGAGCATGGCGGCTGATTCATTGACGCTTATTTGGGCATACCCCACCTGGCTGAATTTCCATGCCTTAGAAGCCCAGGTCGGCTTTGGCCGCTTCCGAAACTTTGAAGATGGCTTCGTCGGGCATCTCTTCCCAGGCGGTGCTGCCTACCTGGGCGTAGAACGTGCTGTCATAGGGGCGGGTGCGCACCACGACGGGCATAGGGACCGCATGGCCCAAAACCAGGGCCTGCTGTTTAGAATCTAACTTGGCCAGCACAGAGCGCAGGCTTTGCCCCCCCGACACTCCGGTAAAAATGGCGTCGATATCTTTTTCGTCGTTGAGCAGGGCGGTGATGCGGGTCCCGATCTGCGACATCACTTCATTGTCAATGCCAGAGGGGCGCTGATCAACCACCAGCAGCGTCACGAAGTACTTACGCATTTCTCGGGCAATGGTGCCAAAAATAGTTTGTTTAGCCGTCGCCGGATCTAGAAACCGATGGGCTTCTTCTATGGTGATCATCAACTGGCGGGGACGATCTACTACATTTTTGGTCTGCAGAAACCGGTCGGCCTTGCGCACATAAATGGCGTGGATACGGCGGGCAATGATATTGGTGGCCAACATATAGGCCAGCATGTTGGACTGAGAGCCGAACTCAATTACCACATGCTTACCGTCATCCAGCGCGGCGAGGATTTTTGCCACATAGTTGGTGGCACTGGTATGGCGCATATATTTTAGATCGGCAAGGCGGTTGAGCTTGCGCTGCAGGGCCATGATGGAGGATTTGCTGCCCATTTTGGTCTCGCAAAATTCCTGAATTTCCTCGTTAGTCATGGTCAGCAGGCGATTGATCCAGCCCTTGCCAAATTCATTGCGCAGAATAATGGCATTTTCCAGGCTGGCTTCCGACAAATTCAGTTCGCCTTTAACCAGGGTCAGGTCTTCTACATCAATCTGGTCAAAGCTGATAAATAGCTCCTGGGCGTCGCGCACCCCCCGCCGCTGGGTAGATTCAGGGTCGAGGCTAAAAATTTGCACCTGGCCGGGAAACAACTGCCGTAGCCCCTTGACCGTGCTGAAATGCTTCGCTTCACTGACGGCTTCCCAACCGTATTCAGAGTGCATGTCAAAAATCAGGTTGACGGCAGCTCCCCGCTGGATGGTGCCTGCCAGCAGCAACCGAGTCAGGAAGGATTTGCCGGTGCCCGATTTGCCGAATATGCCGTTACTGCGCTCCACAAACCGATCCAGGTCAATACAGACCGGTACTGCCATATCAATGGGTTGGCCGATGGCAAAATTGCGGCGGTGGGGGTCATCTTCCCAACCAAAGATGATGCGAAAGTCTCGCTCGCTGGCATCGAAAACCTGGCTGAAGTGGGCCGGAATAGTTTTTACCGGCAGCAACTCTACCTCTGCATTGGTCTGGGCCTGAAATGACGCGCCGTAGTTTACTCCCGATTGGTGGGAGGGCTGATTACCGTTGCGCTTGCCGCTGGCGGTTTCCTGCTGGTGGGTGAACATCAGCATGGGGGTTAAGTTGATGGTGCCGTAGGTACCTGTACCCGCCAGCACCTCCTGCAAAAACTGGTTGGAAGGTTCTGGAGGATGGGCCAGAATGCGATTGCTGCCGGTACCCAGGGCCACATCCGTAAGCATGCAGAAGAATTTCGATCGCACCCCCCGCACCACCAGAAACTTACCCACCCGCATGTCTTCTACCGACACATCAGGATGAAGCCTGACTTCTAGCCCCTGACTGAGGGAACCCTGAATCACAGACCCCAGGGGCAAACTTTCAACCATAGGTCAGACTCCATGCACTGAGCAGGTACTGCTGAGGGTTATCCTACCGCAGGTGCAGGCTTTTTTAATACACCAGTTCTACAGAGTGGGCCTGATTTACCTTAAAGGCTAAAACTGGTAGCCCAACCCCCCCTGCACAGACACAGCCATGTTGTTGCCGTCTTGATAGGCGTCAAAGGCGAACACAGCGTTGCCAAAGGCCACCAGGTTGCTATTGGGGAACAGATAATCAACACCGGGTTGCAGGACAAAGGCTGTCTTATCACCGACTACAGAGGTGTCGCCACCACCACCATTGAATGCGGCCCCAGCCCCCAAGTAGATGTCAGTATTCCAGTTCAGCGGTACGTCGTAGGACACGGTGGGCACAAAGGCGAAGTTGCCGCCAAAGAGAAAGACCTGCCCCCGCACCGAAATGGGCATGGTCAAGAAGCGATAACGCCCGGTGATGACCCCCTGCAAGCCGCCGCCATCGGCGGTTTCAGAAGCCCGAGTCAGGCCGACCCCGACCCCGGCACCAACATAGCTACCGTACGCGACCTGGGCTTTGGCCTGACCAGGATGGAGCATTGCACCGGCGGTTGCAGCGGTGATCGCCAGCAACGCTGCCGTTGCCCCACGGTTCATCAAACGGATTAAGCTTTTCATTCCTTTTCTCCTCACCTCTGAGCTATCCATGCAGTGGCTGAATACAGGTCCGTCAACCTCTCTACCAGACCTGCCCAAGCTTAATGCATCCGACAGTTTTCGGCACATCAATTTTGTCAAGTCGCTGGATTTTGCTCCGGTCGACCGGGAAACACTCAGATTCAACGGTTTTATTCAATCCAATTCCACCCAACTCGCTCCACCATCGACGAGAAAATTTACATTCGTCGACAAAAAAGCTCCCCATGGGGGTCGCTGACTGCCGCCCTGGGGAGATAGGAGAAACCGTTGGCAAAGGAGGAGGGCAAAGCCGGGATGCATACTGGCAGCCCGAAGGTGCGCCCCTAGCCCGTGTTCCGCATTCCGGCGGCAATGCCGTTGATGGTGAGTAGGGCTCCCCGCAGTAGTTCACCCTGGCTGTAGCGAGACCGCACAACCCCGGTTGCGGCCTGGTCTTTGTAGTGGCGCAGGCGCTTCAGTAGAGACACCTGGAGAAAGCCCAGGGGCACGATGGTGCCATTACGCAGGTACACAGAACGCTGCAGGTCGGGATCGCCATCCAGCAGCCGTTCGTGGTCGGTAATTTGCAGCATCATGTCGCAGGTGAGATAAAACTCATCGGAAATTTTCTTGAAGAGAGCCTCAAACCGTTCCCGATCTTCCTCATTGGTGAGTTCTGCAACGTAGTGTTTGGCAATTTGCAGGTCTACCTTGGCCAGGGTCATTTCTACCTTAGACACCACCATTTTAAAGAACGGCCACTTGTGATAAAAATACCGCAGCAGCTTCAGGTGTTCTTCTGGGGCTTCATCCAGAAACTCCTTCAGGGCCGTGCCCACACCGTACCAGGAGGGCAGCAGAAAGCGGGCTTGGGTCCAGCTAAACACCCAGGGAATGGCCCGTAGGCTGCCCAGGTCTTTCCGCCCCCCCCGCCGGGATGGGCGAGAGCTAATTTGCAACTGGCTGATTTCCTGAATCGGGGTGACCTGGTGGAAGAAGTTGACCAGGTCGGGCTGTTCGTAGATGAGTTCCCGGTAGTGCACCCGCGATCGCGCCGCCAGGTCTTCCATGGTTTCGTTCCAGGGCTTGATCTCATCAAAGCTGTTGCTCAAAATGCTGGCCTGAATGACCGCTGTGGTCACGGTTTCCAGATTGTATAGGGCCAGGTCTGACAGGTTGTACTTGGAGGCCAGCACTTCTCCCTGCTCGGTAATCTTAATGCGGCCTTTAATGCTGCGCCCCGGCTGGGCCAGAATAGCTTCGTAGGCCGGACCGCCGCCCCGACCTACCGAGCCGCCCCGACCGTGGAAAATGCGCAGCTGCACATCAAACTGATCGGCGGTGGCCTGTAGAGACTGCTGGGCCTTGTGAATTTCCCAGTTGCTACTGAGAAATCCAGAATCTTTATTACTGTCGGAATAGCCCAGCATCACTTCCTGCAAGGGTACTGCTGGCGGTTCAATGCTTTCGGTCCCGGCCAGGTTGCGTCCCTGGTCGGCCTGGCCCCGCAGCATCTTGAGGTAAAGGGGCAGCTCAAATACCGCTTGCATGACCGCAGGAGCCCGCTGCAAATCTTCGACGGTTTCAAACAGGGGCACCGGCTGAATGCTGCTCATGCCGGTGGCGGGATCATAGAGACCGGCCTCCTTGGCCAGCAGCAGCACCTCCAGCATGTCACTGACGTGGTGGCTCATGCTGATGACGTAGCTGAAGCAAATGTCGGGACCAAATTCCTGGTGGAGCTTCCGCACCATGCGCAGGGTTTCTACCGTTTCGCGGGTGCGATCTGAGAAAGGCAACTCCCCAGGAATGAGCGGACGACGGGTTTTAAGTTCCGACACCAGCCAGGCCGCCTTGTCGGCCTCGGACATTTCACTGTAGGGCTGGGGCAGAATTTCTAGATATTGGGTAATTTCATCCAGAGCATCGGAATGGACAGAGCTTTCCTGGCGCAGGTCTAGCTGAGCCAGGGTAAAGCCGAAGATCTCTACCTGACAAATCAGCGTATCCAGATCCTGGCAGTGGAGCCCGGTGGCTTCCAGGTTGCGCTGAATCAGCCGCAGATCCCTTAAAAATTCGTAGCCGTACCGATAGATGGGGGCTGCTCCCTGCTCTTCAGTAATTGGGTCGGGGTAAGGGTCGCCCTCGTACATGCGCAGACTGCGGTCATAGGCATTTTCCAGTCGCCGCTGAATGTAGGCCAGCTTGAGTCGATAGGGTTCCTGGCGGTAGCGAATGGCCAGTTTATCGTACACATCCGCCATCTTGACCTGGTCTTGCTCCAGAGATTCCAGGAGTTCCGGCAGCACTTCGCTCCAGTGGAGAGAAAGGCTGAGCAGTTCCCGCAGCTTTTCGACAGAATCAATATACTTACTTAAAACTAGATTGCGCTGGTAGCAGGCGGTCTTCCAGGTAATGTCGGGGACAACCGAGGGGTTACCGTCCCGGTCGGCCCCCACCCAGGAGCCAAATCGGCAGAAGCGATGGCGCGGGGCATCGAGTTCCGGAAAGGTGGTGCTGATGGTGCGCTCAAACCGTTGATAGAGCTTGGGCAGGGCTTCGAACAGCACCACCTGAAAGTAATGCAGGGTATAGTCCACCTCATCGAGGACCGAAGGCTTGAACTGGTGCAGTTCGTCAGTGCGCCACCAGAGCCGAATTTCTTCGGTGAGCTGAGCTTTCAAGTCTTCTAACTCCCAGGATGAAGCCAGACCAATATTTTGGGCGCTCTCTTCGGCCAGGTCCATCTGGCGCAAAATGCGGGCAATGCGTCGCTGCTTATCGCGAATGGTGTGGCGAACAATTTCCGTTGGGTGGGCGGTAAACACCAACCGCACATCTAGCTGGTTCAACAGGTTTTGAATCAGCTGCGGCGGCACGTTCAACCGCTTAAGGGTTGGGAACAGCCAGTGAAAGGTACCAGCTTCTTTGCGGTTATTGCCGTTGGCACTGGACACACCGCGCTGCAGCCGGTCTGCTTGAAAATGGGTACCCCCGGCCTCTGCTCCAGTGTCTAGGTAAGGAGTAGATTCTGAGCCCAGTTTCAGGTTTGCCTCGGCCTGGCGCTGGGCCAGCTCCGAGGTTTCATAGGCAGCCCGGTACTGCTGCTGTTGGCCCCGCTGCTCGTAGTGCTGCTCAACAATATTAATCAGCTGAAAATACAGGGCAAAGGCTCTGGATGCCCGAATTGCGTCCTCCAGGTGCAGCCCCTCCACCAGGTCCACCACCGCTTTAACTCGGGCTTCGTCAGTGGTAGGGGCCTGGCCTTCAGGAGAACACATCTGCCGGAGCTGAGTGAGCAGCTTCAGCAGCTCAGGGCCACAGGCATGCTCTAAGACATTCTCCCAGAGTTCTTCGACCACCTTAAGGCGGTGACGCAGCAGGAGATCGTGGCTAGCTGTCATATTTGACAGGGCTTCGGGTAATTCCATCAGGCGAGACTGCACATCCGATAGGGTATTGCCTGAGGGTTGAAGCTTAGAACTCATGGGCTTACTAAGAGAGAACAGCGGTATCGCAAAAATTCTATAGGATTAATCCCATCGGTAGAAGTTTATCAGAGGCAGAGCAGCCAAATCGTTACAGCGGAAACGAGTTGGCTGTTAAGAATTTTCGGTTTCGGAGACATTCAGAGTCGGGAGCCGTTGTCCCTGATACAGTTGCTCGCTAATGATGCCCACCTGGGTCATCACCTCTGCCGCCCCCCTGGCAATCAAAATGCCCAGCAGCACAGGCGGTACCAGGGCACCCACCACCAGTTCTGCCGACAATCGGTGAGACCTTAGCGGAGTGCTGGCAGAAGCTTTCAGGGAAGACTCAACGGAAGCTCTAGCAGTAGTCATAAAATGGCGGCTAACGACAACAACAGCGGGGCGCAATTCCAGGGATGAACCGGGGGGGCAATTCCAGGGATAAACAGCTATAAAACGATGACAGAAACCAGGATGACAAAAATCACTGCACCTATCATAACCATTGGTCTTAGGGTGTTCCAGCGACATAGTCATCCAGCCGCTCCAGGGCAATGCAAGGCTCTTGGCTGCCGCGAGGGAATGGCCAACCCGCTATTGGAGATATTTTTTCTATAGGTTTCTACAGGTAATGCTGAAGGAGCCGCTGGAATCAGTTGTTCTAATTTCCTAGACTAAGGTATGCTTCTGGAAATTTGAGTCCACAAGCTTTGCAGCTGCCGCCCTGACGACCGGGTAGTGGAGCTCGGGATGTTGTGTCCTTCCCAGGATTAGCCTGGGCTGGGGTTACAAATTCCCCCAGCATGGCCATGGGCTCTGACCCATCAGCGGTGTATGAGATACCATAGGCGACTGGTTGCCCCACCTTAATCGCAAAACATTATTATTATAGGAATAATGAGTCATTATAATGACGGCGCATAGCCCAGCCGGCCTTTTGAGCTTTTAAGCTGCGACGGAGATTGAGGATCGAGATAACTTGCTATGTCTGTCCCCATGTCCAAATCAGAACCATCAGTCAGCGCTCCTGCCTCCGATTTTATCAGCTGGCTCAAAGTGTCTATGGGTGTTCCCCAGGCAGAGCTTCACACTAAGCTGCGGGGCAACATTCTCCATGTTCTTTGCGAAACTCCAGAACCGATCGGTCAATCGGCGGTGCTGCTGCAGCTGGTGCGGGCGCTGCTGGATAGCGAGCAAGAATCTCTGCTCAAGCAAACCTATCCTCAAGTCTACCAGCTGTACATTTACAGTCGGTTAACTGGGCAACCTTCCCCCGACTGGACGGCTCCTATTTATTTGAATCGGCTTGAGCGTCACCTGGCTCAACTGGTGCTGGAGAACCAAGACGAAGAAGACATTAAAGCCACCCAGACCCTGCTGAAGCAGTACTCTGAATTTCAGCCCGAAGCATTTCGCAGTGGCGAGGGGGGCAGTGGGGCCATCGTTTTATCAAACCTCAGCCTGGCCCGTCAGGGAGACCCTGAGGCCATTGCCTGGTATTTGAGCGAAACCCTCAGCGCTTTAGATGTAGGTGTTCTGGTCAGTATCAAAGCCATTCCGGGGACAGCCCACCTGAGGCGGATGGCGATTACCGTAGATGAATCGTCCTCCGAACCCGCCCAGGATACGGCGGCGATCTCTGGAGCAAACAGCGTTGACTCCCCCCCAGCAGGGTTTGAGGCTGAAGGTCACGACACCGCTATCCCGCGTCTGTGGATACTCTGTGAGGCCACCTACAGTCCTGACCCGGCCCTAATCGCCAGACCCACGGCAGAACGTTTGCGGCAGCTGCAGTTGAGCCAGTTCAAAGACGCGGTCTTGCTGCTGCAGGTCAGGGGAGAAAGCCGCCCCGATTGGAGCCTGCGCATTGACCTGACCCCGCCTGAGGAAATGTTGCGGGAGTGGGCTCGGTGGGGCGATGTCGTTGCCCTACAGCGCCTCTCAACCCTGGCTCTAGCCAATCGCCATCTGGAGGTCGAGGCTGAACTCGCCAGCGGCACCCTGCATTTAATCTGCCGATTAGCCGCAGAGTCAGATCATCTCCACAGCAACGCCCTGGAAGACCAGGATGGCATCGTTGCTGATTTGACCAAAATGTTAGAAGCTCTAGCTCCCCAGGGAGTGCCACGCTCAGTGGTCTACGGGCAGCATCGTGATCAGACAGAACCCGCCTGGGTCAGCTACTTAGACCTACCGGCAGCTGCCCATGTGGCCCTATCAGAAACCCCTGAATGCCTGGGGCAAACCGGAGATTTGCCCGCCATTGCGTTTTTGTTGACCCGGCATCTCAACCCCAACCTGGATGATTTGCTGGCTACCGGAGGTCTGCGGGTGCAGCTGCTGATCAGAGACCAGCTGCTGCACGTCATGGTAGATAGCCCCGTGACCCCCCATCGTCGCCTGGTGGGGCCACCCATTGCCCGCTACCTGATGGACCTAAGCCCTACGGGGATAGAAGGAGTCAGGATTTATGGGCGGCGCTCTGGCGAGGCTCAACCCGCCTGGAGCTATGGCAAAGACTTTATTGTTCGTAGCCGTCTGGTGCCCGAGTCTACCCCAGAGTTTTCGGCTTCCGATGCCTATGTCAATGAGCTGCTGGCGCGGCCCGATGGCACCCTATCGACTCCCTCCGATGTTGATCAAGGCCACCAGGCAGAAGAATCAGTCCCTGAGCTGGTGGAGTGGTGCGGCAACGGGCTGGCCAAAGTACGCCAGGGGCTGGTTAAGACCCATCTATTCAGCAGTTCCCAGGGCAATGCGGTGCTGGATACTGCTGCCGATCCTTCCACCGCCGATGGCATTAAAATCGCCGTAGTGTGGGGGGCGGTTGGCATTTTGCTGGCCCTACAAATGGACTGGATTCTGGGCCAGGTGCTGAATCCCCCAGCCAACCCAGCCCTGGCGGAACCCATCACCGAAACAATAACCGACGAAACGGCCTCGGCAGATAACCCCAGCAACAGTTTTGAGCGGGCTCTGTCTGAATTAAGCTGGCCCGCCGAGGAAAACGACCAGGATGAAAACTTTGCCGCTACTGACGACGACGGCTTTGTAGCCGACCAAGGGGTTGATGACACCGGACTGGTTACCAGCCCAGCCCAGCCCATGGTGGCCGTTGATGCCCTGGTAGAAGAGTCCACGTTTCCTACCTTTAACAGCCAGCAGCTCAACGAAAAACTGGCCCTTTACCAGCAGCACCTGGAAGAGTCGGGACCAGCAGACATTATGATTGTGGGCAGTTCTCGCGCCCTACGGGGGGTAGATCCTGTGGCTCTGCGTACAGAACTGGCGGCAATGGGCTACGAAAATGCTGATATTTTCAACTTTGGCATCAACGGTGCCACCGCCCAGGTTGTCGATATGGTGTTGCGTCAGGTGCTAGAGCCAGACCAGCTGCCCCGGTTAATTATCTGGGCGGATGGGGCTCGGGCCTTTAACAGTGGACGGGTAGACGTGACCTACAACGCCATTGTGGCGTCTCCGGGCTACCGTGATCTGGTGACCCGTCGGGCAGAGACCGCCGCCGCCGAGGACGATGACGGTGAGGTGATTGATGCTGCTGAACCCACCTCTTTGAATAACAGCTACGCAGCCATGGACCAGTGGATGAGTGATCGGTTGGCAGCGGCCTCCTCGGTGTATGAAGACCGGGAACGGCTTAAGAACTGGCTACAGGAGCGTCTGGTGTGGGTGGCTGAACCGCTACCGGATGGCAATAGTCCCTCCGAAGAAAAACTGGATGCCCCCATGCCTGAGGGTAGCGTTATTGATTTCAACGGTTTTTTGGCCCTCTCGGTGCGGTTTAACCCGGCTACCTACTACCAGGAATATGCTCGGGTCTCAGGTCTATACGACGGTGACTACAAGAACTTTGCTCTCGAAGGACAGCAGGACGAAGCCTTCCAATCTTTATTAGAGTTCACCCAGGAGCAGGATATTCCTGTGGTGTTCGTGAACACTCCCCTTACCGACGAGTACCTGGACAGCTATCGCCAGGATGCCGAGGCGAAGTTCAAAAAATACATGCTAGAGCAGTCCACCAGTCAGGCTGGCTTTATCTTTCGAGACCTGGGCGAGGTCTGGCCCCAGCGCTATGATTATTTTTCAGATCCCAGCCACCTGAACCGGTATGGTGCTTACCAGGTTTCTAACCAACTGGCTCAAGACCCCATAATTGCCTGGCCCAACCCTGAACCTACCGAAACGCCATGACCCTGCCTTCCATCGCCTACGCCCTGTTTTTGCTCAGCGTTGTCGGCATGTATTGGACCCTGGGTAACCTCCAGGCCAGGCTCTGGCTGCTTATAGTTGCCAGCCTGATCTTTTACGGCTCCCTGCAGGTGCAGTATTTACTGCTGATGGTGGCCCTGATGCTGGTGACCTTTTTCATCGGCAACGCCATTATGGCTCCCCTCGACTGGCGAATTCCTAACCAACGCTGGCAGCTGGCTGAGAAAGGATGGAACCGCCGTCGAACCCGACTGCTGGCACTGGGTATCGCTATCAATGTGCTGCTGCTGCTGGGCTTTAAATATTTGGACGGGGTTTTTCGGCTAATGGGCTGGGGGGATGGCACTGGCATTGCAGTTGGCCCCAACGACACCCTGGTGCGCATCATCATGCCCCTGGGGATAAGCTTTTTTGTGTTCGAATGCATTGCCTACCTGGTGGATGTGTATCGCGGGTCACCAGCGGCTCTCAACTTTGCAGATTTTGCTGCCTATAAGTTCTTTTTCCCAAAACTCATTTCTGGCCCAATCACCCGATTTCACCCGTTCATTGATCAGGTTGAGCAGCAAAACCCACCGGGGCTTAATACCGTGGTCGAAGGGCTCTGGTTGATTGCCTTTGGAGCCTTTAAAAAGCTGCTGATCGCCGACCACATCGCCATTTTGGTGAACCTTAGTTTCTATAATCTGCCCCGAGCGGGTAGTGCCGATGTGTGGTTAGCCACCTTTGCCTACGGCCTGCAGCTCTATATCGATTTCAGCGCCTATATAGACATCGCCCGAGGCAGTGCCATGTTGATGGGCATTACCCTGCCCCAAAATTTTGATTCCCCCTACTTCACCACTAGCCTGGCCGACTTCTGGCGACGCTGGCACATGACCCTGGGAGATTGGCTGCGGAATTATCTGTACTTTCCCCTGGGGGGGTCCCGCCAGGGGCTGATGCGCACCTGCCTCAACCTGATGATTGTGATGTTAATTGCGGGCATCTGGCATGGTAACAACTGGGGCTTTTTAATCTGGGGCGGCATCCATGGTCTGGGGTTGGTGATTCACCGACTTGTCCAGGTGGCGGGTAAGTCGATATCCCCCTTAGGAGGATTCTGGCCCACCCTACCCGGCGTGGTGATTGGTTGGGGCCTGACCCAGTTTCTGGTGTTCTTTAGCTGGCTGTTTTTCCGATTGCCCGATCCGAATCAATACACCCTGGCCCTGCAAAAGCTATGGGGAGTGCCCTCAGACGCTCAGTTTTCCCAAAAGGTTTATCTAGAATCTTTAGGTTATAGCTTCAATGAGCTGTTGTTTCTGCTGTGGGGTTTGTTCGGTTTGATGGCGGTTTCCTATAGCTTTAAGCGCTGGCTCAAGATAGAAGTAAGTTGGCCGCTGAAGCTGCTGCTGGTGCCCCTGTTTAGCGTTCTGGCCTGGCTGCTGGCTCCGGCAGAAACGTTGCCTTACATCTATTTTGATTTTTAGAAGACGTTTAGAAATTAAACTCAACCCAGTCCAGCTTGAAATCTGGAGTTTTCTCTAAGGAATGGGGACTCAATAACGTGGGATAGCCGTCTCGGCTGTCCAAGAGCAGGCAGGATGCCTGCCCTACAAAAATTGGATGTTATAAAATCCTCATTTCTAAGGCAAAACTCCACTTCTGGACTTGGACAAGCTTAATTCAGTGACATTCCCCCCTACGCCAGATAACGAACCCTAAACCGCCACAGGCAGGAACCGGGTCACCTTAAACAAGCTAGTGTCGTGGGGGGTGGAACCCTCTACCGCCAGGTCTGCCAGCATTTTGCCCATTAACGTGGTGAACTTAAAGCCGTGGCCCGAGAATCCGGCCCCGATCACGACCTGGGGATGGTGGGGATGCTGATCCACAATGAAATGTTTTTCGGGGGTGAGGGTGTAGAGGCAGCGGCGGGTAGCCAGTAGGGGACCCGCCGCATCGGGAATGTACTGTTGAGCAAAGCCCCGAATCCGCTCGGTCCACTCCTGGCTGGGGGTGTAGTCTACTTCGCTGGGCTTGTCGACGGTATCCCACCCATAGAAGGTGGTGATTTTGACGCCGATGCTGGGGTCTTCGTGGGGAATGCCGTAGGGCATTTCGCCGTAGTCGCCGTTCATGTGGGCGAAGAAGACGGGGAATTTGCCGGGCTCAAAGTCAGCGGAGTTCTTGGGCTGGTAGAAGCCCAGCTGGCAGGGCATAATTTTCAGAGGCAGGTCGATGCCCTGCTCTGCCAGCAGCCCCCTGGCCCAGCTACCGGCGGTAAGGACGATGCGATCGCACCCATACACCTCCGTTTCCGTCTGCACCTCCACCCCGTTGGCTGTAGGAGTAATCTTCACCACCGGAGTCTGATCCATCACCACAGCTCCCCGTTCCTGGGCCAGGCGGGTGTGGGCTAAGACACAGCGAGAAGCCCTGAGCAATCCAGAATCTTCATGGAACAGCCCCTCCATGCCATCGTCCAGGGCAAACTGGGGATAGCGTCGGGCGATTTCCGCCTGATCCAGATGCTCGTAGTCCAGCCTGGCCTCATCCATGCTGCGCTTCAGGGCCTGGAAGGTCTCCTGTTCGGGGAGGCCAAAATCCAGACCGCCGGTTTTGACATAGAGTTGTTCTCCGGCTTCCTCCTGCAGGGCAAACCAGAGGGGGTAGGCGTCCCGCATCAGGTTGATGTAAATGGGGTTGTCGTAGGTGTAGCGAATGACTCGGGAATAGCCGTAGGAACTGCCGTTCTGGTGATTCAGCTCAAACTGTTCGAGCAACAGAACTTTCTTTCCGGCTTTAGACAAATAGTAGGCGGCAGCACTACCGACGCCGCCCGCACCAATTACGATGACATCAAACTGATTGTTCATGGAAATCCCTCCCGCGGGAAATGAAGTTGAGAGTGTCTGCCAGGGGAGGGTAGCTAACGCACCAGAGCTTCATCAGACCCTTCTACTCGCTCAAGCTTTTTGCCTTCGGCGTACTCCAGGCGCTTGCCTTCAATGATGACACCGTGCTCGTAGCTAAGGCCCTTATAGATGCTGTAGCACATGACCAGCAGCACCACCGCAAAGGGCAAACCCGCGCTAATGGCAGCGGTTTGTAACGCCGACAGGCCGCCGCCCAGCAGCAGCGTCGCGGCCACCACCCCTTCGAGCACGGCCCAGAAGACCCGCTGGGGCACCGGCGACTCAAGCTTGCCGCCGGAGGCAATGCTATCAACCACCAGGGAACCGGAGTCGGAGGAGGTGACAAAGAATACCACCACCAGGATGATGCCGACGAAGGAAGTAATGCCGGTCAGGGGCAGCTGCTCCAGCATCACGAAGAGAGCCGTTGCCACATTTTCGGCCACTGCACCGCTGATGATGCCGACAGTGCCTTCCCCCAGTTCCAGACTCAAGGCCGTACCACCAAAGGCCGACATCCACAGGAAGGTGAGAGCGGTGGGCAGCAGCAGTACCCCAAGGATGAACTCCCGCACAGTCCGGCCCCGCGAGATACGGGCGATAAAAATGCCCACAAACGGTGCCCAGGATACCCACCAGCCCCAGTAGAATACCGTCCAGCCGTTCTGCCAGCCAGCATCGTTAAAGGTTTCAGTCCAGAAGCTCATGGTGGGCAGGGAGGCCAGATAGTAGCCGGTGGTTTCGACGAAGGTGTTAAACAGAAAGACCGTTGGCCCCACCAGCAGTATGAACACCAGCAGCACAGCGGCCAAAATCATGTTGAGTTCGCTCAGGCGGCGCACCCCGTTACCCAGGCCCGACACCACCGAGGCGGTGGCAAAGCCGGTGATAATGGCAATCAGCCCGACCTGAACCGGGGTGCTGATTGCCAGACCAAACAAAAAGTTCAGGCCAGCATTAGTCTGCTGAACACCAAAGCCCAGAGATGTGGCCAGGCCAAACAGGGTAGAGGCCACCGCCAGAACGTCAATGGCGTTGCCCTGCCAGCCGTAAATCTTTTCCCCCAGCAGCGGATAAAACACCGAGCGCACAGTCAGGGGCAGCCCCCAGTTGAAGGCAAAAAAGGCCAGGGACAGACCCACCAGAGCGTAGATGCCCCAGGCATGTAGTCCCCAGTGGAAGAAGGTAATCCCCATCGCCTGGCGGGCGGCATCGGCGGTATTGGGCTCAATCGTTCCCACAATCACGGGCGGGTCCTGGAAATGGTAGATCGGCTCCGCGACGCTCCAGAACATTAGACCGGTGCCCATACCAGCGCTAATCAGCATGGAGATCCAGGCGAAGGTGGGAAATTCCGGGCGAGCATCAGGACCGCCCAGACGCACATTGCCCAGCTTGCTGATTGCGATATAGAGCGTAAATAGCAAAAAGAAAGTAACCGCCAGAATCATAAACCAGCCCAGGGTGCCCGAAATGAAGGACTGGACCGCCCCAAAGGCTGATTCAGCAGGGTTCTGGAAAAGCAGCGTAAACAGGACAAAAAGCAACACTAACCCACCTGAAACCAGGAAGACTTCAGGGTGAAAGTCGAACCCCTTACGGGTGAAGTTGCGATCGCCAGGATGGCGACGAAGATGGCGGGTAGGGGCATGTTCAGGCATCACAAAGGGATGCTCGTCATGGCCCCTGTCCCGATTATCTTGGATGGTCATAACAATTAATTCTCAATATCAACAGGTCCAGTGCAACGCCGCTACAGGCAATTGTGCTTCCGCTAAATTTTCTGCGCAGAAGCCGCTCCTCAACATGAGGACCACAGGAACTCAGGGGGTTGAAAGGAATACCGAACAAATCAGCAAATTACGTTCAACATCCGTGAACACCTTTCAATAGAAAAGTCTGCTTTGTCAAGGGCGTAGTTAACAAAGAGCCCTGCCATGCAGACCTTCTGAAGGGACCAAGTTCTCTGCATCCAAGCTTCAGAAACTTGGTTTCTATTTAGCTGCAAAAAATTAACAAAAGCTTGCCTCAGAGCGAGATCACCCCTGTCAGACACTCTCCCTCTGACTATAAGACCACCCTTGATCTAAAATTGTCACCGCGAATACAGTTATCACTACAAGTTAAACTCAGGGCTTTTTGACCCCATAACTACCACAGAACCGAGATGAGATTGGTTTCCTACATACAGGCTAACAAAGGCCACCCCCCTCCCCTTTCCCAAAGCCGAGAAACCCCTCAGTTCGGCATGCGAGTCGGTATATAGAAAGATTTTTAAGGCATCATGGCTTTTTTCATCATCCTAAGGAATGACATCCTAAGGAATGACATCCTAAGGAATGACATCCTAAGGAATGAGGATTCTATAACATCCAATTTTTGCAGGGCAGGCATCTTGCCTGCGCTTGGACAGCCGAGACGGCTATTCCACGTTATTGAATCCCCATTCCTCAGGAGGTTTTAAGCAGATGTCATGGCCCACCTATTTTGACCTCCTGGCCCGGTTCTCTGCAAGACCCTTAGGCTCTGCAATCTCTAACAGTGCTTTGATATCAAGGATTCCTGACAGTTCGTCAAGCTTTTCCAAAAGAAATCTAAAAATTGTTACCCAAAAGACATTTTTCCGGTTTTAGTCCAGCTAACGTCTTTTTAACGCTTGTAACTACAAGTTGATTAATTTGTAGTTACAAGTCAAAAGAGGCTTTTTTATAAATGGCTCGGGTTCTTGGTGTCCGGGCTATTGCTGCAGTTGATATTAACAATTACGGCACGAATGCGAAAAATAGAGGCGGTGTATGTCCCAGGAAAATATTGCAAATCCTATTCCTGACCTGGCCCTTGTAAGTCCCCCCGAGATCGCACCAGAGTCAACCCCCCATTTAGATAATTCCGTCATTCATTTAGATGATTATCGTCAGGCCGGACTACCAGCAATGGCCTACACCAGCGCCAAGTTTCTAAAGCAAGAGCGAGAAACCCTGTTTGCCCACTATTGGGTTTGCGTGGGTTTAGCATCCGATGTGCCTAATCCTGGCGACGTTTACCCCACCGACCTGGCCGGGATGCCCATCGTTCTGGTCAGGGATCGCCAGGGAACATTACGGGCCTTTCATAACATCTGCAGCCACCGGGGGCTGGAACTGGTGAATCAGCCCTGCAACGTGCAGGGAAATTTGCGCTGTCCTTACCATTCCTGGGCCTACAAGCTGGACGGCAGCCTCAAAAGTACGCCCCACTTTGGCGGTTACTACAAAGACTCCTACGAAGGGTTCGACCGGCAGAGCAAAGGGCTGCAATCCATCCGCTGCGACCAGTGGCTGGACCTGGTGTTCGTCAATCTTTCCGGCGATGCCCCGCCCCTGGAGGAGTACCTGGCCCCGGTCATCGACCGCTGGTCCACCTACGACCTGAGCCTGCTGCGCCGGGAACCCCGCCAAGTCTCCCTTAAATGCAAAGCCAACTGGAAGCTGGCGGTGGAAAACTTCTCCGAAAGCTACCACCTGAGCTGGGTCCACCCCGCCCTCAACAGCTGCTCCCGCATGGAAGACCACTTTGGCTTTGAAGTGGGCGACATCCACGTTGGCCAGGGCAGTCTGCTCTACAAGAGCGGCGTCATCGACGGCCAATCTCTCCCCACCTTCCCCGACCTGGAAGCCAACCACAAAGAAACCGTCGCTGAATACGTCACCGTCTTCCCCAACCTGATGCTGGGGGTCCACCCCGACTACTTCCTGGTGTTCACCGTCAACCCCCTCAGCCCCAGCAAAACCCTGGAGCGCATGGTGTTCTACTTCGTCGGCGACGACGCCATGACCCCCGAAAATGAAGCCCTGCGCCACCTCCCCATCGACCTCTGGAAAGATACCAACGACGAAGACATCGACATGATCGAACGCCTGCAGGTCGGTCGCAAATCCCCCCGCTTCGACGGCGGCTGCTTCTCCCCAGAGCTGGAGAGGACCGTTTATCGGTTTCAGCAGATGGTGGCGAAGGCGGTTAGGGGAGAAGAGTGAGCAAGATAGCGAGAGAGCGAGAGAGGAAGGGTGAAGGGTGAAGGGTACAAGGCTGAACCTCAAACCGGGAGTGTTCGCAATCTTGTGGGATAGGCATCCTGCCTGTCCCAGCTGAGCAGGCGAGACGCCTGCCCTACAAGGCTTGCAGAAAACTTGATTAATCGGCTGATTAGCCCTTACACAAAAATCAGAACACTCTCTCAAACCTCAAACCTCAAACCCCATCCCCCTCCCAACACTCAATCCTGCAGGAATTCTCTCTCTATCTCTTCCCTTCACCCACCTCACCCACCTCCCCCCCCCCCCCCCCCCCCCCCCCCCCCCCTCCCCCCCCCCCCCCCCCCCCCCCCCCCCACCCCCCCCCCCCCCCCCCCCCCCCCCCCCCCCCCCCCCCCTCCCCCCGCCTCCCCCCCCATCCCCCCCCCCCTCACGGAGAACCTGACCCATGAAAAACAACGCCTCCCTCGTCGTCATCGGTGCCGGAATTGTTGGCTGCAGTACCACCTA
>Ga0081535_100048_pt1 | contig 106287 bp, 76 predicted proteins | sample HotLakmasection3_FD_71020 | JGI IMG/M metagenome (GOLD analysis project Ga0081535, IMG submission 71020) | Hypersaline microbial mat communities from Hot Lake, Washington, USA - Section #3 (SPADES assembly) (version 2) | ecosystem: Environmental > Aquatic > Non-marine Saline and Alkaline >... | reverse complement strand
CGCGGCCCGCCCCCCCCCGGCCCCCACGACTTGGTTCCTCGCCAGCTCGGCGCCGACAGCCCGAATTGCCAGAGACCGAGCGTGGAAGATGATCTCGGCAGCTTGACCAACACCCGATGCGGACATGACCAAAACTTTTCGAACGGCTCTCGGACCCACAGTTCGCTCTGTTCAAGTCCTCGATCACCGCGTGGCCACCGACGGGCCGCGCCGCCGGTGCGGGAACACGCTGAACTCCACCATTGCGCCTGCGGCCCCGTGGCCTTGCGCCTGCGGCCCCGTGGGCGACCGGCTCGGCTCACCGGCGAGCGCTACAGCAACCGGCACGCGTCGGTATTTTCGAGCGCCAGCAGCCGATCGAGCCGAGGACCCGTCCGTTCGGTATGCGTAGACTCGCAGGCCGGCATACCGCAGTGCGCGTACGGCGGACGAAGAGCCGATGGCGATCACGCTCGATCGTCTTCGCGGCCACGACCGAGCCGCGGCTGACCGCCGAGCCACGGCCACGCGACGTCGTCCCCCGCAGCCGACGACATGGTGGCGCAGCTCGGCGGTCTCAGGCGGCGGTCCCTGCCTTCCTGCCACGGTTGCGATGCCCGGGATCGTCATCCGCCGCTGGAAAGCCTCGTCCGGTCGTGCCCGCCTCCCGATCTTTCGCTCCATCGCAGCGATACCGATACCGAGTCTGGCGCATTCGCGGTCCGAGGTCGGGTCGCGAGAAGAATTGCTGAACCGGTGTGCGCCGCTCGTTGCTTACTCGGGTCGATTTTCATGGGGCGCTGATCACCGCCGTCTCGGCTCGACCGCTCATTGCTCGTACCACTCCAGGATGAGCGCATCGCGCTTATGGATGGCGGCCGAGCGGATCGGCGGGGTCGCGAGCAGATTCGGATGGCACAACGTCTTTGGCTGCATCGCCGACGCGCCGCGCTCGGTTGCCGTGGCGGCGGGCCATGGGGTCGGCAGCTGAAATCGGTCTGCGGCGGCTCGCCCACGGCAGTCTTCGGCCGGAAGTTTTTGCCCGACACACGGCGAGCCGAGGGGGAAAGTGTATTGTCGAGCAACCTACCGACCCTGGACGCTCGGAGCCATGAGCGAATTTTGCTGGCTGAGCGCGGGCACAGCTCAGCCTCGGTGATGTTCGACGTCGCCGTGAAGAGGATCACCAGGACGCGGATGTCGTCGTTCGGCTGCTGCGATCGGCTGTGAGCGTGGCGGAAGCTGTCGTGGGTGAGCGGCCGGGGGCGAAGCCTCTTTTGCGCACGAGGCGTTCGAGGACGGGCACCTCTCGGCGCTACTCGATCACTGCCACAGGGTGAGACGGCAGATGGCGGGTGGTTGGCGCGTGCAGCGGTCGGCCAAGCTCAAAGTAGCCGCTGCATCGCCCGGTGGACGGCGTTGTAGAGCAGGCTCTCGGGTTCGGCCGTGCAGAACGCCCTGATCAATTCGCCGAACTGCAGGCCGAGGTCGTCGCGCTCCTCGGGCACGGTCAGGCCGCGTTGCTCGAGCGAGAAGGCGGCGAGCACGCGGATGATGGCGACAATCTCGTCCTCGTCGTCGCCGGCCTGCTCGGCGACTTCGGCGCAGGACAGATAGACCACGTCCTCGAAGGCTGGTGGCTCCGCGGCCGTCGCCGGCCCGGCCGCTGTGCCGAACGCCGAGAGCCCCGCCAATGCCAGGCCCAGCCGGAGTTTCGCCGCTAGTGTGCTCGCCATTGCTCGAAGGCCCCTCTTGCTCGCTTCAGTCGCGCAACCTGCCGATCAGCGCGCCGCCGGCACCACCGTAGGCCGCACCGCGGAGCGCCCCACCGGCGCCGTCGGTCAAAAGGCCGACCCCGGCGCCAACGGCAGCGCCGGTAACGGCACCCGAGCGCGCTTCATCGCTTTCCATCGCCGCGCCGGCCCCGGCCCCGAGCAGGCCGCCGCGCACCGCCCCGCCGAGCCCTCCGGTCAAGGCACCCACACCGGCACCGATGGCGGCGCCAGTGCCGGTCTGTGCTCTGGCCTCGGGGCCTTCGGGCGACAACGCACCACCAGCGATCCCGAGGCCGATCAAGAAGGCGAGTATTCGCGTTCGCATCGGCTTCTCCAGCGATTTGTTTCCCGCCGCTTTGTCGAGAGGATTTCCAGGCTCCAGGCGCGGGCTACACACGAAGGTCCGCATGGCGCAGGTCTCGCTACGAGCGGTCGCATCCATTCATCGAGCCTGGCGGCAGTGTCGCTCGGCTACCGTCTGTCTGCGCGCTACTCGGCGAACAGCATTTCGACACGGCGGTTCTGCGGCTCGCGCACCTCGTCGTCGGTCGGCACCCGCAGCATCGTTTCGCCGAACCAGGTGACCTCGAGCGCTTCCTCGGGCACGCCGCGGGCGACCAGCTCGGCGGCGACGGCCCGGGCGCGACGCTCGGAGAGACCCATGTTGTAGTCGGCGGGACCCGAGGTGTCGGTGTGGCCGGAGAGGATGATCCGCGGTACCTCGCCGCGCTCGAAGTCGTCGGCGACCTGGTCGAGGATGGTGGCTGCCACGGGCGTGATCTCGGCCCGATCCCAGGCGAAGAAGACGATGTAGACGTTGCCGATGTCGGAGGCGAGCGCCCGCTCGACCTCGTCCATGGCGGCCTCGAAGGCGGCCTTGCATTCGCCGGCCCGGGTCTGGTTGCCACGGCTTTCGTAGTAGAGCCAGCAGTCGAAGCTGACTTGCGCCCGGGCTGCGGCATCCGGAGCCTTCAGCCGGCCATTGCCGTCGAGCCCGGCCATCAGGCGCGCTCGTGCGGCGGTGAGTTCGTCCACCTGGCCCTCGGCCAGCGGGCGCAGGCTGACCATGTCGGGGGCGACGGCCAAGCCCTTGGCCGAGGCCACGGCCTTGCGGATGAAGTGGTCCTGTTCACTGAGGAGGAAGAATTCACGATCGTTGTCGGCGAGGTCGAGATAGCCGGCGCGCAGGCCCTGGCTGAACGCGGAGCCCTGCGGCGCCATCGCGCGGACGTCGTCGATGTCCCAGACGCGCATGTCGATGTCGTCGTGCTGATCAGGGTCGACCCGAGCGGAATCGGGGTTGGAAAGGTTCAACCCGCCGCAGGCGGTCAACACGCCGCAGAGAGCACTCACTGCGAGCAACCTGGCGCCGTTCCGCATCACATCGTTCCTCTGAAGAACTCAAACCGTGCCCGTGTCGCGAGCACGTGTCCGCCTACGCCTGCACGATCCCGACAAAGTTGCGGCGATATCAGTCGAAATGGTCAACTCGATCAAGGGAATTCTCTGGACGAGCGCCGAACCGGGCCGGGTGTTGCCGCGATCCAACGCCGGCCGCGAACCGTCTTGCAACAGTGCTCGACGGCACTTCGCCGAGAGGGCGAACGACACCCCGAAGCTATTCCCGACCAAGCTGAACGACGAGTGGGTCGTGGCGCTGTCGCGGGGGCGCCGGCGTGGCGCCGGGCCGCCCCGTCGGCGCAACGTCGGCGACGTCGGCGCTCTCGCCGAGATGGTCGTCCAGGCACGCCCGGGTCGTCGCGAAGGTGGCGCGCAACGCTTCCAGTCGGGCAGGATCCGGCGGCGCTCGCTCGGCCGCAGCGGCGAGTTCGGCCAAGGCCACGGCCCCGAGATTTCCGGCCGCACCTTTCAGGCTGTGCGCTCCGGCCCGCCACCCGGCGTCGTCGTCGAGCGCATTCGCCAGTCCGGCGAGGTAGCCCTCGGCGGTCGTGAGAAAAAGGGCGGTGAGCTCGCTCTGAAGCTGCCGATCGCCGTCGGTGAACGACTGCAGACGATCGAAATCGACGAGCGTGGTCATCGCGTCACCCCAATTGGAGCTCGCCGAGAACGGCTCGGCGAGGGCAGCGCCGGTCAACCGCTCGGCGGCGGCGCGGCTTTCGGTGTAGCCCTCGATCTCTTAAAATTTCCCTAACGGCGGGCGGTCAGCGAAGACGCCTGCGGCAGCAGGGGGTGGGCCAGCAAATGCTCGGCGGGACGGTGCTGACGACGGCTGCCATGGGCGCCGTCGACAAGACGGCGATCGACGGCGGCATCCCCGGCATCGTGCTGATGGAAGCGGCCGGCCGGGCGATCACCCGTGCGATCGTCGACCGGTTTCGGCCCTGCCGCGTGCTGGTCCTCGCCGGGCCCGGCAACAATGGCGGCGACGGCTATGTCGTCGCCCGCCGGCTGCAGGCGGCGGGTTGGCCGGTCATGGTCGCGGCGTTCGGTGATCGCGGCCGGTTGCAGGGGGATGCGGCGTCGGCCGCCGCCCGCTGGCCCGGCCCCGTCGCGCCGCTGCAGCAAGCCCCCGGCCTGCCGGGTGATCTCGTGGTCGATGCGCTGTTCGGCGCCGGGCTCGACCGGCCGCTCGACGACGATCTGGCCAAGACTCTGGAACGCTGCACCACCGGTCGCCGACATATCGTCGCCGTCGATGTGCCGTCGGGGGTCGACGGCAGCACCGGGGCGGTGTCGCCCGGCACGCCGCGGGCAGCACTGACCGTCACCTTCTGTCGGCCGAAGCCCGGCCATCTCTTGCAGCCGGCCGCCGGGCTGATGGGCGAGATCGTCTGCGCCGACATCGGCATCCCGGATGCGGCCGTCGCCGCGCACGACGTCGGCCTTCGGGTCAACACACCCGCCGAATGGGCGCATCGGCTGCCGCAGCGCACGGCCGAGGCGCACAAATACGACTTCGGCCACGCCTTGATCATCGGCGGTGGGGCGGCGCAGACGGGGGCTGCGAGCATGGCAGCGCTCGCGGCTGCCCGGGTCGGTGCCGGTCTCGTCACCGTGGCGGCCCCTGCCGAGGCGTTGGCCACCTACGCGGTGCGGGGTGCCAGCTTGATGACCCGGTCGTTGGATACGCCCGGTGATCTCGATCGGCTGCTCGGCGAACGGCGCTTTTCCGCGATTCTGTTCGGACCCGCAGCCGGGCTCGGGCCGCGCACCACGGCCATTCTGGAAAAGCTCGTCGCGGCGGACCGGCCGCTGGTACTCGATGCCGACGCGCTCACGGCCCTCGGCATGCTGCAGCGTGACAACGGTCGGCCGCCGGAGCTGGCGCCGGCGACCGTGCTCACGCCGCACGACGGAGAGTTCCGGCGGCTCTCGGCAGCGACCGGCGATCGGCTGCGCCGGGCCCGGGAAGCGGCGGCGGCTTTCGGCTGCACCGTGCTGCTCAAGGGGGCGGACACCGTGGTCGCCGCAGCCGACGGGCGGGCGCGGCTCAATCCCCGAGCACCGGGCAATCTGGCGACTGCCGGCACCGGCGACATCCTCGCCGGGATGATCACGGGCCTCGCCGCGCAAGGCCTCGAACCCTTCGATGCGGCGGCAGCGGCGGCATGGTTGCACGGCGTGGCCGCTGCCGCCTGCCCGACGCCGATGCTGGCGACCGACCTGCTGCCGCAGCTTTCGGGAGCGCTGGCAGCGGCGCTCTCGGCCGGAGCCCGGTCGGGCTGAAGAGCGCGTTCGACATCGCCGCTTAACCGCCCGGGCAAGAAGCCCGGATGGCGCCTCGACCGTTGCAAAGGCGCGACGGACGGTGCGGCACCACGCCCATCCCCGTCGTTCGGATTGCGTTCAAAGCTAACATAATGCAATGACTTTCGCGTTTTAGTATGCATTCGGCTGGTGACGACGCGAGCAATGACCAGCCGCCTGGTTGTCGATCCGGAAGACCGCGTGTCGTTTGACCGAAACGTGCCTCCTCAGCCGCCGTCGTACCGAGATCTCTTGGACGCGCTACCCGTCGCCGCGGCGTTGATCGAGCGGCTGCCGGCCTCGGCGGGCGACGGGACCCGGCGGTTGGCCGTCGTCAATCCGGCGTGGCGAGCGCTGTGGCAGACCGGCTCACTCCCAGCGGCAGAGGCGGCAGAGGCGGCTGCCGCGGGGCCGTCGACGTTGCAGCAGTGCCTGGCGCAGCTGGCCGACCCGGCCCAGGCGGCAGCGCTGGAGGCGGCGATCGGCGAGGGGCACAGCGTCGATCTGGAGCTCGCCTTCGATCTCGACGGCCCGGTGCTGTGGCGCGCTCGCGGGGCCGGATTCGACGCGCGATATCTCCTGTTGCTCGAGCCCGTCGACGAGCCCGAGCGCTTGGCAATCGGCTGGCCGCAGGCGGCCGCACCGGCGACCCGGCTTCGCGCGTTTCGCTACACCGCCGCCCTGGCACCGGACGGCAGCTGGCGGCTGGCGGCGAGTGCACCGGATCATCGCCGGCTGCTCGGTCTCGACCCGGACGACAACGGCTGGCTCCATCGCGTGGCACCCGGCAGCCGCAAGGCGCTACGCAGTCGGCATCACCAGCTGCTGGCCGGCACCGCGCAGCGAGCCGTCTACCCGCTCGATCTCCCGGGCGGCCGCTCGGTGACGGTCGACGACACGGCGCTGCCGATCCGTCACCCGGCGAATGGTGAGGTCATCGGCCTCGTCGGCTGGGTGCAGCTGGGCGAGGGGGCGAGCGAGGCGCCGGCCGGGCCCGCGGCGTTCGCCGCTGCTGTGGCCTCGGCGCGCGCAGCCGAGCCCCGGTTCGCATCGCTGGTCCGAGCCCTCGAAGCGAGCGGCATGGCGGCGCTGCTGCTCGACCACGATGGCCGGATCGTCGCCCGAGGTGCTGTCGCGAGCCGTCGGCTGGGCCTCGTCGACGGGAGCACCGATGCGGAGGTCGCTTGGGCCACCCTGTTGCCGGACGAAGCGATCGAGGCTGCCGCATTGGCGGTGCTGCTCAACGACCTCCTCGCACCGGACGCGGACGGTGTGGTCAGGGCGATTGCCGGGCGTCGCGACGCCGAGACCGGGCGACCGTTGCTGCTGCGGCTCTGCCCGTTCGAGCTGGGCGGGCGGCGGCTGATCCTGGTCACGCCCGCCGAGCCCGTGGCCGATACTGCGGCGCAAGCAGGCGTGGCGACGGACGAGGGGCTCCACGATGCGCTCTATTTCGATGCCGTGACCGGCTTGGCCAACCGTTTCTTGTGTCTCGACCGGTTGCGCCAGAACATTGCCCGCACCGCCGCCGGCGACGGGCAGCTCGCCGTTCTCGTTCTGGAGCTCGAACGGTTGGCAGTGGTCGAGCGCTCGTTCGGCCGGACGGTGGCGGAAGCGCTTTTGGCCGCCCTCGCCCGGCGATTGGCCGAGGCGATCGGCCGGCTCGATTCGGCAGCCTATCTGGGCGAGGCGCGGTTCGCGGTGCTCGCCGGCAATCTCACCGGTGCGGAGGAGGCGGCGCGCATCGCCCAGCTGCTGCTCGACCAGCTCGCCACACCCGTGCGCGTCGTCGAGCGCGAGATCGGTACGACCGGCCGGGTCGGCATCGCCGTCTTTCCGGACGACGGCGACACGGCCGAAGCTTTGCTCGGCCGCGCCGAAAGCGCCCTCGAGCGCTTGCCGCACGGCCAGCGGACCGGTTTTCAGTTCTACAGCTCGGCGCTGAATGCCGCCTCCTCCGACCGGCTGCTCCTGGAGCAGCAGTTGCACGCGGCCATCGAGCGCAACGAGTTCCTGTTGCTCTACCAGCCGCAGATCAGCTTCGCCTCGTCGCGGATCGTCGGCATGGAGGCGTTGATCCGCTGGCGCCATCCGGAACTCGGCATGGTCCCGCCCGCCGAGTTCATCCCTCTGGCCGAGGAGACCGGAGCGATCGTCGCGATCGGTGAGTGGGTCCTGCGCACCGCCTGCCGCGAGCTGGTCGGCTGGCTCGAGGCCGGCGTGGCACCCTTGCGCCTGGCGCTCAACATTTCCGGCCGGCAGTACAACGACCCGAACCTCGTCCCGAGTGTCCGGCAGACCCTGGAGGCCACCGGCTTTCCGCCGCATCTTCTGGAGCTGGAACTCACCGAGAGCGTGATCATGGAGGACGTGGTGGATGCGGCCAAGCGGCTGGGCGATCTGCACGGCCTCGGCATCAACCTCGCGGTCGACGATTTCGGCACCGGCTACTCGTCGCTCTCCTATCTCAAGCGCTTTCCGATCCGCTCGCTCAAGGTCGACCGGTCGTTCGTCCGCGACATCGCGCACAACGAATCGAGTGCGGCGATCGCCCGGGCGATCATCGCCTTCGGCTCGGCGCTGGGGCTCAAGGTCATCGCCGAAGGGGTCGAGAGCCACGACCAGTACGATATCCTGCGCGGTTGCGGCTGCGACGAGCTGCAGGGCTACCTCTTCAGCCGCCCGGTACCGGCCGAGGACGCCAAGAAGCTGGCGACCGAACGCCGGCATTTGCCGCTGATCCGGGCCTGACCGATTCCACCGTCAATCTCGCATTGCAATGCAGCGAGTTATTGTTGCAACGCGGCATTGCTGTTGGATTATCGGCTGGAGCTGTCGGGAATGCTGCCTCGGAGTGCTGCGATGACCGATGACACCTCTGGCCCACTTGCTGGTTCAGCGCCGCAAGGGTCGCGGCAACAGTGCGAAAAGCGGCCGCGCACCGTTTACCGCCTATACCGTCGCTACCGGATGCTCGGCCGCCTCGCAGCGCTGGTCGGTGGTGCTGCCGGCACGGCCGTCGTGGCCTATAGCCTGGGGCCGGCAGTCCTCGCGGGTGCCCGGGTGCCGATGGCGAGCTACGTCGTCGCCGGCGCGATCATCGGAGCGCTGACGATCGTTCCCTATGTTCTGGTGCACTGGCGCTGGCGGATGGTGAAGGCGTCGCTGGACGACGTCTGAGCGCGCCCGCCGCTCAGCGCTGGGCGTCTCGCCAGGCCGGATGCAGCCAGGGCTGCGCGTTCTCGGCGGGCAGCGGCGCTTTGCCGAGCAGGTGATCGGCGGCCTTCTCGCCGACCATGATCGACGGACCGTTGAGGTTGCCGTTGGTGATCCGCGGGAAGATCGCGCTGTCGGCGACCCGAAGTGCGTCGCTGCCGATGACCCGGCAGTCGGGGTCCACCACGGCTGTGGGATCGTCCGCTGCCCCCATCCGACAGGTGCCGCAGGGGTGGTAGGCGCTTTCCGCATTGGCGCGAACAAAGGCGTCCAGGGCTTCGTCGGTGTCGATGGCGGCACCCGGCTGCAGCTCCTCGCCGGCGAGTTCGGCAAAGGCGGGTTGGGCGATGATCTCGCGGGTGAGGCGGATGCAGCGGCGAAAGTCGTCCAGATCCTCGGCCTCGCTCAGATAGCCGAAGCGGATCGAGGGTGGTGCTTTCGGGTCGGCCGAGGCGAGCGCCACCCGGCCGCGGCTCTTGGCGCGCATCGGCCCGGCATGCACCTGAAACCCGTGCCCTTCGGCAGCGGCCTTGCCGTCGTAGCGCACGGCCAGCGGCAGGAAGTGGTACTGGATGTCGGGATAGGGGACGCCGGCCTTCGAGCGGATGAAGGCGCAGGCCTCGAAATGGTTGGTCGCCCCCGGGCCCCTCTTGCCGAGCAGCCACCAGAGGCCGATCAGGCCCTTCATCGGCGGGTTCCAATAGCGATAGAGGGTGATCGGTTGCGTCGCCCGGTATTGAATGTAGAGCTCGAGATGGTCCTGCAGATTGGCGCCGACGCCCGGGCGATCGAGCACGGGCGTGATGCCGACACGTTGCAGTGCGGTCGCCGGGCCGATCCCGGACTGCATCAGGAGCTTGGGCGAATTGATCGCCCCCGCCGCCAGCACCACCTCGCGGTTCGCCCGGACGACCGCGATTCGGCCGTCGTGCTCGACCTCCACCCCCAACGCGCGCCGGCCTTCCAGGACGACCCGGCGGACCAGGGCACGGCTGACCAGATCGATGTTCGGCCGCTCCAGCGCCGGGCGGAGATAGGCGTTGGCGGCCGACCAGCGGCGGCCGGCCCAGACCGTCATCTCCATCGGCCCGAAGCCTTCCTGCTGGCGGCCGTTGTAGTCGGCGGTGAGGGGATAGCCCGCCTGCCGGCCGGCCTCGATGAAGGTGCGGTAGAGCGGGTTGGTCATCGCCCCCCGGGTGACGTGCAAGGGGCCGGCGGTGCCGCGCCAGCCGGCCTCGCCGCCATGGCTGGTCTCGAGCCGCTTGAAGTAGGGGAGCACGTGCCGATAGCCCCAGCCCCTGGCCCCGGCCGCCTCCCAGCCGTCGTAGTCCATGGCGTGGCCGCGGACATAGACCATGCCGTTGATCGAGGAGGAGCCGCCGATCACCTTGCCGCGTGGGCAGTGCAGCCGCCGGCCGCCGAGGCCGGGCTCGGGCTCGCTCGTGTAGCCCCAGTCGTAGCGGGGCATGTTCATCGGGATCGAAAGGGCGGCCGGCATCTGGATCAGCGGGCCGGCATCCGTGCCGCCGTATTCGAGGACCAGCACGGTGCTGCGGCCGTCCTCGGAAAGGCGATAGGCCAGCGCGCAGCCGGCGCTGCCGGCCCCCACCACGATGAAATCGACAGCCTCGGGCAGGACCGCCATCAGGTTCGGTTGCCACCCACCGGGATCACGTCGACGGCAACCTCGGGATCGTGCCTGCCGCCGCCGTAGACGATCCCGGCGATCGGGCTGACATCGCCGTAGTCACGGCCCCAGGCGAGGGTGACGTGCTCCCGCATCGGCACGCAATTGTTGGTGGGGTCGAGCTCGACCCAGCCGGTGCGCGGCACATAGATCGAGACCCAGGCGTGGCTCGCATCGGCGCCGACCAGCTTCTCCCGGCCCTCGGGCGGGCGGGTCAGCAGATAGCCGGACTGGTAACGCGAGGCCAGGCCGATCGAGCGCAGGCAGGCCAGCATGAGGTGGCTGAAATCCTGGCACACGCCCCGTCGCTTGGCGAAGACCTCGGCGACCGGTGTGGCGATGGTGGTCGCGGTCGAATCGAAGACGAACGCCTCGAAAATCCGCCGATTGAGATCGAGGGCGGCATCGAGGATCGGCCGGCCCTCGGTGAAGCTCTGGCGGGTGTAGTGTTCGAGCGCGTCGTCGGGCTCGACGAAGGGCGAGGCGAAGGCGAAGCGGGCGGCATCGATCGCCGGATCGTCCAAGGCTGCCGTGCGCAAGGCGGCCACGTCCTCCCAGGGCGGCGTGGCGAGTGGATCGGGCAGGTCGCGCGGGGCGAGATGCACGCGGCTCTCCACCTCGATCTCCAGGCGGTCGTGGCTCTGATCGAGGGTGATGGTCCGGGTCGGGTTGCCGAACGCGTCGGTCGACCGATCGTCGAAGCCGGGCTCGGGGGCGATGCGCATGGCGAACCACTCGATGCGCTGGTGGCCGGTCTCGCGCGGCTCGAGGTGCAAGAGGTGATGCGAGATCGAGACCGGCACGGTGTAGCGGTAGGTGGTCTTGTGGCGGACATCGTAGATCAATGGTCACCTGCCTCGGGCGGCTCGCCGCGGCGCATCACGAACGTGCTGGTGGGCGGTTCGGCGAGCACGAAATAGGCGCGGCCCAAGAGATCGGAGACCGGGGCGAGTTCGGCCCGGGCGCGGGCGAAGAACGCATCCAGTGCCGCACCCTCGTCCGCTTCGACCAGCTTGTCGGGGTCGATCAGCCGGACCTCGGTCAAGAGGGAGAGGACCTTGCGCAGCGCCGGCGAGCGGTAGGGCCCGTCGTGTGGCAAGGCTGCGAGGTGGGTTTCGAGGGTCACCAGCTGAAAGGCGAGCGAGCGCGGGTTGGTCTCGTCGAGGATCAAGAGGTCGAGGACCGGGACCGGCATCGGGGTTACCGCATAGCGCGAGCGGTAGGTCATGAAGCTGTCGCCGATTTCGAGCAGTGCCGTGAGGGTCAAAGTCTCGTCGACATTCCCGTTCGGGCGAATGAGGGCGGCGACCACGTCGGCCGCCTCGAGCGCCCGCTCCAGCCGCCGGCCCAGGTCGAGAAAGCGCCAGGAGTAGTTGCGGGTCATGTTCTCGGCGGCGGTGCCGGCGAACGAGGCCAGCTGGTGGATCGCGTCGTTGACGATGTCGATCGGCGGCAGCGCGAGGACCGGAAGGTGGGCGCGGCGCCAGCGGCGGTTGTTGAAGAGCGCGTTGAGGATGCGCCAGCCGTCCTGGCTCAAGACGCCGCGGGCGAGCGTGGCGTTGCGCCGTGCGCCGTCGAGATTGCGGCGCATGCCGTAGGCCGGCGCGGGGTCGTACATCAGCCGCTCGAGCGTCCGGCCGATACGCCGGCGCTGGTCGTCACCATCCTCGGGCCCGGCGGTCAGGTAGATGGCGAGGAGCTGCGTCAAGAGCTCGGGCTGGCGATCCGGCCCACCGTCCTCGATCAGCCGGCTGGAGACGGCACGCAGCACCCGCAGCACGGTTTCCGCCCGCTCGGTGTAGCGGCCGAGCCAGAACAGCTGCTCGGCGGTGCGCGAGAGCAGATCGCGGCCGGTCCGGCGGAGATGCACGCTGGCGTAGCGGCGGGTGAGGATGCTGGGAGTGAGGCCGTCGCCCGGCTCGCGCAACACCCAGAGATCCTTCGAGCCGTGGCCGTTCGGCAGCCCGACCACCGCCGCGTCGGGCGACTGGCGGACGAGCCCACCGGGCAGGACATGGCAGCCTTCGTCGTCGATCGCGACGAAGGTGCGCATCGCCCAGTGGACCGGAACGAGGCGCTGGCCGTCGAAGGCGGGGGTGGTGGGCAATGGGCTCGGCCGCTCGGCGACCCAGAGGTGGCCCTCGCGGGCGAGCAGCCGTCGGCGGGCGTCGTGGTCGGAGAGGGCGGTGAGCGGATCGACGCGATCGCCGGTGAGGCCCGGATCGTGGCGCGCGGTGAGCCGGCTCACCACCCAGCCGGGCTCGTCGAGGACGCGTTCCTGTGCTGCCGGATCGCCGAGCCAGAGCGAGGTCGCTTCGCGCAGCATGGACGGCTCGCCCAGCAGCGTTTCGGCGAGGTCGTTGGAAAAGCCGGCGAGGGCTCGATTCTGCAGCACGCCGACGCCGAGCCCATTGGCGACGACCGTCCGTCCGAGCCGGGCTGCCTGCACCAAGCCCGGCGTGCCACCGCCCGTCCGATTGGGCAGGTTCAACGGATCGGCGCTCCGCCCGGCATGCTTGCGGAGCACGAGGCCGACCCGCTGCAACCCTTCGAGCGTCTTGAGATAGAGTTGTCCGTCACGCTCGGTGAGATCGGCCGCCTCGACGAGGGCGTAGCCGAGATAGCGGGCGAAATAGGCATGGCTGAAGAAGCCCGGGTCCTCGGGACCGGGCGACAGCACGACGATCCGCCCGTCCTCACCGATGGCCGCTGCCTGCAGACCGCTCTGCAGCTTGGCATAGAAGCTCGCGACCCGGCGCACGCCGCTCTCCAGGTAGAGCTCGCCCAGCGCGTGGCTCAAGGCGACGCGGCTCGCCAGAAGCCAGCCGTTGCCGGCCGGTGCGTCGATCTGATCGGCGAGCACCCGCCAGCCGCCGTCGGGATCGCGGGCGACGTCGCAGGCATAGAGGTAGAGAAAGCGCTTGGGCGGGACCGGCCAGCCGACGCAGGGATGGAGGAACTCGGGATTGCCGAAGACGAGCGCCGGCGGCAGCAGGCCCGAGCGCAAGAGCCGCTGCGGCCCATAGAGGTCCTGCAGCACGGTCTCGACCAGCCGTGCTCGTTGGATCAGCCCGGCCTCGAGGTCGCGCCAGGTAGCGGCATCGAGAATGACCGGCAACAGATCGAGCCGCCACGCCGCCTGGCGGTCGTCGGGGTCGGCATGAACGTTGAACGCGATGCCGCTCTCGAGCAGCTTCTGCTCGATCGTCCGCGCGATCAGCTCGCGGCCCTGCGCGCCCACGGCGTCGAGCTTGTCGAGGAAGGGGCGCCAGGTGGCCCCGGGCTCGCCGTTCGGGCCGAGCACCTCGTCGAAGCCACCCGGGCCCGGCCGGTAGGTGTCGAGCAGCCGCTCGTCCGCGGCGATCGGTGCCGAGAGCGTGAGGCTCAAAGCGCCGACCTCCGCTCAACCGCGCGCATGGCGCAGATCCAGGGTATGCGGTTGATGGGGCAAAACGGGTGCACGTCTGGGTTGCATCATCCCGGTGGTATGGCGCATGGGCTCGAACCGGGCAAGCCGCCGGGGCTCGGCCGCGAGATCGTTGATCGGCGGTGCATCGTACGAGCCGCCGTCCGGCTTGTTCACGTGGTAGCGGCAACCGCCGAGCGAGCGACCGAGGCGGGTGTCGACCAGATCGAAGGTGAGCGTCGTCGTGACCCCGACGCGCGGGTGCAGCAGCCGCGGCAGCGTTCGTGCCCGATACCGCACGCCGGCGACCTGGCCGCCCTCCGGCAGGGACGCCAGCGGCAGGATCCAGCCGTTACAGGTGAGGATGTGGTGCTCGTCGAGCTCGCCGAACACGCGGACCTCCAGACGGTCGAGCGAATCGTCGACAGGGCGCGTGCCGTCGGGCTCCGCTCGGAGCAGCTGCCAGGGCTCGAGGGCGGCGCGCAGCTCGAGCCGCCGGCCGGCGATCTCGGCTCGACCCGAAAGGGGCGTGCGCCAGCCCGCCTGAGCGGCGAACCAGGCGGGCTCGAAAGCGAGGCCGAAATCGGCCAGCTCCGCCAGCACGACGTCGAGGTCGCGGCGGAGCCGGTAGGGCAGGAGCCAGTGGTCGTGGAGACCGTCGTGCGAGGCGAGCGCCATCCGGCAGGGCTCGGCTGCGAAACGGACGACGAGGGCCTGGACCAGCAGCATCTCGAGGGCCGCCAGATGCCGCGACGGCGGCTCGCCGAAGCTGCGGATCGCCAGGCTGCCGGTCGCGGCATCGAACACCAGCTCCGCTCCCCGGGGATCGCCCGTGGCATCGGTCGAGAGATCATCGAGCCCGCAGCCGGTGGCGAGTGCCAGCGCCACCTCGGCCGGGCGTTCCGTGCCCAGCTCGTCGAGCCGTGGCGCCGGCCCGTCGCGGCCGATCCGGCCACCCGAGAAAAAATACGACAAAGCCGGATGACGCTGCCAGTAGCGGAGCAGCGAAGGCAAGAGATCGGGCCGCGTGGCAAACGGTCCGGCCAGGACGATCGGCCAGGGTGCGGAGGTCGCCGGCAGGCCGTCCGGGCGATAGCGGCCGGCTTCGGCGGTGGCGTAGTGCCGTTCCAGGGCGGCGAGACGCTGGTCCCAATCGGCACCGGGTGCGATCGTGGTCCCGCGGCCGACCTGCAGGCCGAGGCCGGCGGCAGCCGCTCGGCTGTCGACCGCGCGGGCCAGGTCGAGAATCGCTGCCCACTCGCTCGGGACGAACGGAGCACGGGGCCGCGGTCGCTCCGCCAGCCGGGTCACGGTCATCGCATGGGAAAAGCCGGCGCTGGCCTCGGATGCCGTGCCGGTGACGGGGGCGGCATGGTCCGGTCGGGGTGAGGCCGCGAGCGGGATGTGGCCCTCGCCGGCCAAGAGGCCCGAGGTCGGATCGAGGCCGACCCACCCGGCACCCGGGAGATAGACCTCGGCCCAGGCGTGCAGATCGAAGACATCCTCCTCGGGGCCGTCTTCGGCTTCGGGGCCACCCTTCAGCTGCACCAGATAGCCCGAGACGAAGCGGGAAGCGATGCCGAGCCGTCGGCAGAGCTGGACCAGGAGCCAGCCCGTGTCGCGGCAGGAGCCGATGCGGCGCTCGAGGGTCTCCTCGATCGTCTGGATGCCGGGCTCGAGCCGCTGTTCGTAGGCGATGTCGTCGGCGAGCCGCTGGTTGAGTGCGACAAGGAAGCTGACGGTATAGGTGGGGGTGCGATCGATCGAGGCGAGCAGGGCGGCGAAGGCGGGGCCGGCCGCTTCGGTCTCCAGATAGGGGCGAAGATCGAGGGCCACGTCGGGTGCATAGGCGAACGGCCAGGTGGTCGCCTCGGGCTCGACGTAGAAATCGAAGGGGTCGACCACCGCGAGCTCGGCCAAAAGATCGACCGTCACCTCCAGGCGCGCGGTGGGCTCGAGGAAGAACACCCGGGCCTGCCAATTGCCGAAGGGGTCCTGCTGCCAGTGCAGCTGGTGCGTCTCGGGCGCGACTTCGAGACTGTAGCCCATGACATGCGTGCGGGTGTGGGGTGCCGGGCGCAGGCGGATCAAATGCGGCCCCAGGATCGCTCGTGCGGCGAAGCGGTAGCTGGTCCGATGGCAGAGGGCGATCTGGATCGTCATGCGTCCCCGGGTGGTTGCTGCTCGCAGCATTGGGCCAGTCGGCCGCTCTCGGCAAGGCCGGAGCGCCGCCCTTCCGGCCCGCTGCCCAGAATGTGCCGCATTTTTGCGCCGTGAGGTCGCCTTCGGCCCCTGGTGGCCGATCTGCCCCGAGCGTAGCTTCGACGACGGTTCGAACGGGAGAGGGGCGATGCGGACAACGGCACGAGTGGTGGTGATCGGTGGTGGGGTGGTGGGGGCATCGGTGCTCTATCACCTGGCCAAGGCCGGCTGGTCGGACCTCCTTCTCGTCGAGCGCGACCAGCTCACCTCGGGCTCCACCTGGCACGCTGCGGGCGGCATGCACACGCTCAATTCCGACCCCAACGTGGCGAAGCTCCAGGCCTACACGATCGAGCTCTACAAGGAGATCGAGGAACTCTCGGGCCAATCCTGCGGTGTGCATCTGACCGGCGGGGTGATGCTGGCGGGCACCCCCGAACGGCTCGATCTGCTGAAGGCGATGCACGCCAAGGGCCGCTATCTCGGCATGCAGACCGAGCTGATCTCGGCCAACGAGGCAGCCGAGCTGATGCCGCTGCTCGATCCGAGGCACTTCACCGGTGCGCTCTTCGATCCGATCGAGGGCCATGTCGACCCCTACGGCGTCACCCATGCCTACGTGAAGGCGGCCCGGTCGAAGGGGGCCGAGGTGGTGCTGCAGAACCGTGTCCTGGAGCTGCACCAGCGGTCCGATCGGAGCTGGGACGTGGTCACCGAGCAGGGCACGGTGCACGCCGAGCACGTGGTCAATGCGGGCGGGCTCTGGGCCCGCGAGGTCGGACGGATGGTGGGGCTGGAGCTGCCGGTGCTCGCCATGGAGCACCAGTACCTGATCACCGAGGACATGCCGGAGGTGGCGGCGGCCGAAACGGAGCTGCTGCACGCCATCGACTTCGAGGCCGAGATTTATCTCCGCCAGGAGCGTGGTGGCATGCTGCTCGGCACCTACGAGCGAGCGGGGGTGCCGTGGTCGGAAAAGACCACGCCCTGGGATTTCTCGACCCAGCTGCTGCCCGAGGACCTCGAGCGCATCGCCCCCTCGCTGGAGGTGGGTTTCGAGCATTTCCCGGCGATCGGCCGGGCCGGCATCAAGCGGGTGATCAACGGCCCCTTCACCTTCGCCCCCGACGGCAATCCGCTCGTCGGCCCGGTGCGCGGCCTGCCCAACTACTGGTGCGCCTGTGCGGTCATGGCCGGGTTCAGCCAGGGCGGCGGGGTGGGCCTGGCGCTCGCCAATTGGATGACCGAGGGCGATCCCGGCTTCGACGTCTGGGCCATGGACGTGGCCCGCTTCGGCCCCTGGGCGACGCCCGGCTACACCAACGCCAAGGTGCGCGAGAACTACAGCCGCCGCTTCCGCATCACCTTTCCGAACGAGGAGCTGCCGGCCGCCCGGCCCTTGAAGACGACGCCGCTCTATGGCGAACTCGTGGCCGAGAACGCCGTCATGGGCGGAAGCTGGGGCCTGGAGCACGCTCTCTGGTTCGCACCCGAAGGCACCGAGCCGGTCGAGACCGTTACCTTCGGCCGTTCCAACGCCCACCCCCACGTGGCCGAGGAATGCCGGGCGGTGCGCGAGGCCGTGGGCCTGATCGAGATCTCCAACTTCGCCAAGTACCGCATCGAGGGGCCGGGTGCCGAGGCCTTCCTCGCCCGGATCCTCGCCGGGCGCATCCCGAAGGTCGGGCGGATCAGCCTGACGCCGATGCTGAACGAACGGGGCAAGCTGATCGGCGACTTCACCCTCGCCCGCCTCGCTCCCGACCGGTTCCTCCTGACCGGCTCCGGTATCGCCGAGAGCTACCATCTCCGCTGGTTCGAAGCGCATCTGCCGCCATCGGGCGTGACCCTGAAAAGCGTCACCGACACGCTGCTCGGGCTCTCCGTCGCCGGCCCCTCGAGCCGGGCCGTCCTTGCCGAACTCACCGGCGAGGACCTGAGCAGCGAAGCCTTCCCCTTCCTCTCGATCAGGCCGCTCGAGCTCGACCTCGTGCCGACGCTCACCGGTCGGATCAGCTACACCGGCGATCTCGGCTACGAGATCTGGACCGAAGCCCCCTACCTCTTGCGGCTCTACCGGGCGCTACGACGCGCCGGCGAAGCGCACGGCCTCGGGCTTTTCGGGGCACGCGCGCTGAACAGTCTCCGTCTCGAGAAGAGCTTCGGCAGCTGGGCCCGCGAGTACCGCCCGCTCTACGGGCCCCGGGCCGCCCGGCTCGACCGCTTCGTCGACTACCGCCGCGGCGGCTTCATCGGTCACGCGGCGGCCGCTGCCGAAGCCCCTACCCACACCCTGGTCACGCTGACCGTCGACGACACCGACATCGACGTCATGGGCGACGAGCCGATCTGGCAGGGCGATCGGGTCGCCGGCTGGGTCACCTCCGGTGGCTGGGCCCACCACAGCCGGGCGTCGGTAGCACTCGGCTACATCGAGACCGCCCACCAGAACGCAGACGACCTCGCCATCGAAATCCTCGGCAACCGCCGTCCGGCAACGGTCGTCACCGAGCCGCTGTTCGATCCCGAAGGGTTGCGGATGCGGGGCTAGCAGAGGAAAGAAGACCAGGGAGGCAGTGCCTCCCTGGACCCTCCGGTCCTTCGGGTCGGTGGGGGTGCGGCCGCTGGGGCCTTATCGAGGGGGCGGGCCGACATATTTTGGTTCGCAGCAACCGGAGCGACCCCTTGCGCCGCAATACCGTCATCCGCGCCGGCCTTCGCCTCCTGGAGGAGCACGAGCAGAACGTCCGAGCCCTGCGTGACGCCCTGATCGAAGGCGAGGAAAGCGGCGCCGCGTGCTCCTTCGATCGCGAGGCTTGCTGCGCGCGCATGCACGCCAGCATCAGGGCGGATGACTGATTATCGGCCTCGGCCGAAAGCCGAGGCCGACCTCGAAGACATCTGGCGCTCTACAGCGATCCGATGGTCGGCCCAACAGGCCGACAGCGACGTCTCGGACACACTCGATGCGGCGGCGCTGCTGGCCGAAGAACCGCTCTTTGGTCGCCAAACCGATTTCCACCGGGGCTACCGACAGCCTCGTGTCCAGTCGCCTTGCGTGTTCTATCGCCGGCATGGTCGACAGATCGACGTCGTGCGCATTCTGCACCGACGCACGAATGTCGAAGCCCATCTGCGCAATGAGCCTCGCTATCATGTCGCCTCGACCGTTTGTTGGAGCGGATGGCGAACCGGCTCAAGCGGATTCGCCTCACCTGCGACCCGAAGCACAACATCGCCTATCTGAAGCTGCGTGACCAAAGCGAGGCGGTCGAGACGAACCGCATCTTCGACAAGATCGACACGGACATTGCCGTCGATGGTACCGTCCAGGGCATCGACCTGTTCGACGCCGACAAGCAGCTCAGGGCCAGCGACAGCGGCCGCTTCGTGCTGGTCGATCCGACCGGCCAGGAGCAGGCCCTGCCGCTCGCGGTTCGACGGGTGCTCCAGCAGACCGTCTCGATCGCCGCGCTGCCATCCGGCCGACCGGGCGACATGACTGCCGCAATCGGCACCCCGGAACCTTTCGCCGGCCGGCGCGTTGTAACCTCGGTAGCGGCAAGATTTTCGGAGCATCTTCATGGGTATCGAGGTGGGGGGCCTGCTGGGCCTGATCATTCTGATCGCCGATGTCTGGGCGATCATCAACGTCCTCGGCAGTGCGGCCTCGACCGGCAGCAAGGTGGTCTGGATCGTCGTGATCCTGCTCCTGCCGATCCTCGGCCTGATCCTCTGGCTGTTCCTGGGACCGCGCAAGGTAGCCTGATCCGTCAGTAGAGCAGGTCGCGCAGACCCAGCGAGATCCACGGCACGTAGCTCACCAGCAGCACGCAGCCGACGATCACCGCGAAGAACGGCAACAACGCCGGGACGATGCGCTCGATCGGCAGCCGCGCCACCGTGCAGGCGGCGAACAGGTTCACGCCCACGGGCGGGGTGATCATGCCCATCGCCAGGTTGATCACCATGATCAGCCCGAAATGGACCGGATCGATGCCGAAGGCGACGGCGATGGGCATCAGGATCGGAGCGAGGACCAGGATCGCAGCGGCCGTCTCGATGAACATGCCGACGACGAAAAGAAAGACGTTGACGGCGAGGAGGAACGTGACCTTGGAGTCGAAGGTCTCGCTCACCCAGGATGTCGCCAGTACCGGCAGACCGGTGCGCGAGAGCAGGAAGGAAAAGAGGGCGGCTGCGGCGATGATCAGCATGACCACGGCGGTGGCGATGGCCGTTTCGCGCAGGACGCCCAGGAGCTTCAAGACGGTGAGCTCGCGGTAGGCGAACGCCCCCACGACGAAAGCGTAGAAGACGGCGATGCCCGAGGCCTCGGTCGGGGTGAACACCCCGGCGTAGATGCCGCCGACGACGATCACCGGCATGATCAGGGCAGCCGACGCGCTGAGCGCCGCGGGGCCGAGCGGGATACGCTCACGGCCGTCCTCGTTGCCGTACCCCTTGAGCCGGCAATAGACGAGGAGAAAGGCGATCAGCGCTCCGGCGACCAGGAGCCCCGGGCCGAAGCCGGCGATGAACAGCTGGCCGATCGAGGTGTCGGTGGCGACCCCGTAGAGAATGAGCGGGATCGAGGGCGGGATCAGCACACCGAGTTCGGCGCTCGACGCCTGCACGGCGGCGGCCGTGGGCCTGGGGTAGCCGTTCTGCACCATCGCCGGGATCAGGATGGCGCCGATCGCGAAGGTGGTGGCGACCGAGGAGCCCGAAACGGCGGCGAAGATCATGCAGGTGACGACGCAGGAGGCGGCGAGCCCGCCCCGGATGCCGCCGACGAGGGCTCGGGCGAAATCGACCAGGCGCCGCGAGATGCCACCCGCCGCCATGAGGTTGCCGGCGAGGATGAAGAGCGGCACCGCCATCAAGGGGAAGCTGTCGATCCCGGTGAACATGCGTTGCGCCACCAGGAGCAGCGGCAGCCGGGTGAACGCCTCGATACCGATCACCGCGGCGAGTGCCAGACTCACCGCCACCGGCACGCCGATGGCGATCAGCACGATCAGCGTGAGCATGATGATGCCGTTCATCGGCCCGTCCGAACGGCGTTCACGCGAGGTGATCCAGATCCGTCTCGTGGATCGTGGCGCCCGGCTCCAGGAGTTCGCTGGTGCGGACGAAGACGGCGAAAAGTGCCAGCGTGCCGCCCACCGGCAGCGCCAGGTAGACCCAGAAGATCGGGATCTCGAGACCGGCCAGGACCTGCGTCTGCGTGCGGCCCACCATCTGGACACCGGTCCAGACCAGGATCGCGAGGAAGACCGCCGAGAGCAGGCCGGCGAAGATCTGCAGCAGTCGGCCGAGTGCGCGCGGTACGGCCCGGACCAGCACCTCGGCGGCGATCATCGCCCCTTCGCGAAAGGCCGCGGCGGCGCCCAGATAGACCGTCCAGATCATGATCGAGCGGACCAGCACCTCGGACCAGGTCGAGGGCTGGCCGACGACGAAGCGCATGAAGACCTGATAGCAGGTGAAGCCGGCCATCGAGGCGATGCCGAGCATGGCGAAGCCGAGGGCCGTGCGGGTCAGGACGCTCTCGGTCGCCCGGAGCGCAACCAGCCAGCCGGGGCGCCGCCAGAGAGGCGCCCCGCCGGGGCCGGGCGATGTTGCCGACAACGCGACCGGCTCGTCAGTAGCTCTCGATACGCTCGATCAGCGCGTCGCCGAAGCGCTCGGTATAGGCGTCGTAGGCAGGTGCCACCGCCGCCTGGAAGGGTTCCTTGTCGATCTCGGTGACGACCGCCATGCCCTTTTCGATCAGCCCGTCGATGCCGGTATCCTCGAGCTCGTTCACCCGTGCTCGGGTCACCTCGACCGAGGCGGCGGCGGCCTCCGTGACCCAGCCCTGCTCCTCCTCGGAGAGGCTCGACCAGCGGCTCTCCGACATCAGGATGATGGCCGGCGAGTAGAGGTGGCCGGTCAGCGAGAGGTGGTCTTGGACCTCGGCGAAGTTGCTGACCGAGATGACCACGATCGGGTTCTCCTGGGCGTCCACCACACCCTGCTGCAGGGCGGTGAAGAGCTCGGCGAAGGACATCGGCGTCGGTGCCGCGCCCATCGCCTCGAACGCGCGCAGATGGATCGGGTTCTCCATCGTGCGGATCTTCATGCCGGCGAGATCCTCGGGTGTGTGCACCGGGCGCTGCGAGTTGGTGATGTGGCGAAAGCCGTTCTCGGTCCAGGCCAGCGCCTTGAAGCCGGCGGCATCGACCGTGGCGAGGAGCTCCTGACCGATCTCGCCGTCGAGCACGCCGCGGGCGTGGTCGTAGTCGCGAAAAAGGAAGGGCAGGTCGAGCACCTGGGTCTCGGCAACGAAATTGGGCAACGGCCCGGTCGAGCTGATGACCATGTCGAGGGCACCGATCTGCACCGCCTCGATCATCTCGCGCTCGCCGCCCAGGGCGGCCGCCGGGTGCTGGACGAGGGTCATCTGGCCGCCCGACAACTCCTCGAGGACTTCGCCGAAGCGGGTCATGCCCATGCCGTAGTGGGAATCGAGCGTGGTCGCGTGGCCGACCTCGATCACCGTCTGAGCCTCGGCCTCGACCGCAGCGGTGGCGGCAAAGCCGATGACGGCCGCCGTCGCCAAGAGTGCGCGCAGATGCATCCTTCTGACCTCCCTGACGCGCCGGACAGCGGGGATCGGTCCGGGCGCTGATCGTTTTTCGCGGGCGAAGTCGATAGCACCCGGCAACGTGGCGGTCAAAGCATGCCGCTGTCGAGGCCGGTGGGAAAGGCCAGCCCGGCGCCGCGCGTGACCGCGCGAGCGCACGAAACGGCGACGGGGCGTGGCCGACGGGCGGCACAGCTGCGCATTGCGCCGACAACATTCATTGCCTATGAACCCGGCGCGAGGGCGCCGCCTGTGGCAGAACAGTTGGGATTCGTCATGAAAATCGGCATTCCGAGGGAGCAGCAACCGGGCGAGCATCGGGTGGCCGCCTCACCGGAGACGGTCAAGAAGCTGGCGGCAGCAGGCATCGATGTCGTCGTCGAAAAGGGCGCCGGCAGCGAGGCGGCGCTTCTCGACGATGCGTTCGGCAAAGCCGGTGCGACCCTCGCGGATGCCGCGACCACGTGGGACAGTGAGCTGATCCTCAAGGTCCAGCGCCCGACCGACGCGGAGATGAGCCGGTTGAAGCAGGGCCAGATCCTGGTCGGTGCCCTCGATCCGTTCGCGCATCGCGACCAGGTCGCGCAATACGCCGAGAAGGGGGTGACCGCCTTCGCCCTCGAGCTGCTGCCGCGCACCACCCGAGCCCAGGCGATGGATATTCTCTCGAGCCAGGCCAACCTCGCGGGCTACAAGCTGGTGATCGATGCGATGGCGGCCTACAGCCGCTGCATGCCGATGATGATGACCGCTGCCGGCACCGTCACGCCCGCCAAGTTCTTCGTCGTCGGCGCCGGGGTTGCAGGGCTGCAGGCGATCGCCACGGCCAAGCGTATGGGGGCGGTGGTCACCGCCACCGATGTCCGTCCGGCCGCCCGCCAGGAAATCGAGAGCCTGGGTGCCAAGTTCGTGGGCTTCATCCCGGAGGACGGTGCGACCGAGGGCGGCTATGCGCGGCCGCTGACGCCGGAGGAGCAGAAGCAGCAGGCCGAGATGGTAGCCGAGCATCTGAAGAGCCAGGACATCGTCGTCACCACCGCCCAGATCCCGGGCCGCAAGGCACCGCGGATCATCACCGCCGAGATGATCCGGTCGATGAAGCCGGGCTCGGTGGTCATGGACCTCGCGGCCGAGAGCGGCGGCAATGTCGAGGGCAGCGAAGCGGGCAAATCGATCCTCTCCGAGAACGGGGTGACGATCATCGGCGCCGAGAACCTGCCGTCCAAGCTGGCCCCCGCGAGCTCGCTCCTCTACGCCAAGAACCTGATGAACTTCGTCATGCTGCTCGTCGACAAGGAGGCCAAGGCCTTCAAAATCAACGAGGAAGACGACCTGGTCAAAGGGACGCTGATCACCAGGGACGGCAAGGTCGTCCATCCCAGCCTGCAGAACAGCTGAGCGCGAGGAAACAGCCATGGAAGCGATCGATCCCGGGGTCTTCAACCTCATCGTCTTCGTGCTGGCGATCTTCGTCGGCTACTACGTCGTCTGGTCGGTGACGCCGGCGCTGCATACGCCGCTGATGTCCGTCACCAACGCGATCAGTTCGGTCATCGTCGTGGGCGGCCTCATCGCCGCCGGTGCCGCGGCCGGGGCGGCGACCTTCCTCGGCTTCATCGCGGTGCTGCTGGCCGCGGTGAACATCTTCGGCGGGTTCCTGGTCACCCGTCGCATGCTCGCCATGTTCAAGAAGCGCAATTAGGGTCGGCGGAGAATCTCGATGAGCTTGAATATCGCCGCCCTGGGCTACCTCGTGGCCTCTGTCTGCTTCATCCTCGCGCTGCGTGGCCTGTCGCATCCCACGACTTCGCAGATGGGGCTCAGGATCGGCATGGCCGGCATGGCGATCGCCATCGTCATCACGCTCTTGGTCCTGCCCGACCCCTCGATCCTGGCCTATATCCTGATCGCCATCGGTATCGGTGTCGGCGGTACGATCGGCTTCGTGATCGCCCAGCGGATCGAGATGACGGCGATGCCGCAGCTGGTGGCAGGCTTCCACTCGCTGGTCGGGATGGCCGCGGTGCTGGTGGCGGCCGCCGCCTTCCTCAATCCCGTGGATTTCGGCCTGGTCAGGCCCGACGGCGGCATCAAGCTGCTCTCGCTGTTCGAGATGGGCCTCGGCACCATCATCGGTGCGATTACCTTCACGGGCTCGGTCATCGCCTTCGGCAAGTTGCAGGGCAAGTTTTCGCCGGCGATCGAGAACGCGCTCGGGCCGGCCAAGGGCGTCGTCACGGCGCTGATGAGCAGCAAGCCCATTCTGCTGCCGGCCCGCCACGTAGTGAACGCCGCGATCGGCCTCGCCATCGTCGCCATCCTCGCCTGGTTCGTCGCTGCCGAAAGCGGCTGGGCGTTCCTCTTGATGACGCTCCTGGCCTTCGCCATCGGGGTGCTCCTGATCATCCCGATCGGTGGGGCCGACATGCCGGTGGTCGTTTCGATGCTCAATTCCTACTCCGGCTGGGCCGCCGCCGGCATCGGCTTCACCCTGCAGAACCCGATGCTGATCATCACCGGTGCCCTGGTCGGCAGCTCCGGTGCCATCCTCTCCTACATCATGTGCCGGGCGATGAACCGCTCGTTCATCTCGGTCATTCTGGGCGGCTTCGGCGAGACCGGGGCTGCGGCATCCGACGACGGCGACAAGACGGTGAAGGCGGGCTCCGCCGAAGATGCCGGCTTCATCATGGACAATGCCCAGTCGGTGATCATCGTCCCGGGCTACGGCATGGCGGTGGCGCAGGCCCAGCACGCCGTGCGCGAGCTCTACGACATGCTGACCAAAAAGGGGGTAAAGGTCCGCTTCGCCATCCACCCCGTGGCCGGCCGCATGCCGGGTCACATGAACGTGCTGCTCGCCGAGGCCAACATCCCCTACGACGACGTCTACGAGATGGAAGACATCAACAGCGACTTCCAGCAGGCGGACGTGGCCTACGTGATCGGTGCGAACGACATCACCAATCCCGCGGCCAAGACCGACCCGCAGAGCCCGATCTTCGGCATGCCCGTTCTCGACGTCGACAAGGCCAAGGCGGTCTTCTTCGTCAAGCGCTCGATGGCGGCCGGCTACGCCGGCATCGAGAACACCCTCTTCTACCAGCCCAACACCATGATGTTGTTCGGCGACGCCAAGAAGATGACCGAGGAAATCGTCAAATCACTCGATTAGGCGGTCGGTAGAGACGAAAAGGCTTCGGGGAGGCAGGGCCTCTCCATGCTGCTCCCTTACTCGGGTTGGTGTTTTTTGCCGCGCCGGGCGATCGGCTGGGCGAGGGGCGGCAGGCAGGGAGGGGCATGATGCTGTCGCGCTGGCAGTGGCTGCTCAAACAGCTCGGGCGACGCTTGTGGGTCCGCGTGACCCTGTTCTCCGTGGCGGCCGTCGTGACGGCGTTGCTCGGCGCCGTGCTCGCCCCGTTCATTCCGAGCTGGGTCCCTGGTCGGGTCGGCGCCGACGCCCTCGACAACATCCTCGGCATCCTGGCGACCAGCATGCTGGCGGTGACCACCTTCTCGCTCACCACGATGGTGAGCGCCTACACGGCGGCGAGCAGCAACGCCACACCGCGCTCCAGCCGCCTCTTGATGGACGACCCGACGACGCAGAACACGCTCGGCACCTTCATCGGCTCGTTCCTCTTCAGCCTCGTCGGCATCATCCTCGCGAGCACCGGCGCCTATGGCGACAGCGGCAGGCTCGTGCTGTTCGTCGTCACCATCGCCGTTATCGTCCTGATCGTCCTCACCCTCTTGCGCTGGATCGACTATCTTTCGACCGTCGCACGGGTCGGCACGGTGACCGACAAGGTCGAGGCCGCGGCGGCGAAGGCGCTTCGGGATCGCAAGGAGCGCCCCTATCTCGGTGGCCGATCGCTGCGCGATGCCGGTGCGGAGGTGTTGGAAAACGCCCCCGCGTTGCACGCCGAAGAGATCGGCTACGTCGAGCATATCGACATGGCGGCCATCGACGAGGTGGCCGCGGCACAGGGCGGCCGGGTCTTCGTGCTCGTCCTCCCCGGAAGCTTCCTCGATCCGAGCCGGGAGATCGCCCGCGTCGTCGGCATCACCGACGCAAAACAGCTGGCGACCATCGTCCGCAGCTTCACGATCGCCGATCAACGCTCGTTCGATCAGGATCCCCGCTTCGGCTTCTGCGTGCTGGCCGAGATCGCCTCGCGCGCCCTCTCGCCCGGGGTCAACGATCCCGGCACGGCGATCGACGTTATCGGCAGTGGCGTGCGCCTGTTCGCCGAGTGGCTGGCGGAAGAGCCGTCGCCGCAACCCCCGAACGCCGACGGCGTCGCGGTACGGTTCCCGAACGTCTGGGCGCCACCGCTGGAGACGGCCGACCTGCTCGATGATTTCTTCGGCCCGATAGCCCGCGACGGGGCCGGTCTGATCGAGATCCAGATCAAGCTGCAGAAGGCTTTCGCGACCATCCGCGTGCTCGGCGGGGCACCGCTGAAGGTGGCGCTGCAGCGCCATGCCGCGCGGGCACTGGCGCATGCCGAAGCGGCGCTGGTTCTCGACGAGGACAAACGCGCGGTGCGCGACCTCGCCGCCCGACCGACCAGTTGAACGAAGGCCAGGGGCCTTCCGCAGGCATCCGGGCAGAGGCACGGCACGGCCACCGCTCGAGCGCGCTGCAATCCTGGGCTGGCGGCGCGCCGGCCGATCGGCCACCGGCATGCACCCATCGCCGACCGACGGCCTGCGGAAGTCGCGGCACGATCCTCGGAATCCCTGGACACCGCGCGTTCGGCTGCGTAACTCGAAACGAGCGACCTCCGGAAACCAAGAGACGATTGACTGCCGCCGACCTTCGACCGCGTGCCTTCGAAGCTGGTACACCGCGACCTGCGCCGTCCGCTCAGATGGGCAACCCCGAGCAGTTGGGAGACCGCGATGACCCCTCGATCCGATCTCGGCAAAGCCGACGCCACGCTGGCGCTGTTGATGCGGGCGTTCGCCGACATCCTGACCGATCTCGGTGAGGACGACATCGCGAGAGTGTTGCCTTGGGGGGCGCTCTGGCGCGACCAGGCGGCGGGTGACGGCACCTGGCCCGCCGAGCGGAGCGAGCGTGTCCTGCAAGCGTGGTCGATCGCCTTCCAACTCCTCCATCAGGCCGAGGAGAACGCGGTCGCCCAGGCCCGGCGCAGCAACGAGTTCGAGGGCACCAAGCATCTGGAAGCCGGCTCCTGGGATCAGCGTTTTCGTCGCCTGACGGAAGCCGGGTGGCAGCCGCCCGAAATCGCCGCAGCTCTGCGCGCCATCAAGGTCGAGACCGTCCTGACCGCGCACCCGACCGAGGCGAAGCGGCAGACGGTGCTGGACCATCACCGGAGCCTCTACCGGCTGGTGGTCGAGCTCGAGAACACCATGTGGGCCCCGTCGGAGCGCGCCGTCCTGCAGTCGCGCCTGCGCGCCACGATCGAACGGCTCTGGCGGACCGGCGAGGTCTATCTGGAAAAGCCGTCGATCGAAGACGAGCGCCGCAACGTGATGCATTATCTCGCGGGTGTCTTTCCCGTGGTGCTGCCCTGGGTGGACAAGCGGCTCACCGCCGCCTGGCAGCAGGCGGGGTTCGATCCCACCCTGTTGGCCGGTCCGGCGGCAAGGCCTCGGCTGAGTTTCGGCAACTGGGTCGGCGGCGATCGTGACGGGCATCCGTTCGTCACCGCCGAGATCACGCGCGAGACACTCGCCGCATTCCGCGCTGCTGCCCTCGACCTCGTCCGTGAGCGCCTGATCAGGCTCGCGGCGAAGCTCAGCCTGTCCGGCGTGTATCAAGGTACACCGCCCGCCCTCGAGCGCTGGATCGACGCCCGTCGGGCGGCCCTCGGGGAGCGGGGCCAGCGGGCCGTCGAGCGCAATCGCGAGGAGCCGTTTCGCCAGGCGGTGAACCTGATGGTAGCTGCCTTGCCGCCCGCTACCGGGCAAGCACCGAGTGGTGCCTACGCCGATGCCGCAGCGTTGCGGAGCGATCTCTTGCAGCTGCGCGAGGCGCTCATGGCGGTCGGTGCCAGGCGGCTCGCGGTCGTGGACGTCGATCCGGTCCTGCGGCACGTCGACAGTCTGGGCTTTCACCTTGCCGCGGTCGACGTCCGGCAGAACAGCGCCTTTCACGACCGGGCGTTGAGTCGGCTCCTGGTCGCCGCCGGCGAGCCGGACGGTGACAGCTTTGCCGACTGGCCCGCGGCGCGGCGCGCCGCCGTGCTCGCCCGCGAGGTCGCGACCTCGCGCCCGTTCGTTCATCCCAACGACGATGTCGACGGCGAAGCGCGGGCGGTGTTGGAAGTCTATCGTGTCTTGGCGGAGCACCTCGAGGTCTATGGCAGAGACGGCCTCGGAGCGCTGATCGTCAGCATGACCCGCTCGGCGGCGGACCTGCTGGCGGTGCTCGTGCTCGCCCGTGATGCCGGCCTGTTGCGGCGCGATGAAGACGGCGCCTGGTGCCCCTTGCCGGTCGTTCCCCTGTTCGAGACGATCGACGATCTCCAAGCGGCACCCGGCATCCTCGACGCGTTCCTCGGCGAGCCGCTGGTCCGACGCTCGCTCGCCCGGCAGGCTGCCGCCGCGGGGCTCGAGCAGCCGGTCCAGCAGGTGATGATCGGCTACAGCGACAGCGGCAAGGACGGCGGCTTCACCGCGAGCTTCTGGAGCCTCTATCGGGCGCAGCAGGCACTCGCCGAGGTCGGTCGCCGGCACGGCGTGCGCATTCGCTTCTTTCACGGCCGCGGCGGCACCATCGGCCGTGGTGCCGGTCCGACCCATCGCTTCCTCGCGGCATTGCCGCCGAATACCCTGCAAGGTGACCTGCGGCTGACCGAGCAGGGCGAGATCATCTCGCAGAAATACGCCAACCGCATCACCGCCGCGCATCATCTCGAACTCCTGCTCGCCGGCACGCTGGGCACGACGCTGCGCGATCGCCGTGGCGTCGACGAGCGGCCGGAGCTCATGGCGACGATGGATCAGATCGCCGCGTGGAGCCGCGACGCCTATCGGGCACTGGTCACCGCCGACGGGTTCCTCGACTTCTTCGCCACGGCCACGCCCATCGATGCGATCGAGCAGAGCCGCATCGGCTCGCGGCCGGCGCGGCGCACCGGTCAGCGGACCCTGGCCGACCTGCGAGCCATTCCCTGGGTGTTCGCCTGGAACCAGGCGCGGTTCGTTTTGCCCGGCTGGTACGGTCTGGGCGGCGCCCTGCAGCGGCTGCAGCGCGAAGCTCCGGAGCGCTTCGAGCAGCTCGTACAGGCCAAGAGCGAGGCGCATCGCTGGGCGCCTGTCCACTACATGATCAGCAATGCGGCAACGGCCTGGGCCTCGACCGCACCAGGGATCATGCGCCTTTATGCCGATCTGACGCCGGATGCGTCGGTGCGCGACCGGATTCTCGCGATGATCTTCGAGGAGCACGCCGCGACCGGTGCCGCGCTCGAGGCGCTCTATCGGGCGCCACTCGCCGAGGCTCGACCGCGCATCCAGCGCGTGCTGGAGCGGCGTGCCGAGGCGCTGGAACCCTTGCACCACCACCAGGTGAAGCTGCTCCAGCACTGGCGCAGCGCTCGCGATGCCGAGGATGTCGGGACGGCGGACGCGCTGTTGCCCGAGTTGCTCTTGAGCATCAACGCCATTGCCGCCGGGCTGGGTGCCACGGGCTGAACTTCTGGAGAGTTCCCGTCTCGGCGGTACGGTCCGCGGTGCACCCGCATTTTTGCCGATCAGCAGGTGCGGCCGAACCCGTGGACCGGCAGCCGATCGACCGGGTCGGGGTTTCGATCTGCAGCGGATGCGCTGACCGGCGCCGCGCAGCCCCGCTCAGCGCCGGGGCGCCTGGACCCGTCTTGCGGAGCCGGTCATCTGCCCTTCGGCGAGGGCGGGGTCGGTGATGCCGTGCGGCCCACGGCGGCGACCCGGACCACGAGCGTGCGGCCGAAAAGGGCGCTGGGTGTCGGCTTGCCCCGACACCCATCGAGGCCGGCCGTCAGGCGGCCGGGACGAACCAGGTCGCGGCGCCGGCGGTCGACATCCTCGAACATCGGGGCATTGCAGCTCAGCGCCTCGGCATCCCGGGCGCGCAGCACGCGTTCGGCGAGCCGAGGGGGCGAGAGCGAGTGTTCCGGGCATCGCCCTCAGGCGACCGCGACGGCGCCGATGCTGCTTCGGCGCATGCCGGCCGAGCGTTCGCAGCGAGGAGCGAGGCAGCGCTGCTCGTGGCGCTGCCTCGCCCCTCGCTCAGTCGTGGCGTTCGAGGAAGATTTTGGCACCGGGCTTTTGCCGTTGCAGGGCGCGGGCGGCCTCGAGGTCGACGCAGACCGTCTCGCCCGAGGAGTGGGTGACGCGAAAACGACACCGCCGCTCGCTTTGGCACCCCGTATGGCTCACGACTTGCGCCATGCTGCACTGCATTTGTTGCGGTACAGCATGACTGACCGGTTGTTGATAAGATCCCACTAGTCGCCCATCCCAAGACTGCTCCGAGAAGGCCGATAGTGTGCTGCTTCTCTGGTTACGATTCCACTAATGCGTGACAGGATTCCGCGATTGTGACCAAACTGGCACAATCCGGTACGGCAGCATCGGTACGCACGGGCTTGCCCCCGGTCGTGCGCTCAGAGTTGTACGCCCTTGGTCAGCGCCCCGTCGATCACGAGGTTGGTGCCGGAGGTGAAGCTCGAGGCCGGCGAGGCGAGAAAGACGATGCCGCGGCCGATCTCCTCGGCGGTCGCCATCCGACCGGTGGGGTTGAGCGCCAGGGCCTGGGCGAAGAGTTCGGGGTTGTTGTCCTCGATCCGGTTCCAGATACCGTTCTCGAAGTAGACATTGCCCGGCGAGACCGAGTTCACCCGGATATGCTTGGGTGCCAGCTTGTGGGCGAGGCCGTGGGCGTAGTGGATCAGCGCTGCCTTGAACGCGCCGTAGGCCGGGCCGGTGAAGTCGATCTCGCGACCGGAGACCGAGGAGACGATGGTGATCGAGGGGTGCTTCGAGGCCTCGAGATGCGCCATCGCCGCGTTCACCACGCGGACCGTGTGCATCATGTCGACCTCGAACTGCTTCTGCCAGGCCTCCTCGTCGTCGGTGACGGCAAGGGCGGAGACGTTGGCGACGACGATGTCGAGGCCGCCGAGCTTGCCCGCCGAATGGGCGACCCAGCTTTCCAGTGCTGCCTTGTCGGCGACGTCGATCGCTTCGCCGTAGGCTTGCACCCCTTTGCCCTCGAGCACGGCAACGCAGGCGGTAACCTCGTCGGCATGCCGCGCACAGACGCTGACGTTGCAGCCTTCGTCGGCGAGCAGATCGGCAGCACGTCTGCCGATGCCCTTGGTCCCGCCGGTAACGATGGCACGAAGACCCTGCAGTCCGAGATCCATTGTTCTTCTTCCTTGGTCAGCCGAGATAGGTTTTGAGGATCGAGGCACCCAGCGTGTATTTGGGGTCGACCATGTTGCCGAGCCGCACGCGGCCCGCCTGGGTCAGCAGGAAATAGGCCTCGCTCTCCTCGAAGCCGTAATCGCTGACCAGCCAGCGGGTGAGGTCGCGATAGGCGATCCGCGCGGCATCCTCCATCGGCCGGGCACTGCCGATCGACATGATGAAGCGCTCGTTCTCGAGCCTCGGCCAGGCGATCGGCCAGTCCTTGATCAGGTCGATGTGCAGCGTGGTCGTGGAGGGTATCTCGACCGCGACGCCACAGAGCTCGCCGTCGCCCTGCGTGCCGTGGCAGTCGCCGACATAGAGATAGCCGCCCTCGTGCTGCACCGGGAAGTAGACGATGGCACCGGGGGCGACGTCCGGCAGGTCCATGTTGCCGCCGTAATAGTCGGGTGTGAGCGAACTGATCGCCTCGATTTCGGGGCTGACGCCGAGGGTGCCGATAAAGGGCTCGTAGGGCAGCGTGATCTTGTCGTTGAAGACGACCCCGTCGCGGCTGACCTGCATCTTCTTGACCCGCTCGGGCAGCGGCGGGTTGAGCAGGGCGGTGTTGCCGGTGGCGACGAGGCCGCCGAACTCGGTGATGATGGCGGTCGTGCCCACGGGCTGCGGCCCCCTGGGCTCGATGTCGAGGATGCGCACGGCGAGCACGTCGCCCTTCTTCGCACCCTCCACGTAGACCGGGCCGCATTGCGGGTTGACGAAGGGCATGTTCAGGACTTCGGAAGGCTTGTCGCTTTCCGACTTGATCGCCCCTTCGAAGGCATCCTCGGTCTCGGCGACGACGATGTCGCCCGGCTGGATCCGCAGCTTGGGCTCCGCATAGGGGCCGTAGACGTAGTGCAGTTCGCCCTGCACCTCCCGGCTCAGCGAGTGTCTCGCCCCCTCCTTGCCGCGCGCCACGCCGCGCCGCCCCATGTAGCTCGTGCCCAGCCAATCGGCCATGTCGCGCCCTCCCGGATCGTCTGCTCGCCGGCGGAAACTGGCACGGTCGAGGGCGTCGGTCCAGCGCTGCCGCTGCCGGAACCTCAGGCCATCAGCCGAGCCCGAGCCCGCTTCGCGGCCTCGAGGACGCGGCCGGTCTCGACCGTGACCAGTTGGCCCTCGCGGACGACGGGGCGGCCCTCGACCAGGAGATCGCGGACGCTGTGCGGACCGCAGAGCACGAGGGCTGCTACCGGATCCCAGGCGCCGGCGGCGGCGATCCCGGCCATGTCCCAGATCGCGATGTCGGCCCGCTTGCCCGGCTCGAGCGCGCCGCAATCGTCGCGGCCGAGGACCGAAGCACCGCCCTGCGTCGCGATCTCCAGCGCTTCCCTGGCGGCCATCGCATCGGCACCACCCGCGACACGCTGCAGCAGCATGGCTTGGCGGGCTTCGGCGAGCAGATGTGCTGCATCGTTCGAGGCCGAGCCGTCGACGCCGAGCCCGACCTTCACGGCGGCGTCGCGCATCGCCCGGACGGGGGCGATGCCGGAGCCGAGCCGGCAGTTCGAGCAGGGGCAGTGGGCGACACCGGTCCGGCTGCGGGCGAAGAGATCGATCTCCGCCGTATCGAGCTTCACACAATGGGCGTGCCAGACATCGGCCCCGGTCCAGCCCAGTTCCTCCGCGTACTGTCCCGGCCGGCAGCCGAAGTGCGCAAGCGAGTAGGCGACGTCCTCGTCGTTCTCCGCGAGGTGGGTGTGCAGCATCACACCCTTGTCGCGGGCGAGGACAGCGGTATCACGCATCAGCTCGCGGCTGACCGAGAAGGGCGAGCAGGGGGCGAGGCCGATGCGCAACATGGAACCCGGTCTCGCATCGTGAAAAGCATCAATCAGCCGTATGGAATCCTTCAGGATTTCCGCTTCCGATTCGACCAGCTCGTCCGGCGGCAGGCCGCCCCGGCTACGGCCGATGCTCATGGCACCCCGGGTTGCGTGAAAGCGCAGGCCGATCGCGGCCGCGGCCTCGATCGTGTCCTCGAGGCGGACGCCGTTCGGGTAGAGGTAGAGGTGGTCCGAGCTCAGCGAGCAGCCGGAGAGGGCGAGTTCGGCCAAGCCCAGTGCCGTGGCCGCGCGGACGGCAGCGGGATCGAGGCGGGCCCAGGTCGGGTAGAGGGTCTCCAGCCAGCCGAAAAGCAGCGCGTCCTGGCCGCCGGGAACCGCGCGGGTCAGGGTCTGGAAGAGATGATGGTGGGTGTTGACGAGGCCCGGCGTGACGACACAGCCCCCGGCGTCGATCACCTCGTCGACCGGCCCGTTCGGCCGGTCCGGGCCTACGGCCGCGATCACGCCGTTGCGGAGCAGCACGTGGCCGTCGCTGATCTCGCGGCGCATCTCGTCCATGGTGACGACCACGGCGGCATTGCTGATCAGGGTCGTCGGCATGGCGCTCGCTCTTCTCGGTGCCGACAAGCCGGTCGGTGCCGACAAGCCGGCTCGTCGTCGTGCGTGTGGCCGGCCATGCCGCCGGAGATCTCCTCGGTCGCCTCTGCGGCGACCTCCGGCGGCAGGTCGTCGGCAGCGCGGAGTTGCTTCGCGGTGCCGATCGAGGCGGCAGTCGCCATCGAACTCATCCTTTCCGAGGCAGATGATCGGGCACCGGATGGCGGCCGTTGCGAAGCGCGCTATGCGTCGGTGATGATCCAGGGCTCGTCGAAGACATACTCGGCAAGGTTCGTGCCTGGGCCGACCCGATCGACGATCAAGAAGCGCTGCGGGCGCTGCAGCGGGGTGAGTACACCGTGCCAGGTGCCCTTTCGGTAGTTTACGCCCTGGCCCGGGCCGGTGAGAAAAGCCAGCGGGCGGCCGGGCATGCCGGCCTCGTCGGGGGCGACGACGACGAGGAAGGGAGCACCGTCCAGCGGGATCCAGGCCTGGCTGCCTTCGGGATGGCGTTCCACCATGCGGAGTTCGAGCGGCAGGGCGTACGGACGGCCGTAGCCGATGCTGATCGCGGGCGCACCCTCGCTGTCGGCGACCTCGATCCGGGCCAGGTCGTGGAACCGGTCGCACATGCCCTGGTTGATCCGGAAACTTGGAGCGCCCTCGGCTTCGATCACCTCGCCGAAGGGGGCGAAGCCTTCGGCGGTGAGCGGTTCGGCCCGGATCGTGCGCTCGGTCATGCGGGCCGGCCGAAGAGGCGCAGCCGGCTGACCCCGCCGTCGGGGAAGATGTTCAGCCGCACATGGGTCACCGGCCCGACATCGGCGAGCTCGGCGCCGAACTCGTGGATCGCATCGGCGCTCATGCTCTGGCGGTCGAGCAGCACGGGCCAGAACATCGCCGAGGTGACCACCGCCTGGTCGAGGTCGCCCGCGAAGTCCGAAAGATCGGCCGCCTGCAGCGAGGCGCTCTCCGGGTAATTGCCCTTGTAGTGGCAGGTGTCGATCACCGCCCGGTCGATCCGGCCACGCGTCCCCAACTCGACGATGAGCCAGTCGTTGCCGGGCTCGCGCAGCCGCCGGGTCTCCCAGCCGTCGCCCATGTTCAGTCCGCGGCCGGGGGCCAAGAGGCGCTGATAGGCGCCGTAGTGGGCATTGGAGAAGGCCAGCACCCGGCCGCCGTTCAAGGCCGAGGCGAGGTCGATCTCGCCGCCCTGATCGTCCTGCAGGACCGGGCGGCCGTAGACGCGGAGCCGGGCGACGCCGCCGTCGGGGTAGATGTGCAGCCGCAAATGGCTCCAGACACGGCTGTCGGCACAAGGGAAGAAGTGCTGGGCCGAGGGGCCCAAAGGCTGCATCGGCAGAATCTCCTGCCAGGCGGCGCTGTCGTCCGGGTCGCCGTCGCTCTTCTGCACCGCCTCGATCCGGCAGGCGGGCGGGTAGTTGCCGGTGAAGTGGGCGGTGTCGACATCGAAGCCCAGGATGCGCCCCGGGGCGGCAAGGGCGATGATCGCGTGGTCGTGGCCGCCGCCCCGCCGGCGCTTCGTCTCCCAGCCGTCCATCCACTTGCCGTGATCGTCGTAGCGGTCGGGGTAGAAGACGGCGGCTGCATCCTCCAGCATCCGGGCCAAGGGCGCGAAGAACTCGTCGGTGGCGCTGACCGCCCGGGCACCCAGCCCGGCCGAGGCGAGATTGACGCCGGTGACCGCAAAGCGCGGCCGTGGCGTGGTCGTTTGCTCCATGGTCCTTCCCTTCATGCCGGCAACATCGCCTCGAGCCTGAGCCGGGCGATGCGCTCGACCTCTCGGCAGGCGGTGGCGAACTCGGCCTCGCGACTGTTCTCGATCCGCTGCTCGAACGCTTCCAGGATCTCGTTCTTGGTCAGCCCCTTGACCGCGATGATGAAGGGAAAGCCGAAGCGTTCGACATAACGGCAATTCAGCGCCTCGAAACGGGCGTACTCGTCGTCGGTCAAGGCGTCGAGTCCGGCCGCGGCCTGCTCGGCCGTCGATTCGGCCGTCAGGCGCCGAGCCCGGGCCAGCTTGCCCGCGAGGTCCGGGTGCGCCCTCAGCACGCCGAGCCGCTCGTCGGCACGCGCCGCGCGGAACACCCGAGCGAGCGCATGCCAGACGCCGATCGCGGTGTCGTGCGCCGGGCCGAGCTCCAGGCCGTGCGCGCGCTCGGCCACCCAGGGCGAATGCTCGAACACCCCGCCGAAGCGCTGGACGAACCGCTCCTTGCGCATGCGCGACGGCAACTCGCGGCCGAGGGGCGGCGCCGGGTGCCGTTCGATCCAATGCGTTGCTATGTCGATCCGCCGGGCGAACCAGACCTTCTCGTGGCGCCGGCAGTGCTCGATGAAACGGGCGAGCGCCGCCACCCGCCCCGGCCTGCCGACGAGCCGGCAGTGCAGGCCGACGCTCAGCATCCGTGGCCGCCCGGCCGCCCCTTCGCCATAGAGGACATCGAAGCTGTCGCGGAGATAGGCGAAGAACTGATCCCCGGCATTGAAGCCTTGCGGAGTGGCAAAGCGCATGTCGTTGGCATCGAGCGTGTAGGGCACGATCAGTTGCTGTTTGCCGGCATGCTCGCGCCAATAGGGCAGGTCGTCGGCATAGCTGTCGGCGACGTAGACGAACGAGCCCAGTTCGGTCGCGAGATCGACGGTCTGTGCCGAACAGCGCCCGGTGTACCAGCCTTCGGGCGGCGCGCCCGTGACCTCGGCGTGCAGGCGAATCGCCGCCAGCATCTCGGCCCGCTCGGCCTCGGCCGTGTGGTCCCGATAGTCGATCCATTTGAGCCCGTGGCTGGCGATCTCCCAGCCGGCCTCGCGCATCGCCTCGACCTGGGCGGGCGAGCGGGCGAGTGCGGTGGCGACACCGTAGACGGTGACCGGCACGCCCGTCTCGGTAAAGAGGCGGTGCAGCCGCCAGAATCCCGCCCTGGCGCCGTACTCGTAGATCGATTCCATGCTCCAATGCCGCTGGCCGGGCCAGGGCTGGGCACCGACGATCTCGGAGAGAAAGGCCTCCGACGCGGCATCGCCGTGCAGGATGCAGTTCTCCCCACCCTCCTCGTAGTTGAGCACGAACTGAACGGCGATCCTGGCCCCGTTCGGCCAGTCCGCCACCGGCACCTTCGGCCCGTATCCGTGCAGATCCCGCGTATAGCGCATCGCTTCTCCCGTTCGCCGAACTCTGCGACGAGCGGTAGCGCAAATCCGCGCCAGCCGACAGGCAGAAGACGTGCCCCGACCGGTACCACGGCCGGCGGCTGCCGGGTCTTGGCAGCGGGCGGGTGCGGCTTTAGGACGAAGCGCGCTCCCCGGCGGCGGGGGCGGATGGTGGGGTATGCTGCTTTTTCTCGAGCAATTGCTGAACGGGGTGCAGCTCGGCATGACGCTGTTCTTGATGGCGGCAGGGCTGACGCTGGTGTTCGGGGTGATGAACTTCATCAACCTGGCGCACGGCTCGCTGTTCATGGCCGGTGCCTACATTGCCGCGGCGATCACCGCGGCGACCGGGTCGTTTCTGGCCGGGTTGGTGGTGGGTGTCCTGGGTGCCGCGCTTTTCGGCGTGCTGCTCGATCGGGTGATCGTCCGCCGGCTCGAGGGGCGGGACCATCTCGATCAGGTCCTGGCCACTTTCGCCGTCATCCTGATCGCCAACGAGACGGTGCGGCTGGTCTTCGGCCGGCAGCCCTTGGCGCTCGACCCGCCGGACTGGCTCTCGGGCACGGTCGAGATCCTGCCGGGGGCACCCTATCCGGTCTACCGTCTCGCGGTGATCGGGGTCGGGCTCGCGGTCATGCTCCTGCTCTATTGGCTGGTGATGCGGACCAAGGTCGGCATGTGGGTGCGGGCCGGGGCCACCAATCCCGAGATGATTCAGCTTTTGGGCGTCGATATCAGCCGGCTCAACGGGCTGATCTTCGCGCTCGGTGCAGCACTTGCCGGGCTCGCCGGGATCGTTGCCGGGCCGTTCATCGCCATTCAGTCGGGGATGGGTGAGACCATTTTGATCCTCGCCTTCGTCGTCGTCGTGATCGGCGGCATCGGCTCGATCGCGGGGGCCGCCATCGGGGCGCTGGTGGTCGGCATCGGTGATACGCTCGGCCGCGCCTATCTGCCCGATCTCCTGCGGGCGGTGGTACCGGCCGGCACCGCTGACGGGCTCGGGCCCGCCTTGGCGTCGATGGGGATCTATCTCTTGATGGCGGTCGTCCTCGCGGTCCGGCCCAAGGGGTTGATCGCGCGATGAGGGGAGCCTGGCCCTCGGCGCTGGCGCTGGGCGGGCTGGCCCTCGCCGCCGTCTATGTCGACTATTCCGGCCAGCGCTACCTCTGGACGATCCTCACCCTGATCGCCGTCTACGCCCTCGCCGCCTCGGCCCTCAACCTCGTGCTCGGCATGGGCGGGCTCGTCTCCTTCGGCCATGCGGCGTTCTTCGGTGCCGGGGCCTATGTCGTGGGCATCCTTTCCCTCCACGCCTTCGAGAACCAGCCGCTGTTCGGTATTCTCGCCGCCAACGAGGCGCTCTTCGTCTGGCCCGCAGCACTCGTCGCCGGCGGCGTGCTGGGACTGTTGATCGGCCTCGTGTGTCTGAGGACCTCGGGTGCCTATTTCATTATGATCACGCTCGCCTTCGCGCAGATGCTGTTCTTCGGCTTCGTCTCGGCCGAGCGCTACGGTGGCGAGGACGGGCTGTCGCTCTGGTGGGGGCGCAACGTGCTCTTCGGCGAGAGCCTCGATGACCGGCGCCGCTTCTTCATCGCCGTCTGGCTGCTGCTCTCGGGCTGGACCGTGGTCAAGCTGCGGCTCGTGGCAGCACCCCTCGGCCGGGCGATCCTGGCATCGCGGATGAACCCCGAACGGCTCGAGGCCCTGGGCGTCGACGTCTATCGGCTGCGCCTTTTGACCTTCGTCCTGTCGGCGGCGGTGGCGGCCCTGGCCGGAGCACTCCTCGCCAATCTCACGAGCTTCGTCAGCCCCGCCAATCTCGCCTGGCCGGTCTCGGGCAAGCTCATCGTCATCTGTGTCCTGGGTGGGCTCGGCACGGTGGCAGGGCCGATCTTCGGTGCTGCCGTGTTCATCCTGCTCGAGGAGACGCTCGTCGGCTATACCGAGCATTGGCAGCTCTTCGTCGGACTGGCACTCCTCGCCATCGTGCTCTTCTCGCGCCAGGGAGTGAGCGGGCTTTTCGGCTTCCGGCGGGATTGACGGCTTGGCGGACGCACTCTTGCAGGCCCCCCTGCTCGAGGCCGATCGCCTGGCCAAGGCGTTCGGCGGTGTCTTTGCCGTGCGTGACGTGTCGCTCGAGCTGTTGCCCGGGGAAATCCACGCACTGATCGGCCCGAACGGTGCCGGCAAGAGCACCGTGATCGGGCTGTTGCACGGTACGATCCGCGCGGATGCCGGAGGCGTGCGGTTCAAGGGCACTTCGTTGGACGGGCAGGGGCCGGCAGCACGGGCGCAGGCCGGGCTCGCCCGCTCCTATCAGCGAACCGCGATCTTCGACGGCCTCACCGTGGCCGAGCATCTGGGGCTCGCGGTTCGCGCGGCCGAGCGGCGCACGTTCGGCTGTTGGCGGCGGGCGGGTATCGAGGCCCCGGAGGTGCTGCAGGATTTCGGCCTCGAGGCGCTGGCCGACCGGCGGGCCGGTGATCTGGCGCACGGCCAGCAACGGCTGGTCGAGTTGGCCATGGTGGTGGCGGCCAAGCCCGCGGCGATCCTCATGGACGAGCCCTTCGCCGGTCTCGCCCCGGACGATCGGCCGGCCCTGGCGGATCGGCTGGCGGTCCTCAAGCGACGCCACGCGCTGCTCTTGGTCGAGCACGACATGGACGTCGTCTTCCGCCTCGCCGATCGGATCTCGGTCCTGGTCGCGGGCTCGGTGATCGCGAGCGGGCCGCCCGAACTGGTGCGCGCCGATCCCGCGGTGCAGCGCGCCTATCTCAAGGACGACGGCTGATGCTGCGCATCGAGCGGCTGGCCGCGGCCTACGGCCCGACGCAGGTCTTGTTCGATGTCTCCATCGAGGTGGGCGAAGGCGAGGTGGTGGGGCTGCTCGGCCGCAACGGCATGGGCAAGACGACGCTGATCCGCAGCATTTTCAACCTGACCCGTCGGGTCGCCGGCCGCGTCGGGTTTCGCGGCGCGGAGCTGACCGCGCTCGCGCCGCACGACGTCGCCCGGCGGGGCGTTGCCCTGGTGCCCGAAGGCCGGCAGATCTTCGCCAATCTGTCGGTCGAGGAGAACTTGGTGGCGACGGCCCGGCCCGGCGACTGGCACCTCGATCGCGTCTTCGAGCTCTTCCCGCGGCTCGCCGAGCGGCGGCGCAACCCGGGTGGCTCGCTTTCGGGTGGCGAGCAGCAGATGCTGGCGATCGGCCGCGCCCTGATGACCAACCCGACCCTGCTGATTCTCGACGAGGCGACCGAGGGTCTGGCCCCGGCGGTGCGCGGCGAGATTTGGCAGCGCATCCGGGAGCTCCGGGCCACGGGCATCAGCATTCTCCTGGTCGACCCGCATTTGGGCCGCCTGTTGCAGCTCACCGACACGAACGTCATCCTGGAGAACGGCCGCAGCGTCTGGCACGGGAGCTCCGCCGAGCTCGAGACCGCACCCGAGCTGCAGCGGCGCTATCTCGCGGTTTGAGGCGGTTGCGGGTTTGGCAGGCGGGGCGGATTGCGTTACCAATGCGGCCATGCGGTTCGTCGTGCCGCGGTCATCCAAAACAAAGTGACGAGGGAGACAGGAATTCATGAGTGAGAAAAACGCCTATCAGCAGAAGCTCGAAGCGCAGCTTCGGCAGTGGCAGGCCGAGATCGACAAGCTCCGCGCCAAGGCCGACAAGGCCACTGTCGAGGCCCGCCAGCAGTACGACGAGCAGATTCAAGAGCTGGTCGAATATCAAAAGAAGGGACAAAAGCAGCTCGAGGAGATGCAGCAGGCGAGCGAGAGTGCCTGGGCCGACATGCGCTCCGGGATGGAGAAGGCGTGGAACGACATGATGGACTCCTGGAAAAACGCGATGAACCGCTTCAAGTGAGCGGCTGAGCGAGGTCGAGGGGCGGCCGCGGAGGGGGCGGCTGCCCCTCGTTTCTTTGCGGCCGATGCCGGCCGGCTCGTGCCGGCAGCCCGCTGCTGAATTCGGCTCGAATAATCGGTCGGTGCGACGGCGCCTCTGCCTTGCCGGTTCACAGGACCGAACCAGGCGTTATGCTTTCAGCACCGATATACAACAGGGACGAGAACGCTGACTGCGCATCGCTATCCGCGAATCCATGCCGCCGTCGCCGGACTTTTCGCCGGCGAAACACGGGCGGGCGAGCTCCAGCGGCTCGCTGCCATGGGCTTCGATGGCCTGCATCTGGCGGGTCCCGTGCCCCCCGAGACCGAGCTCTTGGGGGCAGCGACCGCGGCGGGGCTGACGCCGCTGCTCGATCTCGACATCGCCCGGGTCTCGGCGCAGAGCCCGCTGGTCCGCAGCGCCCCCGAGCTGTTCGTGCCGGTGGTCCCGGAGGCGGCGGCCGCTCTCGATCCACGGCGCCCCGACACGACCCTGATGCAACCGACTGCCGGCATCGACCAGACGCGCCTGGTCGATGCCGTGGTGGCGCACGCCCGGGCCCTGATCGAGCGCGGTGCCGGCGGCTTTCTCTGCCGTTCGGCGCTGTTGCTGCCGCCGACGTTCTGGGCCGAGGCGGCGGCCCGGCTGCGCGTTGCGGCACCGGGTCTCGTGCTGATTGCCGATACGCTGGGTGGCGACGTCGGCGCCGTTCGGGCGCTTGCCCGGGTCGGTTTCGACTATCGGCTGTCGAGCGTTGCCTGGTGGGATGGTCGGTCGAGCTGGTTCCTCGAGCAGGAGGTCGAGCTGTTCGGCGGGCTGCCGGCGATCGGCTTTCCGGAGCCGCTCTACGGCCCGCGGCTCGCCGCAGCCGGGGCCAGCGAGGCCTCGGCGCTGCAGCGCTTGGCGCTCGCCGCCTTCCTGTCCTCCGGCCTGATGGTCCCGGCCGGGTTCGAGATCGGTGCCGCGACCCCGCTCGATCACGCCGAGACGCGCGCGGGTGATCTCGTGCACTGGCGCGGCCATGCGCCGTTCGATCTGTCGCCGGTCATCGCCGGTCTCAACGCGGCCTTGGCCGAGCTCGGACTCGCCGGGCCGATCGTGCCGGTGAGCGGGCCTTCGGACGATGCCGTGGCCCTGCTGCGGTTCAGCGCCGGCACCGCCGAGGCGAGTTCCACGGCTGCCGTCGTCATGCTCAATCCGAGCGACCACGTGGCCGCCGGTGTCGCCGCCGGTGCCGTGCTCCGCGCCGCCGACGGTCGGTTCGGCGAGTTCACCGAGGTGCTGGGTGACGCCGTTTTGATCCCCGGCGAGACGGTGCCGGTCGGCCCTTCGGCGGTGCGGATGTTCCGTGCCGCCCGCGTACACCGCCCGGTGCCGAAGCGCGATGCGAAGAAGGCCGAGGCCAGTCTCAAGAAGCTCGCGGCCGATCGGGTGGCGATCGAGGGCGTGGTGCCGGAACTCGACGGCGGGCGGTTTCCGGTCAAGCGCGTCGTCGGCGACGTGCTCGAGGTCGAGGCCGACGTCTTCTGCGACGGCCACGACAAGATCGCTTGTGCCTTGATGATCCGTCACCAGGACGACAAGGCCTTCACCGAGGTGCCGCTGGCGTTCGTGATCAACGATCGCTGGCAGGCGAGCTTTCCGCTGACGCGGATCGGACGCTACGTCTACACGATCCACGGTTGGCGGGATCTCTTCGCCTACTGGCGGCACGAGGTCACCAAGAAGCACGATGCCGGGCTCGACATCAGCCTGGAGCTCGAGGAGGGCCGGCGGCTGATCGAAGCGGCGGCCGGGCAGGCCAAGGGTGACGCCGCCAAGGCGATGCAGGCGCTGCTCGCGGCGATCGGCACGGCCGGCGACCGGTCGGGCGAGCTTCTGGCGCTGATGCTGGACGAGGACTTCGCCGACCTGATGGCGCGGCACGGGCCGCGAACCAACCTTTCGTCCTACGGTCGTGAGCTGGAAGTGGTGGTCAGCCGGACCCGCGCCGAGTTCGCCGCCTGGTACGAGCTGATGCCGCGTTCGATGGCCGACGACCCGCACGCCCACGGCACGTTTCGCGATGTCATCAGGAAGCTGCCCTATGTGCGCGACATGGGTTTCGACGTTCTCTACTTCACACCGATCCACCCGATCGGGCGAACCAACCGCAAGGGACGCAACAATACCCTGACGCCGGGGCCGGACGATCCGGGCTCGCCCTACGCGATCGGCGCCGAAGAGGGCGGCCACAACGACCTCCATCCCGATCTGGGCTCGTTCGAGGACTTCGCCGCCTTGGTCGACGCGGCGCACGCGCACGGGCTGGAACTGGCGCTCGATTTCGCCATCCAGTGCGCCCCGGATCATCCCTGGATCAGGCAGCATCCGGAGTGGTTCGACTGGCGGCCGGACGGCACGATCAAGTTCGCCGAGAACCCGCCGAAGAAATACGAGGACATCGTCAACGTCCATTTCTATCGCGAGGCGCTGCCGGCGATCTGGTACGAGCTCAGGGATTCGGTGCTCTTCTGGGTCGACAAGGGGGTCAAGCTCTTTCGCGTCGACAACCCGCACACCAAGCCCTTCCCGTTCTGGGAGTGGCTGATCCGCGAGGTCAACGACCGGCACCCCGACGTGGCGTTTCTCGCCGAGGCGTTTACCCGGCCCAAGGTCATGCACCGCCTCGCCAAGCTCGGCTATCAGCAATCCTACAGCTACTTCACCTGGCGCAACACCAAATACGAGCTGACCGAATACTTGACCGAGCTGACCCAGGGCCCGGCCAAGGACTACATGCGGCCGAACTTCTTCGCCAACACCCCGGACATCAATCCGGTCTATCTGCAGACCTCGGGGCGGCCCGGCTTTCAGGTGCGGTTGGTGCTCGCCTCCACACTCTCCACGCTCTACGGCCTGTATTGCGGCTTCGAGCTCTGCGAGGCGACACCGGTGCCGGGCAAGGAGGAGTATCTCGACAGCGAGAAGTACCAGATCCGCAGCTGGGACTGGGATCGGCCGGGTCATATCCGCGACGATATCCGGCTGCTCAATCGGTTGCGGCGGACCAACCCGGCGCTGCAGCAATTCACCGGGCTCACCTTTCTCAATGCCTGGAACGACAACATCCTCGTCTACGCGAAGGCGACGCCCGACCTCGTCAACATGGTGCTGGTCGCGGTCAATCTCGATCCGCATCATGTCCAGTCGGCGCATTTCGAGGTGCCGCTTTGGGAATACGGTCTGCCGGATCATGCCGGCATCGGGGTCGAGGACCTGGTGACCGGTGCCCGCTTCGGCTGGACCGGCAAGATCCAGCATGTGGAACTGGATCCGCATGTCCGCCCTTATGCCATGTGGCGGCTGATCCCGCCCGGCCGTGACCACTGAGAACGAGAAGAATGCCGCAAAAAAGCCGCAAGCCTGTCGTCGATCGCTCCGATCCGCTCTGGTACAAGGACGCGATCGTCTACCAGACGCATGTGAAATCTTTCTTCGACCACAACAACGACGGGATCGGCGACTTCGCCGGGCTGACCGACAAGCTCGACTACATCAAGGATCTCGGCGTCTCGGCGATCTGGCTGATGCCGTTCTACCCGTCGCCACTCCGGGACGACGGCTACGACATCATGGACTATCGGAGCATCAACCCGTCCTACGGCGAGATGCGCGACGTCAAGCGGTTCATCGACGAGGCGCACCGCCGCGATCTGCGGGTCGTCACCGAACTCGTCATCAACCACACCTCGGACCAGCATCCGTGGTTCCAGCGCGCCCGCCGGGCCAGGCCCGGCTCCAGTCATCGGAACTACTATGTCTGGTCGGACAGCGATCAGAAATACACCGACACCCGGATTATCTTTCTCGACACCGAGCCCTCGAACTGGACCTGGGACCCGGTGGCCAAGGCCTATTTCTGGCACCGCTTCTACAGCCACCAGCCCGATCTGAACTTCGATCATCCGCCGGTGATGCGCGAGGTGCTCAATCTCTTGCACTACTGGCTGAAGATGGGGATCGACGGGCTCAGGCTCGACGCCATCCCCTACTTGATCGAGCGGGAGGGGACGAACTGCGAGAACCTGCCGGAGACGCACGACGTCTTGAAGCGGATTCGCGCCGAGATGGACGCGCACTACCCGGACCGGATGCTGCTCGCCGAGGCCAACCAGTGGCCGGAGGACACGCAGCCCTATTTCGGCGCCGGCGACGAGTGCCACATGGCGTTTCATTTCCCGCTGATGCCGCGGATGTACATGGGCGTGGCGCAGGAAGACCGCGCGCCGATCACCGACATCATGCGCCAGACGCCGGAAATCCCGGACAACTGCCAGTGGGCGATCTTCTTGCGCAACCACGACGAGCTGACGCTCGAGATGGTGACCGAGAAAGAGCGCGATTACCTCTGGAATACCTACGCTGCCGATCGGCGGATGCGCATCAATCTCGGCATTCGTCGGCGTCTGGCCCCGTTGATGGACAACGACCGGCGCAAGATCGAGTTGATGAACTCGATGCTGTTCTCGATGCCCGGCACGCCGGTCATGTATTACGGCGACGAGATCGGCATGGGCGACAATATCTATCTCGGCGACCGCGACGGGGTCCGCACGCCGATGCAGTGGTCGCCGGACCGCAACGGCGGGTTCTCCCGGGCCAATCCGCAAGCGCTCTATCTGCCGCCGGTGATGGACCCGGTCTACGGCTTCGACGCGGTCAATGTCGAGGCGCAGAGCCGCAGCGCCTCGTCGCTTCTGAACTGGATGCGGCGGTTGATCACCGTCCGCCGCCAGCACAAGGCGTTCAGCCGGGGCACGCTCGACTTCATCTATCCCGGCAACCGCAAGATCCTCGCCTATACGCGCGCCTACGACGGCGAGACGATTCTCTGCGTCGTCAATCTGTCGCGCAACGCGCAGCCCGTGGAACTGCAGCTGCAGCAGTATCGTGGCCGCACCCCGGTCGAGCTGATCGGGCGCACCAGCTTCCCGCCGATCGGTGATCTGCCCTATCTTCTGACCTTGCCCGGCCACGGCTTCTACTGGTTCGTGCTGGCGGACGAGGCGAGCATGCCCGAATGGCACGTCGATCTGCCGGAACCGCTGCCCGAGTTCGTGACGCTGGTCCTGGGGCGCGGCTGGGGCTCGCTGCTCGATCCGAAAAATCGCCGGGAGCTCGAGGACGGGGTCCTGACCAGCTTTCTCGGCAACCAGCGCTGGTTCGCGGCCAAGGATGCGCGCATCGAGAAGCTCGACGTGACCCGGACGATCGAATTGCCCGGGCCGGACGGCGACGTGCTGCTCGCGATGGTCGAGACCACGCTCGAAGGCGGGCAGCGGCATCTCTACCAGCTGCCGCTCTCGGTCGCCTGGGGCGAGGACAATCTCTCGCTCGCCTCGCCGCTCCGCCCGTTCACCATCGCCAAGGCCCGGCGCGCCAACCGGGTGGGCGCCATCTACGATGCCTCGGCCGGCGACGGCTTGGCCAAGGCACTGCTCGACGGGCTACGGCAGGAGCGGTCGATCGCCACGGCCGAGGGGACGGCACGGTTCGTCCGCAGCCCGGCCATGGCCGCGGTGGAACTGAGCGAGACGCCGGAGATCAAACGGCTGGCGGTCGAGCAGAGCAACACCTCGATGATGATCGACCGGGCGATGATCTGGAAGCTCTACCGGCGACCGTTGCCGGGACCGCATCCCGAGGTCGAGATCGGCCGCTTTCTCACCGACGTCGCGGGCTACGCCAACACCCCGCCGCTGCTCGGCAGCCTCGAGTTCGAGGGCGCCGAAGGGACCAGCACGCTCGCCGCCGCCATGGGCTTCGTGCTCAACCAGGGCGACGGCTGGGCCTGGACGCTCGACTATCTGGAGCGCGAGCTCGAGGCCATGCTGCTCGAGCGGGACATCGAGCCCGAGCCCGAGCCGGCCGAGCCGTTCGGGGTCTATCGGCAACTGGCGGCGACCATCGGTCAGCGGACGGCCGAGCTGCACCGCGCCTTCGCGACACCGACCGAGGACCCGGCGTTCGCGGCGGAGCCGATCGGTGCCGCCGACCTCGACCGCTGGGCCGAGAGTCTCGGGGGCGAACTCGGTCGTCTGCCGGGCGTGCTGCAGCGGGTCCGGCCCGGGCTGAACGAGATCGATCAGGGCGATCTCGATCGGCTGCTCGACGCCGTCCCGACGCTCGAGGCCAAGGTCGCCGAGCTCACCGCCGGCACGATCGCCGCCCACAAGACGCGGCTGCACGGCGATTACCACCTCGGCCAGGTGTTGATCGCCAAGGGCGATGTCTACATTCTCGACTTCGAGGGCGAGCCGGCACGCGATATCGACGAGCGCCGTGCCAAGACCTCGCCGTTGAAGGACGTCGCCGGCATGCTGCGCTCGTTGGACTATGCGGCGGCGGCGGTGATCGACCGCGTTGCCGACCTCGACCCGGCCAAGCTCGCCGAGGTGCCGCCGCTGGCGATCACCTGGCGGCGAGGGGCGATGCGGCAGTTCCTCGAGAGCTACCGCACGCACATCGAAGGCTGTGCCGCGGTGCCGGCGCAGTCGGCCGAGCTCGATCGCCTGCTCGAATTCTTCCTGATCGAAAAGGCGGTCTACGAAATCTACTACGAAGCGGCCAATCGGCCGGCCTGGGTTGCCATCCCGATCCGCGGGATCCTGGGACTTCTCGACACCGAGCAACGAAGTGGGCTGTTCAGCAATGGCTGAGACCAAGGCGAAGCGCGCGAAATCCGCCCCCAAGGCCACCCCGAAACTGGCACCTGCGGCCGAGATCGAGGCCGTGGTCGCGGCGCGGCACGAAAATCCCTTCGGCCTGTTCGGCCTGCACGAGGTGGAAGGCGGCATGGTGGTGCGCACCTTCCAGCCGGGTGCAACCCTGGTCGAGCTGATCGATGCGTCGACCGGCAAGAAGCTCGTGCAACTGGAGCGGCTGCACGAGGCCGGGTTCTTCGCCGCCGCCGTGCCGAACCGGAAAAACCGCTTCGACTACCGCTTTCTGGTCGATTGGGGATCGGGTAGTCCGCCCATGGAGATCGAGGATCCGTATCGCTTCGGCCACGTGCTGGGCGAGATGGACGCCTATCTTTTGGCCGAAGGCAGCCACCTCAGGCTCTACCGCAAGCTCGGGGCGCATCCGGCCGAGATGGACGGGGTCAAAGGCGTCTCGTTCGCCGTCTGGGCGCCCAATGCCAGGCGGGCTTCGGTGGTCGGCCCGTTCAACAACTGGGACGGCCGACGGCATCCGATGCGCAAGCGGATCGAGTGCGGCTGTTTCGAGCTGTTCGTCCCCGGGCTCGGCAAGGGCGAGATCTACAAGTTCGAGCTGGTCGGGCCGCAGGGCGAGGTGTTGCCGCTGAAGGCCGATCCCGTCGGCTTTCGCGCCGAGCATCCGCCGGCGACGGCGTCGGTGGTGCACGGCCTGGTCGAGCACGCCTGGCGGGACGAGAGCTGGATGGCGCGGCGCCAGACGGCGCACGAGCGCTCGGCACCGATCAGCATCTACGAGGTCCATCTGGGCTCCTGGATGCGGGTGCCGGAGGAAGGCAATCGCTATCTCTCCTACGTCGAGCTCGCCGACCGGCTGGTGCCGTATGTCAAGGAGATGGGCTTCACCCACATCGAGCTGATGCCGATCTCCGAATACCCGTTCGACGGCTCGTGGGGCTATCAGCCGGTGGGCCTCTTCGCCCCCACCATTCGCCACGGCACCGCCGAGGAGTTCGCGGCCTTCGTCGATGCGGCGCACGCCGCCGGCATCGGCGTGCTGATCGATTGGGTCCCGGGCCACTTCCCGTCGGATGCGCACGGCCTGGCCCATTTCGACGGCACCTCGCTCTACGAGCACATGGACCCGCGCAAGGGCTACCATCAGGACTGGAACACGCTGATCTACAATTACGGCAGGCGAGAGGTCGCCAACTTCCTCCACGCCAACGCGCTCTACTGGATGAACGAGTTCCACATCGACGGCGTGCGCGTCGATGCCGTGGCGTCGATGCTCTATCTCGACTACTCGCGCAAGGCCGACGAATGGGTGCCCAACGAATACGGCGGCAACGAGAACCTGGAGGCCATCGCCTTTCTCAAGCGGCTGAACGAGCTGCTCTACGGCGAGGCGCATGGTGGCACCTCGATCGCCGAGGAATCGACCGCCTGGCCCGGGGTCTCGCGCCCGACCTATCTGGGCGGGCTGGGCTTCGGCTACAAATGGAACATGGGCTGGATGCACGACACCTTGCACTATATCGGCGAGGACCCGGTGCACCGGCGGTATCACCACAACAACCTGACCTTCGGCCTGCTCTACGCCTTCTCCGAGAACTTCGTCCTGCCGATCAGCCACGACGAGGTGGTGCACGGCAAAGGCTCGCTGCTGGGGCGGATGCCGGGCGATCGCTGGCAGCGGTTCGCCAATCTCCGCGCCTATCTCGGCTTTCTCTTCACCCATCCGGGCAAGAAGCTGTTGTTCATGGGCTCGGAGTTCGCTCAGGACCGGGAGTGGAACTACCTGCACAGCCTCGACTGGCATCTGCTCGACGATCCCTTGCACAAAGGGACGCAGATGCTGGTTCGCGATCTCAACCGGCTCTATCGCTCGCGCGCCGACCTGCACGCCAAGGACTGCGAGCACGACGGCTTCGAGTGGATCGATGCCGCGGATCACGAGCAGAGCGTGTTGAGCTTTCTGCGCAAGGGTGGCGATCCGGCGAGTGTCACCATCGTGGTCTGCAACTTCACGCCCGTGGTCCGCGACAACTATCGGATCGGCGTGCCGCTGCCGGGCGACTACCAGGAGGCCGTCAACACCGACGCCGAGCGCTACGGCGGCAGCGGCGTTTCCTCGGGCGAGGTGGTCCCGGCCGAACCGACCCCGTGGCACGGCCGGGCGCACTCGATCAACCTCCGCCTGCCGCCGCTCGGCGTTGTTGTCTATACCGTTGGTGGATAAATACTGAGAGTTGTTGCCGGCTAGGTTTGTCACGCGATCGAAGATTGCAAAAATGACAGAACCGGGGCATGGGTAGGAGTCGATGGCAGGGATAACCGCGGCTCGGGGGACGCCATGCTCATTGCCGGAATGCTCCAGCGCCTCGTTCACTGCGGCCGGCTGACGGTCACCGATGCTGCCGGTCGCACGCATCGTTTCGAAGGTGCGGCACCGGGTCCGCGGGCTGCCATCCGCCTCACCGACCGGCGCATCGAGTTCGACCTGCTCTACCATCCCGAGTTGGCACTGGGCGAAGGCTACATGGACGGTCGGATCGTCGTCGAGGAAGGCTCGATCTACGACGTGATCGAGATCGGGTTGATCAACATGCAGCGGCTCGGCCGAACTCGCTGGGGCAGCTTGGCGGAAAACCTGGCGCTCGTCTTCCGGCGGCTTCATCAATTCAATCCGGTCTCGCGGGCCCGGCGCAACGTTGCGCATCACTACGACCTTTCGTCCGAGCTCTACCGGCTGTTTCTGGATGCCGACCGGCAGTATTCTTGCGCCTATTTCCCGACGCCCGAGACGACGCTCGACGAGGCACAGCTCCTGAAGAAGCGGCACATCGCGGCCAAGCTCATGTTGCGCCCGGGTCAGCGCGTGCTCGACGTGGGCTGCGGCTGGGGCGGGCTCGGCATCTACTGTGCGCAGGTCGACGAGGTCGACGTCACCGGTCTGACGCTCTCGGTCGAGCAGCACGACTATGCGATGCGCCGGGTCGAGCAGGCAGGTCTGGAGGACCGGGTGCGGTTCTCGATCCAGGACTACCGCGAGACGACGGGCAGCTTCGAACGCGTCGTCTCGGTCGGCATGCTCGAGCATGTCGGCGTCAACCATTACGAGGCCTACTTTCGCCGCGTCGCCGAGTGGCTCACCGACGACGGCGTGGCGGTCATCCACTCGATCGGTCGGGCGAGGGGGCCGGGGGCGACCGCCAGCTTCATCCGCAAGTACATCTTCCCGGGCGGCTACATCCCGGCCTTGTCCGAGGTCCTGCCGGCGGTGGAGCGGGCCGGTCTCTGGATCACCGATGTCGAGATCCTGCGCCTGCATTACGCCGAGACGCTGCGCCACTGGCGTGAGCGTTTCGTCGGCCACTGGGCCGAGGCGGCGGCCCTCTACGACGAGCGCTTCTGCCGCATGTGGGAATTCTACCTGGCCGGTTCCGAGGCGTTCTTTCGCGCCATGGACGGGATGGTCTTCCAACTGCAGCTCGCCAAGCACCGTGATGTCGTGCCGATGACCCGCGACTATATCGCCGCCGAGGAGGCACGGCACGCCCGCGCCGAGCCCAAGCGCTACCGGCTGGTGGCGTGACGGAGCCGCTGGCCCTGGCGGCGCGCACGTTCGAGGGGCCAGCGGATGCCGTGCCGCTGCTCGTGATGCACGGCCTCTTGGGCTCGCAGCGCAATTGGCAGGCGCACGGCAAGGCGCTCGCCCAGGCGCGGACCGTGCATCTGCTCGACCTGCGCAATCACGGTGCCTCGCCCTGGTCGGAGGTCATGACCTATCCGGCGATGGCGGCGGACGTGCTGGCGTTCGCCGAACGCCGTGGCCTCGAGCGGTTCTATCTCCTCGGCCACAGCATGGGCGGCAAGGTGGCGATGGCGGTGGCCCTGACCGAGCCCGAACAGGTGGTGGGTGCCGTCGTCGCCGATATCGCTCCCGTCCCTTACGCGCATGATTACGAGGAGTTGATCGGGGCCCTGCGCGGGCTGGATCTTTCGGGCATCACGCGCCGTGCCGAGGGCGATCTGGCGCTGGCACCGGTGATCGAGAACAGTGCCATCCGCCATTTCGTTCTGCAGAATCTCGACTTCGATCGCGACGGCGCGCCCTTCTGGAAGCCCAATCTCGCCGTGCTCGATGCCGAGATCAGGGCGATCACCGGCTGGCCCGCGGCTTATGACCAGGAAACCTACGAGGGGCCCGTGCTCGCCGTTTACGGCGGCAATAGTCACTATGTCGATGCTGCGGGCGAGGCGGCGTTTCGCCGGCTGATGCCGGCCGTGGCGTTCGAGAAGCTGGAGGGTGCCGGCCACTGGCTGCATGCCGACCATCCACGCCCGTTCCTCGATGCGGTCCGCCGCTTTCTCGGCGATTGACGTTCGTTTCCGAAAACGTTTCGCCGTAATCGGTCGCTCGCTGACGCGCCCTGTTTTCGCTTGCGAAAGAATGGCGGCGCTATTAGCCTCCAGGCACGATGTGACAGGGGCAGGCTGGAGCATGACGCAAGAGTTCGATCTCGTCGTCGTCGGCGGTGGCATCAACGGGGCCGGGATCGCTCGCGATGCGGCCGGGCGCGGGCTGTCGGTGCTGCTGGTCGAACGCGACGATCTGGCCAGCCACACCTCCTCCTGGTCGTCGAAGTTGATCCACGGCGGGCTACGCTATCTCGAACATTACGAGTTTCGGCTGGTCCGTGAGGCGTTGCTCGAACGCGAGGTGCTGCTGCGCGCGGCCCCGCACATCATCTGGCCCCTGACCTTCGTCCTGCCGCACAGCCCCGAGCAACGACCGGCCTGGCTCGTCCGGCTCGGGCTCTTCCTCTACGATCACTTGGGCGGGCGCAAGGTGCTGCCGGGCTCGTCCGGGGTCGATCTGGCGGCACCCGGGCCCTACGGCGATCCGCTGCAGGACTGGGTCGAGAAGGGCTTCACCTACAGCGACTGCTGGGTGATGGACAGCCGCCTCGTCGTTTTGAACGCGATGGATGCCGAGGCGCACGGTGCAGCGGTTCTGACCCGGACCGAGTGCGTCGAGGCGCGGCGCGAGGGCGATCATTGGACCGTGCGTCTGCGCGATACCGAGAGCGGCGACGAGCGCCGGGTGACGTCGCGGGGCCTGGTGAACGCCGCCGGTCCGTGGGTCTCGCGCTTCCTGCGGGACGGCCTGGGCCAGGACATCGCGCGCAAGCGGGTGCGGCTGGTCAAGGGCTCGCACATCGTCGTGCCCAAGCTGCACGACGGCGCGCATCCCTACATCCTGCAGAACATCGACAAGCGCATCGTCTTCGTCATTCCCTACGAGGACGACTACAGCCTGATCGGCACCACCGACGTCGAGTACGAGGGCGATCCCAAGGCGCCGGCGATCTCGCCCGAGGAGGTCGATTACCTCTGCAGCGTCGTCAATCGCTACTTCGTGCGGCAGGTGACGCCGGCCGATATCGTCTGGAGCTATGCCGGGGTGCGGCCCTTGTTCGACGATGCCAGCGGCGATGCCTCGGCGGTGACCCGCGACTACGTCTTCGATCTCGACGGTGGCGAGGGCAAGCCGCCCCTGCTCTCGATCTTCGGCGGCAAGCTCACGACCTATCGCAAGCTCGCCGAGCACGCGATGGAACGATTGGCGCCGGTGCTCGGCTGCACGGCCGGGCCCTGGACCGCCGCTGCGGTGCTCCCCGGCGGTGACCTGCCCGATGCCGATTTCGAACGCTTCCTCGCAGCCTTCAGGGCAGAGCATCCGTGGCTGCCGAGCCCGCTTGCGAGGCGCTTGGCGCGCGCTTATGGTTCGCGCGCTGAAAAGATCGTCGAAGGGAGGCAGGGGCTGAACGATCTCGGGCAGAATCTCGGCGGCGACCTCTACGAGGCCGAACTCGACTATCTGGCGGCGCACGAGTGGGCGAAGACGGCGGACGACGTGCTCTGGCGGCGCAGCAAGCTCGGCCTGCATCTCGACCAGGATGCCAAGGCCCGGGTCGAGGATTGGTTTCGGCATCATCAGAAGCGACGGCGCGCCGCATGACCGAGCGGGGGCCGATCGGCATCATCGGTGCCGGGGCCTGGGGCACGGCGTTGGCGCAGGCCGCAGCGCGGGCCGGCAATGCGGTGCTGCTCTGGGACCGCGACCCCGAGGTCGCCCGGGCGATCCGCGACCAGCATCGCTCGCCGAAGGCGTTTCCCGACCTCGCCCTGGAGCCTGCGGTCACCGCGACCAGTGATCTCGACGAGGTTCTCGCCCTCGATGTCGTGCTCTTGGTCGTACCGGCGCAGGCCGTGCGCGACGTCTGCCGGCGGCACGGCGAGGTGCTGCCGAAGGTTGCGGTGGTTTGCGCCAAGGGCATCGAGCGTGGGACCGACCAGTTGCCGAGTGCGGTGGTCGAGGCGGAATGGCCGGGGACCACCGTGGCCTGCCTGTCGGGCCCGAGCTTCGCTGCCGAGGTGGCCAAAGGGCTGCCCACCGCCTTGACCCTGGGTGTGCAGGATGCCGAACTCGGCCGGGCGCTGGCCGAGCGGCTCGCCAGCCCGACACTGCGGGTCTACTGGACCGACGACCGGACCGGTGTGGAGATCGGCGGGGCGGTCAAGAACGTGCTGGCGATCGCCGCTGGTATGGTGATCGGCAAGGGGCTCGGCGAGAATGCCAGGGCGGCACTCCTGAGCCGGGGACTCGCCGAACTCGCCGGTCTCGGCCAGGCGATGGGCGCGCGCACCGAGACGCTGATGGGGCTTTCCGGGCTCGGTGATCTGATGCTGACCGCCTTGAGCCCGACCTCGCGCAATACCGCCTTCGGCATCGCCCTCGGGCGCGGCGAGAGCCCGCAAGCGGCCCTCGCTGCAGGCGGCGTGGTCGAGGGCTATTGGACAGCCGGGGTCGTCGACCACCTCGCCGAACGGCACGGCGTCGCCATCCCGGTGATGCATGCGGTGGCCGAGATCCTCGGCGACCGGCTCACCGTCGAGGGTGCCCTCGACGCCTTGATGCGGCGGCCGTTGCGGGCGGAGGGGCTGCCGTGACCACCCTGGCCTTGAAGTCGGTGAGCCGGCTGGTCGGCGAGGAGCTGCATCTCGACGACATAACGCTGACCATGGAGTCGGGTGGGCTCTACGTCCTCCTGGGGCAGACCACGGCCGGCAAGACCTCGCTCTTGCGGCTGATGGCCGGGCTGGATCGGCCGAGCGACGGCCGGATCCTGCTCGATGGCGTCGATGTGACGGGGCGGGGGGTGCGGCAGCGCAACGTCGCCATGGTCTACCAGCAATTCGTCAACTACCCGTCGTTCACGGTCTACGACAACATCGCCTCGCCGCTGAAGCTGCGCGGCTTTCGCTGGCCCGAGATCGATCGCCGGGTCAAGGAAACGGCCGAACTCCTGCATATCGAGGGCTTGCTGAACCGCCTGCCGGCGGAGCTTTCGGGCGGCCAGCAGCAGCGCTTGGCGATCGCCCGGGCCCTGGTCAAGGAGGCCGATCTGCTGTTGCTCGACGAGCCCCTGGTCAATCTCGACTACAAGCTCAGGGAAGAGCTCCGGAGCGAGCTTCGCACCCTCTTCGCCAAGCGCGATGCGATCGTCGTCTACGCCACCACCGAGCCCATGGAGGCCTTGATCATGGGCGGCAGCGTGGTGGTGATGGCGGAGGGACGGGTGCTGCAGGCGGGGCCGACGCTCGACGTCTACCACCGCCCGGGCTCGGTCCGGGTGGCGACGACCTTTTCCGACCCGGCCATGAACCTGATCGAGGTCACCGTGCGCGACGGCGAGGCGCGAACCCGGACCGGCTTTGCCATGCCGCTCAGAGGCCAGCTCGCCCGGCTCGAGCCCGGTCGCTACCGGCTCGGGATCCGCGCCAACCACCTCTGGCTCGAGCGGCGCGACGAGGCGGCGATCGCGATAGCGGCCGAGGTCGATCTCGCCGAGATCTCGGGCTCCGAGACCTTCGTCCATCTGCGCCACAACAATCTCGACTGGGTGGTCCAGGAAGCGGGCGTGCATCCCTTGGCGCGCGGCAGCGCGGTCACCTTCTACCTCGATCCCGACAAGCTCTACGTCTTCAGCGACACGGGCGCTCTGGAGCTGGCACCGGCGTCACCTGCGCTCGACGCAGCGGCCTGAGGGGGCGACGGCGGATGGCCAGGATCGAGTTCCAGAAGCTGGCTCACAGCTATCTCGAACGGCCGGTCCAACCGGCCGACTTCGCGCTGAAGGAGATGGATTTCGCCTGGGAAGACGGCGGCGCATACGCCCTTCTCGGGCCCTCGGGTTGTGGCAAGACGACGCTTTTGAACATCATCTCCGGTCTGCTGCGGCCGAGCCAGGGCCGGGTGCTCTATGACGGCCGGGACGTCACCGCGCTGTCGCCTGCCAAGCGCAACATCGCCCAGGTCTTCCAGTTTCCGGTCATCTACGACACCATGACGGTGGCGCAGAACCTCGCCTTTCCCCTGCGCAACCGGCGGGTGCCGCGGGCCGAGACGCAGCGCCGGGTGACCGAGCTCGTCGACATGCTGGAGCTGCAGCCGGTGGCCGACCGGCGGGCATCGGGGCTGACGGCGGATCAGAAGCAGAAGATCTCGATGGGCCGCGGCCTGGTCCGCGACGACGTTGCGGCGATCCTCTTCGACGAGCCGTTGACCGTCATCGACCCGCACCTCAAGTGGCAGCTCCGGCGCAAGCTCAAGGAAGTGCACGAGCGCTTCGGCCACACGCTCGTCTATGTCACGCACGATCAGAACGAGGCCTTGACCTTCGCCGACAAGGTCGTGGTCATGTACGAAGGCGAGGTGGTCCAGCTCGGCACGCCGCAGGAGTTGTTCGAAGCCCCGGCACATCGGTATGTCGGCTATTTCATCGGCTCGCCGGGAATGAACTTCATGGGGGCGCATCTGGTGAGCGACGGGATCGGCATCGACGGCACCGAGATCGTGCTCGGCGGGCACTGGGCCGCGGCCGGGCGGCAGCATGCCAGGTCGCGGCTGGCGATCGGCATCCGCCCGGAGTTCATGGCCGTCTCGGCCGTGCCGCGCGACGATGCGGTGCCCGCCCAGCTGCTCTGGGTGCAAGACCTCGGCAATTTCAAGCTGGTCTGCGCCAGGCTCGGACCGCACGAGGTAATGGCCAAGCTGCCGGAGGGCGAAACGGTGCCGACCGATGGGGCCCATCTCGTCTTTCGGCCGGAATGGACCAAGCTCTACGCCGACGACCGCCTGGTGGCGTAGCCGATGGTCGGAAAGGCAGGGAAATGAACAAGACCGAGAACAACAAGGCCTGGTTCCTGGTCCTGCCGGTGGTGATCCTGGTGGCGTTTTCGGCCGTGATCCCGCTGATGACCGTGGTCAACTATTCGGTCCAGGACATCTTCGGCCCGGGCCAGCGCTTCTTCGTCGGCGACGAGTGGTTCCGCGAAACGCTGCGCGATCCGAGGTTGCACGAGGCCTTCGTCCGCCAGCTCTTGTTCACCGGCACCATCCTGCTGATCCAGATCCCGCTCGGCATCGCCATCGCCTTGACCCTGCCGACCAAGGGCTGGGGGGTCTCGGTCTGTCTGGTGCTGCTGGCGCTGCCGCTGCTGATGCCGTGGAACGTGGTCGGCACGATCTGGCTGATCTTCGCCCGCACCGATATCGGCCTCGGCGGCTGGTCGCTCTCGCAACTCGGCATCGACTTCAACTTCACCGGCGATCCGCTGCACGCCTGGATCACCGTCGTCGTCATGGATGTCTGGCACTGGACACCGCTCGTGGTCCTGCTCTGCTACTCGGGGCTGCGGGCGATCCCCAACGCCTACTACCAGGCCGCCGCGGTCGACGGCGCCGGGGCCTGGGCGGTCTTTCGCTACATCCAGCTGCCGAAGCTTTCCGGTGTGCTGACCATCGCCGTGCTGCTGCGCTTCATGGACAGCTTCATGATCTACACCGAGCCCTTCGTCTTGACCGGCGGCGGGCCCGGCAACGCCACGACGTTTCTGAGTCAATTCCTGGCGACCGCCGCGGTCGGCCGCTTCGATATCGGCCCGGCTGCCGCCTTCTCCATCGTCTACTTCCTCTTCATTTTGCTCTTCTCCTGGATGTTCTACACCGCCATCACCCGTATCTCGACCGGGACACGCTGAGATGCGCTACAGCTTCGGCAAGTTCTGCCTTATTGTCTATCTCTTCTTGTTGATGCTGCCGATCTATTGGCTGATCGTCACGGCACTGCAGACCAACGAGCAGATCCTGGGCAGCTTCGATCTCTTCCCGCCGGCGCCGACCCTCGCCAACTTCACCCGTATTCTCACCGACTCCACCTGGTACGAAGGCTATCTCAACTCGCTGGCCTATGTGAGCCTCAACGTCGTCATCAGTCTCTCGGTCGCCTTGCCGGCAGCCTATGCGTTCTCGCGCTACAGGTTCATCGGCGACAAGCACATGTTTTTTTGGCTGCTGACCAATCGCATGGCGCCGCCCGCCGTTTTTCTGTTGCCCTTCTTCAACCTCTATTCGACGGTCGGGTTGTTCGACACGCATATCGCGGTGGCGCTGGCGCACTGCCTGTTCACCGTGCCCCTGGCGGTGTGGATCCTCGAGGGCTTCATGTCCGGCGTGCCCAAGGAGATCGACGAGACCGCCTATATCGACGGCTACAGCTTCCCGCGCTTCTTCGTCTTCGTCTTCATGCCGCTGATCAAGGCTGGGATCGGGGTGACCGCGTTCTTCTGCTTCATGTTCTCCTGGGTCGAGCTGCTGCTGGCGCGCACGCTGACCTCGGTGAACGCCAAGCCGATCGCGGTCACCATGACCCGGACGGTGGGCGCAGCCGGGATCGACTGGGGGACCTTGGCGGCGGCCGGGGTCCTGACCATCGTGCCGGGGGCGATCGTCATCTGGTTCGTGCGCAACTACATCGCCAAGGGCTTCGCCCTCGGGCGGGTCTGAGCGGCGAGGGGAGGGCAGCATGGCCGACAATCCGCTCGAATGGATGGCCTGGACGGTCCCGACCGCGATCTTCTTCGCCACGATCGCCACGATGCTGGTGGCGATGACGATCTGGGAGGTCGTCTCGCCGACCATCCAGCGCAAAGGCTTCCTGCCGATCTCGACGACGCGCGGTGACCGGTTCTTCATCGGCCTGTTGACCAGTGCGTTCATCCACGTGGGCTGGATCGCGTTCACCGACTTCTCGCTTTGGATTGCGTTGGCCATCGCTGCGGTTTGGATGGTCATTGCGATGCGGTACGGCTGACGCCGTCGGCGACCGCAGCTTCAACGACAAAACCGCGTCAACAATAGACGACAGTGGAGGACTAAACGCATGCCTAGCTTCAAGCCCATCGGACGCAGTGCCCTCGAGGCCAGCCGCCGCCGCTTTCTGCTCGGCGGTGCGGGCATCGCCGGGATCGCCGGCCTGCCGCTGCATCGCGCCCGGGCACAGACCGACGACGAGCGCATGGCCGCGGCCCGGCGCTGGATGGAGGAGGAATTCACGCCCTCCACCCTCTCGATCGACGAGCAGATGGCCGAGATGGAGTTCCTCATCAAGGCGGCCGAGCCCTATCGCGGGATGGACATCAACGTCGTCTCCGAGGCGATCACCACGCACGAGTACGAGGCCAGCGTGATGGCCCGGGCATTCTCCGAGATCACCGGCATCAACCTCAACCACAACATCATCCAGGAAGGTGACGTGGTCGAGGCGCTGCAGACCCAGATGCAGTCGGGCCGCAATGTCTACGACGCCTATGTCAACGACGGCGATCTGATCGGCACCCACTTCCGCTACGGGGTCACGCTGCCGATCAGCGACCTGATCGAAGACGAGTTCGCCGCGATCACCCTGCCGACCCTCGACCTCGACGATTTTATCGGCACCCAGTTCGGCACCGGCCCCGACGGCAAGCTCTATCAGCTGCCGGACCAGCAGTTCGCCAATCTCTACTGGTTCCGCTACGACTGGTTCAGCCGTGAAGACCTGAAGGAGCAGTTCCGCAACAAGTACGGCTACGAGCTGGGCGTGCCGGTCAACTGGTCGGCCTACGAGGACATCGCCGACTTCTTCACCAACGACGTGCAGGAGATCGACGGCCAGCGCGTCTGGGGGCATATGGACTACGGCCGCAAGGACCCGTCGCTCGGCTGGCGGTTCACCGATGCCTGGCTCGCCATGGCCGGTGCCTGCGACAAGGGCATCCCCAACGGCCTGCCGGTCGACGAGTGGGGGATCCGCATGGAGGGCTACCAGCCGGTGGGCTCCTCGGTCAGCCGCGGTGGTGCCGCCAACTCGCCGGCCGCTGTCTACTCCCTGCAGAAATACATCGACTGGCTGCGCGCCTATGCGCCGCCCGAGGCCCAAGGCATGACCTTCTCCGAGGCCGGCCCGGTGCCGGCGCAAGGCGGCATCGCCCAGCAGATCTTCTGGTACACGGCGTTCACCGCCGACATGATCAAGGACGGTCTGCCGGTGGTCGACGAGGAAGGCCTGCCCAAGTGGCGGATGGCGCCGTCGCCCTACGGTGCCTACTGGCAGGAGGGGATGAAGCTCGGCTACCAGGATTGCGGCTGCTGGACCTTCCTCGATTCGACCCCGGCCGAACGGCGGCAGGCGGCCTGGCTCTATGCGCAGTTCACCGTGGCGAAGTCGACCTCCTTGAAGAAGACCATCGTCGGCCTGACGCCGATCCGCGATTCCGACATCCGCTCGGAGCCGATGAGCGAACTCGCCCCCAGGCTCGGCGGCCTCGTCGAGTTCTACCGCTCGCCCGCCCGGGTCGCCTGGACGGATACCGGCTTCAACGTCCCGGACTACCCGCGTCTCGCCCAGCTCTGGTGGCAGTATATCGGCGAGGCCGCGGCCGGCGAGGTCGACGCGCAGACCGCCATGGACAACCTCGCGGCAGCGCAGGACCAGGTGATGGCCAGGCTCGAGCGCTCGGGCATCCAGGGCGAGCTCGGGCCGAAGCTGAACGAGGAGCGGGATCCCGAGTACTGGCTGGCGCAGGAGGGTGCCCCCTGGCCCAAGCTCGAGGACGAGAAGCCGCAGGGGATGACCGTCGACTACGAGGAGCTGCTGCAGGCCTGGCGCGAGGGCCGCGAGCGCTAGGCACGCTGCCGCTTGCATGTGTAGCGAGAGGTGCGGGCCAGCGCCGGCACCTCTCGCGCCGCCTGCCGCCGCCCCGCACGCTGCGCCGGACCCGGCGGTTTCGACACCAGCAACTGAGAAAGAACGCGGTCGGCGGGGCAGCGACTGCCGATCGATATAGGTATGATAACCTATCACGGCCTGCCGGTCAAGCCACCCTCGGGTTCGCTCGGCAAATCGGCCGGCAGGTCGCCTCGCGGCACGACAGCAGCCGCGCCGCAGCCACTCAGCCGAGAAATCAAGCGTTTGATCTGGCGCAATTTATCGACGAAGCCTGCGACATCCTGTCAGCTCGGGATCGTTCGCAGGATCCCGGGTTCATTCGTCGGATTCTCGGGTTCGCTCGTCGAAATCGGTGGCCGTTCCCGGGTTCGCTCGTCGATTCATCGGGTTCGTTCGCAGGTTTTTCGCACCGAATGTGACGGTATATGAACCATAAGCACTCGTGATGGCGCATAGAACGGCGAAGATGATGACAAATGAGTCGGTATACGACGCATCGCTCGGGTTCATGCGTCATATAGCGACTCATTTCTCGGGTTATGGCGCATCAGACGAACACCGATTCGAGAGATCACGGTAGAAACACGATTTATCATAAGGATTGCTTATGGCGCAAATCACCTAATAATCGTTCATAATGCGTATTTCTGCGTTATTCGGGCGATTTTCTGCCGACAGATTCTCGACTTCAACGCGCCGGACCGGATTATGCGGCCGGCCGGCGGCAATTTTGTCGCTGCTGCGTCGGGAAAGCAGGGAATGCAGGGGGCGATGATCGCCCCCTACGACCCCCACGGTTGTTCGGCGATGGTGATGGCGGGGTCGTTTTCGGGGTCCATGGTGGGAAAAAGAGTCTTTTTGATGTCAAGGAGTTGGGGCGGATGGGTGGGCCTGGCCGCTGGGACGGCTGGCCGGGTTGTTGGTCGGATGGTCGCGGGGGTAGCTGCGGCGTGTCGAGCCCAGCTTCGGTCGGCTGGCACTCGGCTTCGCGACAACGCTCGTTCGCCAGCCGATGACAGGCCTCGTGACCGTCTCGGTCGGCCTCTCCCGCGGTTTTTTCGGCGGTGGTGGGCGTGCGAGCGGACGGGGTTTTCCGGGCGATTTCACGGGGTTGCGGGGCGGGTGCCGGGTGTTGTCGCGACGGTTGGGCCGGATCACGAAATCCGGCTGGGATCTCGGCGATAATTCCTGCGGTTTTCGAGGTGCCGTGGCTATTTTCGCGGTTCATGGAGATGGTGGTGGTGTCTCGGCCGGTCTCCTCGATCGGTAGGCCGGGGCAAGGGGCCACCTGTTCGGCGATCCGGCGGGATTTCGGCACGTGTTTCCCGGCCCGAGCGGAGAGTGCCGCCCTTGATGCGAAAACCTGCGGGTTCGATCGGGGCGTACTGGCGAGCGGCGGTCAGGCCGCAGCGACGACCGGCGTCGTGGTCGTCTCCTCGTTCACGAGGCCCGTCACGATCGCCCGCATGACCGGCGGGCAGACGGCGTTGCCGAGCAGCTTGATCCGCTCGCGGCGCGTGCCGCGGTCGAGCCGGAAGCCCTCGGGAAAGCCCATCGCCCGGCGCAATTCGGGCACCTGCAGCATGCGCAGGGTCGGCTCGCGGCCGGGCCACTCGACGAGGCCGAAGCGGTCGAGGGTGGTGAGCGTGCGCAGAGAGCGGTCGAGGCGCTGCCAGCCGCCCGCACCGTCGCTGCCGTAGTCGACGATCAGGAACGGCACGCCCTCGCAGAGCGCATCGATGCCGCGTCGCGCCCGCTCCAGCGTCGGCGCGGCACGACGCGGCGCGAACAGCGGCCGGACCGACCAGGTACCGGCGGCATCGAGAATGCTGGCGGCGTCGGGCCGCGACAGCCCCGGGCGACCGGCCAATTCCGGCGGCGGCCGTTGCCAGTCGCAGATCACGAACAGCCGGCGCCGTGTCTGCGGCACACCGAAATCGGCGGCATCCGGGGTCTGGACGGCGACATGGTGGCGGCCGCACTCGTCGCGGAGCGCTGCCAAGTACAAAGCCGCGGACAGGCTCTTGCGAAAAGGTCGAGCGAGGGGCAGACTGCGGCCTATATTGGATGGCGGTGAAGTGCAACGGTTCGATGGCCAAGGCAATTCTGACCCATAAGCCGGCATCCATCTACGACGACTTGCCAGAGGCGCGGTATCATTTTCCGCGCGCTTACCTGCGCCAGGTCGAGGCTGCGGTCGGCGATTTCGTGATTTATTACGAGCCCGGGCGCACCGGTCTCGGCGACAGTGATCGCACCGGCCGGCGGAGCTATATCGCCGTTGCCCGGGTCCAGGCCGTCGAAGCGGACCCCGTTCGGGCGGATCATTTCTACGCCCTGATGGTGCCCGGCTCGTACCTCGCCTTCGATCGGGCCGTTCCCTTCTTCGAGGACGAGCGCTTCTACGAGCGGATCTTGATGCGCGAGGACGGCAAGGTGAGCAAAGGCGCCTTCGGCCGGGCGGTGCGCGGGTTGTCCGAGGACGAGTTCGCGGCGATCCTCGCCGCCGGCTTCCGGCGCGAACTCGACTATCCGGAAGCGGAGTGGGACCTGCCGGAACCGGGCATGCCCGCCGGGGTGCCGTCGATTCCCGAACTCGCGGCACATTTCGAGCTGGCCGAGCCGGCAGCGACGTTCGAGCGACCGATCGTCGAGCGCGTGCTCAGCCGCCCGGTGCGGGATGCGGCCTTCAAGCGGGTCGTCCGCGATGCCTATGGCGCGACCTGTGCGGTTACCGGCCTCAACCTCACCAACGGTCGCGGCCGGCCGGAGGTGCAGGCGGCGCATATCCGGCCGGTCGAGCATCAGGGGCCGGATTCGGTACGCAACGGCGTGGCGCTCTCGGGCACCGTGCACTGGCTGTTCGACCGCGGCCTGATCTCGATCGGCCCGCCGCCGGGCTACGAGGTGCTGGTATCGCGCAAGGGCCTGCCGGACGCAGTGCAGCTTCTGGTCAATGCGGATCGGCGGCTGAAGGTACCGGAGTCGCCACTACTGCGGCCGGCGGAGATGTTCTTGGCGTTTCACCGCCGGGAGGTCTTCGATCGGACCGGCTGAGCGGCTGGTGGCGTCGGCATCATTTGGCGGCCTGGAGGGGTGGTCGCTGTATTCTCGGCTTCGGCGGGCGCTGCGGATGGTTGTGGGCCTGCTTGGTGTTCGTCTCGGGCGCGGCACTGCGCTGCCAGTCGATCGCCGCTCTCGGCAGTGCCGCCGCGTCGGTTGCATGGGCTACCCTGCCGGCGAAAAGGGTCGCCGCCATCTCGGCCAGATGCGGGCCGGAGAGGGTCTCGGTGAGACGATGGGCAGGCTTCTTCTCCCGTTCTCCCTGGCCCTTCTCGAAGAGGCCGAGATTGCCCAGGTGCGCGGCCTGCTTTCCCCGGACCCGGGCGTCGACGAGAACGTGCGCGCCATCGAGGACCTGCATTCCCCAGTCGAGATGCAGCCCCTCGCGGGCGACCAGCTCGATCACCGACTGGGCCACCGCGTTCTTCAGCTTGCGGTCGTAGCCCATCAGTCGGCGGGCGGCGTTGACCTGGGCGGTGAGGTCGATGGTGGCGCCGCGCGAACGCCTGGGGTTGAGCATGTTGAAATGCGCGAAGTCGTTGCGCACTCGAATGACCCGACCGGAGGTCGGGTCGAAAAGCTGGGCGAGTTCGTCCTTGAGCGTCGAGTCTTGCAGCTTGCGCCACGTTTCAACGATCTGTCCTCGGCGGAGCAGTTCGCGGTCGGCCTCGTCGAGCACTGCTTGCGGCGACGATGGCGCCCGGTAGATCAGCGCCAGCATGGCGAAGTAGAGGTCGCGTTCGAAGAGGCCGGCGAAGTCGAGGAGACGACCGAGGACCGCCAGCATCAGCCGGTGTAGCTCGACGTGGTCGACGAGGCGGACGTGGGCGGCGGCGTGGCGGTGGCGCGTGACCTCGGCGAGAGTATCGACATAGCAGCGCAGATCCTCCGCACCGAGCTTTCGCCTTTGGTCCACCCACAGTTTGTGCAGCCGCTCGCGCTCGCGTTGGGCAGCAACGAGCGGTCCCTTCTCCGCCGCTTCGACCTTCTGCACCGTATCGTCGTCGACCTTGTGGGCGGCGAAGATGGCGCGGAGCGGTGGGAGGTGGCCGAAGCGGAGGATTTCGCGCAGGCCGCGGCGGGGCAGGTACTCGTTGTCGTCCGTGGCCTTGCGCAAGAAGAAGCGCTCGAACGTCTCCTTCGACGCATAGAGCTCGTGCAGTGGGGCCAGGGCCTGCAGCGCCTGATCGCCGGTGAACTTGGCGTCGTGCATGTCGAGATAGAGGGTGAGCGTGCGCGCTACGCGATCGACGTCGTCATCTGCCGCGCGCGTGGTGCCGGCCGCCTTGCCGGCGGTGATGTCCCATTTGCGGATCTGGTGCACGAGGCGGCCGATATCGTCGACCGGGATCAGGTGCAGGAGGAAGTAGAGCAGGACTTGCCACTGCGGTGCGGCTGCTCCCTCGGCGTCCAAGACCGGTCGCCGCAACGCGCACTTCGGCTCTTTGGGCCGCGGCTCGTCGGCTCGCAGGTCGACCAGAAAGTCGAATTTCTTCTTTCGGAGATAGTGATCGAAGGCCTGCGCCAGGACGTCGATCAGCAGCTCCTCGATGAAGGCGGCCTGCTCCCTGGCGCGCTCCCCGTCGCTGTCGTAGCCGCGCTGGACGCGCATCTCGGACGCCGTTTCGCGCGAGAGGCGGAAAGCGAAGTCGTGCAGCTTCTCGCCCTCGCCGAGCCGACCGAGGCCTTTCGCCTTGGCGGTGATGATCAAGCGCCGGTCGGCGTCGGCTTTGCCGTGCAGGTCCTTGGCCGCCTTGTCGGCGCGCCGGACGGCGCGATCGATGAGCTTGTTGACCAGATCGCGGCGGTCGCGATGGCCCACCCACTGCCGGAACGGGTTTTCGTAGAGCAGCTTGAGCGCCACGTATTTCGCGTGCAGTGCCGGGAAGTCTTCCATGTCCTGGCGATTGACGGGCTTCGGCAGGCGCAGGTTGATGCCGTCCTTGCCGCGGATGTTGGCGGCGCGGTCGAGCAGGCGGCGAAAACGCGGCAGCGGCAGGTCCTCGGCACCTTCGGCCAGCTTGGCCCGGGCCACCGCCCCGATCAGGCGCTTGTTATGCTCCCAGTCGAAGAAGTGGTGGAGATGGGCTGCCTCGAGCGTGTCGATCAGCCGCTTGCCTCGCTCCTCCAGATCGGTTGCCCACAACGCGCCGAGCGCGTCCCACATATGCTGGTCGGCGGTGATCTCCGGCTTGCGGGTGAACTTCAACGCGTCCGCGAAGCCGCCGCGGCCGTTGAAGTGGAAGCTGTTGTGGCGGAGCTGGGTCAGGCCCTGGAGGGCGAGCTTCAGCGTCTGCTTCTGGAAGGCGTCGCCGCGACCTTTCAGGAAGAACTCGGCGCGATTGCCGAGGAGAACGGCGAGCTTGCGCGCGTGATGGTCGAGGTCGAGGTTTTTGGTCAACGTCTCGAACTGCTTTTCCGACAGGATGTCGGTGTGGAACGAGCCGTCGGGCGAGGCCCAGTCGCGCAAGGTCTGGGCGGCGAGTGCCAGGCTGTGGCGCCAGATGCGGACGAAGGCCTCGTTGCGCTTGATCTCGGCCTGGCCTTCGCTGCTCCAGTAGTGGCTGGCTTTCACTTCGGCGGGCCATTTCTCCAGCACGTGGGCCGGCGCGTCGCCGTCGGCTGCCTTCTGGCCAGCCGCGAACGCCGCCTCGTAGTGGATCACCTTGCCGAGGCGGACGAGAGCGGCGACGTCGCGATTGGCGGCGGTGTGGCGGAGCATGGCCGCGAGGCCGGCCATGTCGGCCGGCAGGAGCGTCGAGACCTTGCGCCGTGCCATCTTGTGCTCGGGTTGGTCCTTCTTGTGCCGCTTCAGGCGGCGCTGGTAGAAATCGCGGATCGCCAGATGCAGGGCTGGAAGACCCGACTGGTTCTCGAGCTCCTTGATGCCCTTGTTCGGGAAGAGCTTGCCGAAGGCGGGATAGAGCACCTCGGCCGCGACATCCGCGCCGACCCGCCTGTTGTCGGCCTCGCGTGCCTCCGCGGCCTGCTTGATCGCGGTGGCGACATCGCCGGCTGTCTGCGCATAGGTCGCAACGTCGTCCTCGGTCCAGGTCGGGCGTTCCTTGGTCACCTGGGCGAGCGAGGCGGTGTTCTTGGCGATGCTCCGGGCCCGCCGCTCGATGCGGCCTTTATCGTGCTTCTGCTCCGTGCCGTGGCGGTACTCGGCGACATGCAGATGCTCGTGGACGCGTGCCGCGACGGTAGCGGCGTCGATATCGTCAGGCGCCACGTCGCACACGAAGCGACTGTACCAGCGGCCACGGGGGTCGGGGATTTCCCTGCCGTTGACGACCTTCGGTGCTTTCGTGCCCTTCGGATAGGGATGGATCTTGAACCACCATAGCTTGCCCAGATAGTCGTCCTGGTCTTTCGGCAGCCCCGGCAGGAGCTTCTGGTCGACCAGACGATCCCAGCCGGCTTTGCCCAGCTTCTCCCTGAGCGCACGCTGCCGGGGCGTGGGCTCCTTGTTGCCCTTGGGCTTGGTGGCGATCTTGTCGATGGTCGAGATCCACTGGGCGATGACCAGCTCGTCGTGGCCGGCGGCGAACGTGGGGATGCGTCGGTCGGCGTCGCCGATCTGGTCGCGCAGCTGCTTTTTCGGCCGCAGCAGCCGCTCGCTGCCGGCACCCGGGGCGACACTCTCACCGTAAGGCCTGACGATGCGCATGGGCGGTCTCCCTTTGCCCCGAGCTTGACCCAAACGGCGCGTCGAGCATACCCCATAACGTTACGCGGCCGCCGCCGGCCTGCTGCGATTCGTTCGCGCAAAGGCCAACCACTTGACGAACAAGGCCAATCCACGCTATTCCACTCGAGGTGAGCGACCAATGGGACCCGAAAACCCGTCAAGTCGAATCGTTCGCGCAAACGCCTCGAAAAGCCGTTTGGATTCAGGTGGTTCCGGAAGAGGCGTTGCACCGACCACGCCCACTGAAGGGCGACTGCACCCACCCTGGGCGAGCACGTTGGTGGCGATGACCACCCGGTTGCACCGACCACGCCCACTGAAGGGCGACTGCACCCGCTCTTGGCGCGAGCTTCAAGTATGCTCGCTGTCCCTTGTTGCACCGACCACGCCCACTGAAGGGCGACTGCACCGGTGTCGAAGGCATCCTTAAGCATAAACGGGTCGCGGCGTTGCACCGACCACGCCCACTGAAGGGCGACTGCACCCTCCTCGTTCTCCGGCACTTCACCAGTTCGTAGCCAGTGTTGCACCGACCACGCCCACTGAAGGGCGACTGCACCACTGTTGGCGATGGCGCCTTGGGTGGTGTGCATCGGTGTTGCACCGACCACGCCCACTGAAGGGCGACTGCACCCTTCAGGGCCTCTTCTGGTGTCTCTGGCTTCATTGAAGTTGCACCGACCACGCCCACTGAAGGGCGACTGCACCGCTACGACCTGGCTATCGTACCGCTTCAACCTCAGGAGTTGCACCGACCACGCCCACTGAAGGGCGACTGCACCTCCTCGGCCGGGACGAATTTGCCTCGGGCGACGCGAGGTTGCACCGACCACGCCCACTGAAGGGCGACTGCACCTCTGCTCTTGCACTGTTTTGGCCTTGCTCATTTCTTCCGTTGCACCGACCACGCCCACTGAAGGGCGACTGCACCTCCATGTGAAAAGTGGAACTAACCCACCGGTCTTAAAGTTGCACCGACCACGCCCACTGAAGGGCGACTGCACCGTATTTGCTCTGAGCAATTCTGACGTTCGGCTCAATGTTGCACCGACCACGCCCACTGAAGGGCGACTGCACCTGACCCCTGTTGATGCAATGCGAGGGCCGACGGGTTGCACCGACCACGCCCACTGAAGGGCGACTGCACCCTGTGGAGCTGCGCTCTACGGTGCGTGGCGGCCCCCCGTTGCACCGACCACGCCCACTGAAGGGCGACTGCACCTACCAAATCCCACGTCCATGCCTTCCTCCGTCACTGTGTTGCACCGACCACGCCCACTGAAGGGCGACTGCACCAGCCGAGGCTGTGGGATGAGGTGACCCCGAAGGGCCAGTTGCACCGACCACGCCCACTGAAGGGTGATTTGCGCCTTACTTGAACCCGTGGCGGCGTGTGGCCGCGACGTTCAGGTCGGCGAGCGGGGGGCGGCAGGGTTCAGGAGAATCTGGGGGCAATGATTTCCCTCAAGCCCCCGCTCGTTCCTTTCTCAAGTCATGGTGGGGTGCGGGGAGGATCATCCTCCCCGCATCGTTCATCCCTTTGTTCCTGGACAATTGGTGCAAAATGGCCCATATTGGGACAAAAGGAGATTGCCATGCAGCCCATGCTCGACCATCGACCGCCCGACTCTCCCATCGAGGCGAGTGGGTATGCGGCCGACGAGATTCGGGCGATGCAGCGGACCGTCGGGAACATCTTTGCCCGGTGGGGGGTGACGGATGGCGAGGCGGCGGTGATTTTGGGGGGGATTTCGGCCAAGACGTTTCGGCGGTGGCGGGAGGGGGCTTATGGGCGGGTCAATCGGGATCTGGCGGATCGGTTGTCCTATGTGATCGGCATTCACCGGGCGCTCAGGGTGATCTTTCGCGAGCCGGCGAACGGCTATGCCTGGATGCGCAGGCCCAATGAAGAGCTCGGCGGGGTGACGCCGGTCGAGTTGCTGCTCCGGGGTGGGATGGGTGATCTCGAGCGGCTGCGGCGGTATCTGGATTCGGTGCGGGGCGGCTGGTGAGTCTGCCGGAGGTGCCGGTGTCGCGGGTCGTCTGGGGCGAGACGCATCGGCTGGTGTTGTCACATTATCCGCTCGTCGATCTTTTCGAGGATGTCGCCGATCCGGCTGATTGGGAGGCGTTGGCACGGGCGCAGGCGCGGACCAATCCGCGGATTCTGGAGCAGATCGGCGATCTGTCGCTGGTGCCGGTCGAGCGGCGGGTCGGGGGTCCGGGTGCGTCCTGGGTAATGGCGGCGTTCACGCATGTGTCGCCGGATCGGGTGTCGCGGTTCAGCGACGGGTCTCATGGGGTCTATTATGCCGGGGACCGGCTGGCGACCGCGCTTGCCGAGCACACCCATCACATGGGGCGGTTCTATGCGGCGTCGGCGCTGGCGGCGGGCTGGCTTTCGGAGGTGCGGCAGCTGGTGGGGTCCTTGGATGCCGGGCTGCTCGATCTCAGGGGTGGCGGGTTCGGGGCGCTGCTCGATCCCGATGACTACGGCCCGCCGCAGGCATTTGCGCGGGAGCGACGGGCGGATGGGGCGGACGGGATCGTTTATCCGAGCGTGCGGCATGCGCCGGGGGCGTGCATCGCCGCTTTTTATCCCGATGTGGTGGGCGTACCAGCGCAGGGTGATCACTTCCGCTACTACTGGGACGGCCAGCGGATCACCTATGCGCGGACGATCACGGGCGACCGGTCGATCCTGATGCTCTGACCTTCTCTCGCCCACCGACCCGAAGGAACGGATGGGCGCGGGAAGGCGAGCCTTCCCGAATCTCTTCTTTTCGCGCCGGTCACCCCGAGGGCGCTCGGCGTCGGGTGGTGAGGCGGAGTCGGCGGTCGGATGTCATGGGTTGTGGGCGTCCTCGGCGGCGGGCGGGACGAGGGGCATGGCGGTCTCGGTGCTCGTCCGGGATTATGGGCTGCGATTTTGCACTGCCCGATCGATTCACGCAGGACGGCGGCCAGCCGACGCGCGAGATCCAGAATCGGTGGGGCGCGGGGAGGATCGTCCTCCCCGCCTTGCCGGAAATCGGGACGCGCGGACGATCACCGGCGACCGGTCGATCTTGCTGCTCCGAGCCCGTCCTGGCCAGTTCGGCTAGCCAGCACGGCGGCCCGTAGTCACGTGGGATGCGGACGAATCATGTCCTCGAAGACTTCTTTTTCTTGTTGCGCGTTGCCGCCATTTCGACCGGCTCCTGGGCGTGCAGGCTGCGTGGCGTCGCGCTCCGCGTCCGCTTGCCGAGCGAGCATCCGGAGCCGGCATGTGCCGCGAGGTGTTGCCTGACAGCTGGTGATCCCGGTGTCGCCGCGGGCGTGGTCGTCATCCGATATCCTGCCCCGTCGTTCAGGCCGCCGACGAGCACGCCGGGATCGATCAGCGACCGCGCCACCGCGTCCTTCGGCTCTCGATCGCGCGCCGCCCGTCGCCTCGCCCGCTCGAACGTCCCGGCCGGCGCGATCGTCGCCGGCGACGGTTGCGCGGCAGTCATCGGCTCGAAAAAGGTCTGGTGTCCCCGAGCTTCGGCGTGGGCAAGTCGGATACACTCGGCAGCCTTACGATGTATCGATCAACAGTTGGATGATGTAGAGTATGGGCGTTATCAGAGCCGATCATTATCTGGAATGTTTCCTCGGTTTTCGTCGCCGGACGATCATTCCTGATCGGCCTGATGAGTGATCGGTCCTCTACGATTCGATGCCGGCGCTTGCCGCCCAACTGAGCAATCGTGGGCTAGTGGAGCGTCCAAGACATTCGCTCCCCTCGGCCGATCGGCGCGCGCCGACCGGCCGAGCCGTTGATGATGGGAAGCAATGCGGGGAGGATGATCCTCCCCGCCCCCACCGTGACTTCGGGTTGCTACGAAATCGGCGAGGGCGGCGTGGTTAACGGGCATTAAGGGTACCGGGTACGCTCAACGGCAGTGCCGCGCGCCGGCCGGGGAGGCAGGGGATGGCTCGACGGACTCTTCGGTCTCGGACTTACCACTAGAAGAGACCCTGACAGAGGCTCGTCGGAATGCCGGGAGCGTCTCGTGCGCCGAGACCATCGTGCGCCTCACCTCGCGACGAGACGGCGGCGCACCGGCCAGCCGGCCCAGAAGCAGGCGAGCTCACCGAGCGTGGTTGCGAGGCGAAACGCCCCTGCCGCCAGGAGCAGTTCTGCCTCGGAGGCGAGCAGGCCGAGCAACAGGACCAGTGCCGCCTCCCGCGTGCCAAGTCCGCCGGGCGCGCCCGGCGTCGCGTAACCGAGGAGCCAGGCCAGGATTGCGGCCGCCGCAGCGGGCAGCAAAGGAACGTCCACCACGATGCCGGCGATCTTCGCGAAAACGCCGCCGAGGACAGCCATGAACGCAGCGGCGTACAGGATCGGCGCTCCGATCTCGCTCAGTGTGGGCAGGTTTGCCGTCAGATGCCGCAGTGCCAACCAGCCGAGCACCAGTCCGACGGGTGCCAGCATCAACGCCATGCGCACCGCTTCCGGCCACGGACCAAGAACGTCGCCCGGGAGAAAGGGTGCCAGAACCGCCAGGATCAGGATCGCCCCGGCCGGCGTCGTGCAGAGTTCGGTGAGGGTCGCGCGCGCGAGGGCCCCGTCGCCGAGGCTTCCGCCGCGCAGGTAGAGTGCCCGGCCGAGGAGGTGGGCGACATTTCCGGGCAGATAGCGCGCAACGATCGAGACGGTGAAGGAGAAGTAGGTGCGCGCCCGTGGCTCGGTTCCGAAGATCCCCACGATTCGGTGCCAGGCCTCGGCGAGAAGGAACTGCGCAAGTCCGTAGACCGCGGCGAGCGCACCGAGCAGGGCGATCTCACCCGGCCCCGGTCGCCATGCGCGGATCGTCGGCCAGTTTGCCGACAGCTCCCGCCCGAGAAACACCAAGGCGATCGCCATGACTGCGAGCCCGACGACCCGCACGATGCGTGTCACGGCGCGATCCGGGCGCCGGCACGGGTCAAAAGTGTCGTCTCGTCGGGATAGGGCAGGGATGGCACGAGGCCGGCCAAGCGCTCGGCAGTAAGGCCGCTCTCCCCGAGACCGGCGGCATAGCGCCGGCGCCGGGAATTGTCGAAGACGATCATGCCGTCCCGAGCGAGGTGAGGGATCGCGTGGGCGAGGCAGGCGGCGCGGGCCCGCCCGTCGATGACGATGAGGTCGAACGGGCCGCCCGCGCCCTCGATGGCGCGCGCATAGGCCCGGAAGCTCCGGCCGCGCTCGCCGGCCTTTGCCGAGCGGTAGAGCGGGTCCGGATCGGGTGTCGGATCGGCCGGCACGTCTTCGAGCGTGACGCCGGCTGCAAATCCGCGCGTTTCGAGCAGCCGGGCCACCCGCGCCCCCCAATGAGCGTCGTGCTCGATGCTGTGTACGGATCCTGCCCGCCGGGCGAGCCAGACCGTGCTGGCCCCGGCCCCCCATTCGAAGACCCGCGCTCCGGGTCGGGCGGTCAGGTGCGCCTCGACACGCGCGATCGCATCGTAGGTCCACCATGGCACGTCGAGCGCGACGAGTGCCTCGATGTCGTGAATCGAGAACAGTGACCGGGCCCAGTGTGCCACGCGCATGTGCGCCGCACGGGCGTCGAGCCAGGCGACCAATCCGATGCTCTCCGACAAACGACCGACCGCCTGCGCGAGGGTCACGTAGCCCGTCTTGACGCGGCGGTCGAAGCTCATCCCTCGGGCTCCGGAGCGCGATCGCCGGCGAGTGGTCCGGCGCCTGCGGCCGTCGCCGGTGCGAGTGGCGGCCGACACGTCACCTCGATATCGTCCGGTGCGAGGCCGACATCGCGGGCCTTCTCGCGGCAGAGCTCCTCGGACCACGGCCCGAAAAAGCCGCCCGAATGCTCCTGAAAACCGATGCGATAGACATCCGCCATGGTGACGTTGAAGATGATCCCGGTCGCGCATGCGGCCGCGAGCAGAAGCGGCGCCGGCCGGGCGAACCGAACTCGGGCCAGGTGGCGGAACACGGCCGAAATCCCGAGGAATGCAAAGGGTGCGATCGCCAGCCAGAGGTCGATGTGGTAGCGCATCGTAACGGTCGGGTAGGACAGGATGAACCCGGCTGCGATAAAACCGGTAAGGACGGGGCCAGCCATCCGGATCCAGGCCGTTCGCCCGGCTGCCACGCTTGCCAACGCCACGATCATCCCGCTGGTCCAGATCCAGAACGTTCCCGCATGGATCGGCTCGAGCCGGACATATCCGACCCGCGGCCTTTCTACGGTCAAAGCGCCGTGGAGCGCCTGCATCCCGTCGTAATAGGGGGCGAAAAAGCCGAGCGGGTGCGGCGGTGAGGCCGCGTATACCATCGCGTTCGGCGGAATGCGTCTCGGGTTGAAGCGACCGTGGTTTCTGAAATTGTTAAACCCGCCTTCATCCGGGTCCACGATGCCCCAGAAACCAAGTCCGTATTGGACACCCTCGCCATCGAAGCTGCCGTGCGCCTGCAGCGGTGATCCGAAGCGGGCCTCGTTGAGCGCGAGGTAGCTCCCGCCGCCCGCACCGAGAATTGCGAACGACACGGCGACGGGAACGAGCGCCCGCCGCCCCGACCGCAGCAGCACCCAGAGCAACGACAGGCACACGCCCACGTAGAGCGCAACGGCGAGATGCGGACGGGCGTGGACCATCACGGCAGCGCAGATCGCCAGGCCGATCAAGGCGCCGGCCTCGGGCCCGCCAGCGCGAAAGCTCCGGCCCCACAGCCAAAGTGCGATGCCGCCGAGACCGTATGCGACGGCTATCGGCTCGTGGTAGAAGCTGATGTTCGAGGCGAGAATGAGCCCGGGTCCGCCGAACCAGAGTGTCACCGCCAGCACAGCGGACCAGATGAGTGCCCGTGCCTGTCCGGTGTGCCCGACCTGCCCGCCGGCCGCATGCGGCGCTGCCGCGGCGGTCAGGAAGGCGCGATGGTAGAAGGCCGTGCCGACGACGGCCCAGAGCCAGATCGACCAGGGCGCGAGCGAGACCGATCCGATCTCGATGAATGGCGCGGCAAGCGCGCGCGTGATCAGCGGTGCGGCGCCGTGATAGAGATAGCCCGTCCCGTCCGGCGCATAATGCCCCTCGAAGCGCAGGACCCTGGCCGGTAGGTCCAGGCGCCCTTCCATCAGTGCCAGCCAAGCCTGGTCATAGATGGTCGTGCCGAAATTAGGCGGGTCGAGCGCCGGCAGGACGACAAAGCAGACCCAGCCGTAGAAGGCGGCGCCGAGTGCCGCAATAAACAGCGAGACGGCCGCCACGGTACCGTTCGGCACCACACTGGCCCGCGCCGGCGGGACCTCAGCCTCGGTCACGGACCCTGGTCATTTCGGCGGACTGGCCAGGGATGGTCGGGCCATCGATCTCTGTCGGCTCCGTTGCCGCCAAGCCGGTCTCCGCCCGACGGAGCCGCAACAGGATCGCTTCGGTGAGCCGCCGGTTCGTGGCCACGGCATCGCTGAGAAACGCGATGATCACCGTGAGGTATCCGGCGAGCAGTAGCACGCCGCCCAGCACCAAGGACTGCACGTGACCGTCGCCCTCGCCGATGGCGTAGAGATAGATGAAGCGAAGGATCGGTGCGATCCCGATCGCGAGCATCACGACCCCGACGAAAAGAAAGGCATTCAGTGATCGGTACATCACGAGGCTTCGCAGGATCGTCACCAACTGCCGTCTCAGGAAATGCGTTGTCGAGCGGAACAGCCGCGACGGTCGTGTGGTGCGGTTCGTGAGCACCGGCACCGAGCGGATCACGAGACCCGCCTGGCCCGCATGAACCAGCGTCTCGATCGTGTAGCTGAAGTTGGTCATCACGTTGATGCGGAGCGCCGCTTCGCGCGAATAGGCCCGAAAGCCGGAGACCGCATCGGAGACGGCAACGCCCGACAGCGCAGAGACCGCGCTGCTCCCGAACCGCTGCAGCAGGCGCTTGATGGGCGAGAAACCGGGGTTTTCGGCGGGGTTCCGATCGCCGATCACGATATCGGCCCGTCCCTCGAGGATCGGGCGGACGAGATCGGGGATCGATGCGCCGTCATACTGATGGTCGCCATCGGTGTTGACGACGATATCTGCCCCGAGGTCGAGCGCTCGCTCGATTCCTGCCTGAAAGCTCGCCGCCAGACCGCGATTGACGTGATTGCAGATCACGTGGTCGGCGCCGCAGGCGCGCGCGACTTCGACGGTATTGTCGGTCGAGCCGTCATCGATCACCAGCACTTCGACGTCTGCGATGCCCGGTATTCGGCGGGGGATGCCCGAGATCACCCCCGGCAGGGTGCGTTCCTCGTTGAAGCACGGGATCTGAACGACGAGCTTCTTGGTGTCCGGCGCGCGAAAGCCTGCCCGGGCATTTCCGGCCCACCCCTTGCCGCGCGGCGATGGAGCAATTCGATCGTGAACTACAAACGCCATGCTCTTTTTGTACTTCTATCAGGTTTTCAGGATCGGTCGCATTCCGGCTTGGCGCCAAACCGCCGGGCCGAGGCGCTTCCCACGTTTCATTGCTTGCGCCAGACCCCTCGGACCCGGCGTTTCCCCAGTCTCGCCGCGCGGAGGCGTGTTGCAGCGCTCAGCAGAGTTTGGCAACGGTTTGTCCAGGCTGCCCGGGCTCGGATGAATGTGAGACGCCGCGCTGGATAGTGGTGGCGATTTTCCGCGCCGGGGCGGTCCGATCATTCAACTTCTCGGGCGGCATTATGATTGAGTGTCGATGATGAAATTACTACCTTTCCGCGATCTTCAGGCGCCGGCGCCCGGTACGATGCCGCGACAGGTGGGCGGCGGGGTTCGACGGCGTGCCGGATGAGGCGGGCGAAGCCGTGGCTGATGGCCTTGGCCTTCCAGCGGTTGCAGCGGAAGACGCGCTCGTCGAGATGGTTCTGCAGGTGCTTTGGGTGAACAACACCATGACGGGTGCCGAGCGGCCAGCGCTCGGCAGCGTCGTGGGAGCGGGGTCCCCACGGGCGGCCCCTCACGGTGCCGAAGACGAGATGGATGGCCGGCAGGCGCAATCAGGCATCGCCCCATCGATCGTCAGCAGGCGATCGATCCGATCTGCAAAGCAGCCGCGGCCAGCAGGCCGCGAAGGGGGGCCGAGACATCGATCGGCTCGTGCGCATCGTCTTTGCCGTCGAGACTGCAATAGCCGGAGCAACTGTCTGTGTTCACGATGAGCGCTCTTTCGGTTGGACCTTCGGGGTGACGGGTTCGTGGCACTGCTCGATCCGGACGATTACGGCGCGGCGCAGGCGTTCGGGCGGGAGCAGCGCGGGTCCGGGGCGGACGGGATCGTTGATCCGAGCGTGCGGCATGCGCCGGGTACGTGCATCGCCGCCTATTATACCGATGTCGTGGGCGTGCCGGCCCAGGGCGATCATTTCCGCTACTACTGGGACGGCCGGCGGATCACCTATGCGCGAACGATCACCGGCGACCGACCGATCCCGATGCTCTGCCTTTCCCGCTACCACCGGCACAAAATACCGGATGGGCCCGGGAAGGCGTGCCTTCCCGGATTCTTTCTTCCGTCCTCGCGGCGTCAGTCGGCCTGCTTCGCCAACGCCGCCGCGCGGATTTGGCTGAGCGATTGGCGTGGGGTGATGGCCTCGGGGTCGATGGTGATCTCGAGCAGGGTCGGCCGGTCGGCCTCGAGGGCATTGGCGAAGGCCGGGGCGAAGTCTTCGGTTCGGGTGATGCGGGTGCCGTTCGCACCATGCGCGCGGGCGAGGGCGACGAAGTCCGGGTTCTGGAGTTCGGTGGCGAAGACGCGCGTCGGGTATTCGCGTTCCTGGTGCATGCGGATGGTGCCGTACATGCCGTTGTCGAAGACGAGGACGATGATCGGCAGCCGGTATTGGCAGGCGGTGGCGAGCTCCTGGCCGGTCATCTGAAAGCAGCCGTCGCCGGCGAAGCAGACGACCGGCCGGTCCGGGTGCTCGAGCTTGGCGGCGACGGCGGCGGGCAGGCCGTAGCCCATCGAGCCCGAGGTGGGGGCGAGCTGCGAGCGGAAGCTGCGGTAGCTGTAGAAGCGGTTGCACCAGGCGGAATAGTTGCCGGCACCATTGGTGACGATGGCATCGGCGGGCAGGGTCGCGCGCAAATGCGCCATGATCTCGGGCATCTGCACCGCACCCGGGATCGGGACAGGCGGGATGGGCTGCAGGTAGGAGGCCCCGCCCGCCTCGCCGGCGGGCGCCGCTGCCGCGCCCAAAAGGGTCGCGAGCGCCCGCTCGCGCCGCGCGCCGACCGCTCTCGGGTCGTCCAGCGCCCGCGTCGCCGCGCGCACGCGACCCGCCGCCGCAAGCCGCGAGAGCGATTCCAGAAACCCGCTCGTGCCGCCCATACGCCTCTCGCTCCGGGTTTCTCCCGATTCCGCCCCGTTTCGGCGTCGTCGATCTCGACCACGCAACGCCGTGAAACACAAGACCTTGGGTCATGACGCGCCGGAAGCGCAAAAAGAGCACCGGTCAAACTTCGGCTTTCTCCCTTGTTCTCCCGCAAGAATCACCGGACAATCCTTGCCATCTGGCGTTTCTCAGATAGTGTTCGCTTCCTCCCGGCTCCGAACACCCCCCACAAACACCCGTCGCCCCCTCGGTGACGCCCGTCGGCGCCAGTCGCCGCACACCAAATCGCGACGCAAGGACTCGCAGCGATGAGCAGCAACACCGCACGCAACCCCATGATTCAGCCACACAAAGCGGCCGGACTCCAGGCCTACCGGCTGATTCTCTACCGGCGCGCCATGCACCCGGAACTCTTCCAGATCAAGTCCCGAGCCACCATCCAGCATGCCGAGTACGACTTCGAGGCCTGGGTCACCCCGGGAGGCCACCTCCTCCGCTTCGCTCACGCCGGCGTCTGCGCCACCGAGATCGTCACCGACCAGGACCTCCCCCTCAACGAGCGCGGCCTCGTCACCGAGTTCCCCTGCGCCGGCGAGCGCGACCACGAGCAGCCCTTCGGCGACCGCGTCAACGTCATGACCACCGTCCAGACCGAGACGCTCCCCGAGAACCTCTACAACGCCACCTACCGCGAGCTCGTCGAGTTCGCCGAGGAGCGCGACGCCGCCCGGCACCTCTGGGGCGACGACGCCGGCCCCTGCGCCTCCATCGTCGACCTCCAGCGCTTCCGCCGAGAGGTCCACGCCCAGACCTACCACCTCATCGCCGCCGGAGGCATCGTCCTCCGCACCCAGTCCATTTTCGAGCACAAGTAAGCCGCGATCGACCCTCACCGATCCTCCCGCGGCCCGCCTCTCTCAGGCGGGCCGCTGTCGTTTCCGGCTTCACCCGACAGCCGACCCGATACCATCGCGACCCCAGAGTCACCGACGACCACCGCGAGCCCGATCCCCATGAGCACCGCCAACCCCGACAGCAAGCCCGACTTCCGGAGCACGCTCAACCTCCCGAAGACCGCCTTCCCCATGAAGGCCAGTCTCGTCCAGAACGAGCCCCAGTCCCAGAAGCGATGGGACAGGCTCGGGCTCTACCAGAAGCTCCGCGAGGCCCGCGCCCACTCCCCCCGCTACGCCTTCCACGACGGCCCCCCCTACGCCAACGGCTCCATCCACCTCGGGCACCTCCTCAACAAGTGCCTCAAGGACTTCGTCGTCCGCTCCCGATCCATGGCCGGCTTCGACTGCCCCTACGTCCCGGGCTGGGACTGCCACGGCCTGCCCATCGAGCACCAGGTCATGACCGCCGCCGTCGAGAGCGGCAAGATCGCGAGGCTCGAATCGCTCTCGGACGCCGACCGCCGCAAGGCCGTCCGCTCCGACTGCGAGAAGCACGCGAAGAAGTACATTAAGCAGCAGATGGGCGAGCTCCAGCGCCTGCTCACCCTCGCCGACTACGACAACCCCTACCTCACCATGCAGCGCGCCTACGAGGCGAGCGCGCTCCGCGTCTTCGCCGACATGGTCGAGCAGGGCCTCGTCTACCGCGCGCTCAAGGCCGTCCACTGGTCCCCCGCCAACCAGACCGCGCTCGCCGAGGCCGAGCTCGAGTACATGGACCGCGACGACCTCTCCGTCTACGTCGTCTTCGACGCCGCCGAGCCCGAGAAGGTCGTCCGCGCCTTTGACCTCCCGGGCCTCGAGCGCACGCCCGGCTTCATGATCTGGACCACCACCCCCTGGACGATCCCCGCGAACCTCGCCATCGCGGTCCACCCGGGCTTCGACTACGCCCTCGTCGATCTCGCGGGCCGGCCCGTCGTCATCGCAAAGGACCTCGCCGTGAAGATCGCCGCGCTCGAGCAGGTCGAGGCGACCGTCCTCGCCGAGTGCAAGGGCGAGGCGCTCCTCGGCCTCCGCTACGCCCACCCCTTCATCGACGCCGCCGCGCACGAGAAGGCGCTCGAGAAGCGCCACGAGCTCGCCGAGCGCCCGAGCATCCACCGCCTCGTCGCCGCCGACTACGTGACGCTGGAGGACGGCACGGGCCTCGTCCACACCGCCCCCGGCCACGGCGCCGACGACTACCAGACCGGCCTCCGCGAGAACCTCCCCGTCTACTGCCCCGTCCGCGAGGACGGGACCTACGACGACGCCGTCCCCGAGTGGATCCGCGGCGAGTCCGTCCTCGACGTCAACCACGCCATCACCGAACGCCTCCGCGAGTCGGGCCACCTCTTCCACTCCCACACCTACACCCACTCCTACCCCCACGACTGGCGCGGCAAGACGCCCGTCATCTTCCGCGCGACCGAGCAGTGGTTCGTCGCGGTCGACAAGCCGACGAAGCGTGAGTCGAGAACGCTCCGCGAGCTCGCCGAGACGGCGCTCGACGGCGTGACCTTCATCCCCGCCTGGGGCCGCAAGCGCCTCGCGGGCATGCTCGAGTCGCGCCCCGACTGGTGCCTCTCGCGCCAGCGCGCCTGGGGGCTCCCGATCCCCGCGTTCCGCGATCGCGAGGGCGCCGTCCTCCTCACCGCCGCCTCCGTCCGCGCCGTCGCGCAGGCGGTCGAGGCCAAGGGCTCCGGCGCGTGGCTCACCGAGTCGCCCGCCGATCTCCTCGCCTCCTGGGACCGCGCCGCCGACCCCGACGCCCCCGCCGACCTCGACGTCGCCTCGCTCACCCAGATGCACGACATCTTCGACGTCTGGTTCGAGTCCGGCTGCTCCTGGTCCGCCGTCCTTCAGGCGCGAGGCCTCGAGAACCCGGACGCGACCAGGCCCCCCGCCGACCTCTACCTCGAGGGCTCCGACCAGCACCGCGGGTGGTTCCAGGTCTCGATGCTCACCGCCCTCGGCGCCACCGGCCGCGCGCCCTACAGCGCCCTCCTGACGCACGGCTTCATGGTCGACAAGGACGGGCGCAAGATGAGCAAGTCGCTCGGCAACACCATCAACGTCGCCGACCTCATGGACAAGTTCGGGGCCGACGTCGCCCGCTGGTGGGTCGCCGCCCTCGCGTACGAGAGCGACATCAAGACCGACTGGTCCTTCTTCGAGACCGCCGGCGAGAGCTACCGCAAGATCCGAAACACCCTCCGGTTCATGCTCTCGAACCTCGGCGACTTCACCCCCTTGCCGCCCGGCAAGGACCGCACGAGCGGCGAGGGCATGTGCGTCTCGCTCGCCGAGTACCCGCCGACCTCGCTCGACGCCTGGGCGCTCGCCGAATACGACAGGCTCTCGATCAGGGTCCGCGAGGCCTACCGCGACTTCAACTTCCGCGCCGCGAGCGTCGCGCTGTACGACTTCTGCAACGACACGCTCAGCGCCGTCTACCTCGCCGCCGTCAAGGACCGCCTCTACTGCGACCGCCCCGACGCCCCGCGCCGCCGGCGCACGCAGTCGACGCTGTGGGATCTCACCGACGGCCTCTGCAGGCTTCTCGCGCCCATCCTCCCCCACACCGCCGACGAGGCCTACCGCGCCCTCCACGGCGTGGGCGATCCCAAGAGCGACCCCGAGATCTGCGTCCACCTGCGCGAGTTCATCGACGCCTTCGGCGCCCCCGCCTTCGCCGAGTGGGGAACCGTCATGGAAGCCCGCGACCGCGCGCTCATCGCCCTCGAACACGCGAAGAAATCAGGCGGCGTGGAGAACCCGCTCGACGCGGGCCTCACCCTCCCCGACCCCACGGGCGCCCTCGCGAAGCTCGACCCCGTGGACCTCGCCGACCTCCTGACCGTCTCCCGCGTGAGCCTCAAGGACGCCGGCGAGATCGAGGTCCACGACCTCCGCGGCGAGCCGCGCTGCGAGCGAAGCTGGAAGCGCGACGGCACCGTCAGGGAGCGCGAGAGCGGCGCGATGCTGAGCGACCGAGACGCCGAGGCCGTCGCCGCGATCGCGTAGGGCGTCCGCACGCGGCCGCCGGATCACGAATCGCGCCCGTGCCGCGGCGCCGCGAAGCTGCGCCGCGCGTTGACCAACCCAGGCGGCTCGCGCGTGCCGAACGACGCGCCGTTCCCCCCTCCTCAAGCCGCCCAAACCCCCCCGCCCCAACCGCGAACGCCGCCGCCCCCACCACCAGCAGAATCCCGCACGGAACCAGCATCTCCTCCGCGCCGAAGCCGCGCCAGAGCGGACCCTCGATCGCCAGGATCGCCCACTTCACGGGCGAGAAGCTCGCGAGCGACTGCATCCACGCCGGCATGATAAAGAGCGGCACCATCGCCCCGCCGAACATGCCGAGCACGAGCAGCGCCGCCCACCCGATCCCCGCCGCCGCCTGCTCGCTCCGCCCGAGCACCGACAAGAGCATCATGATCCCCGTGAAGCACACGCCGCCGCTCGCGACGCCGAGCGCGAGCAGGGGCCAGCTCCCCGGGCGCACGCCAAAGACGAGCGCCCCGATGAGCACGAGCGCGGCGCTCACGGCGACCGTCGTCAGGAAACACGCGAGCCCCTTGCCCGCGAGCACGTCCGCCCGGGAGATCGGCGCGACGCGCAAGCGCCGGAGCGTCCCGCCCGTCCGCTCGCTCACGAGCGAGATCCCGAAGCCCGCGCTCACGCCGATGAGCCCCCACACGATCCCCTGCGGGAACGACACGTCGTACCCGCTTCCGGGGTCGGTCCCGCCAGCCTCCGCGGCCGGTTCGGCGCCGCCCGCGTCGCGCACCGACACCGACGCGATCTCCACCGGCTGCCACTGCACCTGATCGATCGCGCCCTCCCCCTCATCCCCGTCGGTCATCCAGCTCTCCTGGTTCACCGCGTAGAACGTCTCGACGCTCCGAAGGAGCGTCGAGAGGGAGCTTCGCGCCAGCGGCCCGATCGCTTCGTCCGCGCGCACCGCGTCGAGCGCCGCCCTCGTGCTCCGGAGCATCACGCTCGAATCCGTGAACCGCTCGCTGAGCGCCTCGAACGCCTGTTTCGTGAGCAGGCCCTCGATCATCGCCGCCTCCGCCCCGCGCGACGGGTCGTAGACGATCTCGATCCGCGCCGGCTCGCCCCACAGCACCGTCTCCTGCGACGCGCCGAATCCCTCCCCGAGCACCACCGCCGCGCTCCGCGACCCGCGCCGCACGTCCTCCAGCGCCGCCTCGCGCGTCTCGTAGCGCGTCACGCGGAAGTCGTCGCCCGCCTCCATCTCCGCGACGAACGCCCCCGACGCCGCGCTCCCGTCGAGGTCCACCACCCCCACCGCGACGCCGCTCAGCCCCTCCGCGCCGCCGCCGCCCCCGAACATCGTCCCGAAGAACACCGCCATGAGCAGCGGGAACCCGATCGCGAAGAACAGCGCCCCCTTGTCCCGCAGGAGCAGCCGAAGATCCTTCATCGCCAGTGCGGTCGCCGCGCCCATCAGTCCCTCAGCTTTCGTCCCGTCAGGTTCAGGAACACCGTCTCGAGCGTCGCCCGCTCCACGCGCACGCCGAGCGCGCGATCGGCCCCGTGATCATCCGCGCGCAGCGCCCGCTCGATCTCGCGCACCGGGTCGTCCGTCTCGATCCGCTCCTGCCCGCTCGCCCGCTCGATCACCACGCTCGCCCTTCCCCCGTGCCGACCGATCAGCTCCCCCGCCGTCCCCACGTCGAGCATCACGCCGCGGTCGACGATCCCCAGCCGATCGCACGCGCGCTGCGCCTCCTCCATGTAGTGCGTCGTGTAGACGATCGCACGCCCCTGGTCGCGAAGCCGCTCCACCGCCTCGAGCAAGCTGTTCCGCGACTGCGGATCCACCCCCGCCGTCGGCTCATCGAGCAGCAGGATCGCCGGATCGTGCGTCATCGCGCACGCGAGATTCAGCCGCCGCTTCATCCCGCCGCTGAACCCGCCCGCCCGATCCCCCGCTCGATCCGAGAGCGCCACGAACTCGAGCAGCTCGTCGCACCGCCGCTCGAGACCGCTCCCGCGCAGCCCGTAGAGCCTCCCGAAGAACCGCAGATTCTCCCGCGCCGTCAGCGCGTCGTAGATCGCCAGCGACTGCGGCGCGACGCCGAGCGCCATCCGCGACCGCGCCTCGCTCGGCGCCCCGCCAGCGATCTCCACCATCCCCTCGTCCGGCCGGACCAGCCCGCAGATCATGTCGATCGTCGTGCTCTTGCCGGCGCCGTTCGGTCCGAGCAGCCCGAAGACCTCGCCCAGCGACACCTCGAAGCTGAGCCCGTCGACCGCCACGACCTCGCCGTAGCGCTTCCGCACGCCATCGACCCGGATCGCAACGCCCGTCGCCGTCATCGTCATGCAGCACCCCCGCCGAGCCCTCGCCCGCGCCCAACCATCGCCGGCTCAGCCGCTTCTTGGGTATATTGCCCGTCCGCGTTCCGCCCGGGACGCTCACCGCGCCCGGGCCGATCTTCAGTCTACGCCGGAGCCGACACCTCATGAAACCCGACGACATTCTCAAGGACGCCGAGACCCGCATGGTCAAGGCGCTCGACCACCTGCGAAGCGAGCTCCGCGGGATCCGCACCGGACGCGCCTCCACCGCCCTCGTGGACTTCGTCAAGGTCGACTACTACGGCTCCTCCACCGACCTCAAGTCCCTCGCCTCCATCTCCATCCCCGAGTCGACCCAGATCCTCATCAAGCCCTACGACGCGGGCGCGGTCCAGGAGATCAAGAAGGCCCTCGAGTCCTCCGACCTCGGCCTCAACCCCCAGGTCGACGGCAAGCAGATCCGCATCAACATCCCGCCGCTCTCGACCGACCGGCGCAAGCAGCTCGCGGCCCACGCCAAGAAGGTCGCCGAGGAGACCAAGGTCTCCCTCCGCAACGTCCGCCGCGACGCGAACAAGCAGGCCGACGCCCTCAAGAACGCCAAGGACGTGCACTACTCCGAGGACGAGATCAAGCAGCTCAAGGACGAGATCCAGGAAGTCATCAAGAAGCACGAGGCCGCCGCGGACAAGATCACCGAGGACAAGTCCAAGGAGATCATGGAGGTCTAGGACGAACCTCAGATCCCTCGGGTCGAACGTCAAGGGCCCCGGGCCGCGCCAGCGCCGCCCGGGGCCCTTTGTTATTGACCGGTCCGCGTCCTCTCACGCCACGACGAGCGCGCCGAGCGACGCCGACGACGTCGCGCCGCCCGTTCGCGGTCCTCACGCCCCTTCTTCAGGATTCACGGGCCCGTTCCCCGAAGACGCCCGTAGGCTGGAAGCCGATCCAGACGAAAGGAACGGCCTCATGCGCGCACCCCTCCTCGCTGCTCTCGCGCTCCTCGGCGTCGCGCTCCCGAACGCGACCGCCCGCGCGCAGGAATTCAACAACGCGGCCGAGATCTTCTCCCTCGGCGCCCCGGCCCGCGACGCGCGCGACGCGGACGTCAACGCGGACGGCGCCCCCGACCTCATCGTCGCGCTCGACGACGGCGGCGTCGCCGTCCTCCTGGGCGACGACGAGGGCGACTTCGCGCCGCCCGCCGCCTACCTCGCGGGCGCCTTCGTCGAGGACGTCGCCGTCGCCGACGTCAACCAGGACGGCGCCCTCGACCTCGTCGCGGTCAACCGAACGGCCTCCGCGGTGTCCGTGCTGCTCGGGGACGGCGACGGCGCGTTCGCGCCGCCCGTCGACACGCCGATCGCCGGGATCGGCTCCAAGCTCGTGGTCGCGAGGCTCGACCCCGGCCCGACGCTCGACGTCGCCGTCACGGAGTTCGCCTCGGGCACGGTCATCGTCTACCCGGGCGTCGGCGACGGCTCCTTCGGCGCGCCCGTCGCCTACCCGGTCGGCGCCAATTCTTTCTTCATCGACGCCGGCGATCTCGACGGCGACGGCCACACGGACCTCGTCGTCGCGCGCTCCTTCGAGAGCGACGTCGTCTCCATCCTGATCAACGACGGCGCGGGCGGTTTCGCCGCCGCCGTCCCCTTCGCGACCGGCGACTGGCCGCAGGACCTCGCTCTCAAGGACGTCGACCGCGACGGCGCGCTCGACCTCATCGTCCTCCTCCTGGTCGAGAACCAGGTCGCCGTCTACTTCGGCGACGGCGACGGCGGCTTCACGGGCCCGCCGGCGACCTCGCCCGCGCTCGCCCCCTCCGCCCTGACCGCCGCCGACATCAACGACGACGGCGATCTCGATCTCCTCGTGGCGGCGGGCCCGAACCAGGTCGTCCTCCTCCTCGGCGCCGGAGACGGGACCTTCGCCGAAACGCGGAGCTTCACCCTCACGAGCCCCGCCGCGATCGTGACGTCGGACTTCAAGGACAACGGCCAGCTCGACATCGCCCTGCTCAGCTCGATCGAGACCGTCGCCGAACTCTGGATCAACGTCACCTGCGTCCCGAGCCCGGACCTCAACGGCGACGGCGTGGTCGACGCCGCGGATCTCGCCGCGCTCATCGGCGCCTGGGGCGTGCTCAAGGACTGAAAAACCCCGGCCGGCGGTGGGCGCCGACCGGGGTGGTTGTCGCGGGGGTCAGGAGCGGACGTCCCGTTGCAGGACGATCTGACCTCCGCATGGTGGGGTCCGTGGAGGGGGCTAGACGCGAGGGCCAGCCCCCTCCCCTGCCAGGGGCAGGTTGTTCCGTCGGGCGTGAGCGAGAGCAGACGGCGCGGGCGCGGGACGGCGAGTTCCGTGGCCTCTCTTCGGCCGCTCGCCCCCCTCCCTGGCCCGCTCCAAGGCAGCGCTCCATCGCGCCCCGGCGCCAGCTCCGTCCGGTCTCACTCGTCTGCGCTCACTCAACGCCCAGGTTCCTCTCGTTCTCCCTCTCCCCCGTCAGGGGCGGAGGGCCGATCACTGTTCCAATCGCCCCCCTCCCCCCTGGAGGAGAGAGCCAGAGGGAGGGGGGCCAAACCACGGGAGGTTTGCGATCATCAGCTGCACCCCATGGAGTGCCCGCAGTTCAGGCACTTGTAGCACGCGCCGTTCCGCACGGTGATCGCGCCGCACGCGTCGCACGCCGGCGCGTCGCCCTGGCAGTCGCGCATCGCCGCCGAGAGCACCGCCGTCTCCGACACCTGCTCCATCGCGCCGTCGCTCGACCGCGTCCGGAGCGACTCGCTCACCACCACGACCTCGCTCGTGCGCGTGCGCGTCATCGGCTCGCGATGCTCCACCCGCCGCGACTCGGCCGCCGCCGCGCCGAGCTTCGGCTCAGCCTTCGTCGGCTCCTCGCGCCGCGGCGCGTTCAGGTCGCGGTACCCCGGCACGAACTGGATCCCGAGCCACCGGAAGATGTAATCCACCAGGCTCTTGGCGAAGGGGATGTCCCGGTTCGTCGTCATCCCCGCCGGCTCGAACCGCTGGTGCGTGAACTTGTTCACCAGGCTCTCGATCGGCACCCCGTACTGCAACGCCACGCTCACCGCCGTCCCGAGCGAATCCATCAGCCCGCCGATCGTCGAGCCCTCCTTCGCCATCGTGATGAACAGCTCGCCCGGCAGACCGTTCTCGTAGAGCCCGACGGTCAGGTACCCCTCGTGCCCCGCGATGTTGAACTTGTGCGTGAGCGACTGCCGCGTGTCCGGCAGACGCCGGCGCATCGGACGAACGATCACACGCTCCTTCAGCGCCTCGGCCTGCTCGGCCTCCATCTCCGCGACCGCCGCCGCCATCCGCGACGCGTCGCTCGCCACCTCCTCGCGAGCCAGCTCCACCGCCTCCTCGTCCTCCTCCTCGGCTAGCACGCGCAGCTCGGCGGCGGAAACGTGGTCGGCCAGTCCGGCGGGCTCTGCTCCGTCGTCGGCGTCGGCGTCCCCTTTCGAGTCGCTTTTGGACGACAGCGGCTGGCTGAGCTTGCACCCGTCCCGATACAGCGCGTTCGCCTTCAGGCCGAGCTCCCAGCTCAGCCGGTAGCACCGCGCGATCTCCTCCACCGACGCCTCGTTCGGAAGGTTGATCGTCTTGCTGATCGCTCCCGAGATGAACGACTGCGCCGCCCCCATCATCCGGATGTGACCCTCCGGCGCGATGAACCGCTCGCCGCGCTTCCCGCAACGGTTCGCGCAGTCGAACACCGGAAGATGCTCATCCCGCAGGTGAGGCGCCCCCTCCACCGTCTGCGTCCCGCAGATCACCTCGTTCAGCGCGTCGATCTGCCGCCCCGAGAGCCCGAGCGCCCGCAGCAGGTTGAAGCTCAGGTCCGCCCGCGCCCGCGCCGCGTCCACCCCGAGCCGCTCGAGCGTCCCCTCAGAGAGCGACCACGCGCTGAACGCGAACCCGAGCTCGAACACCGACGGAAGCTGCTCCTCGATCCGAGACGTCTCCTCCCGCGTCAGACCGCGCTCGTGCAGCCAGTCCAGGAAGCTCACGCCCGCCTCGCCCGCGCCGCCGTCCCCCCCGGGCATCGGCACGTTCAGGTGAAGCGTCCCGAGCACGTACCGAAGCACGTCCCGGATCTCGCCCTCCGCGTACCCCATCGCCTCGAGCGCCGGACGAAGCGACGCGTTGGCGATCTTGAAGTACCCGCCTCCCGCCAGCTTCTTGAACTTCACCAGCGCAAAGTCCGGCTCCACGCCCGTCGTGTCGCAGTCCATCAGGAGACCGATCGTCCCCGTCGGCGCGATCACCGTCGTCTGCGCGTTCCGGTACCCGTGCGCCTCGCCGAACGCCAACGCCTCGTCCCACGAGGCGATCGCCCGCGACAGCAGCTCCGCCGCGTTCGACACGTGCCCGAGCGAGCCCATCACCTCATGATCGATCGGCACCGGACGGATCGTCAGATCCTCGTACGCCCCCGAGTCCCGCGCCGCCCCGTGCGCCGCCGCTCGGTGGTTGCGAATCACCCGGAGCATCGACTCCTCGTTCCGCGCGTACCCCGCGAACGCACCGTGCTCCTTCGCCAGCAGCGCCGACATCCGATACGAACGACCCGTCAGGATCGCCGTCAGCGTCCCCGCGATCGCGCGGGCCTCGTCCGAGTCGTACGGCAGCCCCGCCTGCATCAGCATCGCCCCGATGTTCGCGTACCCGAGCCCGAGCGTCCGGTACTCCCAGCTCAGCCGGGCGATCGCCTCGCTCGGGAACGACGCCATCAGCACGCTGATCTCGAGCGTGATCGTCCACAGGTCGATCGCGTGCTCGTACCGCGCCGCGTCGAACGTCCGCGCCTCGGAGTCGTAGAACTTCAGCAGGTTGATCGACGCCAGGTTGCACGCCGTGTTGTCGAGGAACATGTACTCGCTGCACGGGTTGCTCGCGTTGATCCGCCCGCTCGACGGGCACGTGTGCCACGCGTTGATCGTCGAGTCGTACTGCACCCCCGGGTCCGCGCAACGCCACGCCGCGTAGCAGATCCGCTCCCACAGCTCCTTCGCGGGCAGGCTCTTGGCCAGCTCCCCGTCCGTGCGGTTGCGGAGCGCCCACTCAAGATCCCCGTCGAGCGCCTCGAAGAACGCGTCCGGGATCCGAACGCTGTTGTTGCTGTTCTGCCCCGAAACGGTGTAGTACGCCTCGCCGTTGAAGTCGTAGTCAAGCTCGAGCCCGACGCGCTCCGCCGCCTCCCGGATGCTCTCGTCCTTGCCCTTGAGCATCTTCAGGCCCTCGACCAGCGCCGCGACCTTCACCTCCTCGCGGACCTTCCAGTCGATGAACTTCTCGATGTCCGGGTGATCAAGGTCCAGGCACACCATCTTCGCCGCCCGCCGCGTCGTCCCGCCGCTCTTGATCGCCCCCGCCGCGCGGTCGCCGATCTTGAGCCAGCTCATCAGGCCCGACGACTTCCCGCCGCCCGACAGCGGCTCGTTCTCCGCACGAAGACGCGAGAAGTTCGTCCCCGTCCCCGACCCGTACTTGAAAAGCCGAGCCTCACGAACCCACAGGTCCATGATCCCGCCCTCGTTCACCAGGTCGTCCGAAACCCCCTGAATGAAGCACGCGTGCGGCTGCGGGTGCGTGTACGCGTCCTCCGCCAGACGCACCTCGCCCGTCGCCGGGTCCGCCACGAAGTGACCCTGCGCCGGACCGCTGATCCCGTACGCCCAGTTCAGGCCCGTGTTGAACCACTGCGGCGAGTTCGGCGCCGCCATCTGGTGCAGCAGCATGTACGCCAGCTCGTCCTCGTACGCCTGCGCGTCCGCCTTCGAGTCGAAGTACCCGTGCGACTCGCCCCAGTGACGCCAGCACCCGACCAGCCGCTGGATCACCTGCCTCGCCGAGCGCTCGGGCCCCGTCACCGCCTCGCCGTTCTCATCGAGGAGCGGCTTGCCCGTCTTCTCATCGCGCTGCGGCACCCCCGCCTTGCGGAAGTACTTGCTCACCATGATGTCCGTCGCGAGCTGCGACCACGACGCCGGAATCTCGGCGCCCGTCATCTCAAAGACGACCGAGCCGTCCGGGTTGGTGATCCGACTCGAACGCTTCGACCACTCAACGGAGTCGTAGACATCAGAACCGGCGGTCGTGAACTGGCGGGTGATCTTCATGGTTTCGACTTCCTTGCGTTACGACTCGAATCCGTTGCTTCTAATCCCGGATCGGTACTCTCGGATGAGCTGCCCCTGCGTCTCGATGTACCGAATGGCGTCCGGCCCGACATCCTCACCGATCTGACTGACGTACATCTGCTTGACCAACATGCTCTTAACGATGCCCTGAGGCAACAGATAATATTTGTTAAGCTCAGACCGATCCCGCTTGATCATCTGTTTCATCGCCAGGGCCGCCTCAATATCATGACGCCGCTTTGCGTAAGAGTAAGCGATGCCGAACTCCGCCCTCACCCACTCCTCAATCTCCGTTGCATTGATCCGGCAGAGTTCCCATGAATGGGCAGCCTGAGCATCAATCATCACTTCCAGTGTCATCAATGGACGAGTAGCACGATCTACTGGAAGGAACTCAAGATAATTCGCGCCAAAAGGGACATCAATTGATGAGAAATCTGGAATTACGCCGTTTGTTCGATTACGGATTCGGCTCGTCGACTCAAGGACATCCAATTCGTCTAACGAAAAACTTGCTGAAAGGGAAGTCCGAGAGAGCAGACTCGTGACGTCATGCGCCTGAAAGGACCAGCTTCCAGGCGCATCGTCGATGACGAGGCAAATCGGAACGACGCGCATCCGAGGATAGGCAGCCCCAACGATCGCCTTCCCGAGCCGTAGTCGATGAAGAGCCGCAGAATCGAATCTCGCGTTGATGAGTACCCTATCCGGTGACGCGTAAAGACTGGGCGATTCATCAGCGCGCCGTACCTTCTTGCTGATTGACGAAAGCTTTCTGAAAGAAGTCGCACAAATGAGATAAACCACATCAGAGCCGATCTCGAACAGCACGGAATCGATCGAAAATCGGGAAGAGTCGCCCGTTGCCAGAAGATCAGGATCGACACTGTCGATGTACTTCGGCTGGCTTTGTAGACCGGTAGCTTCGAGCACTTGGACCACCGGGCTAATTGCCTCTTTCCCATCGTCCGACCGGACGACCAGCCGCGAATTGACGCCCCACGCTCTCTGCTTAAACACTTGTTGAGAAAGCCATGCCGCCTTTCGGGTAATGAGGTCCTTCGACTCCCTGCTCGTGCCTGCAAGGGCGCTCAGGTCCTCGAACGTCGGAAGCTTACCTGATGCGTTGTTGAAGATACGGATCAGGTCCCGTCGCATTGCTGGTAGCGAGTCGCCATAGGCGAACGCTGCTGCATAATGGCCAGTTACATCAGCCACATCGTCCCAAAAATCGTCGTTGAAGATCATGGCTTCCTTACTCTGATCTCTCAGTCGACACGAGGCAGCGTCAGCCCCGCCTGGTCCTGGTACTTCCCGCCCTTGTCCGCGTAGCTCACCGCGCACACCCGGTCCGCCTTCAGGAACACCAGCTGCGCGATCCCCTCGTTCGCGTACACCCGCGCCGGGAGCGGCGTCGTGTTGCTGATCTCGAGCGTCACCTTCCCGCGCCACTCGGGCTCGAGCGGCGTCACGTTCACGATCAGGCCGCACCGCGCGTACGTGCTCTTGCCCACGCACAGCACGAGCACGTCCCGCGGGATGTCGAAGGTCTCGACCGTCTCGCACAGCGCGAAGCTGTTCGGTGGGATGACGACGTGGTCACGCCCCACGCGGTCCGTGTCCACCTCCACCATCAGCTCGCTCGAGAAGTTCTTCGGGTCCACCACCTCGATCCCGCCCGACCGAGGCGTCGGCGTGAAGATCTGGAAGCGGCTCCCCACCCGGACGTCGTACCCGTAGCTGGTCACCCCGTAGGAGACCTTCCCGGGTCGCCGCTGCCCCTCCTCGAAGGGCTCGATCCCGATGAGTTCGCGGATCTGTGTGTCGCAGAGGACAGCCATCGGCGCGCGCTCCAGCGTCGCCGTCCCGGTCCGGTTGTATACAAAATACAACCGCCCTGAACGCAGTTCACTCGTGCCCGCGAGCGCCCCACTAGCGCCCGCTCATCCCGCCGAGCCCGCTCCTCGCAAGCCCCGGCAGCCCGCCGATGCGTCTCATCGGCGTTCGGCACTGTACCGCTACATGATGTGCTTTCAATCCCCCATTCCACTATTTCTGGTGCACAACATGTCGCACCACCTGTCGCAAACCACTCAACCTCCCGATAAACCGCCACTTGCGCCGCGCAAAAACCCGCGCGAAAACCGTTCCTGCGCACAACCCTGTCGCTCCCTGGCGCAACCCGCCCCGCCCACGCGCACGCCGCTACCCTGTACATCATGCCGGATCCGTTCAGAGACCGAACAATACCCGACTTCCTCGCCCCGGACAACCCCCCCGCGGCGCCCCAGGAAGACCCGTTCTCGGACGGCCTCACCGACGACCAGCGCGCCGCCGTCAACCACGCCGCCGGCCCGGCGCTCGTGCTGGCCGCGGCCGGCTCCGGCAAGACGAGAGTCATCACCCGCCGGATCGCCCGGCTCGTCGCGGCCGGCGAGCCGCCCTGGTCGATCCTGGCGCTGACCTTCACGAACAAGGCCGCCGCCGAGATGCGCGAGCGCGCGGCCGCGCTGCTGCCGGGCCGCACGCGCGGCCTGACCGTCAGCACCTTCCACGCCCTGTGCGCCCGCCTGCTGCGCCGCTACGCCGAGAGCGCCGGGCTCAAGCCCGACTACGCGATCTACGACACCGCGGACCAGCTCGCCGTCGTCAAGCGCGCGGTCGCCGACGCCGGTCTCTCGACCAGCAACTGGGCCCCGCGCTCGGTCCTGAGCGAGATCTCGAACGCCAAGAACGCCCTGCTGGACGCGAGCGGCTACGAGGCCGCCGCCGGCGACTTCTACCAGCGCACCATCGCGCGGGTGTACGCCGCGTACGAGAAGGCGCTGCGCAAGGCGGGCGCCGTGGACTTCGACGACCTGCTCCTGCTCACGGTCCGCGCGCTCCGCGCCGATCAGGCGGCGCGTGAGGAGTGCCTTGCGCGCTGGCGCTGGCTCATGATCGACGAGTACCAGGACACCAACGCCGCGCAGTTCGAGCTGGCGCGCCTGCTCTGCGCCAGCTCGGGGCCGCCCAACATCATGGTGGTGGGCGACCCCGACCAGTCGATCTACGGCTGGCGCGGCGCCGACATCACCAACATCCTCGAGTTCGAGCAGGCCTTCCCCGGCGCCCGCGTCATCACGCTGGGCGAGAACTTCCGCTCGACCGCGCCGATTCTCGGCGTCGCCGACGCGCTGATCAAGAACAACCAGAAGCGCAAGGACAAGCCGCTCTACACCACGCGCGAGGGCGGCGAGAAGGTGGAGGTCGTCACCTGCCGCGACGAGCGCCACGAGGCGGAGGTGGTCAGCCGCTGGCTCGCCGAGCGCCGCGACGAGGGGCTCGGCTGGAAGGACATGGCGGTCTTCTACCGCGTCAACTCGCTCTCGCGCGTGATGGAGGACGCGCTGCGGGCGGCCGGGACGCCCTACACGATCGCCCGCGGGACGGCATTCTACCACCGCGAGGAGATCCGCGACGCGCTCGCGTACCTGCGCGTGCTCGCGAACCCCGCCGACGACGTGTCGCTTCGGCGCATCGTCAACAAGCCCGCGCGGGGCCTGGGCAAGGCGAGCCTCGCCCGCGTCGAGGCGCTCGCGAGCGAGCGCGACATCCCGCTTGTCGAGGCGCTGCGCATCACGGCGAGCGGGGCGCTCGAGGGCGACGTCACCGCGCGATCGCAGGGCGCGATGGCCAGGTTCGTCGCGCTCGTTGATTCCTGGCGCGAGGGCTGCACGCTCATGGGCGTCGAGACCGCCGGCTCGCTTCAGGAGCTGGTCGAGCGCGTGGTGCGCGAGTCGGGCCTCGAGAAGCACTACGGCAAGAAGACGCTGCAGTCGGGCGAGCCCGACGCCGACCGGCTCGAGAACCTCGCCGAGCTCATCAGCTCCGCGCACGACTTCGACATGGAGTACGTGCCCGAGGCGGACGCGGCGCAGGAGATCGTGCAGCAGGCCGAGGATGAGTCGGCCGCCGCTGAGACTCCGCCCTTGCTCGCGATGCTGCGGGCGTACCTGGAGTCGGTCGCGCTCGTGGCGGACGCCGACGCGGTCGACCCGGCGCAGGGCGCCGTCACGCTCATGACGCTCCACGCGAGCAAGGGCCTCGAGTTCGGCGCCGTGGCGATGATCGGGCTCGAGGAGGGCCTGCTCCCCCACTCGCGCGCGAGCGAGTCGGACGCGGAGCTGGAAGAGGAGCGGCGCCTGTGCTTCGTGGGCATGACCCGCGCGATGGAGCGCCTGCTCGTCACCAGCGCGAGCTACCGCACGCACCGCGGCATGATGGACCGCACCATCGGCAGCCGCTTCCTCGAGGAGCTTCCCGAGGCGCACGTCACCGCGACCGACACGACGTCGACCCCCGACCGCGGCAGCGCGACGATCGACGACTACGCCGGCGGCTACGAGGCGGCGCCCGACGAATCGGACGACCTCGGCGGCCTGCGCGAGGGGATCATGGTGCGCCACCCCCGCTTCGGCGTGGGCCGGGTGGACGCGATCCTGAGCAAGGGCCCTCACCCGCGCGTGCGGATCGCGTTCACGCAGGCGGGGGTGAAGACGATCGTGCTGGGGTACGCGCCGCTGGCGCCGCTGGAATAGACGTCGGCGGCGCCGCGCCGCTCGTCGCGTCGCGTTGCTGCGCGGCGGGTCGTGGCGCCCGGAACGGCTACCGGGCGTCGTAGATGATGTCGCCGCCGACGATCGTCACCACGGGCTTCACGCCCTTGATCTCCTCAATCGGGATCGTCAGGAGGTCGCGGTCGAGCATCACGAGGTCGGCCTGCATGCCGAAGCGGATCACGCCCGCGCGGTCCTCGGCGAAGAGCTTGGTTGCGGCGCCGGTGGTGTAGGCCTCGAGGGCTTCCTCGACGGTGATCGACTGCTCGGGGACGAAGGGTCGGCCCTCGGTGGTGCGGGCGGCGACGGCGGCCCAGATGCCGAGGAAGGGGTTAACCGACACGACCGGCCAGTCGGAGCCGAAGGCGACGACGGCGCCCGAGTCGAGCAGATCGCGGAAGGCGTAGCTCGTGTCAAGGCGCTCGGGGCCCAGGCGGCTCTCGGCGTAGCGGCCGTCGTCGGCCTTGTGGAGCGGCTGGAGGCTCGCGATCACGCCGAGTTCGGCGAAGCGAGGCAGGTCCTCGGGCGCCAGGTGCTGGGCGTGCTCGACCGCGGGGCGGACCCGGCGGCGGGTTTCCTCGGGGAGATCCGCGAACCAGTTGAGCGCAACGTGGTTCGCGCGGTCGCCGATGGCGTGGACGATCGGCTGGAGGCCCATCGCGGCGCCCGTCTCGACGAGCTGGCGGAGGCGACCGTCCTCGGCCATGGCGAGCGGGAAGCCGGCGTTGTCCGGACCCTTGCTCGGCGGGTTGTCGTGGAAGGCGTCGTGCATCCACGCGGTGCGCGAGCCGAGGGTGCCGTCGACGTAGCCCTTGAACCCGACGACGGTGAGGCCGGGCGCCGGGGCGGGGCTCGCCGCGGCCCACTCGAGGGCGTCGCGCCACTCGGCGAGGTCGTTGGTTGATTCGGAGACGGTCGAGGCGACGCGGATGGGCAGGTCGCCGCGCTCCGCGAGCGGGACGAGGTGGTCGCGGATGACGGCGAGGGAGTCGATGGAGCCGACGCGGGTGACGCCGCTTTCGGCGGCGTGCTGGGCGACCTTCGTGAGCAGCTCGCGGAAGCGGTCGTCCTCGAGGGGGGGGACGAGGGATTCGACGAGGGCCATCGCTTCCTCGTAGAGCGCGCCCGTGAGCCGGCCCTCCGGCGTGCGGCCGATCTGGCCGCCGGGGGGATCGGGCGTGTCCGCGGCGATGTCGGCGAGCTCCAGGGCGCGCGTGCTCGCGAGGAGCTGGTGGCCGTCCATGCGCTCAAGGGCGGCGGGACGACCGCCGACGGCGGCGTCGATCTCGGCGGCGGTGGGCGGCGTCGGGTCGGGCCAGGAGTCGCTCGTCCAGCGGGCGCCGAGGATCCAGGCGCCCTCCGGCTGGCCTTGCGCGTGGCGGCGGAGGCGATTGAGGAGGTCGGCCTTGCTGGTCGCGGGGCGGAGGTCGAGCGCGGCGGCGTCGCGCGCGGCGCCGGCGAGATGGACGTGGGCGTCGATCAGCCCCGGGATGACGCGGGCGCCCCGGGCGTTGATGAGCGTGGTGGCGCCGTCGACGCGGGTCTGGAAGCGGGCGGGCTTGTCGAAGACCTCGACGATGCGGTCGCCTGAAACGGCGACGGCGTCGGCCTCGGGCATGGCGGGGTCGCCCGTCCAGATGCGGGCGTTGTAGATGACGAGGTCGGCGAAGCGGGACTCGAAGGGGACGTCGTCCTGAGCGAGGGCGGGCGCGGCGATGAGCGCGCAGAGGAGCGTGATGAGCGTGCGCATGGGGTTGATCTCCGTGCGCAGTGTAGGTGCGGGGTCAGAAGTCGCGCCCGGCGAGGCCGTCTCTCGTGTCGTGGTAGAGCCAGGGGTCGCCCGCGCGGAGCGGGTTGGGCGCCGGCGGGCGGGCGTCGTCGTCGCGGCGGAGAGCGGCGGCGCCGTCGGCGGTGAGCACGGCGCGGGGAGCGCCCGCGCGGTCCTGCGGGAGGCGGTAGGCGAGGCGGTCGTCGAAGGAGAGCGCCTTGGCGGAGGGGGATTGAAGGCTCGATTGGCGCTGGGGTTTGAGGACGTCCGCGAACTCGGCGGCGCCGGCTTCGGTGGACTCGCTCCAGAGCGAGGGCTCGGCGATGAAGGCGTTGGCGTACTCGTAGGAGGGCCAGATGGTGGCGCCGTCGGGGCTTTTCCACGGCGCGCTGGGATCGTGCTCGGTTCCGGGGCTGAGCCAGGTTTCGTAGTGCTCGCGCCAGGGAGCGACGCGGTGGACGAGCGCGGGCCACGCGTAGCGCGGCGCCCAGGGGTCGGTTGTTGAAAAGGTGCCGAGCGCCGGGGCGCGAGCGTCGGGCGTGGCGTCGAGCCATTCTCCGGGTTCGGCGAAGGGGTACTCGCCGCGGTTTGCGTCGGTCGCCTGCTCGATCACGATGCCGACGCCCCGGATCCTCAAGAGCGACTGCGCTTCAGCGGCGCTGATCCTGACCACGCGCAGGGCGGGAGCGAGGAGGCTGATGAGGATCGCGACGACGGCGATGGAGACGAGGAGCTCGGTGAGGGTGAAGGCCGGGCGGGGTGATGGAATCGCGGGGCGCCTCACGAAGGGGGCTCCTTCGTTACATCCACGGGGCCGGGAGAACGTCGACGAGCTCGGCGGGGTCATAGACGCTGTGACGCCAAGGGCGCCAGTCGGCGTGGTCGGGATCGCGGACGAGCGAGAGAATGAGATAGGCCTTCCCGCGTTCACCTGTCCCGCGAGGGTCTGAGACGATGATCGGGACGAGCACGTCGACGACGTCCGCCTCCTCGGCTTCGGGCTCGGCGATATCGGTGTACGGACGGTGGCCGCGGTTGAACGAGCTATGGCCGCTGTCGAGCGGATTCGCGAGCACGCCGCGAATGTAGCGAGGTCGGGAGATGACCGCATCGAGATCCAGCTCGGCATCCGCGAACTGTGCCGCTTGGCGGAGGTAGCTCTCAACCTGCTCGTCGTTCATCGCGGAAGAGCCAGTGATCGACTCGACGTGACGCACGTACGCTTCACGCGACGGCACGACGAAGAGCCGAAGCCGATCGGTCGCGAGGCGGGCGATCCGCTGCCTCTCCTCACGGCGCAGATCAAGCGATTCCAAACCCGATTCGAGGGCATTTTCAAAGACCATTATGGCAGTTGAGTCCTCAAGCAGCCGCCGCGTGTCAGATTCATCGGGGATGGCGGCGGCGAGAGCAATGGCGTCCGGATGAGGTTGAGTGTCAGTCTGCGCTGGCCGAGGACGGGAAGACGGCCAGAACGTCCACGCCAAGACGCTGACTCCGACAATCGCCAGACCAACAGCCATTAGGAAGCGCCAGTCTCGCTCTCGGATCGGATCACTCGGCTCTCGCACGAAGGAACTCCCTGAACAAGCGTGACGATCAGCGTGTCCACCAATCGTCACCAGCCGAGGAATTCAAGGCAGCTCGTCGCGATTGACGCACGTCGCTTCCACCCAAGGAGCTCCCGTCACCGTCTTGCCTTCCTTGCCAGAGCACACCTCGTCCGAAGAGCACTCGCGGGTGCTGCATAGATCCTGATCTTCAGAGTGACAGTTCTCGCAGGTGTGATTTGCATCTCCGTTCGCGATCGCAACAGACCCCACCGCGAGCATCACGATCGCCAAGCACCCGGCGCCGAGTCGTGTTCGTTGTAGTGATCGTTCTTCCGAATTGTTCATGACGCCTTCTCCGATTCATTATAGAGGATCTTGCGGTCGAGTGAGGGATGCGCCGATCCTGGAGCGCATCGCCTCGACGTTTCAGTCGCTTTCGGGGCGTTCGAGTCTTCTGATGCTCCTTACCGCTGTCGGAACCAGGAAAGCCAGCAATAGCCCGTTCCGCACGAGGTTGAAGGTCAGACTGGACGCCATCGAATTGCCGAAGATGAACTCCGTTCCGCAGCCGCACGCGCCCACTGGCCCGAACAGATGCTTCAGGATGAGGAAGATGCTGAAGACCAGCAGCGCCGCTGCGGCGACCGGCGCCGCGACGCGCGGGGCTAACGAGCAGATCAGCAACAACCCGACGACGGCCTCGAACGCGATGAGAGCTACAAGCCCCGGCATGGCGAGCGAAGAGCCGACGGACCACGCCAATGCGTCAAGCGTGGCGTCTGGCCGGATGACCTTCGCGAACGCGGCGAGCATGAACACCGCCCCCACGAGCGGGGGCAGCGCCACCGTCACGTGAGCGAGGAGTTTTGATCGGCGGATTTGGGAACTCAGATCCGGATCGCACTCTGGTTGGTACGACGCCGTGAATTTCATGCACCTAAGGTAGCGACCGCAGGCAACTCGTAAAAAAAAAACGAAACTCTCCTACTCTCTTGCCGGCAGGCTTGCTAGCGGCGTCAGACCAGCAGCGTCGCGGGCGCTTCGAGGAGGCCCTTGAGCGTGCTCAGGTATTCGGCGGCCATGGCGCCGTCGATGACGCGGTGGTCGCTCGACATGGTCATCGACATGCGGCGTCCGACGACGATCTCGCCGTCCTTGACCACCGGGATCTCGAGCGTGGCGCCGACGGCGAGGATGGCGACGTTGGGCGGGTTGATGATGGCGGTGAAGTGGTCGACGCCGAACATGCCGAGGTTGCTGATGGTGAAGGTGGAGCCGTCCATCTCCTCGACGGAGAGGCCCTTCTCGCGGGCTTTCTTCGCGAGGCGGCGGGTCTCGGCGGAGATCTGGCGGAGGCCCAGGCGGTCGGCGTTTCGGATCGTGGCGACGACGAGGCCGCCGCCGCGCTCGGCGGGGAGGGCGATCGCGACGCCGACGTTGACGTCGCCCTGGATCTCGATGGTGCTCTCGTTCCAGCGGGCGTTGACGTGGGGGTGCTGGTGCATCGCGAGGGCGGCGGCGCGGACGATGAAGTCGTTGACGCTGAGCTTGACGCCCTGCGTTTCGAGCTGCTCGTTGAGCTGCTCGCGGAGGTCCAGGAGCGGGCCCATGTCGGCGCTGACGGTGACCTGGTAGTGCGGGACGGTGGTCTTGCTCTCGACGAGGCGCCTGGCGATGGTGCGGCGCATGCTCGAGAGCTCGACGGAGCGGGCCTCGAGGCCGGGGGTCTCCTCGAGCAGCGGCGCGGGGGCGCGGACGCCCGAGGGCTGCTCGCCCGCGGCCTTTTTCGGCGCGGCGCCCGACTGGGCGGCGGCCTCGACGTCGGCCCTGACGATGCGGCCCGAGGGGCCGGAACCCTCGAGGCTCGAGAGGTCGACGCCCTTTTCGTCGGCGATCTTCCTAGCGAGCGGGGAGGCGAAGATGCGTCCGCCGGCGTCGCCCGTCTCGGGGGCCTTCTTGCCGTTGGTCGCGGCGCCGTTGACGTCGGGCGGGATGGAATCGCTGTCGTCCGCCTGCTCGGCGGGCGGCTCGGCGACGCCCGTTCCGGTCTCGGCCTGTTCCTCGACCGTCTTGTCGGCGCCGTCGCCGGACTTCTGCTTCGTTTGGTTCTTCGAGCCGCCGGCGCCGGCGGCGATCTCGCTCACGTCCTCGCCTTCCTCGGCGAGGAGCGCGATGACCTGGCCGACCTCGACGGTGGCGCCCTCGGCGGCGACGATCTTGGCGAGGGTGCCGTCGTCGTAGGCCTGGAGCTCCATGGTGGCCTTGTCGGTCTCGATGTCGGCGAGCATGTCGCCCGCGGAGACCTCGTCGCCCTCGGCGACGTTCCACTTGATGACCGTGCCCTGCTCCATCGTGTCCGAGAGGCGCGGCATGGTGATTTCGATGGGCATGGAGCGTGTTCCTCGGGAGGAGCGTGCGGTGCGGGCTAGCGGGCGAGCTTCCTGACCGCCTCGACGATGCGGTCGGGGTTCGGAAGATACGCCTGCTCGAGGTTCTTCGCGTAGGGCGTGGGGACGTCGACGGTGTTGACGCGCACCGGCGCGGCGTCGAGCCAGTCGAAGGCGTGCTCGACGATCTGCGTGACGACCTCGCTCGAGATGCCGGCGAAGGGCCAGGACTGGTCGACCACGATGACGCGGTTGGTCTTCCTGACGCTCTCGACGATGGCCCCGATGTCGAGCGGGCGGATGGTGCGCATGTCGAGGACGTCGCAGTCGACGCCCTCCTCGCTCAGGCGGTCGGCCGCTTCGAGGCAGAAGTTCACCGGGCGCCCGAAGGAGACGAGCGTGACGGCGTCGCCCTCGCGGCGCTTCTCGGCCATGCCGAAGGGGATCTCGTAGTTCTCCTCGGGCACGTGGGCCTTCATGCCGAGCATGCGCTCGGACTCGAGGAAGAAGACGGGGTCGTCGTCGGCGATGGCGCGGGCGAGGAGTCCCTTGGCGTCGTAGGGGTTCGAGGGGATCGCCATCTTGAGGCCCGGGACGTTGGCGTAGAGGGCCTCGACGCACCAGGAGTGGGTGGAGCCGAGCTGCCCGCCGGCGCCGTCGTTGCCTCGGAAGACGACGGGGCACCCCCACTGCCCGCCCGACATGTAGAGCATCTTGGGGGCGTTGTTGAGGATCTGGTCCGCGGCGACGAGGGAGAAGGACCAGCTCATGAACTCGACGATGGGGCGGAGGCCGCGCATGGCGGCGCCGATGGCCATGCCGGCGAAGCCGTTCTCGCTGATGGGCGTGTCGATGATGCGCTGGGGTCCGAACTCGTCGAGCATGCCCTGGGAGACCTTGTACGCGCCCTGATACTCGGCGACTTCCTCGCCCAGGAGGAAGACGCGGGGGTCCTCGCGCATGGCGTGGCTCATGGCTTCGCGGAGCGCCTCGCGGAACTGGATGACGCGGTCGCCCTCGGGGGAGGGGAGGTCGAGCTGCGGGCGCTGGACGTCGAGGGTGGTCACGACCGGTCTCCCTCGAGCAGCTGGTTGGGGGCGCCTTCGGTGTAGTAGGTCGTGGGGCTCAGGTTGGGCTCGATGTTCACGTAGACGTCGCTCGTGAGCTCGGAGAGGTCGGGCGCCGGCGTTTCCTCGGCGAACTTCACCGCGTCGCGGACGATCTGGCGGACCTCCTTGTTCATCTGCTTGTAGTCGTCCTCGGTGATCGCGTCGCGCTCCTCCATGAGGTGCTTGGCGAGGCGGTCGATGCCGTCCTTTTCCTGGAACTCGGAGACCTCGTCCTTGGAGCGGTACTTCTGCGGGTCGCTCATGGAGTGGCCGTGGTAGCGGTAGGTCTGGAGGTCGACGAAGGCGGGCCGGGAGTTCTCGCGGCAGCGGTCGACGAGTGGCTTGAACTCGTCGTAGATGTTGAGGACGTCGAGGCCGTCGATCTCGACGCCCTCGATGCCGTAGGCGTCGGCCTTCTTGGTCAGGTCGTCGGCCATGGTGGTGCCTCGCTCGATGGAGGTGCCCATGGAGTAGCGGTTGTTCTCGACGATGTAGATGACGGGCAGGTCGAGGAGGCCGGCGAGGTTCATGGCCTCGTGGAAGGCGCCCTGGTTGAGGGCGCCGTCGCCCAGATAGCAGAGGCAGACGCGCTTCTGGTCGGTGGTCTGGAGGACCTCGCGCTCGTACTTGACGGCGAAGGCGAGGCCCGCGCCGAGGGGCGTCTGCGCGCCGACGATGCCGTGGCCGCCGTAGAGGTGGTTGGGCCTGTCGAACATGTGCATGGAGCCGCCCTTGCCCTTCGCGCAGCCGGCGGCCTTTCCGAACATCTCGGCCATGGCGTAGCGGGGGTCCATGCCCCGGGCGAGGGCGTGGCCGTGGTCGCGGTAGGCGGTGATGACGGGGTCGTCGTCCTCCACGCAGGCGATGGTGCCGACGGCGACGGGCTCCTGTCCGGTGTAGACGTGGCAAAAGCCGCCGATGAGGGCGTTGGAGTACGCCTGCATCGTGCGGACCTCGAACTCGCGGATGAGGAGCATGTCGCGCAGCCACTTGACGAGGGTCTCGTCCGGCAGCTTGGCGCTGAGTCGACCGGAGGCGTTCGAGGCGGCGAGGCTGGTCATGCGGCGAGCGCTCCCGGACGTTGAGGGGGTGGGACCTGCGGGCGCGATGGAGTGGCTATCGGTCGCTCGGGCCCCCGGGGTGAGCGCCGAGAGCGGCGAGGAACCGGAGCGGCGAGCGATTCGCGAATGCGAAAGTCTAGGAGAGCGGGCCTGAGGCGGCAATCGAACCGGCGGGCGGGGGCCCGGGGCCGCGTTCGGGGGGCGGGCCCGTCAGGTTCCGATGGCGGCGATGAGGAGGCGAAGGTCGTCGAGGTCGACCACGCCGTCGCCGTCGAGATCGGCCTCGGGCTCGTCGTCGGAGCCGAGGAGGGCGATCATGATCTCGAGGTCGAGGTCGGAGATGACGCCGTCGGCGTTGAGGTCGTACTGGCCCCAGCAAGCGGCGCAGTGGTGGACGACGACGTCGCGGTCGACGACGGCGTTCTGGCCCTGGGCGATGGTGAAGGTCTCGAGCGTGCCCGTGAGGGAGCGGACGCCGACGGGGACGGTGACGCGAAGGATGCGGACGTAGTGGCGGTCGTCGCCGAAGAAGTCCGGGTCCTGGAGGACCTGGATGCGGGCCCCGGGCGAGGGGAGCCACTCGGCGACGAGGTTGTCGCCCCAGTCGGCGGCGTCGAGGGTCCCGAAGGTCGGCGTGATGAGGGGCATCGTTTCGCCGACGGTGAGGTGGCTGTCGTAGCGGAGGCAGGGAGCGACGTCGAAGACGGCGGGGTTGGGCGGGTCGTTGTTGCCCAGGGGGTGCTGGTAGAAGGCGCCGTTCTCGAGGGAGAGCCCGGTGACGGGCGGGGAGGCGACGCCGACGACGGAGGGCGGGGAGAGGTAGCCGAGGTACAGGTCGGCGGTGCGATAGCCCTGGATCTCCTCGCAGTCGTCGCGGGGGACGGGGATCCAGCGGGCGACGAGGGGCAGATCGCCCGAGCCGCCCGAGCCGCCCAGACCCTCTGACTCGAGAAGCTCGATGAGGATGCGGAGGTCGTCGAGGTCGACGTCGCCGTCGTCATCGAGGTCGGCCTCGGGGTCGTAGTCGCCGACCGTGGCGGCGAGCAGATCGGCGAGGTCGAAGCTGTCAACGACGCCGTCCTGGTTGACGTCGCCGAAGACGTCGGCCTTGAGGACGAGCTCGGCGGATCGCTCCCGGCCGGCGAGGCGGACGGTGATCCTGACCGTCTGGTCGGCGCCGACGGCGGAGGTGGGGATGGCGAAGTCGGCGGATCGGGCGCCCGGGGCGATGAGCACCTCGGCGGGCGGGTTCGCGGCGGCGCTCGAGGAGACGACCTCGACGACGGCCCCGCTCGCGGGCGCGGCCTCGAGGAGGCGGACCGTTCCGGTGGCGGTCCGGCCGCCGAGGATCTGCTGGGGCACGATCGAGATGCGGTCGAGGCTCGGGAGGAGCGCGGTGGGCGGGAGGATGGAGAGTCGGCGCTCGACGGTCTGCTCGCCGAGGGTCATGGAGACGATGACGGCGACGGGCTCGACAACCTCGTCGGCGACGAGATTGAAGAGGCCGGTGGTCGCGCCCTCGGGGATGGAGAGCCGGTTCTCGGCGAGGGTCGCGGCGGCGGGGTCCGAGACGGAGAGTGCGATCGAGACGCCGCCGGGCGGGGCGGGTTCGCGAAGCGTCACGGCGACCTGCGCGGTCTGACCGGCGGTGAGGGTCGCGGGGGAGAGGCTTGCGTCGGCGATGCGTGGGCCGGCGTCGTCGCCCGGATCGTCTCCGGGATCGTCGTCGCCGGGGTCGCCCGAGCCGTCGCCCGAGCCGTCGCCCGAGCCGTCGCCGGGATCGGAGGGGCCGCCGTCATCCGGGGGCTCGGGAAGATCGCTCCAGCACGACGAGCAGTTGGGGACGTCGATCTCGACCTGGATGGAGGAGAAGCTCGCGAGGTCGATCCAGGTGACGCCGAGCGTGCCCTCGACGGCGCGGACGCCCTCGGCGGCGGCGAAGCGACCGACCCAGATGTAGAAGCGGTCGTCGCCGAAGCGGTCGGGATCCTGGAGGATCCGGAGGTTGTCGAAGTCGGTGGTGGCCCACTCGGAGGCGATGGTGGCGCCGAAGGCGGCGGGGTTGGTCTCGCTCCCCGGGGTGTAGAAGGGTGCGGCTCCGCCGAGGGTGAGGAAGGTCGACAGGAGCGGCGTCGCGGGCGCGCCGGGCTGGCCGCTCGCGGGCGTCAGGACCGCGGAGGAGCTCGGACCGCGCTGCCCCTCGACGGTGGCGGGGCCGGTGTAGAAGGCGCCGCCGCGGGCCGTGAGGCCCGAGGATTCGAGCGAGGTGATGACGGGGATGCTCGGGCGGGTCAGGAAGCCGAGGAAGAGGTCGCTCGAGGCGACGACGCGCCCGTCGGAGGCGCTTCCGGTGGCGACGGACTCCCACCGCGGGACGGGGGCGAGTTCCTCGGGGGTGGGGAAGTCCTGGGAGCGGTAGCGGGTGTCGATGGGGGGCTGCTCGGAGAGGCCGGCTCCGGCGTTCGGCTGGTTCGGGATGCCGCCGAGGTCTTCGAGGGCGCGGCGCGCGTCGGCGGGGAGGGCGTCGAGGAGGTCGGAGCTCTCGCCGTCGATTCCGGGCCGGTCGCCGGCGCCGGAGGGGTCGCTCGCGCCGCCCTCGCCGCGTGAGCGGCCGTCGTCGCCGGCGCTCGCGGCGGAGGGGTTGGTGAGCTGCTGGCGGAAGCGGCGCTGGGCTTCCTCGGCGGAGGCTCGGGTGATGGGCTGGGTGACTCGGCGGGCGTCGCGTGGATCGAGCTGCCCGCTCTCGACCGCCAGGCGCCTCGTGAGCTCACGGGACTGGGCGCGTCGCTCCTCGAGGAGGCGTCGTCGCTCCTCGGCCGCGCGCTGGCGCTCCTCGAGGCGGGAGAGGTTCTGCTCGCGTCGCTCGTCGCGGGGCAGGCCCCGGGCGGGGGGCCTCGGGGGGGGGGGGGGGGTGGGGGGGGGGGCGGGGGGGGGGGGGGGGGGGCGCGGGGGGGGGGGCGGGGGGGGGAG